>Ga0163144_10008542_pt1 | contig 22159 bp, 17 predicted proteins | sample OliLak19BULKMAT1_FD_123175 | JGI IMG/M metagenome (GOLD analysis project Ga0163144, IMG submission 123175) | Freshwater microbial mat bacterial communities from Lake Vanda, McMurdo Dry Valleys, Antarctica - Oligotrophic Lake LV.19.BULKMAT1 | ecosystem: Environmental > Aquatic > Freshwater >... | reverse complement strand
TCGCCGCCCGTCCCAGCGCGGATTTCCATGATGACGTTCTTATCATCACGCGGGTCTTTGGGCAGCAGCATATTTTTAAGCTGCTCTTCTAGCGCGGGGACGACCTTGCCCAGCGAGTCGATGTCCATTTTCGCCATCTCACGCAGTTCGGGATCGTTCTCGTCATACAACATTTGCGTGGCTTGTTCGAATTGGTCAAGCTGGACTTTATACTCGCGGTAGAGCGCCACCATGTCTGAGAGCGAGGCGTGTTCTTTGGAGTATTCGACCAGTTTATCGGTGTCAGAGGTGATGGACGGGTCGCCCATCATCCGTTCAAGTTCTTCGTAGCGGCGTTCGACTTCCGCCAATTTGTCGAGCATAGGGTGAGTACCTTGGGGGGTGTTTGTCTTTCTGATTACCTTCCATTATCGGAGATTCGCGCCCGGTTGTCATGGGCGGATAAAAACAACCCCACAGGTAAAGGACTGACTGATTGGGATTCAGCGTGTTTGATAAGTTTTAAGGATATAAACCTTGAGCAAAAAGTCGTGCGCGTTCTTCCAGCCGTTCCTCTTGATTCATGCGGAGTAATTTGGCCGTAACACGTCCTGCTGGTGTCGTACCAATAATGCGAGCCTCTTCCAAACGGAAATGCTCATCCCAATTTTGGCGGCGTGGATGAAACAGCGGCACAACCAACCCGCTTTCCGGGTCAACCGAAGCTACATCACTACCCTTAAATACATTGCAATCAGGACAGCTTAAACACAGGTTTTCAGGGGATGTTTCGCCATTGTGTTTTTCTGCGAAGATGTGATCTATTTCGAACCGTAGAAATATGAAGGCTTGTCCGATAAGGCAATATTCGCATTGATTGGATGCACGCTCAATTACAAAACGTCTAAGCTCACCAACGACTCGTGTCACGATCTTCCTAATTTCACGCGAGCGCGTAGTTTAATCCGATTGACAAAGTGATTAAGGCGCAGAATCTCCTCTAGTTCTTCGCGCTCTCCCTGTGAAATTACGCCGTTTCGATTCATCTCAGCCAATTCACTAAAACGTTCCTGAAGCGTGAGCGGAGGCTCATAGTCAATAATCGCTTCAACGGAAGGGGAACTCGCTAGAAAATCAAAAACCTCATCAAAGGTTGCTGCGGGAATGACAAAAGTCATCGTAAAACCCTCCATAATTTTTTCTAGTTTAACTGTTTTTTGGATTCGTGGTGAGAGGTGTAATTCCTGCCCCGCGCTATAATCAACATATACCCTCACATCCAAAGGCTGTCCGATATGCTGCGCCGACTTTTGTTCGCCCTGATTCTCACTCTAACCACATTTACTGTCACCGCACAGTCGCCCGCGATTGGGACGCTCACCCCAACGGATTGCCCAGTTGACATCCCAGACGGCACGGAAGTCGATTGCGCGATGTTGACCGTGCCGGAATATCACGCGCAACCGGGCGGCAAAACTCTACAATTGGCCGTGGCGGTGCTACGCGCCGGAAATGGCAACCCCAAATCTGACCCCGTACTGTATCTGGAAGGTGGCCCCGGCGGGAGCGCCCTTACCGCTTTGGACGCATGGGTCGGTATCCCATTGACGGCTGACCGCGACCTGATTCTGTTTGACCAGCGCGGGACGGGCTATTCGCAGCCGGGGCTGTTTTGTGAGGCCTACGAGTATGATTTTGATGTCGATGAGGCCGAATCTGCCGACTATTACAAGGCGTGCGCCCGTTATTTAGAGGACGACGGAATCGACCTCAGCGCGTATAACAGCGCCGAATCCGCCGCCGATAGCGCTATGCTGGTCAAGGCGTTGGGGTATCAGCAAGTGAATCTGTACGGCATTTCGTATGGCACGCGGGTTGCGATGGATGTTATGCGCGACCATCCCGAAGTTGTGCGCGCTGTCGTGTTGGATTCACCCTATCCGCCGCAAGTTCAGGGATTCGAGCAGCAAGCGCCCAACGGCTGGTCGTCCATTCACGCGCTATTTGAAGCCTGCGCCGCTGACCGTGACTGTGACGACGCCATCCCCGATTTGGAGCGCCGTTTCGGTGATTTCGTGCAAATGACCGAGACTGACCCCATCACATACGATTTTGGCGACGGCGAATATGAGTATTACGGCACGGATTTCATCGACATCTTGTTCGAGATGATGTATGACACCACTGCGATTCCGTATATCCCAGCCGCGCTGAATGACCTCATCAATGACGACCCCGAAGCCCTCGCTGACCTGTACTACGGCGATTATGAGGACGACGGCGAGGATTTGCCAGTTGATGAGGAAGATTTTAGCGTCGATGACAGCGATGCCGTGTTCAACAGCGTGCATTGCACCGAAGAAATCCCGTTCAATAGCCTAGATGTCGCTGAACGGGAGGCTGAACCTATCCCTGACGCCTACGAAGATGGGTTATTTGCGTCGGTGGAAGACCAGTTCCTCGTCTGCGCGGCGTGGGATGTCGAGCCATTGGGCGCGATTGAATCGCAGTCAGTGGTGAGCGATATACCGACTCTGGTTTTGGTCGGGCAATTTGACCCGATTACGCCGCCTGTGTGGGATGAGGTGACGGTTAGCACGCTCAGTAACGGCACATTGGTCGTCATGCCGGGGGCGGGTCATAGCGTCATTGATTCCGGCGATTGCGGCGCAGAATTGGGAGTCGTGTTCTTGGACAACCCGACTGCGACGCTAGATACCTCATGCGTCCAAGATGTAGACGTCTGGTTTTCGCCGACCTATTGGGACGACTAAACCGGTCACACGGCAACCGTACCCCAGTCGTGTGGCGTGCGTTGTGCCTGTATTACGGTTGGTGCTACAATGCGATGATAGGATGTGTCGATTCTTGCTCATGAGTCATCAGAGGAAAATTTTCGATAGTTAAGTCGAGGATTCCTTGTGATGATACATGCCCAAAACTCATCACTCACCACTAATGGAGGGATGAGTTAAAATCCAAACGATCTTTGATCGGGGTTTTAGCATGAAACACACCCAAAAATCGTTTGGATTTGTTTCGGTTTCCCCATAAGAACTCATCACTATCACTATGATGGAGATTTTCCGTATGCGCCTTTCCCGCCCTGCCGCGTTGCTGGCTGTCCTGATGCTGGTCGCCCTTGCGCTGACCGCATGTAACCTCACAGACCGTGAAGAGACTCTACCCACGGCCACCCCGACCATCGAGACGGCGGGTAAGCCCATCGTCACCATTATGTCCCCCGTCAATGGCAGTGAGGCGCGGGTCAATACACAGGTACTCATCACGGCCAATGTGCGCGATGATGTCGGCGTCACCCGCGTCCAGATGAGCGCCAACGGCGTCCCAGTCAAGACGTCCTCATCTTCTGAACCGAACGGCGACAAAGAGAAGAATTGGGTGTTGGACTTCACGCCGCTGGTGACGGGCGATGTTCAGGTTCAAATTATCGCTTACCGCAACGCGGTTGCCAGCGACCCCGCGACCCTGACGGTGAAAGTCGTCTCGGTGCAAGCCACCACGACCTCGTTGCCGAACCCCGGCGTGACGCAAGGCCCCATCATCAACCCCAACGACCCCACTTGTCGCGCCGTCCCGACCACTGGCTTGAACTTCCGCAGCGGGCCGGGGACGAATTACGGCGTGCTGACCCAATTGGGGACGAACAGCGTCTTACCCGTCGTCGGGCGGCTGGGCGACAATTCATGGTATCAATTGAACAATTTCGGATCTCTGGGCTGGGTTGCGGGTGGATTCGTCAACCTATATGGGTCGCAATGCGTTTCCGTCCCAGTGATACAAGCGCCTGCCACCGCGACTCAAGCGCCCAGCGCCACGTCCCAACCGACATCCACCAATGCACCGACCTTAATACCGTCATCAACCCCCGGCACACCTGACCTCGTGATTACGCTGTTTGAAGACCTTGATATGGAGAACGACGACATCATCTTGGTCATTCCGGCTGGGCAAACCGAAGTCGTCGGGGAATTTAGCGTCACGGTCTCGAATATCGGGTCGCGCCGCAGCGACCAATTTGTGCTGCGACTCAAGACCGGACGGGACACTGCGGAAGAAACCATCAACATCGGCAATGTGCCGCGTGATGGGGCGGCCTCTTTCCTGATGGAATACACGTTCATCGCGCCGGGTGATTACATCCTAGAGGCGTTCGTGGACTCGACCAATACTGTGAGCGAAATCAACGAAGCCGACAATAAGTCGCAAATCGTGGTCAAGGTCATTCAGGGAAGTTAGCCCGCCCGCGTATACCACGGCAAATACAGATATTTCATCCGTTCGCCTGTCAGCTCGGTGGTGAGGTCTGACAGGCGAACAGGGTTAGGGTGGGTATTGTCCGTCACCCAAACCGCGCCATCTTTCCCGACAGATTCAACCAACATGACGTGGCCGAATCGGTCACTGGCGAACGGGTGATCGGTCTCCATCACCAGAATTGAGCCGGGTAGGGGTTGATCTCCGACTCGGATTCCGAATCGGGTGAGTTCGGCGGCTTTTTCATCCCAAAGATGCGCGTTGGCCGCCAAATCGCCGGGGATTGCGACCCGACTGGCGATGTAATTTACGCAGTCGCGGGTATTCTCCAGCACATACGACTCCGACTTTGCGCCCTCTAGCGCCCGAATCACCGATGGGTCAGCGCTATCGGGCGGCGTTATCCTCAATAGGCGTTCGCGGGCATCGTCAACCCGCGCCTGTGCCGCCGTGATACGGGTCTGTGCCGCGCCTTCTTCTTTATCCAGATAATCCAATTGCCCTTGCAAGGCGCGTACCTGTGGTGTGCCAGCCGAAGCCGCGCCCGCCGTCGCCAGACGATTTTGCAGCGCCACGAGGTCGCCCTGTGTGCGGGCGCGTTCGGCCTGTAATTGCCCGATGAACGCTTCATCGCGGGTGATGACGGTTTGGTTATCCAACAGCGAATCGTACAGCGGGCGGTTATAGCGGCTGATATAGCTGCCCAGCGTATAAGCGGCTACGCCCACCTCTGGCACAACTGTCGGACGGATGACCGGGCGGCGGTCAAGCCGATTCCACAAAATCCCCAGCGGAATCATCAGCGGGCGGGTGGCGTCCTCGATGCTCTCCACGGCGCGATTGAGTTGGTCGTGCAGCGCGTCCAACCGGTCAGCGGTGGCATTGGGGGCGGCGGTCAATAACGCGGCGGCGGACGGCAACGGCGCGTAGGTCAAGGCGCTGAGTTGGGCGGCCTCGTTCTGGGCTGATTCGAGCGCGGTGCGGACACTGTGCGCCGATAAGCGCAATTGATCGGCGGCGGCGCGCAGTTCCGAAATACGGATGACCAGTTCATCGCTCATGGGGCAATACTCCCTGCCAGATTAATTTCGACGGTGGACTCTGCACTGGTTGCCGGGTCGCGGGTGGTGATTCCCAGCGCGGCAGCGGGGCTAATCACCGGGATTTCAAAAATTACCCAGCCGCGTGTGATGCGTCCCAGCGCGATAGGCACGAGCGTATCTTGCCCAGACAGCGCGAGGTCGCGGCGCGGCTCAATCCGTGAGCCATCAGCCAAGCGTAACGACAATTCGCCTTGCGGCGGATTGTTGCAAATCGGAGAGCGACATTCAAACGCGACTTCTAGCGCGTAGAAGCGTGCGCCTTCCAGCGGAGTCATAAATTCCCCCGTGCCGATACGCACGACGCGGATGGAATTGTCCTCAACCCCGACGGCGGTCAGCAGCCCGTCCGTATAACGCACGGTGAATCCGTCCCCGGTCAGTGGGGTGCTACGGTCTGGCGGTGGGGTGAGGGTCGGGGCGAGCGCGGGCGTTTCGGTTGCAAGCGGGACGGTTGGCGTATTCGCGCCGCCACTGAGCAAGAAAGCCGCCGTAATCCCCAACAGTAACACACCTGTGATGATGGCCGCACGCGGCAGCCACGATTGTTTGACGACAGGCGGCTCGGCGGCGCGTTCGGCCTCTAGCGCGGCGCGGGCGAGGTCTGCATACGGGTCGGATGGGTCTAGTTGGGCGACCATCGCCCCCAGACGGCGCAGGCGTTCGGCGGGTTCGGGCTGAGTATGCGCGTCCAACCACAAAACTTGTGAGGCGTGTTCGGACGCGATGCCCTCGGTTTGATAATCGGCCAGCCAGCGCCGCACCTCGGCATATTCGCCGGTATACAGGGCGATATTGGCGCGGATGAGTTTGACGTTCCAACGGCTCATGACTCGCCCCCGCCCAATAGGTCATCCAACAGCCCTGCTGTGTCGATGTCCAACGGCGAGTCCACTGGCTTGACCGTGGATGGCGGGCGCGGCGCGGGGGCGTTATCTCGCAACGGCCAGTGCGTCCCGACCTGACCAGACCATTTTTGGCGAATCATCTCAGCGACGCGGGCGGGTTCGGGGATATAAGTGGTCTGCACGAGGCGCAAACCATCAAACCCGATGAAGTAGGCGCGTCCGGGCGGAAGCGGTTCTGCTGGGAGGTCGGCGGCGCGTTGATTGAGCGCCATCAGCGTATCGCGCCCGCCAAACGCGAATCCGGTGCGCTTCATCAATAGATGCCGGATGAGCGGGTCGTTCACGCGGTCAAGATAGCCCGCCACCCACAAGTAAAGGTGGGGACGTGTGCGGGCGAGGTCACGTAGGGCGCGTAATGCCCCGCTGCTTTCGGCGATGAGCGTCTCGCTGAACAGGTCGTAATCATCAATCAGGATAGCGACGCGGCGCGGGTCGGCGCTGAGGTGCGGCAGGGCGGCGGCGAGGTCTTCTGGGTCAGTGATATATGCCGCGACATGCGGCAAATCGCGCAGGGCGGACAATCTGCGCCCGGTGAAATCGACCAGCACCAGCGCGACGACATCCGGCGCGGTTTGTTCTGCGACGCCTAATCCAACGGCGCGTAATAGGTTGGTTTTGCCCGACCCCGGCGGCCCAGCAATCACGAAATGTGCGCCGTCGCGCTCCCAATCGACCAGAAAACGCGAGTCGTCGCGCACATCTTCTTGTGCGCCCAATTGGGTGATGAACTGCCCGTCTATCACGGCGGGCTGGCGGACGGCCTCGTAGAGCAGACGGGCGGGCAATGGGCGGATGGGCGGCGGCGCGTTGTGCCGAATGGTCTGGAAATGGTCTGAGGCACGCATTTCCCCGGCCAATTCGCGTAGCGATTCATCGCGGTCTTCGGACGGAAATTCCGTCGGGAGGCAAATTTGGCACAGGCGCGGCGGCGTATCAGGGATGAACCCGCGCCCCGGCGGCAAAATCCTACCCGACGACGCCGCCCGCAACCCGACGACGCCCACGGTTTGAGTCAAATCTGAGGGCGTGGTCGGTTGCAGGGCGATGCGTTGGGGAATCCAGCCGCGCACGCGCTCTGGCACGCTGGCGATGCTGGACGCGCTCAGGGCGACGAACACCCCGGCGGCACGCCCGTCGCTAATCAGCCGTTCGATGTCTCGATATAACCCATTTAGGGCGGGGTCGCGGAGCGCCTCGAATCCGTCGATGAATAGGACAATCGCTTGCGGCTGAGTTGTGGCTCTGGCGTCCAAGCGATTCAAGAGTCGGCGCATGAGCAACCGGACGCGCTCTGGTTCATTCAGCGTGACCAGCCCGCCAGTATGTGGTAGCGCCGCCAGTGAGTCGAGGCCGCCGCTGCCCAAACTCAGCGCGTACAGGTGCAGCACGTCTGGCGGATAGCGCATCGCCAGACTCAAGGCGAGGGTGAGTAGGGTGGTAGTCTTGCCGCTGTTGGGCGCTCCGGTGATGAGGACATGCCCCGCACGCGGATTCGCCCCCCGAAATGTCACGGTCAAAGCAGGTTGGGCGTGACCGGCCACCTCGTCAATCAGGCCGATGGGCGCGCTTAGGTCATTGGGAGTGTCCGGCCAATCGCTCCCCGTCCAGACATCCGCATCCGCCGCGCTGAAGGCCGAACGCAACGTGAGCGATTCGCCCAGCGGCGGGAGCAGTAGCGGCGGCATGAACGGCACGCCCCGCGCCTGTGCGACTTCGATAATCGCATCAACCACAGCGCGAGCCGTGGTATACGGTTCGGACGGGGCGCTCAGGTCGTCATCGCCGTAGCCTTGAGTCGGGAGCAACCCGCCGTCTAGTAAATTGACCGCCCCCCCGTCCTCGGTCAAGAGTTCTAGCACGTACTCATCTTCTGCGGCGGGCGCGAGGTCTACATCCCCGCCCGCGTAGGCGGTCTGGAACTGCGCGAACAAGCCACCCTCACCGACTTGGAGATACGCCCGCCCCGGCCAATCGGCGGGCAAATAAGCGGCATCGGGGCGGCGCAACACGGCGCGACTGGCCTCGATATTCTGGACGCGGAAGCACAGCCGGAATTGCAGATTGGCGCTCATCTCATCGGTGACGACTTCCGTCGGGCTTTGCGTGCCGAGGATGAGGTGGACGCCGAGGCTACGCCCGACCTGTGCCACGCGCACCAGTTCATGCAAAAATTCCGGCATTTCCCGCGCCAACTGCGCGAATTCGTCCACGATAATCAGCAGATGCGGCAGGGGATAATACCCGGCCTCGTTCATCTGGGCGGGGGTTGACGTATACAAGCGGTGATATTGGGCGATGTCGCGTAGGCTGCGCTGTTTGAGCATGGTCTGACGGGCGGTGATTTCTGAGCGTAGCGCTTCTAAGGCGCGTTCGACCAATAGGCCGTCGAGGTTGGTCAATACCCCGACGGTGTGCTGTAGCCGCGCAAATCCGTTGAGCGTGCTGCCGCCTTTGAAGTCCAACAGCAAAAAGTTTAACAGGCGCGGGTCGTGCTCCATCGCTAGGGCGCAAATCAGTGTCTGCAAAAATTCTGACTTGCCCGCGCCCGTCGTCCCAGCCAACATGCCGTGCGGCCCGTGATGCCCTTCCGCCAACGCCAATTCCGCCAACGAGTCGTTGTCTACCTTGCCGATGGGGACGGGGCGGGGCAGAGAATCGCGCCCGACGCTCTGCCGCCACTTGAGGGCGATGGTATCGGTCAGCGCGGGCTGATTGACCACATCATACAACTCCAGAAAATCGACCCGGCGCGGAAGCTGACCGCCGCCGCCCTCGCGTTGCGCCATGCCCGCCAATGCGCGGGCGATGCCTTCGGCGTCTGCGGCGGCCAGCGAGTCGGCCTGTCCGCTGATTTCACCGGACGCGGTAGACACCCAGAACGTGCGATTCTGGGCGATGGTCAGCACGGCGCGGCAATCCGGCGGGGCGAGTTCTGGTGAGGGGGTCAAAATAATCAATGAGGCGTTGAGCGACTCCGAATCGCGCAGTAAGGCGGTCAGGGCGGGGCTGCCTTCGCGGACGATATCGAGGTCGGCCACGACCAATAAATGTTGGGCGCGGGCGCTGGGTGCGGCGGCGCGGCGTTCATTTAGGGCTTCGGCCAATGTATCCAATAACGGGCGCGCCGATTCTGGCGACAACGCGACCAAATCCGCCGCGCCTGCCCGCCCTGATGGGCTGGCGTGCGGCAGCCATTCTAGCCAGCGCCAATCTTCTGGGCGGGCGTTGGGCGCAATAACGTGCAATTTGAGGTCACGCGGGCTGTGGCTGAGGGCGAGGCTGCATAATAGCGCCCGCAATACGCCTGAGACGCTCGTCCACGCCCCGCACAGTGCAACCGTCGGGGTGGCGCTCAGATGTAGCGCGGCTGGGACATCGCGCAGGGTGCGGTACTGCTCGGCTAAGGCCAGGGCGTGCGGCATCAGCGGGTGGGCGCGGTCTGGGTCTGGCGTGATGATTCGCACGGGCGCGGCCACATCCCCGACGCCCAGCCGTACCGAGGCGAATCCGGCTTCACCGGGGCGGCGCGACCATACATTGGCAGACCGACCCAGCGCCCGCTGCACGCCATCCGCTGGGGACGGGTAAGCCGTCTCAAGAATCCCGCGTTGGGCGTCATGGGCGGCTTGTAGGCGGGCGCGTTTATACATCAGTGTGCGGAGGTATGACCCTCGCGCTTGCTCTCTGCGGCGGGCGCGGTCACGTCTGCGCCAACGGGCGGTGAATATCGCGCTGACCACGCTCAAGCCCGCCAAGACCATCAGCGGCAAGGCTGAAAATATGCTCCCGCCGGAATCCGACGCCCGTACCAGATAAAACACCGCAATCACGCCCAAGCCGAGCATGGGCAGCAGGCTCAACCAAATGCCGCCATCGGAGGGGTCTTGTTCCGGCGGCGGGGATGGGATTTCGATGCTCAGGTCGGGCAGTACAGGGTTCATAGCAGTAAATCTTAGTGATGAGTGATGAGTGATGAGTGATGAGTAGGCATTTGAGGGTTTCCGTCTGTGGTAATGATTTGAAATGAGACGCCTAATGTAAAATGAAAGCGCCCTTATAAGTAATGTCCAGCCTCATCCGCCGCCCAGCACTAAAGTGCCGGGCTGAGGGAAAGCAAAGTCCACTAAACAATACCTTCGCCAAAATTCGATTGATACCATCCATCATCAGCGGACGCGGCAGGCCGTGTCCCTACAATAAAAACCCGTCACGGGAGGATTCGTAGGGACAACGCCCGCGTTGTCCGTGATAATCAAAATTGGCGAAGGTATTGACTAAAGGGACTCTTTTTCCCGACTCTTGAACCAAGCAACCCACTTTAGTGGGTTTTGCAGTGCATTAGACGGGGGTTTTAACCCTCGGCGGCAGATTCACGATATATCCAATTATTTCACATTAGCCGTATGAGGTTAGATCATCAGACCTGCCTGTTTTTGCACGATGTTTGAGGTCAGGCGTATATTTCACTGTCCCTACTCATCACGCATCACTCAAGACTCATCACTAGGCTCCTAAAACGCTTCATCAGCGATTTGCATCCGGCGGGCTTGGTCTTCTAGTTCCGAGGCGAAACTTTCCAAGACCGCCGCCCATTGCTCCATCTCTGGGACGGTCTCGTTCCAGAGCGTGAAAAAGCGCTCGGCACGCCGACCCATCCAACTCAGGCCGTCGAGGGTTGAGCGGAGGGTCTGGACTTCGCGGCGGATGGTCTCGGCCTCTTGTCGGATGCGGGCTGACCGTTGGATCAGTTCGGTATACGGGACGCGGATTAAATCACTCATCAGGCGTGACCTCCCATCTGGCCGATTTGCCCAGCGCGGGCGGCGATTTCGATGTCATCTGCCGAGGCGTGTAGCTTGTCACGGAAGGCGGCCAATTGCTCGAACGTCTCACGCAGGTGCGGAGTCAAGCGGTTGTATTCGGCGCGGAAACCCTCTGCCGCGAGGCTCATGAATCGCTCTGGTCCTAAGGCTCGGATTTCGGCGTCTACCGCGTCAATGCTGGTGGTGACTTGTGACGCGCTACGCCCCAGCGCATCGGCGGCCTCGCGCATTTGCTGTAGGCGGGCGCTCAGTTCTCCGGTGTTCATCTGACCCCCTTGTGCGTAGAACCTCATCCCGAAAGGCCGTCTCCATTTCAGAGCGCGAGGGGAGACAGTGTGAGGTTTATCCTATTTGAATAGTGTAACACTTTTCAGACGTTGAATAACCTTCGCCCACCACCCGACTTGAGAGGGTGGTTTGGTTTCATCAAAACCGGCGGCCTGTTGCTCGGTGAAATCGGGCAAGGCGGGCGGCGGCATGAACGGGATTTCATCAGCGGAGGGCGATATTGAGGAGGCGGACGCCATTTTTGGCGTCCCTACAGGTGGATTTTCCCCGATCAAATCTCCTTCCGTAGCCACGATTCCTTCCTGTACGGACGCCCCATGGGGCGTCCGAGTCCGAGTATTTCCCGCTACCCCGCAACAAACCCGAATCTCACCCACCCACGCGGCCAGATGAATCGGGCGGGCGGTCACATCCGCCGAAAATGCTGGGATGAACAGCGCCTCAAGCCCAGCCAAATCTGCGCCGCGCAAGTCGCCGGGGATGGACGACGGCGGCAGAGTCGTCGGGCGACGCCACTCCCCAGACGCGAAACTGTCTGCATCGGCCTGTCGGTCTTGCGAGGTCTGATACGACTTGCGGTGATGGTCGCGGCTGGGGTGTGCGCCGAATAGCAAATGATAGGTGCTGATGGCAAAAGCGTAGCGGTCTGCGGCTGGGCTGGGCGATTCCCCCGGCGGCGGCATATACGCATACGTGCCTGCGTCTGGGTCGTCGAATTGCCCCACCGCGCAGGCTAAGCCAAAATCTAAGAGTAATGGATGGGTCAGGCCGCGCATATTCGACGGCTTGATGTCGCGGTGAATCAACCCCCGCCCGTGCAGATAATCCACCGCCTCGGCCAGTGATTCTAGGGCGCTCAAGCGGGCGCTCAAAGGATGCCCCCATAACGCGCCGCTGGCGATGAGGACGTTGAGCGCCTCGCCCTCGGCTAAGGTCATGACCAAATACGGGCGCTCGGCCTCGAGGTCGGCGTCTAACAGGGCGGGGATGTGCGGGTGAGATAACCCGGCTAGGATGGCCGCCTCAACCTTTAGGCTACGACGTTGATTCTCCGCGCCGGAATCGGCGGCCTGTTTGAGCGCGGCAAGTTGACCGCTAGGGGCTTGGGCGCGCCAGACCTCGCCGGTAGACCCGCTGCCAATACGTTCAAGCAGAGTCCATCGCATCATCACCGATCACGGGCGGGGATGTTGTAGTAATTGCTGGTCGCTTGGGTAGCGACAGCCTCGAACGGGCGCGGCTCACCCGGCAGGGCGAACTTAATCACCACGGTTTGGCCGAATTGCACGATGTCCTCGTTATAAATCCGCATCCGCGTGCCGGGGGTGAGGGGCAATAATCCGGCATTGCCGGGGCGCTGTAAAGCCGTGCCATACGAACTCTGCATATCGGTCAAGTAAAACTCGCGGCGTTCGGGATCACCAACAAACTGGACGTGTCTGCGCGAGATGCTGCGCTCGTCTAGCGCGACCAGAATCGTGCTTTCTGGGTGATAGTAGCGCCCGATGATGAACTTATCGGATGGCATAGGGATTTCGCCGCCGCCGGGGATACCCGCCATGACGAGCATCCGCGCTCCGGTAGGCGCGATGGCGGCTTTGGTCTGGTTGACATTGGGCTTGGTCGGCATGATAGGTTCTTTGGGTTGCTTCTCGCGCCGTTCGCCCGTCGGCAATAAAGTTAGCAACGCGATATAGCCCAGTTGGACTATCGCAAGCACGGCGAAAAACAGCGCTAGAATCCAGCCCACACGGGCGAACATTGGGTCAGTGGTGGTGAAAAAAAACATGAGTGTCCCCTCCAAGCCCCGATTTTAGCGCTCATGTTGCAATCAAACAAACCCAATTGTGCCAAAAACGCATCCGACACGTTATAGTTGAGACACCCTTTGGGAAATCAACTTCTGGAATAACGCCGCTATGTCATTTTTCTATGGCCTTACATCCTTGATGGGGTCGGCTCTTCGCCTCATTAGCTACCCGTTCTTAGCGATGGGACAGGCGATGGGGCAGGTTCGTATGCTGAACCCCGGCCCAATCCTCAGCGGCATGTTTCGGACGATGACGTCTTCGCTGACGGCTCCGTTACGGATGCTGGGTATCGGTGGTAAGTTTGGCAAGTTCGGCAAACTCGACTTCGCAGGCTGGCGAGAAAACCTGTTTGCTCGAGACCCCGAAAAACGCCGTCAGCGTCGCGTCGGGCAGACCGCGCAATTTTCCCAAATCCACTTGATTGGACGTTCCGGCACGCGCTATGTCTTGCACATCGGCACAGGAATCGGGCGCAGTACCGCCGACATTGCGCTACGCGAGGGCGGGCAATCCTCCGTCTTGCGCTTTGACCGGGGCGATTTGCCGCTGGGAATCGAGGCGGTACACGTCAAATCGGTGACGCAACAGGCCATCCAGCACAACGGCGCGGCGCTCAAGCCCGATGCGATGGTCAAACCCGGCGATACCCTGAGCGTGAATGGGCAAGACTTCGCCTTTGAAATGTACGCATGGGATCGCGTGCCGCTAATAACGCGAGTCAACGCCTCGTATGCCACGCATACTGGGCCGAATCGTCAGAGCAACGAGGACGCCATCGGGATTTATCAACATGCCAAGTCCTACCTATTCGCGTTGGCCGACGGGGTGGGCGGCGGTGAAGAAGGCGACCAAGCCAGCGCCTACGCGGTTCAATATCTGCTGTCTGCATTCCATAAGAATGCCCGCTATACCCTGCCGTGGCTGGATGTGTTAGGCAAAGCCTTCACCCATATCAACGCCGAGGTACGCACGTTCTCAAGTCGGACGGTGATGCCGGTGGGGTCAACCCTGACGGCGGTGGCGATTAAGGATTTTCAAGCGTATATCGCGCATGTTGGAGACTCGCGGTTGCTGTTGTGGCGTGACGGCGCACTACGCCAACTCACGACGGATCATGTGCAGCGCTTACCCGTCGAATTGCCGACCCGCGTGGCCTTTGAGCTACAAGAACCCCACCCGCTGCGTGACGTATTGACCCGCGCCATCGGCAAAAGTGACACTATGGAGACCGAATTTCATAGTTTGGCGCTCCGCCCGAACGATATACTGGTGATGATGAGCGATGGGGTTTATGATGCACTGCCGCCCAACGAGATCGTCCGCGTGATGCGTGAGTTCAGCGTGACGCACATCGCTGATGCGCTCATCAATCGCTCGATTACGGCGGGCGCGAAAGATAATATTAGCGCCATCGCCTTTGAGGTGATGCAAGACCCATTTGTTGAAGATACATGGACAGCCGAGACGAGTCAGCGGGTGTATGCCGGGTGGCGGCGCGGCTGGCCGACTAAGTTGCGCCGCCGGACTGACCCCGTGACCGCTTACCCGGTCAACGGCGGGGTGACGGTGTTGTGGTTGATTGCTACGGCTGGATTAATCTGGTTGGCGATGCGGATTTTTGGAGGGGCGGCGTGACTCGGTTCAAACAAGGGTTTGGCATGATACGGGCGGGTTTATTGCTGCTGCTCATGGGGGTATTAACGGGGACAGTGGGCGCACAGGCCGGTCAAATCCCACAGTCGCCCGCGCTGTTGGCATATACCTGTAGCTTTGACCGGGGGGCGAATCGCCTGCACGTCCAAGCGGTCATGCAGAGCGAAGTCCCCGGCCCAGTATTGGGTGATTACACCATCACCATCACACAACCGGGGAGTGACACCCCACTGGATGAGCGTGCGGTCACGACGGTGCGCGTCAGTCCGCGCCCGCCGCTTCAAATGATTGTGCTGTTCGACATCACCGATACCGTGCCGGTCACGGAATCAGCACAGGCGGTGATTGACGGCCTGTTGCCGGGGTTGCAGCCCAGCGACCAAGTGGCGCTCATCACATTTGATGAAAATGTCTCGCTGCCGACGCCGTTCTTCACCGATAAGGCGGCGCTGGCCGACCAATTCATTCGCGGCCTGACCATTGGGCGTGGCGACAACCGCGTGTATAACGCATTACTCGCAGCGGCCAACGCCTTCCCGTTCTCGACCCAGACGCGCCGCGTCGTGGTTTTGGTCGGCGATTCTGGGCGGCGTGATGACCCGCAAGCCCCAGAGAGCGAAGTCGCCGCTATCGCCCAACGACTCAAGGTGCAGATTTACCCCGTGGCGTTCACCTTGCGCGACAACCCAGATGTCGAGGCGCTGCTCGATATTTCATCGTTCAGCAGGGGATTCACGTTTTTATATCGTGAACGCAACACCACCCGCCAAGCCCTCCAGACCACCATCACGACCTATCTACAGCAATTGGTGCGCGGATTGGACAGCGAAATCGAGTTGGCGATTGACCCTACCGGCCTCGTCCCCAACGCTGATAATCAGATTAACCTGACGCTGACGGCGCAAGGCGACGCGCTCGGCTCGTATATCCTGACTGACCAGATTGTTTGCCCGTATCAGCAGCCAGTGTCGGATATTCGATTCGTCACGCCGTTGGGCGACACCCCGATTACCGGTCAAATTGACATCGGCGTGGTGGTCGATACCGACCTTGACCGCGAGGCCACCCGCGTCGTGTTCCGCGTCAACGATGAGGTCGTCCAGACCTCGGAAAACCTCGTGTATACCTTCGATGCGTCCGCCGTGCCGCCGGGGGCGTATCTCATCCGCGCCGAGTTGTGGGATTTGCAGAACAACACCATCGCCGCGACGCCGACCACCCAACGCGTCGTCGCGCAGCAGCGCATCACGCTCGGATTGACGGCGGGGCGTGACCCGAACGGGTTACAGGGCGCGGTGGAATTTATCGCCGGGACGCGCTCTGAATTTCCATTGACTCAGGCCAGCTTTAATATCGCCCCGGCCTCTGACCCGCAAGCGGTGCAGCCGTTCGGTCAGGTAGCTTTCCGGGCAGACGGCACGGCGGTTTTGTCCATACAGGACATCCGCGCCGCCGTCCAGCGCGTGCTGCCCAATACCGACCCCGGCGATGTCGTGATTTTAGGCGCAAGCGTCCCCGGAATCGCTACAGGGGACGCACCGTTGGCGGTGGCGGAATTGCCGTTGCGATTCGCTTATACCGTCCCCGCCGTGTTGCTCGCCCCGCCGCGCCCGTTGACCCAATATGAGACGTTTATCGCGTTTGAGAATCGCACCTCGCCATATTGGTTTGCAGCGGCGCTTGTGATTGCTAACCTCGTGCTGGTGATGATGACTCGGCGCAGCAAAATCCGCCGGATGATCCTCACGCCCGATAAAATCGACCTCAGCCCGCAACTGATGAATATCACCGTGCTGCATAACGGGGTACGCCACTCGCATACCCTGACCAAAAAGACCGTGATGTTGGGGCGTGGCGCGTCCAACGACATTAATCTTGGCGACAGCCAGAGCGTATCGCGTCAGCACGCCGTCGTGATGTGGCGTAAGGGCGATTGGTGGTATACCAACCGCCGCCACAGCATCGTCACAAACATTGAAGGGCGCAAGCGGCGCGGCCTATACCTGTGTCTGTTGGAACCCGTCACCGAACTGCGGATGGGTGAGGATGTAGTCGTATTGTTCCACTCCAACGCACAGCAAGACTTGTCGGAATTCATCAAGACAGACCTCTAGGCCGTGGCACAAGTTATCCGATTTACGGCGGCGATGGCGCGACTCAGAGGGCAGTGGGGCGCACAAGTCAGCCCGATGACCACCATCGGACAGGTGGTCGCCGCCATTGCAGAGGCCGCCCGCTATGCCCAGCCGCCGACCTTTGAGGTCGGACACCCGATGCACCTTGAATCGCGCCTCGATATGTTGGGCGTTCGTCCGGGGGATAGAGTGTTGCTGGTAGACGGGACGACGCTGCGCTCATCCATCACCGACCTCGGCGGGGTGCGCGCTTTAACCGCGCAATGGGATGGCGGGGAGGTGCGCTCTGAGGGGCGGGCGCGTCTGGTGATTGGCGCAAGCCACCCACAAGCGCCCGATACGCCGGACATTGATTTGCGCTCGGTTGCGCCTCATGTTGGTCTGCCGCGCCGCTGTGCGATTTTACGCTTCGATGCGCTGACCGAGACATGGGGGCTGGCGCGAGTCGGGGATGCGCGGCTGGTGATGGACGACCTCGATTTGCCGCCCGATACGCCCGTCACGCTCAACACGGAGACGACTCTGAAAATCATCCCATCTGGCGCGTCAGATGGACCTGTTTTGCGTATCCGTTTGGGTGAGGCATTGGGGACGGACAAGCGCCTGCCATTGGGGACATTTGCGCTATCGGCGTGGCGTGGTGATGAGACACGCTCCCTGACCTTACGCGCATCGCTGAATTTGCCGGTATCGCGCTTGGTCGGCGGACTCGCCAGCCAGATGACCTACCCCTCTGGCGGACAGGTCTATCCCTATCTGTTGCAACTTGCCGCGCCGCAAACCCGTCTGATAGACCTCGGCGAGGGGGCGGTTGTGTATCTGCGGTGAATTTAGCCGCCAATCATGACATTCCCTGCCGCGATGATGGTTGCGGGCGGGACGGGTATATCGCTACAGGTTTGGACGAAATCGCCCATGCGTGCCGCCGCCTTACCGTTTATCTTGACCGTGGCGCTGCCTTTGATGACTTTACCCTCGTTATTGGGCGGCTTTTGAAAAGGGCCACCTTGCGGGATGTGGGGCGGGATATTTTTGGCGACGCTATCGACGGTTGCAGCAGCCGCGCCGCCAATTTTGACGTCTGTGCTGCATCCCGACGTAATCGTCCCGTTGAATGGGTGAGGTAGTGGTGTGGGGATGGGAGGCGCTGGCGGCGCGGGAATCATGATGATGTGGATATCCACACCAACGACCTTATCACCCATCTTTGCGGCGGGTTGTCCCATGTTACATTCCTCCAAACCGAACTTGTTGCAAGGTCTAGAACTTTAGTATAACCTTAATATGATCCATGAGTAGCATTGAGGCAAAAACCATGTTATAGTTTTCTTTAGAAACAGACTAAAATATATTTGTGAATTGTTAAAACACCCTCCGTGTTGTGGGAATAGCGAAAGATACTCATGAGCGACGTGCAGAAACACGGCATGTATGGCGCATACGCTTGTTTGGAACATCTTTTACAAGGTGCTTTTGAGCGTGCAGAAGCCGCTGAACATGACCCGACGGATGCCCTGCGCGGATTGGTGATTTCGCCAGAGGAATTTGAGCGTCACCTCGCCAACGGTGCGATGTCTGGGTTGTGGTCGGGGTCTGAGGCACATTTTGAACACCTCGCACCGTTGCTATCAACATTGGAAGGCCAGCCGTTGGCTTCGGTCTTTCATGCGTTTGGTTTATCTCTGATTGAACAATATATCTTCTTACTCGCGCTCGCCCCAGACCTTGACCGGCGCTATGAGCGCATGTTTGGCTATCTGCAAGATGATGTCAGCCAGCGCTACCCCACTGTGAATCTCGCCATGAATTTATTGTCGGCGGATTTGGCCGGGCGCTTCGCCGTATGGGAACGGTTGACGCCGGAAGCCCCATTGATCAAACACCATCTGTTAGAACTGTTGGTTGACCCCAGTCGCTCCAATGCCACCCATATCTCGCGCATCATGCGGATTGACCGTCGCGTGCTGGGATTTGTCTTGGGGACGAATGTCGTTGATGAGCGCATCAGCCGTGCGGTGAAGCCTGTAACCGATACCTTGACCCCGCCCAATATCAACCTTGACGGGGTGCGAGCCGTATTCACCCAATCGCCCATCGTCTATTTGCGCGGGGACGGTGAGTGGGGGCAGATTGATACCGCCGCCGCCCTATGCGCCGAGCATCATCTGGCGTTGTTGCGCGTCACGCTGGAAGATTTTGTTGCGCTGTCGTTGCCGACCACTCAAGCGGTGCGCCTGTTGGTGCGCGAAGGCTTACTCAGTGGGGCGGCGCTGTTCCTAGAGCCGTGGGACGCGCTATTAAATGCCGAGCATATGCCATTGCTGACCGTGCTGTGGGAAGCGCTACTGGCGTATCCGTTGCCGGTGTTTTTGTCCGGCACAGAGGACTGGGAGCCGTCTGACCTCTACCGCAATCGCCCGATGTTGCGCGTGTCGTTCAGTTTGCCAGCCTATGACGCCCGCCGTGTCGCATGGGAGCGCTACAGCCGAGAAGCGGGCGGGACGCTCACTGAGGCTGAACTGGACGAATTGGCGTCTAAATTCCGCTTCACACAATCCCAGACTCTACGCGCCGTACAATCCGCCGCTGACCGCGCCATGTCACGCGGCGAGTCGCTAACCCGCGCCGACTTGTTCGCTGGGGCGCAGGCGCACGCCGCGCTCAAGCTAGGGCCGTTAGCGCAACACATCGTCCCGAAATCGGATTGGAGCGTGCTGATCTTGCCGCCCGACCCCGTATCCCAACTTAAAGAACTGGTAGACCGGATGCGCTTCCGCCATTTGGTCGATGATGTCTGGGGATTCGGTGGGCGCGGCTCTCGCGGGGTCAGTGTATTATTTGCGGGGGAGAGTGGCACGGGCAAAACCCTAGCGGCGGAGGTGGTTGGCCGCGAGTTGGGGCTGACGCTGTATAAAATTGAATTATCTGCGGTGGTCAGTAAATATATTGGCGAAACTGAAAAGAATTTGAACACTATTTTTAATGAGGCGCAGTCTGGGAATGCGATATTATTCTTTGATGAAGCGGACGCGCTGTTCGGCAAACGGTCAGAGGTGAAAGACGCCCGTGACCGCTACGCCAACATCGAGGTGGCCTATCTGCTGCAACGGGTGGAGAATTATGACGGCGTGGTGATTTTGGCGACCAACTTCCGCCAGAATATCGACGACGCTTTCACTCGACGCCTCGACTTTCTGATAGATTTTCCCTTTCCCACGCCCGACTATCGTAGGCGGATTTGGGAAGTTCACTTCCCGGCCAAAGCGCCGGTTGCCCCAGATGTCAACTTGGGCGAAATCGCGGAAGAATTCCGGCTGGCTGGTGGCAATATCCGCAATGCGTCCATCGCGGCAGCGTATTTGGCAGCTGCCGATGGCAAGGTGATTACTACCGCGCATATCCGGGGCGCTATCCGCCGCGAAAACCAGAAGATGGGTCGTCTGTTAGACGGCTAATCGGTCAAAATTAGGGGGACTGATGTTAGAAGATTTAGATAAGACGTTTGAAAAGCTGATTAAAGAGGGGGGCAACCTCGGCGGGGATATTGATATCTCGTTCGAGATGCCCAACCGTGAGTGGTCAGCCCGTCTCAGCCGCCCGACGTTGAATTGCTTCTGCTTTGACCTGCGCGAGAACCCCCGCCTTCGCCATGTTGACCGCGAAGTCACACGCAACGGCACAAATGGCCGCATCACCCTCCCGCCCCGCCGCATTGACCTCACGTACTTGGTCACGGCTTGGGCGCGCAAGATTGAGGACGAACATCGCTTGCTCTGGCGGGCGTTTGGCGTCTTTAAGCGTACCCCGATGCTGGCACGTAGCCGCACCGAGGGCGCCTTGCGCTATTCCTCTGTTGATATCCCGCTGGTCACGGCGGATTTTAGCCCTCCCAACGAACGCCATAATTTGATCGAACTGTGGAGCGTGCTGGATAACCAAATGCGTTTGGGGTTTCTGGTCACGGCCACGGTAGAATTTGATACGGCGCGGCTTGAGGACGTACCATTGGTGCTGGAGGCAAGTTTCAACGTCGGTCAGTCAGAAAGGCCGGTTGAAGGCGAACTCAACGTGATGAGCGGTGAAATCAAGCACAAAGCTAAAAGTCGGGGTGGTAAAATTGAACCGCCCAAGGAGGACGACTCCAAGAAAAAGTGATAGGCGTTTTGAATCCCTTTTATCCGTGTTTTGGGGCATCGAGGAGGCCAACATATGCCCAACTATCTCTCTCCCGGCGTATATATGGAAGAGGTCGATCGTGGTACTAAGCCGATTGAATCGGTAGGTACTGCCGTCGCGGCCTTTATCGGTTATACCGAAAAGGCTGAAGACATCCGTAATGGTCAGAAGGTTGGGGTTGTCGGGAAGCCGACCCTCGTCACCAACTGGTCGCAATATGTTCAGAAGTTTGGCGGTTTCGTGAAGGGCGCGTACACGCCTGACTCGGTTTATGGTTATTTCGCCAATGGCGGCTCAATCTGCTACATCATCAGCATCAAGACGCTGGGCGCAGCCGATCCCGAGTCCTCGACTGCCGCTAAGGTGACGGTCAACGCTGACGGGGATGCTAAGGCTGGGAAGTTGTTGGAATTGGTCGCCAAGAATTATGGCACATCCGGCAACAACCTTGAGGTCGAAATCAAGGCTCCGAAGGCCGAAGGCGAAGCCGATGCCAAGAAGCCTGCTCTGACTACCTTTAGCTTGCTGGTGAAAATCGGCGGCGCGGTGAAGGAACAATTCAACGACCTGACCACGGGCAAGGGCGATAACAACGTCCAGACCGTGCTGCAAACCAAGTCCGAACTCCTGACGGCTACTGTGGTTGGCAAAGCCGACCTCGTGCCAGCAGGCGGCTCGTACCCTCGCAGGCGGCTCGGTTAAGGAAAAGTCCATCAGCCTCGTCGATTACCGTGGTGATACCATTCAGCGCACCGGCCTCGGCGGTTTGGAAGCGTTGGACGATGTGACCATGTTGCTCGCCCCTGACCTGATGACTGCCCTTGAAGCGGGCGACATCGACATGAAGGGCGTGCAAGCCGTTCAGCAGGCCATGATTGACTACTGCGAACTGGTACGCTACTGCTTCGCCATCCTCGACGCGCCGCCCAACTTGATGCCGCAAGAAATCAAGGAATGGCGTATGCAGGTCAATTATGACTCGACCCGCGCCGCGCTGTATTACCCGTG
>Ga0163144_10008540_pt1 | contig 22163 bp, 16 predicted proteins | sample OliLak19BULKMAT1_FD_123175 | JGI IMG/M metagenome (GOLD analysis project Ga0163144, IMG submission 123175) | Freshwater microbial mat bacterial communities from Lake Vanda, McMurdo Dry Valleys, Antarctica - Oligotrophic Lake LV.19.BULKMAT1 | ecosystem: Environmental > Aquatic > Freshwater >... | reverse complement strand
TCCCCTCAGCGACGCAGTGGAGAGGGGATTTAGGGGTGAGGTGAAGCTATCCGAAACTCAGGTCACTTAGGGTTGGGGGGTGAGGTCAACAGGGGGCAGGTGCGCATTTCAATAATTCCACTCTGTTCATCCATCCCCCCGCGCGGTAGACTCGACGCTCACGCCCATTATCGGGGTATGGCACAGCGCCGCCGCCCCCGTTGAACCCTTCGAGATAACCCTATGGATCGGATTTACGCCGGAAGCAATATCCGCATCGAAGTCCAGCCGGATCGCTGGGTGCTGCTGCTCAACAGTGATGCGGGCGATACCGTCTTGGCAGAAGCCAGCGCCGGGCAGCCGCTCCGCTATGTCTCTGCGTTCGGCGCACAGCGGCGCTTACCCGTCGGCGGACAGCTCCCCACGCACGATATCGACCGCGTGGTGTTGGGCTGGTCAGCCAAAGATGAGGCGTGGCATCTGGGCTTGATGCTCACATCTGCGTTGGCACAAGCGCGCAGCAGCCGCTGGTGCGAACTGGCGCATTGGCCCGATCCCACCACCACACAATACGAAGAACTCGCTGTTCAAGCGGGGCGCGTGCTGGCACAGCAGATCGCGCGTCCGTTCACGCTGATCCCGCGCGAAGGCGTCGAGGGCGGGGCGAACGGCGCAAATGCCACCGCCGCCGATCCACGCGGCGCGTATCCCGCATCGGGTTACGCGGCGGTTCCAGCAGCCCCACCCGCGCCGCTGCCCGCGCTCCCGCTCAAGCTCGACCTATGGACGCTCGCCGCGCTCGGACGCAGCCGCGAGAACGGCGCATCGGCGTCCGGCGGCTTGGAATTGCGCTTGGCGGGCGCGTGGGGACGCAGCCGACTGATTCGCGCGGCGTGGTACATCTTCTGGATCGGCGTGTTCATCGTGCTGTCGATCACGACGCTGATCAGCCCCATCGCGCCGCCGCGCCCAGAATTTCTGCCGTATCTCGGCTTTGCCTGCGCTGCCGGTCTCACGTTGGTGGTGTTGTACAACCTGATTAGCGCCGGAACACGCTTAAATCGCGTGGTTGTCACGCCGTCGGAACGCGCCATCGCGGGCGGACGCGGCAGGGGTGTCGGCGCGGGGCGCGGCGAACGCTGGCGTTATGGACGCGAGGATTTACAGGGCGTCTACGTCAGCCACGTCGTGACCAAGGTGAACCGCCGCCGCAAGCGTCCGCCCATGCGCGCTGTCCAGTACGGCGAACTCAATCTGCTCCTGCAAAATGGGAAGTTCGTCCATCTACTGGCGCAGGGTGGGCTTGACGACAAATACCCCGTCCTCGATCCGCTGCCCGCAGAGGGCGAACGCGCCGACAGCGCCAACGACGATGCGATCAAGATGCTGACGCCCTACGAGGTGCAAACCTCGCTGCAAGCCGCCGCGCTGATGATCGCCAACGCGCTCGATCTGCCGTGCTACTTGGATCGGCGCGTCCGATAGCAACGGTCGGGCATGGTACGCCATGCCCCCTACGACGCGGCGGGTTGTGTTTTCAAGTGATCGCCTAAACGTAATGCCAGCGCCACCAACGTGAGGGTCGGATTCGCAAACCCGCCCGTCGGGAACACCCCGCAGCCCGCGATATACAGATTCTCAACCGTATGCAGGCGGCAGTCGGCGTTCACGATGCCATCCTCCGGCGACGCCGACATGCGCAGTGCGCCCATGTGGTGATCGCCCGTCGCCAGCGCGCCGACGTTGGGCGGGAACGTCCATGCGTCCGCGCCGCCGCTGACATCAGTCAAATACGCAAACGCGACCGCGCCCTGCCCGCGCAAATAATCGTCGCACAGCGCCAACGCGCGCGCCGCGGTGCGCTTGTCCGCGTCGCACAGCCGCCAATCGAGATGGCTCACGGGCTGCCCGAAGATCGGATCGCTGTGCGCTGAATCGAGCGTGATGCGGCTGTCCTCGTTCGGGATTTGCTCCCAATTCAGATTGAGGATCGCCTCGTCGCGCGCCGCGTTAAAGCGGAGGATGAAGCGGAAATTGCCAATGTTTTCGCGCTGCATCGTCTCAACCGTCGGGACAAGCACGCCCCACGCATTGAACACATTGAATGTATCGATGTATTCCGGGTTGACCAGCGGCGCGAACGCGGGCGTTCCGTCCGCGTCCGGCTGTAAGCGAATCTGCTGATCGCGGAAGAAGCCCGCGATGTCGCGGTCAACCGAACGCGCGAACGTCACGTGCGCCGCGTCCGTGATCAGCGGATGCACCATGAAGCCGCGCCCTAAATGTCCGCGCGGGTTGTCACCCAAATCGTCGGACAGCTTGAGCGCGCGCACCGTTTCGATGCCGCCCAGCGCCAGCACCACGCGCGCCGCTTGTACGGTGAACGAGCGACCACGCGCGCCGTTTTCGAGCGTGGCACACAGCAGCCCCGTGACATGCGTCCGCGCCGCGTCCGTCTCGATCCGTTGTAAATGCGCGTTGAACAGCACGGTCACGTTGTGCGCGTCGCGCAGCGCGTCCCCGAATTGGACTTGGAAATCGTGCAGCGGCTCGGCGTACTGCGCGCGCATGATCGCGCCCGTCAGCGCGTCGCCAGCGCGTGGCGGAAACGAGCGCGCGTACAGCGCCGACTCCCAAAACGGCAGATCGTCGTAATTGAACGCGCCGAAATGCCCGAAGTGATGCGCATCAGCGTAGTACGGCGCGAGTTCGTCCAAGCCGAACTGCCAGCCCGCCTCACGGAAGCCGGGACGCGGCGCGAAATCGATGGGATCGAGCGGGCGTGACCAGAAGCCGAAATGATTGGTCGTGCCGCCGTGCATATGCAAGCGGGAGCGCGTGAGGAAGATTGGATCGACCTTGCTCAAAAAATCGCCCGTCGTGCCGCGATAGATCGATTGACGCTGTTCCGGCGGTCTGCCGCGTTCGGCGGGCGTGCCGCTGGAGAGCAGCAGCACGTTCAACGGCGATCCGATCAATCGTTGAGCGAGCGCGATCCCCGCCGCGCCCGCGCCGACGATGCACACATCGAACTTTTGCAAAGCCGTATCATTGGGAAGTTGGTCAGCGTTCAAAAACATAATGAGCGGAAGCCCTCTCGACTGATGGAAACAGGACTTATAATTCAAATAATACATTCACTAATATTAACCTGAGTTTCTCCCTCATTAACCTCACCCCCCAACCCCCTCTCGGTACCGGAGAGGGGGAGTCTCCGTCGAGCTTTCCCCTTCCCCACTTCGTGGAGAGGAGGTCAGGGGGTGGGGTGCTTGAAAAGGTGTCCTCCCCTCAGCCGTACCGGAGAGGGGGTCGGGGGGTGCGGTTGCTTTTATTCCTGCCCTTACGCGGTCACGCCCGCGAATTTCGGCAAAATATCCGTGCCATACGCCTCAACGATGCGTTCCTCGTCGCCGCACATCAGATAGATGTTGTACTGCGTCACACCCACCGCTTGGAGTTCCTTGATCTTCTCGACGTGCTGTTCTGCCGTCCCCAACACGCCGAAGCTGTCGACAATATCATCGCTGATGAAGCCCAGATGATCGGCGTCTTTGTCGGCGTGGTGGCGATAATCGTAGCCCTTGCGTCCGTCGATGTAGTCGGTCAGGCGTTTGGGAACGGTGTTGCCCTCTTTGCCGTAGCGTTCGACCAAATCCGCGACGTGATTGCCGACCATCGCCGGGAACCAGCGGGTTTGCGTGCGCGCCGTGTCCATGTCCCCGACCCACGCGGGCGCGGCGGACATCACTTTGAAGGTGGACATCGATTTTCCGGCGGCTTCGCGCGCGGCTTGCGCCTGTCCGGTGAACCACTGCACCAGCCACGGATCGGCAAGCTGGAGGATCAGCCCGTCGCCGTGTTCGCCCGCCGCCGTCAGCGCCTTGGGCCCGTATGCCGCGTACCAAACGGGGAGTTCGTAGCCCGTCGTCCACGGAATTTGGACGGGCGCATAGTCGGCGCTGTACTGTACGGTATCGCCGCGAATCATGCCCTTTAGACTCTCGGAAAATTCGATCATCTTTTCGACGGTTTCCGGCTTCTTGCCCAACACGCGGCGGCTGCTATCACCGCGCCCGACGCCCATATCGAAGCGTCCGCCGGATTGCAGCGCCAACGTCGCGTACAAGCTGGCGGCGACTGACCAATCGCGGACGGCGGGATTGGTGACACACGGTCCAAACCGCATCTTTGTCGTATGTTCCATGCACATCGCCATCGTGACGTAACACTCGCGCCAGAGGATATGCGAGTCGAAGAACCAAGCGTAGGTGAAGCCCGCTTGTTCCGCCTGTTTGCACAGTTCTACTGTGCGGCGCGGCGTGATGTCGCCTTTGAAGGTGATGCCGAATTCCATGATTCCTCCCAAAAGACAGGACTGAGTGCAGGTACTATTCGATATCTTCGCCCGGCGCGAACACATCCAATATGCCATTGATTACGACCAAGCCATCATCATCGCCCACCATCAGATCGGCGTTCGCAAACGACAGCGCATATACGCCGTTCCCTGACGGCGGACTGACGAACGCGCCGTTCGTACTCACCGCCACCATCGTTCCCGCGCTCAAACCGAGCGTCCCGACGGGGACGTTATATTCCAACGCGAACAGCCGCGCGAAGCGGTTGTCATCCATCACATCGACCTCGACGTTCGCGTCGATCAGCGCCCAACCGTTGGCGATTTCGACCATGCCATCGATCAGCGCGCCTTGCAGCGCGTCCTCGATCAGCAAATCGTCGTCGCTGTCATACGGCACGGGCGGCTCGTTGGCATACGCCACGCCCGCCAACAATGCCGCCCCATCGTCCAACACCAGCGATCCACCGTTCAACCAAAAATCCTTGACGGGCGCGAGTGCCGCCACCGCAATCAACGTTACATCGTGCGCGTGGATCGTCACCGTACCGAAATCGGACAATGAAGGCAGTTCGTCCCCGTCTGCCAGCATCAAAACGGTGGTATCCGGCACATCAACATAAGCGTCCGCGACGGCTTGCGCCGACTCTGCGTCCGCATAGCCCGTGATGATCACCAGATGCGGCGGCGCGCTCTCGATGCTCACGTCGCCCGCCGCGATGCCCGCTGCCAAGCCACTCCACAGCGCCAACGATCCCGCGCCGTCGGGCGCGGCGATGTTGTACGTCATTTCGACGCGCGCTGGCGCTTCGGCGGACAATGCTTGGCGCGCGGTCAAATCGTAGGCGTAATCGCCGGACGCCAGCAGATGCACCAGCACATCGCGGATGCTCAAAACGCCGTTCTGGAAGGTCGCCGCATCCGCCGCGCCGAACGTCTCGGCGTCCAGCACGACCGCGCCGTACAGCCCAAACACATCCGCGACGGTGACGCCGCCGGACTCATCCGTGCGAATGACTGCGCCTGAGTAGCTGTCCACGCCAACGCCCAGATTCGGCGTTTCGGGCTGTGCCAGCGCGTTGAGCAAGCGCGAAATACGCGCGCGCTCCCAGAAATGCTGTTCGACGATGATATCCGTCAACCCGAACGACAAGCCGCGCCGCGGAGGCGCGCCGTCCACACCTTCGGTTTCGTTCCAAATATCGACCGCACCCTCCGCGAGTCCGGTTTCGGGTCCGAAATCCCCGATGTAGCCGCCGATCATCGTGCGCGACTGAATCGCCAAGCCCGCGCTGTTGCCGCCCATGACCACGCCGCGCGCATAAGCATCTGCCAGCGCCGCTTCGACGGGCGAATCCGCGAGAATTTGCATGGCGATGGTTTGATCGCCGCCAACGAAATAGACCGCGCCGAGATCGTCGGTGAAATAGTCCAGCGCCAATTCATCGAGCGCGGCGGCGCGCGTCCACAGCGGCGGGACGACCACTTCGCACGGGATGTCGGGCGCAATGTCGGCGCACGCATTTTCAAGCTGACGACGGCGGCGCTCGATAGCGAGCGAATTATCGAGCAGTTCATTGGCGGGCAGTTCCTCGACTTGATACGAGAACGCCATCGGCATCATCAAAATGTAGAACCGCTCAAATTCGTTGGCTTCGACATAGGGCAGCGCCGCTTCGAGAAAGCCGGGATAGGTATCGGGGTAGCCCGCGCCAATCGGGACAAAGGTCGGCATGGTTTCCTCTTGTGCGAAGGCGGGGACGACCGCCAAACAGACGACAGCTAAAATGAGACCCCACAAATGGTATTTTTTCACGACGCGACTCCTTGGATAGGCGACACACTGGGTATGGGGGACGAACTATAGCACGGTTGGAGGGAATCGGGGTAACGGGACGCGCTCGGATTGCACGCAACCAGCGATTGCGGCACAATGAGCGTAAAAGAGAATTCACAGCGTCGTAGCCGATCCGTACCCCATCCGTAGACCGCGCGTCCTATCCACATGCCGCCGTACCGACTATGCTCTCCCTGTTTCGCCGTCGTAGATTGAGGATCAACCCGATGAAAACCGCGATCCACCACTGGCGCTGGCTGCTGCTGACCACCTGCGCCGTGATCGTCGTGGCGCTCACCACGCTCCCGCGCCAAACGTTCGTGATGCAACTGGTCGAACGGATGCCGCACGGCGGCGCTATGGGCGATGCGGTGGGACACGCCAGTTTGTTCGCGTCGCTGACTGCCGTCGCGTACTTGGCGCTGCGCCATCCCACCGGACGCTGGCGCGCCTCGTTCAGCGTCGCGTTTTGGATCGCGCTCTGCGCCGGATTGGCAGTCGGTTTAATCACCGAACTGAGCCAAGCGAACGCACCCGGACGTACCGTGTCGCTGTCGGATGCGCTGGCAAATTGGCTCGGCGTGTTCGTGATGGCGACGCTGATCAGCTATCGGCGGCGGTGACGTAATCGTATGAATCAATCGAGGCGATCCGTAGATCGCCTCGCTATAGTTTTCGCTCATCATGCTGAATGCTGTTTACTCAGCACTCGTTACTCAGTCCTGTTTTACGCCCGCGCCTGTTGAACCGCCAGCGGACTGGCAGGGACGTGAATGCGCGCCAAAATGTCGCGCGCTTCGTCCAGCGTCTTGGCAAAATTGACACTGTTAGCGATGTTGCGGTCGAGCGTCTTGAACGTCTCATGCACCATGCGGATCAGTGGGTTCGCGCCCACGATCACCAAAGGACCCGTGCCGCCCTCGCCCATTTGCAGCATCTTCTTGGCATGTTCAAACGTCCTCTTGTTGAAGATCGAGCCGCCCGGAATGCCAACGCCCTCTTGGATATCGACAATGGCGGCGATTTCGTAGTCCGTGCTGTCGGTGATCTTCTTGATCGCATCGAGCGTCTTGTACATCTCATCCCACGTCCATCCCGCATGGAACTCGCACAGCAGGACGGTCTGTTCGTCATTATCCCAATAGAGTTCGATCATGATTTCAGTCTCCCGATGAATGTGTCCAAAAGTCGTAAAGAAGCGTTCAACTTTTTCTGCCGATTTTGGATTTTATCGCGCCGTCGCATCTGCGAAACGCCGCTATAATGACAACGATACATTGACAAAAAGCATAGCTACGTAACCTGATCGTCGGTTCAATATGAGATGAGCGAATCATGACAGACATCCCCATCCTTCGCATCAGACGCGGACTCGCCGCGCTGCTGTTGTCCGCGCTGATTGTCCTCCCCGTCGCCGCGCAGACGACGGACAACGTCCCGAACGACGACGCAGTGCCTTATCCCACCGTCGCCGCGCTGCAAGACACGCCGATCCCGCCGCGCGACCAGGTGGAATTGGCGCGGCGCTTGCGCGGCGTGACCGAGATCGCGCCGCCGCCAACGACGCCTGCCCCGTATGCCGTCGGGGATCGTTCGGCGTTCTCCGTCGTCGATTCGGATGCGCAGCGCGCCTTCGAGGTCGAGGCGGAACTCGTGGCACTGGGCGAACACATCGCGCTGTGGGTCGAAGTGGGCGCGCGCTTGGATGCGGGCAGCGTGCGCCGTCTCGCGGCGGCTTTCGACGCCGAAATCTACCCGAATGTACGCGCGCTGTGGGGCAGCGAAGCCTCGCCGGGCGTGGACGGCGATCTGCGCGTGCATGGCTTGTTCGCCTACGGCTTGGGCGCGACGACGGCGGCGTATTTCACCAGCGACAACGCCTATCCAGTTGAAGCCGTGCCGATCAGCAACGAGCGCGAGATGTTCCTGTTCAATCTCGATGCGATTGGCGACCGCGCCGATACCGCCGAAGTCGAAAGCACCGTCGCGCACGAGTTCCAGCACATGATCCGCTTCAATCTGCAAACCAACGACGAAACGTGGCTGAACGAGGGCTTGTCGGTGTTCACCGAGTTCTACTTGTATCGCCGTGACCCGTGGGAGGCGATCTCGTTCTTGGTGCTGCCCGATACGCAGTTGAATAATTGGGCGGAAGACTCGGCGGCGCGCGCCGCCAATTACGGCGGGTCGCTGTTGTTCATGGTCTACTTCTACCAACGCTACGGGATCGACGCCATGCGCGCGCTCAGTGCCGATGATCAGCCGCGCGGTTTATCGGCAGTGGCGGCAGTTTTGCGCGACATCGACCCCGATACCAGCGTTGAGGCGCTGTTCGCAGATTGGGTCGTCGCTAACGGCATCAACGCCAGCGCCGATCCGCGCTACGGCTACCCGGAACTGCGCGCGTTCAACTATCGCGCCGCCAGCGAACGCACGTCCGTGCGCGCCTTCAGCATCGATGCTGACGCCCATCAGTATGCCACCGACTATTACCGCGCGCCCGACGGCATGACGCTCGATATCACGTTCACGCTGCCCGCCGAGACGCGGGTGATCCCCGACGCGCCGCCGGATGGGGGACATTTCTGGTACAGCAACCGCGCCGACATGAGCGACACGACGCTGACGCGCGCGTTCGATCTGACGGATGCGGCGTCCGCGACACTCGAATACAACCTCTGGGTGCATACCGAGGAATATTGGGATTACGGCTACGTGATGGTCAGCGACGACGAAGGCGCAACGTGGGATATCCTCTCAACGGCGCGCACGACGACCGACGATCCGAACGTCAAGTCCTATGGCGCGGGCTATACAGGCGAAACGGGCGGCTGGGTCGCTGAATCAGTCTCGTTGGATGCGTATGCGGGCAAAAACGTCCTCGTGCGCTTCGAGCTGATCACCGACGACGCCGTGAATCAGCCGGGCATGGCGCTCGACAACGTGCGCATCCCCGCAATCGGCTATGCGGACGATTTCGAGACCGATACGGGCGACTGGACGGCGGCGGGCTGGATTCGCACAGACAATCGGCTGCCGCAGCGCGCATGGGTACAGGCAATGTGGAACGAGGACGACACCGCGAAGGTTACGCGCTGGCTGCACGATGCGGGCGCGTCCGGTGCGGACACCTCGAATTGGCAGATCGCTATCCCACGCGACGCGGACGATGCGTTGATCGCCGTGTCGCCGTTCGCGCCCGTCACGACCACGCCCGCTGAATATACGTTGGCATGGAGCGGACAATGAAAAATTCACCTCACCCCCTAGCCCCCTCTCCATTGCGTGCAGGGGAGGAGAACATGCGCACGACATCTCCCCTCGCCACTGCATGGAGAGCGGCTTGGACAGTGAGGTTGCTCCTGTTCCTCATCCTTGCAAGCTGCGGCGCGCCCACCCCAACGCTCATTATGCCGACGCAAGCCGTCCTCCCCACACTGACCCCGACGCCGATCCCGCCCACGCATACGCCCGCCGCGATTGCCGTTGTCGTGACGGAAACAGAGGCGCCATCCGCTGAACCCCCGTCGGCAACGACTCCCCCGCTCATCACAGCGACAGCGGCGGCGGTCGTTTCCCCCACGCCATCCGCGCCGCTCGCCAGCGACCTGCTCACGCAAGCCATCGCGCAGACGTTGACCGCGCAGCCGACCGTTACGCCCTCGCTCACGCCGCTGGTGTATCAGTCGCCGACGCCGACCACCACGCCCACGCCAACGATCACCCCGACGATCACGCTGACGCCGAGCGAGACGATCACCCCGACGATCACGCCGACGCCGAGCAATACGCCCACGCTTACGCCGGATGTGGGCATTTTGGGCTTGCTGGCAATCGTCGCGCAAGATGCGACGATCCTGCCGCTGGAAATGCGCGTCCCGCCGCCGACGCTGACCGCGCGCGCGCTGACCGCCGCCGCCCCGCCGCCGCTCCTACCCTCGATCACGCCCGCGCCGCCGTCGATCTCGTGCCTGTATCCGCCGCCGTCGAGCCTGAGCCTGATGCTCAACAGCGATCCGGCGCTGCTGCCCGCGCTCGGCTGTCCGCTCGGTACGCCGCCGATCCCGACGCCGATCAGCGGCGCATGGCAGTTCTTCGAGCGCGGCGCGATGGTTTACGTGGGCGCGCCGATTCCGGGACTCATCGGGCAGATTTACGTCATGATCAACGATGGACGCTTCCGCCGCTTCGATGATACGTTCGTGCAGGGCGTCGATCCCGAAGTGGGGAGCGAAAGCGCGCCGCTCAACCTGGTCACGCCCGCGCGCGGCTTCGGCAAAGTCTGGCGCAACAACCCTGACGTGCGCGCGGCGCTCGGCTGGGCGACTGTGCCAGAGGTCGGCGGCGCGCTGACCGAACAGCGGTTCGAGCGCGGGCGCGCGGTGGCATTGGTGGCGCGCGGCGAAACGGCGATCTTCGTGGAGGATGGCGGCACGTTCGGGACGTTGGGGGCGTGGCGCGTGCTGCCGGGAACATTTTGATGGATCGGCGGCATGATGGTCGTCCCTATAGCGGGCGTACCCGCGGCGCGCCCCTCCGCCTCGCCGCGTTCATCGTGGGCGTGTGCGCCGCGCTGATCGGCGGCGCGCTCGGCGCGGGCTATGCGTCCGGCACGCCGCGCGGGGCATGGCTGGCGTATGCGGCGGAGGACATCGCGGGCATCGGCGATATCATGCTGTACGACGCGGCGCGCGGCGTGGCGCACAATCTGACGCGCACGCGCACGCAGAACGAGACGCGCCCCGTCTGGAGTCCCGATGGGCGCTGGCTGGCATTCGAGTGCAATTATCCCGATCATCTGCGCGGCTTCTGCCTGATCGAACCCGCCGCCGCCCCCACCGCATATCGGCGCTATGAAGGATCGCTAGGGCAGCGTCCCGCGTGGTCGCCCGATGGCAACGCCATATCGTGGGGCGAGTCCGACCGCCTGTCGGCGCGCGGCTATGTGCTGCGCGCCGCTGATTTTCTCGCCAGCGATCCGCCGTCCGTTGGCACCGGCTGGATCGTCGGCAGCCTGTACAGCGCCATGGAATATGCGTGGATGCCCGACAGCGCGCAGCTCGTCTACAGCAGTTATAGCGACCGCGCCGCGCGCGTGTATTTGACCCATGCGAGGGAGGATGAAGCGCGCGAACTGCCGCAGCCGGAGAGCGACAACTTCGAGCCGACGCCCTCCCCTGACGGGCGCTGGATCGCGTTCGTCAGCGTTAACGGCTACAAGCGGCGGATCATGCTGCTCGACACGACCACCAACGACTATGCGCCGCTGACGGACGGCGGCAGCATCGGCAACGATTTTTCGCCCGCGTGGAGTCCCGACGGGACGCGCTTGGCGTTCCTATCGGATCGGGACGGCGCAGATTTCGACGTGTTCATAATGGACATGGACGACCGCGAACTGCATCAAGTGACCGCCAATTATTTCTTAGACGACAGCCTCGCATGGTCGCCGGACGGGACGCGCTTGGCGCTGATGTCGAACCGCGACGGCAGTTTCCATGTGTATATTCTCGATCTGATCAGTGGGGGGACGACGCGCGTCACGCATGAGGCATCGTTCAATAATTTTCCGGCATGGCGTCCGTGAACAGCACGAATATTATTCATCTCACCCCCTAGCCCCCTCGCCGCTGCGTGGCTGAGGTGAAGCAGGGAGAGGGTTGGGAGGTGAGTTCCATGAGGCGGTCATGACTCGATTCGTTTTTGGCACGTTCATCGTGATCGGCGCGCTGGTGTGCGGCGCGTTGGGCGCGACCTTCGGCGCGGTGGCGGCACTGCCCTACGCGGGCGAGATCGCCTACATGGTTTACAACCCGATCAACCCGGATATCGTCTTGCAGGATGTGGGACGCGGGGCGGTCTTTAATTTGACGCGGGACGCGGCTTATGACGCCGCCCCGACGTGGAGTCCCGATGGACGCTGGCTGGCGTTCATCTCGAATCGCGGCGACGGCGGCAATCAGGTCTTTATCATGACGGCGCACGGACGCGATTTACGCCGCTTGACCGACGGCGTGGGGACGTATAGCGCGCCGCGCTGGTCGTCGGACGGGGCGCGGATCGTGTTCTTCGCGCTGCATATCGGCGCGAACGCGCTGTTCAGCGTCAATGTCGATGGCTCGGAACTGCACCAGGTGTCCGGCGAAACGGTCACGCCCGGCGCGGTCATGATGGATTTGGGCATCGATACCGCCAGCATCAGTCGCGCGCTGTCGCCTGACCGTCAACGGATGATGTTCTTGGCGTATCGCGCCGAAGCGTGGGGAATTTACGTGGCGCGGCGCGTAGAATCGGGCGGCTTCACGGATGACCGCCTGTTGACAACGATATCAAACTTCTCAGAAATTCCAGTGTGGTCGCCGGACGGACAGCGTGTGGCTTTCATCTCGTGGACGGGCGGGACATCGGACGTGTATATCATCAACGTGCCGCCGTTGGAGCGAATGTCCGCGTCGGATGCGATCCTGCCGACGCGCTTGACCGCCACACGCGCGATTGACTCGTCGCCCGCATGGCGTCCACGTTAAGGCAAGTGCTGAGGACGGCGTAGAGGTGACCCAGTGGGTCGCCTCTACGCGGTTGGCAGTGCGCAGTGCCGTGTCTTTTGACTCAGCACTTTTTTACGCTTACTCGCGCTCCAACGTCACTTCCAGCGCCAGATTGCTGTAGCTGTATTCGCTGAAGCGCATGACCACATCGCCATCGTTGGGTGTCGTGAACGTGAACGACGCACCCTCGACATTGCTGGAGCTGAAATAGGTCACCGACGAGCCGTCCTGCGTGACGTCCACCGACGGCGACCCCGTGCCGCCGCGAATTTCGAGCGTCAGCGTCACGCGCTCGCCCGCTACGCCGGTGAAGCGCGCGCTGGCATCGCTGCGGTTGGTCGAGAAATTCAGCGTGATCGCGCCATCATCGAGCGACGGCAGTTCGCCGCGCGTCAATGTGATCTCGACGCTGCCCTCGCCCCCATACGGCGCTTCGAGAACCACGAGATGCGTCCCCGTGCTGGTCAAAATGTAGTTGAGGATTTCCGGATCGAAGGCGCTGCCGCTGTCCTCATCGGTGATCAGCGAATAATTGAAGGGGTCGTTCAGCCTCAGCGACGTATCAACCGCGCCGTTGCTGTCGGTAAAGACCGACACCACATCACCTGCTGTCCCGTCGAAGCTGACGTAGAACATCGTATCGCGGTCCGTGATTTCGACCGTCGTACTGTCGCCATAGCTGATGGTCGCAATTTGCGCCCGGTTGAGCATCAGCGTGTACGAGCCGGTGTCCGTGCCGCCCAAGCTGCGCGCGTTGATCACATAATCGCCCGTTTCGGGCAGGACGAAGGGCCCAATCAACGAGTTCAGGTTGCCCGCGCCATCATCGTTGTAGATCAACTCCGTGCCATCGGGTCCAACCAACGTCAGATACGAGTCGAAATCATCCGACTCCATCCGCACGATCACAGCGTCGTTCGCTTGCCCGCGAAACGTGTATGCCGCCGTCAATGCGTCGCTGGTCAGTTCGCTATCGACCGTCTGGGTGTATTCGATGGCGCGTGCCTCGAAGGCGGACAGTTGCAGCGTGAAGTCGCCCGCCGCGCCGGTGTCGCCGCCGTTGTAAAAGCTGTAGCTCTGCGCCACGACCGTATACGTTCCCGTCGTCAGCAGCCCGATGGGCCCGATCAGCGAGTCCAGATCGCCCGCGCCGTCATCATCTGTGGCAATCTCGTTCCCTTCCGGGTCGAGCAGCACGAGGTAGCAGTCGAAATCGTCCGAAATCATGGTGAGGGTGATGTAATCATCGACCGTTCCCTCGAATGTGAATTCAACAGCGGGTGCATCCGCCGCAAGCACGCCGCTCACGGTCGCGCCGATTTCGATGGTGCCACCATCCACCATCATCTCACCCACCGCATCGGAGCTTTCCGCCGCGCTCATCGCAATCGGCGTCGCCGTGGTTGTCGGCATCGCTACAAGCGTCGGCGTACTTGTCGGCATCGGTGCGGCTGTCGGGGTCTGGGTGCTGTCTTGCGCGAATACGGGTAGTGCCACGAGCATCAAACCGAGAATTAATAACGATTTCCAGAAACGCATGTCGTTCATCTCCCTTACGGAAAAGGTTGCAACTCACAAGACTCATTGTAGCACGATTTTAGGGTGCGTCAGCGGCGCGCTTGCCGTCATGGGGCGGACGCCCACCACACGGTGGGCAATCGTTGACGGCGCGTTGGATGGGCGGACGGGTGTACCAATTACCCAATGAGAGGCACCAGCGGCGCGCGCACAGAATGTAAAAATCGGATAAAATAATGATATGACAACTTTAACGAACTATCCCGACGTTCTCGGCGCGATCACAGGTGGCACGCGCCAGCCCATCAGCATTATGCACGCGGCGCTCGCTTTGCGCAGCACCGCCACGCCCCGCAGCACGATTGTGCGCGCAGGTCGCCCGTTCGAGCTGATCGCTTTGTTGCAAAATGCCTCGACCGTGCCGTGCGATGTGACCGTGACGCTTCGCCTTCCCGATGCTGACGTCAAGCGCGTCAAAGGGAGCTTCGTCGCCAAGCTGGCGCGCACCGTTGTCAATGTCCTGCCCGGCGAGGTTGGCATGATCGTGCTGCCGTGCGCGTGCCAAGCGGACACCGCACCAAGCGATACCTACAAGCTGGCGCTCGATATCGAGGTCAAGCCCTTGGGGAAGCCGGAACGCATCCGTGCGGACGCGGGCGGCGGCGCGTTCGAGCTTGCGCGCGTATCGGACGATGCCCGCGCCCAGATCGAGGCGCTGCGCACGCTGGAATGGAACGCGGGGCGCGGCGGGGCGCGCATGGATATGGCGTTCGGTGTCGCGGCGGCAGGCGGAGCAGCAGAGTCCACCGCCGCTGATCTCAAACCGGGCTGGATCAGCGTCTGCAAACTGACCGACTTGAACGACGACCGCATCCTGCTGCACGCTTTTGGCAAGCCGATGCAAGTCGAGGCGCTGCCCCTGCTCAAGCGTGCGCCGATGTTGGAGGCGCTGACGCGGACAACGCTGACGCGCTTTGGCGAAGCGGGCATGACATTAGAGGAAGCGGAGGCGCGCGCGATTTCTAAACTGTTGGCGACGATTATCGAGTTCGCCAACCCGAAATCGACCCAGCACGGCTATCTCGCGGCGGGCAGATACGCCGTCACGCCGCTGATGGAGCGCAATCCGCTCGAACTTCCCACGCCGAACATGCTCCCGCATTGGTGTCGCGGACTGCTGCGCATGATCGCGCGCGATGCCCGTGCCGCGCCCGCCGCCCCCAACGTCGTCACGCGCATGGTGTACGACGATTTGCTGCGCGATGGCGTCGAATGGGGTTTTGAACTGGTCGAGAAGGCGACGGGCGAAGATATTGGCGACGACGCCGAGCGCGCCCTGTACGCCGACACATTGATCGCGGCGCTGCGAGCGAAAACGGGCGTGACGTTCAATCAGGTCTACCTGCCGTTAGTCATGGGCGGTATCTTGATCAATGATATGCTGTTGATGGAGCGTGAAGACCCAGCGCAGTTGTTGAAAGATGTGAGTCACGCGCTCGAAGCGCGGATGCCAACCTTGGATGCGAGCGACGCGCCGATCCAAGCGTTGACCGATGTGCTGTTGGAACGCACGGCGCTAAAATATGGATATAAGCTGAATTGATGATCATGGACGAACTCCAATTTGAACCCCTCTACCCCGATGTCTTGAGCGCGATCACGGGCGGGCTGCGCATTGGCATGGACACGCTGCATCTGGCAGTCGGCGTCTTTCCGCGCAGTGTGTATCTGAATCAGCCCGTCGAAATTGTGATCGTGCTGCAAAATATGGTCGATCAGCCGATGGACGTCAAGATCGGCGTTCAACTGCCCACGAAAGATAGCGCGGGCAAGGTGATCCATATGATGACGCCCAAAAAGGTGATGGATTTACAGTTGAAACCCGGCGAAGTCGGCGTCGCACGCTTGCCGGTCATCCCGATGCCGCCGACGATGCCGAATACCGATATTCCAATCCGCGTCGCCGTGCGCAAGCGGTCGCGCGGGGGCAACATGATTCGCAGCGCAGTGGGCGGCGCGCCGCCGTCGGCGCTGATGATCTCGCCCTATAAGCTGCAAGCGTTGCGTGAGGTCGATTTCGTCGATCATCCTTACGACCAATCGCCGGAGATCGTGACGGTCACATTCGATGTGGCGGCAAAACGTTTGGCTTCCGTCCCGCCCGACCTCAAGCCGCGCTACGAATCGCTGTGGACGCGCGATCAGATGAATGACGAGCGCCAGAACATCCGCGCCAAGCTCAGCGACGCGCGCATGGTCGCGGACGAACTGACGCACAGTATGCTGATGCAGCCGATGCTGCGCATGGTCGATGAGGTCTTCGCGCTGCGCGGGCTGCCGCTGTATCCCGGCGAAGCGCGGGCGATTGCGAAATGCTTGGTATATACATTGGATAACAGCCTCGCATTCGATCAGACCTTCAAATTAGAAGAGTCGCGCTGGTATCAGACCTTGGCGCAAGCCTTGGCGCACGATGAGGGCGTCGCCAAGATGGAGCCGGCGGCGTTGGTGACGCGCTACCTATTCGAGGCGGCGCTGTATGATGCCGTCTTGATCGGCTTCGCGCAGATTCGTCCGCGCGTGCGCATCAACTTGGGCGACAAGACCGAGCGCGTGGCGTATGCCAACAAGCTGTTGAGTTGGCTGGCGGGGCTGTCCGAGCCGGACTTGACGTACATTTATCTGCCACTGGCGTTGGGCGGCGTGGTCGTGAATCACATCGTCGGCGGGAAGAATGATGATCCGTGGCAAATGATCGCGGAACTGCGCGAGGCGTACCGCGCGCGGATTAAAGTGGTGAGCGGCGAAATCGTGACGGTGTTCGACATGCTGGATAAGCTGTTGGATCGCAGCGAGGACGAACTGCGCCGGGCTAGGGTGCAGCCGAAGGGGTAGAACTTATGGAACATACGCTGGCAGACCGCAGCGTGGTCTCGCGTGACGTTGTGCATCGCAAGGCACGCATCGCCGCGCGGCGGATTATGCCAGTCATATGATTCGGGACGACGCGATGCTGCCGAGAGCATAAGTTGACTTTTCCGCTTGGCGAGCCGATAATCGTATCGGGTGTATAGGTAGCGAGCGAACGATATGGTTGATTCAATCTTGACTGAAACAGAAGTGATCGATACTTCTGAGCAAGAAGATGCGGATATTAGCAATTCAACCTATCAAATCACTAGCTATGGCATTGATTTCACGGTCGATGGGCTGGTCAATCGGTTGCAACGCGGTGATATCTATGTCCCTGAATTTCAACGCAAATATGTATGGACAACGGCTCAAGCCTCAAAGTTTGTCGAGTCGCTGCTTTTAGGCTTGCCCGTTCCGGGTATTTTTCTATCCAAAGATGGTGAACGCCGATTGATTGTCATCGATGGTCATCAGCGTTTGATGACGCTCAAAAATTTTTATACAGAATCATTTGCTCTGAAAGGCGTCGCCAAACAATTTGAAGGTCGAACGTATGCAACCCTCGCTGATTTTTCTCGTCGAACATTAGATGATAGTATTTTACACGCAACCGTAGTTCAGCAGATGGAGCCTGAAAATGATGATAGCAGCATTTATCATATTTTTGAGCGATTGAACAGTGGCGGGACAAGACTGCAACCACAGGAGATTCGCTCTGGACTTTACTTCGGGAAATTCAAAGACTTAATTATTGAACTGAATGACTATCCGATTTGGCGCGAGTTGTATGGCAAGCCAAGTATCCGCGCCAAAGATCAAGAACTGGTCTTGCGCTTTTTTGCGCTCTATTTCGACCGCTACACCTATAGCCAACCGCTTGATGAGTTTCTCAATCGCTTCATGATGAAACATCGAAACCCAGATGGGCAGACGTTACAGCGTTTCCGTGAACTTTTCACCCGAACCATCGACTTTATCTACGGGTGTCTACATTGGGAGGCTTTTCGTCCAGAGGGTCAACTTAATGCAGCCGTCTATGACGCGGTGATGATCGGGATTGCAACGGCGCTCGAAGAACACGGTCATGACGAACTCGACTGTGACGACATACAGCAGCAGCATCATGCCTTACTTCAAAAGAACGATTTTAAGAGCGCATTTAAAGCATCAACAACCGACGCTGACAAAGTTGCATCTCGTATCGATTTAGCGATTGCAGCCTTTTCGTAGTTTTTATCAGATGAAAAATCGTAATATTTATCAACAAAAACAGAAACTCGATAACTTATTTGAACTGGCTTCCCAAAAATTAGAGCGATCTGGTCTAGTAAACGAATTGATTAACGAAATTAGAGACCCTCTTTCGCGTCATTTGTGTGTTCTCATCTCCGGTTTTGTCGAGCAAGCCATCCGTGAACTTTTTGTGACGTATGCAAACGAAAAAAGTTCGCCTAATTTTGCCCGCTATGTGGAAATAACATGGAATCGAAACCAAAATATGAAGCAAGAAGATTTATTGCAATTGATGGGTTCCTTCAATTCGCAATGGCACCAAACATTAAAGGATTTTCTGGCAATTGATGGACGTGGCGACGCCTTAAACAGTATTGTCAATCTGCGAAATAGCATCGCTCATGGCGGTACGCTATCGAGTTCCCTCGTCAACGTTAGAGAATATTACGGAAAAATCGTGGCAATCATCGATTATATTGAAGACAATTTCACCAACCCATAATATTAACGCAAAGCATTTCAAGTCGTTCACCGCGTTTCCAACAGGATTCCATTAGAGCGCCATCCCCCACCAATGCGTTTCTTACACCCCTCGCGTATCCTCAAGCGTAGAGTCACCGTACACCAAACGACGTGAGTCCCCACGCCGAATTTGGATTACAATTCAATCAAGGGTGGGAACATCCGTCACTTGAGGAACAAATCACGATGATGCGCTATGATCGCTTCACCGAACGCGCGCAGGACGCCGCCATGCGTGCCTACGAAATCTTGCAGCGTTACGGACATAATCAGGTCGATACCGAACATCTGCTGTTGGCGCTGTTGGAACAGACCGATGGCGTCGTGCCGCAGTTGTTGGAGAAGTTGAGCGCCGACGCCAACACCATGCGCGCGCGCCTCGACGAAATTCTGCGTGCCAGTCCGAAAGCTGCTATCTATGGGCATGGTACAGGTCAGGTATTCATCACCCCGCGCGTTAAGCGCATCCTCGACATCGCCAACGAAGAAGCCAACCGCCTGAAAGACGAGTACATCTCCACCGAACACATCTTCATCGCCATCCTCGCGGAACGGAATACCGCCGTCGCCAAGATCATGTCGGAAAACGGCATCACCCGCGACCGCGTGTACGACGCCGTGAAAGATATTCGCGGCGGACAGCGCGTGACCGATCCGCAAGCCGAGAGCCGCTATCGCACGCTTGAAAAATACAGCCGCGATCTGACGCGCATGGCGATTGAGGGCAAGCTCGACCCCGTGATCGGGCGCGAAGCCGAGATTATGCGCGTGATCCAAGTCCTGTGCCGTCGCACGAAGAACAACCCCGTATTGATTGGCGAAGCAGGCGTTGGCAAGACCGCGATTGTCGAAGGCTTGGCACAGAAGATCGTCAGCGGCGATGTGCCGGAACTGCTGCAAGGCAAGAAGGTCATTGCGCTCGATTTGAGCGCGATGCTGGCGGGCAGCCGTTTTCGCGGCGAATTTGAAGAACGCCTGAAAGCTGCAATGGAAGAAGTTCAGCGTGCCGAAGGCGAAATCATCCTGTTCATCGACGAACTGCATCAGGTCGTCGGCGCGGGCGCGGCGCAAGGCGCGATTGACGCTGGCAATATGATGAAGCCCGCCCTCGCGCGCGGCGAATTGCAATGCGTCGGCGCGACCACGCTGGATGAATATCGCCAGTACATCGAAAAAGACTCGGCGCTGGATCGGCGCTTCGCCCCCGTTCACGTCGAAGAACCGAGCGTCGAAGATACCATCGACATGCTGTTCGGCTTGCGGGATCGCTACGAGGCGCATCACAAAGTCACGATCAGCGATGAAGCGGTGATCGCGGCGGCGCGCTTGGCGGATCGCTACATCTCGGAGCGCAAGCTGCCGGACAAAGCGATTGACCTGCTGGACGAGTCGGCGGCGCGTTTGCGCGTGGCGCTGTATTCGCTCCCTCCACGCCTGAAAGAGATGAAAGACGTGGTTGGGCGGCTGTTGGCAGACGAAGAAGCGGCGGGACAAGCGCGCGACTATGAACGCGCCGCCGAGTACAAAGTCCGCCGGATGCAGTTGGAAGAAGAATTTGACCGCGAACGCTTCAACTGGCAGCGCGAGAACACGCTCGATGAAGTCGTGGGCGCGGATGATATCGCCGCCGTCGTCACCCAGTGGACGGGCATCCCCATGACGCAAATCCTCGAAACGGAGAGCGAAAAGCTGATCCGCATGGAGGAAGCGCTCCACGAACGGATCGTCGGGCAAGAAGGCGCGGTCAGCGCGGTTGCCCACGCCATCCGGCGCGCGCGCAGCGGACTCAAAGACCCGCATCGTCCGATTGGCTCGTTCATCTTCTTGGGATCGTCCGGCGTCGGCAAGACCGAACTGGCGAAGGCGTTAGCCCATTTCCTGTTCGACGATGAAGAAGCCCTGCTGCGCATCGACATGAGCGAGTACCGCGAACAACACACGGTCAGCCGTTTGTTCGGCGCGCCGCCCGGCTACATCGGCTACGAAGAAGGCGGACAGCTCACCGAACAAGTTCGCCGCCGTCCGTATCGCGTCATCTTGTTCGATGAGATCGAGAAGGCGCATCCCGACGTGTGGAATGCGCTGCTGCAAATCCTCGAAGACGGGCGCTTGACCGACGGACAGGGGCGTACCATCGATTTCAGCAACACGGTCGTGATCATGACCAGCAATCTCGGCACGGAATACGCGCGCAAGGGTGGCGCGCTCGGCTTCGTGCAGATGAACGACGAACAAGCTGTCGCGGATCATCAGAAGATCGAACGCGCGATGCGCGATGCGTTCCGACCGGAATTCTTGAACCGCATCGACGAAATCGTGATCTTCGAGCCGCTGACGCTGGCACAGGTCGAACACATCGTCGCGCTGCAACTCAAAGACGTGGCGACGCGCCTGGGCGAACACAGCGGCATCAGCATCCAAATCAGCGACCGCGCCAAACGCTGGTTGGCACAAAAAGGTTACGATCCCCAATTCGGCGCTCGCCCGCTGCGGCGCGCCTTGCAGCGCCACGTCGAGAACGAATTGAGCGCGATCCTGCTGCGCCACAGCGCGCACAGCGGCGATCTGATCGTGATTGACGAGGTGGACGACAAGCTGACGTTCGAGCGGCAGGAACAGGCGCTGATGCCGCTCCAGCCGCAGGAAAACAGCATCATCGATACCCCGTAGCTTCGCGCCCGCTCCCGCACAACAGGATGTAAACAAAGACACTCGCAAGGGTGTCTTTTTTATTTGAATACGCCGATCAATCGCCCAAAGGTCGTGTTCGCTGACCCAATCCATGCTATATTTAATTGATCACTTTTTCGATTGATTGACAAAGGTTTTCCGATGCGTCTTCGCGCCACATTTTTGCTCGCATTGACTATTGGGGCGCTGGCATGGTTGACCCCCAACCAGACCGTGCGCGCCGCCACCCTCACCGTGAACAGTATCGCAGATACCGCCGCCAACGACGGTGTGTGTACCCTGCGTGAAGCCATCACATCTGCCAATACCGATACCGCCAGCGGCGCGGCGGCGGGCGAATGTGCCGCCGGGTCGGGGACGGACACGATCACCTTCAGCGTGACCGGAATCATCAACCTGACGGGCGTCCTACCAGACATCAGCACGAACATGACCATCGACAGACCCGGCGCGGCGCTGCTGACGGTACGGCGCGATACGGGCGGCAGTTACCGCATCTTCAACGTACCGCTGGGCGTCACCGCTGCCATCGATGGGCTGACGATCAGCAACGGCAATTCCATCC
>Ga0163144_10008539_pt1 | contig 22166 bp, 19 predicted proteins | sample OliLak19BULKMAT1_FD_123175 | JGI IMG/M metagenome (GOLD analysis project Ga0163144, IMG submission 123175) | Freshwater microbial mat bacterial communities from Lake Vanda, McMurdo Dry Valleys, Antarctica - Oligotrophic Lake LV.19.BULKMAT1 | ecosystem: Environmental > Aquatic > Freshwater >... | reverse complement strand
TTATCTCAGGGCTCGCACTCGGGATTGACGGTCTCGCACATGAAGCAGCACTCAAAGCTTCACTCTACACACTCGCGGTCCCCGGATCAGGACTTGCAGACGATTCTCTCTACCCACGTACGCATCGTAATCTTGCTCGAAACATACTTGAATCTGGCGGTGGGCTTCTCTCTGAATATCCTTCTGAATTTAAGGCGACACAATGGTCATTCCCCGAACGTAATCGAATTATGGTAGGACTCTCCCACGCTGTCCTTGTCATTGAGGCAAGCGAGAAGTCGGGCACACTTATTACTGCAAGACTCACCGCTGACTACAATCGTGATCTTATGGTAGTCCCTGGAAATATTTTTAATGAAAATAGCAAAGGTCCGCATCAATTTTTAAAGCTCGGCGCGAGCCCTGTTACCTGTCCTCAAGACATTCTTGAGATACTTCATATAGATACACGCATTGACTCAAAAGATGTTCTGACCACTTTTTCTTCACTGGAAGAAAAAGTGGTTGCCGCACTCTCTGAACCACGCGACCGCGATACACTCATTCGATTACTTGAATCCAACACGCAAGAAGCGAATGTACTGTTTATGCAAATGGAACTCAACGGACATATATATGAATCAAATGGTATTTTTTATAAAGTATAATTTATAAGAATCGTGAGTTCTTATTTGACAGGAATTGCATTGACTAGTATCAATTGGACTAATGTCACATACACTCGTTATTGTTGAATCACCCGCCAAGGCAAAAACTATCGAAAAATATCTCGGCAAAGATTTTACCGTACGCGCATCTGTCGGACATGTGCGCGATCTTCCTAAAAGCAATAAAGATGCTGTCGATATTGAGGGCGGGTTTATTCCCCACTACATTATTTCGGCAGGTAAAGATCGAGTGATTAATGAGCTCAAAAGTGAAGCGAGTAAAGCCGATTATGTGCTTCTTGCGACCGACCCCGATCGCGAAGGTGAAGCCATTGCGTGGCATGTTGCAGAACTCCTTAAGAAAGAGGCGAAAAATCCAAAACGTATCGTATTTCATGAAATTACAGAAGCTGCTGTTAAAGAAGCACTTACTCACCCCCGTGAAATTGATTGCAATCTGAAAGAGGCTCAAGAAGCTCGACGCGTACTCGATAGACTTGTTGGCTACGATCTCTCGGGACTTATATGGAAAAAAGTGCGGTATGGACTTTCTGCAGGGAGAGTACAATCCCCTGCGCTTCGCATCATCATGGAACGCGAGCGAGAAATCCGTGCGTTCAATCCCGAAACATTTTTTGTTATCACCGCTGAAACCCAGACTGCTAAAAAAACTGGACTCGCGCTTATTTGTGTCGAAGAACCAAAGACTAAAAAAGTAGCTGACCGAATTGTCACTCTCGGAAAAAAACATGAATGGCAGATAACTGAAATTAAGGAAAGCGAACAGAAGCGCAGCCCCCACCCTCCATTTACAACCTCAACACTCCAGCAAGCAGCTTCGACTCGACTTGGTTTTGCACCATCGCGTACCATGGGGGCTGCGCAAAAACTCTATGAGGCAGGGTTTATTACCTATATGCGAACCGACTCTACCAACATGAGCGAAATCGCTCAAAAACAAATTATTGCACTTCTTCATGCAGACCACGGAAAAGAGTTTGTCCAGCCTCGAACGTATAAGACAAAAAGCAAATCTGCGCAAGAAGCACATGAAGCTATTCGACCGAGCAACTTTGCGAAACGAAGTGCAGGACTCACTGATGATCAAAAACAGCTCTACGAAATGATATGGCGACGCGCAGTCGCTTCTCAAATGGCAGATGCACTCGTGAAGCGAACAAAAATACTTGCCAATATCGTAGGAAGTAGTGAGACAATTCCTGACTTCGCCACCAACGGTTCCCGAGTTATTTTCCCTGGATGGCTTCAAGTTGATACCCGTGCTCGAGGAGAAGATGTTGAAGTACCCCTCCTTAAAGCGAACGATTCACTCACGCTCAAAAATATTGCGCATGAATCTAAGCAAACACAGCCACCAAATCGGTACACAGAAGCAGGGCTCATTAAGGAACTTGAAAAACGCGGCATTGGTCGACCTTCAACGTATGCTTCTACTATGAAAACAATCATTGATCGTGAGTACGTCGTAAAAGAAGGGCGCACACTTCTCCCTACCGACACGGGAGACCTCGTCTCGTCATTCCTTGAAGAACACTTTATGGAATACATCGGTGACGATTTTACGAGCGACATGGAAGATAAGCTCGACGAAATCGCAAATGGTGAGCGTCAATATGTAAAAACTCTTTCAGAGTTCTATATACCTTTTAAGAAAGCTGTCGACGCGAAAGAAGACATTGCAAAAATAACAAATCTTGGTGCGGGACCCAAAGAATTTCCTTGCCCACTTTGTAAAGGTGACATGGTTATTAAACTCGGTAAAAATGGAAAATTTCTTTCGTGCAGCACATATCCAGCATGCCTCGGTGCGCGCCTTATCGATGGTTCTGAAGTAAAGGAGGATGAACCACTTGGCATTCATCCAGAAAGCGGTGAAGAAATATATCTTCTCAACGGACGCTTTGGACCCTACGTACAAATTGGAAAAACTCCCGAAAAAATAAAAGGAAAAAAACAGCCAAATCCTAAACGGGCAAGCATTCCTAAAGATAAAAAATTGAGCGAGGTAACGCTCGACGATGCAGTTCATTATCTTATTCTTCCGCGGGAACTTGGGCTACATCCTGAGTCAGGAGAACCAGTTATTGCCAACACAGGACGATTCGGGCCATATATTGGGCACGCGGGAGATTTTCGTTCACTCAAAGGAAGTGATACTCCGTATGAAATTTCATTTGCGCGGGCCATAGAGATTCTTAAGGAGCCAAAAAAAATGCGAGCAGGCGAAAAACTAGCGAAAGAAGTTGGCGTTCACCCTAAGACAAAAAAACTTATAAAGGTCTTCGAGTCTAAATCAGGAAGATACCTTAAACGTGGATTTGCTCGTGTTTGGCTCGCTGACAATACTGATCTAGAAACCTTTACCGTGCAAGATGCTGTTGCGCTCTTAGCTGCTAAATAAAAAAGTCTCGAAAACGAATTTCGAGACCTGTTTGAACTGTGCGTTTTCACTCACTGGATTGAGCGTGGGGCAAACACTCTATTGTTTATATTCCATTTACTTCTTCCTTGGTATTTCCATACGCAAATTGACCACATTTGAGATCCTGAGTTCCACCGGATGAACACTTCCTGCCCTTCGACATAAAAGAGACACCATCCCTCTCGCAACAAGACTTCACTATCTCGTCCTTCTAAAACATTTCTGAGTTCATGAGCAAGCATGTAGCAAAATGGAGTTGCTTCAAACCTCCAGCCGTCCTTTAATGCTGATTTGATCTCATCGCTGAACGCCATCTGCGTGACATCGTGAGCACATACCTCTAAATGCTCGGGCGGTAGTGATGTCGCCTGATCTACAATTTCGTAAAAGTGTGGATCAACCCACACATGTGAATTTTCTGCTTTGAGCATAGCAAGCTCTTTTATTCTTCCTACCGATATGCTAATCGGAGTCGGATTGCTAAGTATTCCATTTTTTTGCAGAAGAGAGTGAGTTTCCATTTTTGACTCCTTGTAAAGATGAGTATGACTACGAAATTAATAATAAATAGCTCGCTCACACCGTGTGTATTTGAGCACTTCATGAGTGTGAAGCATCATATATGAAGAAATGATGAATATAACGTTAGAATTTGTTTCTTGTCTAATTTTTGAGAGTAGGTAGAATTGAATTACAAGTCTATGCAAAAAGAAACTCCGGTAAGTGTCATTTTAGGCGCACTCAAATCACCCAGTAAAGGGGACGTTGAGCTTATTGAACGAGCATACACATTCGCCCAACATGCACACGAAGGACATACCCGATATTCAGGCGAACCCTATTTGAATCATCTTGTTGCTGTGGCTGAAATGCTTGCCGAAATTGGCATGGGTGCGCGTACGGTAACTGCGGGTTTACTACATGATTCAGTCGAAGATACGATTGTTACACCCCAGGAAGTCCGTACAACATTTGGGGATGAAATTGCCTATCTCGTTGAAGGAGTCACGAAACTTGGTTCTGTCCGATATTACGGAAGTGACCGGCACAATGAAAGTCTTAGAAAACTCTTCGTAGCAACGAGTCAGGATATTCGCGTCCTCATCATCAAACTTGTCGACCGTCTCCATAATATGAAGACTTTCGAGCATGTTCCAAAAGAAAAGCAGCTGCGCATTGCTCGTGAAACTCTTGAAATCTATGTTCCAGTTGCGCATCGACTTGGAATGGGACGATTGCGCAAAGAACTCGAAGATCTTGCGTTTCCTTACGTATATCCTGAAGAATACAAAAAGACCGCAGACGTTTCTCGCCAAATGGCAAAAGATGCACATGATGAAATGGAGAAAACACGAAAATCATTGCAAAAGCGACTTGCGGAAACAGGAATGCGAAATTTCCATACGTCCTTTCGTGTGAAAGGCATGTACAGCCTCTATCAAAAATTAAAACGTCGAGAATGGGACATGGACAAAATTCATGATTATCTCGCTATTCGCGTTGTCGTTGAATCTCTTGAGCAGTGCTACCAAGTCCTTGGGATTGTGCATGAACTCTGGCGCCCCCTACCAAAACGCATGAAGGATTATATTGCATTTCCGAAACCAAATGGATATCAATCGCTTCATACCACCGTGATCACCCCCAATCGAACTATTCTTGAAGTACAGATTCGTACTGAAGCAATGAGCCGAGAAGCTGAATATGGAATTGCCTCTCACTTTATTTATAAAAACGAGCAGCTTGGGCAAAAAGAGACAAGTGACAATAGTCGATCTTGGTTTGCCTCACTCATTCCGACACTCTTTCGACCGTTTAGTTGGAGATCAAAACCAACTCTCGCGGAAAATGGAAATGGAAAAGAACTTCTTCAACAAAAGAATCATAAAGCGAAGATTCCTCATTGGATTCAGGAAATTGCCGACGCACATAAAACAAATGATGGCTCACGAGAATTTTTTGATCGGCTGAAAGATGATTTTTTCTCCTACCGAATCTTCGTATTTACGCCCGAGGGAGATGTCGTCGATCTACCCGTCGGTGCCTCCCCTATTGATTTTGGATATGCAATCCATTCAGATATAGGTGACCATACGTCTGGAGCAAAAGTGAATAACAAACTTGTTGGTCTGGACACACAACTCAAAAATGGTGATATTGTCGAAATTATTACCAATAAAAACAACAAGCCAACACAGAAATGGCTCGATTTTACAAAGACCTCTCTTGCTCGAAGACGAATTCGGAGTGCGCTCGATGAGCGTACATTAAATAATTAGAGCGAGAAATTTTTAATCGAGTATAGCTCTGCATCGTCTGATTCCTTTTCGATAGATTCAGGAGCAATTGGTGGAATCGGCAACTCTTCATTAAAACTTGTTTCAAAAGTCTCAATACGACTTTCGGGCATCGTTGGGGCTTGATTCGATTCATTTCGTACATATTCAAGCTCGGAAGGTAGTTCTAAAGATTCTGCCTGATTATCCAATTCCATAATTCCGACTAACTCCGGTACATCTATCGCGTCAAAACGAGTGAATGTAGATTCTTCAGGGGCCGCAGGTTGCGGCTCAATGCTTTCATCCTGAGGTACTGCAGTATTTTCTGTCACTATAAGCGGTGTTGCAGCAACGAGTGCAGCGAGAACGTGTGCATCATTTGCCGGCGAAACATCTGAAGGCTTTGTACGTGCACCATGAAGTACTGCAAGAAGTTTCTGTAATTCCTCTGCGGCAAAATAATCTATCGTGAGCTTCCCTCCAAAATCTGTTTTGAGTATTTGCACGCGAGTACCGAGTGTTTCTGTAAATGCTTTTTCCATTTCAATAAGTTCAGGGTCTGTTCCCACCCACTGCTTCTTCCGTACCTTCTCGGTCGCAATTTTTCGAGCAATACGTTCCACTTCGCGGACGGAAAGTTTTTTCATGAGGATTTCGCGGAACACAATATCTTGCTCCTCCGGACGATCGTTCAACATAAGGAGCGTGCGCGCATGACCATCAGAAATATCTGCAACGCGAAGGGCGTTCAGTATTGTTTCGGGAAGTGCAAGAAGGCGGATTGAATTTGAAACATACTCACGACTCCGACCAACTTTCTGCGCAACAAGCACGTGTGAGAGGCCAAATTGCTCTGAGAGCTGTTTAAACGCAAGTGCCCGATCAACTGCATTCAAATCCTCTCGCTGAAGATTTTCGATAATAGCGAGCTCAAGCTTCACAAGTTGCGATTCTTCTCCGGTGCGGATAATAACCGGAACTTGTGCCAGGCCAGCAAGTCGTGAAGCGCGGAGTCTACGCTCTCCCGCGATAAGTTCGTACTCAGTAGAGAATGCTCCACTTTCACGAATTATTTCTCTTCGAGTAACAACGAGCGGCTGGAGAACCCCATACATACGAATAGAATCCGCAAGCTCTTGGAGCTTATGAGGATCGAATTCCCTACGAGGTTGAAAAGGATTCGGAACCACTTTTTCTACCTCAATCCAAAAAATCGCATTACTTTCGTACGCCATAATGCGGATATTGTAACATAAGCATTATGCAGCACACTGTGCATAGAATAGGTAAATTTGATACACTCAGTCGGTCATCTGACATATGCCGTGGTGGCGGAATTGGTATACGCGCACGACTCAAAATCGTGTATCGAAAGGCTAGAATTGTACGGGAAACTATTCTAGGAGGTTGTCAGCAATTTCGTCCTAAGTACGAAATTGTCGTACAACCTGAACGGCGAATGTAATGCGAGTGGGTTCAAGTAATTTATATTGTTCGGGAACAGTGTGCCGGAGTGGCGGAATTGGTATACGCGCACGACTCAAAATCGTGTATCGCAAGGTTTATGGGTTCAAGTCCCATCTCCGGCACACTGCCTCTGAAACAAAATTTTCAAGTACGATCTCGGTCACATCATGAAGGAAAAAAATAAATTACTGGTCATCGTAGGCCCAACAGCATCAGGGAAGACTTCCCTCTCTATAAAACTTGCTAAAAAGTTCAATGGCGAGGTTATTTCTGCTGATTCGAGACAAGTGTATCGCGGACTTGATATTGGTACAGGAAAAGTGACTCGAGAAGAAATGCAAGGTATCCCGCACCACCTTCTCGATGTTACAGAACCAACTGAAACATATACCGTCTCGAACTATGTCCGCGACGGTCGCTCAGCTATAGAGCAGATAGTATCGAGTAACAAGCTCCCAATTATTGTTGGAGGCACCTTTCTGTATATTGACGCAGTTATCGGCAAAGTGTCTGTGCCACAGGTCCTTCCAAATAAAAACCTGCGAATGGAGCTCGAAGCTTTATCTGAGGAAGATCTTTTTTTAATGCTTAAAGGGAAAGACCCTGCACGCGCACTTACTATTGATAGAAACAATAAAAGACGACTCTTACGTGCACTTGAAATTATTGAAACACTCGGTAGTGTGCCTCGTACACAAACTGAAAGCCTCTACGATACGCTTACTTTGGGTATTACTATCAGCAAAGAAGCACTGCAGAAAAATATCCATGCAAGACTCTTCAAACGTTTGGATTCTGGGATGATTGAAGAAGTCCAAAATCTTTTGAGTGCGGGCCTCCCGAACGATCGTATGGAAGATTTGGGTCTTGAGTACAAATACATCGCTCAGTATCTTCAAGGAAAAATCTCAAGAGAGGAGATGGCGTCTCAAATTGAAACAAAGTCGTGGCAATACTCTAAACGCCAGATGACGTGGCTGAAGCGGGATGAACACATTACCTGGGTAGACCCCGAAGATATCGATATAATTGAAAAACGTGTTGGGGAATTTTTAAGTTAGGGTTTTACACGAGGATTCTCTCCTTACGGGAGTCTTTAGTGTACTTTTCTCATTTCATTCAAAAGTATCTCTAAAGGTCTTCGAATCCTCGTGGGCCTCGCAAAATTATAAAAACACCAAAGCTCTTTTCGCTTTGGTGTTTTTATTTTGCGGGCCCACGAGGATTCGAACCTCGGTCAATGGTTTTGGAGACCATCATTCTACCACTGAACTATAGGCCCGGACGAGATAAAATATACACGAGAAGCACGAGGAAGCAAAGAACGACTAGTTACATGTACACCCGGATTTAAGATCATAGTGCACAGCATCATTTGGGTAATTCTTCCATATAAGGCATGATTCGGATGCTGCCTGCTGTACCGGAGCAGTACCATGCGCTGGTCCGGAGATATCAACACCAACGCCCGAGCTATGTGTAGATACTTGACCTACTGCACCGCAACTCCAACTACCGCCAAAGTGTTTTTGTACCTCTCCTGAAACGGAAGTCTTGAGCGTGCTGCACAACGAATCCGTATTAGAGAGCAGCCCCCGCGTGCACCACCTGTCTCGTATCTCCCACAAGTGCGTTTGATACGCAGGAGGTCTATATGCCGAAGTAACCGTACCTCCGACCATACCAATGAATTTGGTGACACAAGCTTGTAAAGTAACGTTGTTGAATATCACCGTCTGTCCACCTTCCATCTGAAGTGCGAGCGCGTCAGTGATCGGAGTAAGTGCTGGTATGGTACAAGCGTTTGGAGTGGTAGTAGGTGTTGGTGTCGGCGGAACAACCACAATAGTTCCGCCTGGGGGTGGTGGGGTTGTCGTAGGTTGTACGACACATTGAATTTCGTTCCAAGGCCCTAAGAGGACACCATTTCTCAAAAATGTTTTCATCACGGTATCCACGATAAGCCACGCAGACAGGAGAATTACAAAACCAACAAGTGTGTTTACCATCATTTCTTTTGCAGCTGAAACAGCGCCACTATTCCCCGCAGACATCATCATCTTAAATCCTGCAAAAACGATAATGAGCGCACAAATGACTGCCATAGTTTGGACAAGCCACCCTATGATGTTGTTTCCGAGCTTTACAAAATCACACGTCTGACAATCGGTCCCGTGGCACGGGACGAGTCCGATTGCGCCATGCGTAGCAAATGCGAGAGATGGGAGCGCAAAAAGCGGGATGAGTAAAAGACTAATGAGAAAAAATCGCATATAAATATTGTACCACGACTGATCTCGGTACTTTCCCTTGCTTGTGAGTTGTGGTATTTTATAACCTCACACGTCGATGGAATAAATAGAAATTCTTTGTTTATTCTGCTCACAAACACTTGTTTGTGAGGCGATGTATGAGCATGCGTCGGTGGCGGAGCGGTCAATCGCAACAGACTGTAAATCTGTCGTCCTATGGGCTACGTTGGTTCAAATCCAACCCGACGCACATTTTGCAAAAATATCCCAGCAAGGGGTATTTTTGTTTCAAAATTTCGTGTCGGGTTGGATTTGAAAGACGGAGTCGGTATACAAGACGAGCGAATGCGAGTGCTTGTCGATGAGTCGGGATCGAGAATGCTTGGACTTTTGTGAACGAAGTGAAACAAAAGGCTTAGCACATCGTGGTAATTCCAACCCGACGCACAAAACTAAATAATCCTCGCAATAAAGCGGGTATTATTTAGTTTCTGGTGTTAGTCGAGACCGCCGAAAATATTAAAACCCCTGAGGCAAACCTCAGGGGTTTTGTATCAGAATTAACTTATGTGCACCAAATATGTAAGAAGCATCCAGAAGTGCGAGAAGCTTCCGAGCATCACGAATACGTGAAATACCTCATGCATACCAAACCAGCGGGTACGCGGAACCACGGTGTCAATAATATAAAAGAGTATTCCTACAGAATAGAATATTCCTCCCATAACGAGCCAAAAAAGTGCTTCCCCGGTGAGTGTTTGCAGGAGTGGTTTGCACGCAATGAGAATGAGCCACCCCATAGAGAGATAGAGTATGACAGAGACCCAAGGAGGGAGCGGTACCTGAAATACTTTAATGAAGATGCCTACAAGCGCAAATGTCCATGTGAGACCAAAAACAGTCCATCCCCATCCAGGAGGAAGTGCAATAAGAGCAACTGGTGTGTATGTTCCAGCAATAAGTAAAAAGATGGAAGCATGATCGAGTATCTGAAAGACGCGTTTTGCTTTTTTACTTTTCCGGCATGTGAAATGATAGAGCGTGCTCATAGTGTAGAGGAAAACCATTGTCGCACCAAAGATACTAAAGGTCACAATGTGTACCGCATTTCCATGGATCGAAGCAGAGACAATGAGGAGCACGAGTCCAGCGATAGAAAAGAGGGCGCCGACGAAGTGTGTGAGAGCACTCATCGGTTCATTTTGTCGCAAATCATTCACAAATTAAGTATAACAAGCGTCTTTGCATATGTTCATGTACACATGCGAACAGAGGTATTAAATAAATTGTTATGATTCCAAGTTGTCACGCATTTAAAATAACTCTTATAAAGTTGTACAATATTTTTACATTTAGTCGACTTTATGCCCATTTTGACTCTTTAATTCAAAAATATAAAAATTTTCAAACAAGACACATAGACCAAAGTGCCTTTAGTTAGGCATAGCATAAAGAAAACTGTCAATTTTATTGTTAGTTTTCTTTATGTAATGAGGCTGAGCTTGAATTAGAAATTTATACCGTGAGTATATATTTTTATGAAAGGAACGAATATAAAATAATACGGTGCAGTAAATCAAATCTGCCCAAAAATGATTCAAATGGCGTTCATAATTAAAGTCTTTTGATTCAAAAGAAATTTTACAAGTTTATTATCATCTCGGCTAAAAATTAAAAATATACTCTTTAGGTTCTTCTGCTCTCTCAGTTGCAAATTTCCGAAAAGTGATTTTTTTAGGCTTTAATGTACATCCGACATAATTGCCTGCATCAAGTTGAGAAATGGGTGGCGAAAAAACAGAGTCTGTATTTCGAGATTTTACGATTAACTCAAACCACTCAATGACTTGAAGGAGCATTATAGTGTCATTTAAGGGTTGTGCAGTACCGTCCACTTCAATTACTGTTTTTTCTTCCTCACTATATGTACATAACGAGGTATGTGAAAAACGTAATATATTTTGAAATTTACGAGTTTTATCTTTTGTTAAAAAATAAATTGTAAAATCATCTCCCGTATAAAAATAGAGAGGAGTGATTGCTGTTCCGGCTGCTGCATCATTGGTAACTAGTATTCCTAAAGAATGCTTTCTTAAAAAATTTAAAACTTCTTCTTTCTTTTTATACTCTGAGAGGAGGGCTTTCATTCGTAGAGTATATCAAAATTAAAATGAATGAGTTTGTGGGTATACGACCAACCCACGTTCATTAACATTTCATATGTATACTTTTATACTCAAATGTTACTCACCCGAGGGAAAATGTGTAATATAAAATTTGTATGACAGATCCTATAAAACTTATTAAAGATGATCATAGAAAGGTTGAAGCTCTTTTTAAAAAATATGAAAGTTGTGGGGATCGCGCATTCAAACAAAAAAAATTGCTTGGGCATGAAATTTCTATGCTTCTCACCAAACACGCACAAATGGAAGAAGAAATAGTGTACCCAAAACTCTCCGAGCGCTTTAATAAAGAGGGTGATAAATTAGTTGAGGAAGCATACGCTGAGCATGAGGTTGCAAAACAACTCATTTCACACATTGAATCTCTCCCCCCAGAAGATCCACAGTTCCATGCAAAAGTAATTGTACTAAAGGAGTACATACTGCATCACGTAAAGGAAGAAGAGGGAGAATTATTGCCGAAAACAAAAAAAGAATTTTCGAAAGAGGAACTGAATGAATTAGGAATTCAAATCGAACGATTCTACGGTGAGAAGTCCGAATAGATACGTATGTACCTCTAACAATCATTTCTGAACTTTTAGGGTAACGCGTACAATTCAAAAAGTGCTGTGATACCACTGAGGTTCTTCTCCCACTCTATAGTTTCATGGGTTTTAAGTTCTACGGTTATGGCAGGAATACCGATGGATGCGAGCCATCCTTCAGCATCACCGCTTACGGGGTAAGCGTCAAACGATTCTATCGCGGAGTACCCAGCGCTCGTTGCGTACGCATTCATAATTGCTTTTGTTTGCGGAAGGATTCCATTCTCGCACTCAGATGCATACACTGCATTCGCTTGGCTATGCCAAAATACAACGGCTTTTGGATTAGTCGTTTCAATATATCCACGGAGAGCTTTCGATTCGGGCTCAGAAAATGCTTCGGTACCAGCACTCACCACGTTACCACGCCATGTGCTTTCTGGTTTCCATTTGCAGTCAAAATTTCTATTTAGGTCCACATTTCGAGCATTAAAGCGACCTGTACCAACGGGAAGAGTTGCTGTAGGGATATCACTCTGAGAAATGCGCCCTTCTTTCTCTATAACCTCATATAAGCCGTCAGGATTAGCGACAGGAATTACTGATACACGGATTCCTGAGGGAATACGTTCTGGATTTCCTCTTAAGTAATCTATAAAAGCATAGGCAAGGAGTACACTATTCCACTCATACCCGCCGTGAATCCCTCCAACAAAAAGTAAGTGTGTATCACCCGTTCCATAGGTAAACGCTTCTATAGGCCGTTCTTCTATGGACTTTCCTATTACCGATTTTGTAACATTCGTTACTTCGGGTATTCCCACTTCAACGTCTTTTGGTTCACTTGTTTGTACAATTTCAGATTGAGGTTCTTCTTCTCTCCACACGAATAATGCTACTCCTATGAATAGCATTACAAGAACGAGAGTGCCGATTAGTACGCGGTGAGAACGAGTGAATATCATTCTGCGTAATATTCGAGAATTGCTTCCACGCCCGCTTTATTCTTAGACCATTCAATATCTTGATGATTCGTAAGGAGCACACTAATCGCAGGCGTTCCGTTTTTTGCGAGCCAATTAACCATATCTCCTGTTATGGAATAGAAATCAAAATTTTCATATGCTTTGTAACCCGATGCTTTTGCAAACTCATCCGTGAGCGCTTTTGTTTCAGGAAGAATTCCATTGTGACAGTTTGAAGAAAATACTCCTCCTGCCGCGCTGTACCACGCAACTACCGCTTTCGGTTTTTGCTCGATAACATAGTCACGAAGTGCTTGGCTTTCTGGTTCAGAAAATGCTTTGCTTCCGCCACTCACCGTTCTATTTTGCCAAGTCCCCGACGATTGCCAATCACAATCAAAGTTTCTGTTGAGATCAACATTTTGCGCGTTAAAACGGCCAGTTATGCGTGTTGTTTCATCACTTGGTACTGATGAAGGAGAAAACCGCTCCGTTGTACCAAGAACTTTATTGAGACCATCAGGATTGAGTACAGGAACTACAGTTACGCGAAGGTTTTCTGGAATATTTTCTTCGTTTTCTTCAAGATATTCCATAAGCTCATACGCTACGAGTGTAGTATTCCAGGAATACCCTCCATGAATACCGCCAATGAAAAGAATCTCGGTTTCACCTTCACCATAGTGGTACGCAATAATCGGACGTTCCTCTACTGAACTTCCTATAAGTGTCTCTCCATCATTTTGAGATGTTTCATCAGTTGACGTGCTTGCATTCGTATTTTCGTTTTCATTATTTTGTGTGGTGGGCGTGTTTTGAATAGGAGGTGTTTGATCCTGCTCTAAAATTTCAGGTGAGGGACTTAATAAAAAGTACGCACCGATGGCGATACCGATGAGTAGAATAACCCCAAGTACTAATTGTTTCATAGATCAGTATTTTAACATGAAAATAAGACATTAATTTTACCAAATTTTCATGAACATTCCATGAATGTTTTAAAGAATGAGTTATTATTTGCTTACTACAAAGAGAGGCGTAGTATAGGTAATGGCAATTGTGCCATTCAACTGGAGAAAATTGTGAGAAGAATCCTGTTGGCACTTATGTTCCTTTTATTCACTTCTTCTGCTTTGGCGGAAAACGAAAAACGGTTCTCATTCAATCTCAACTACACTGAATTATGCAGGAGTGTGTCGGCAACGATCTTCACCCATTCGCGACATGCAAAAGGTAATCGAAATGGCCTTCTGAATGAAGAAAATTACGGCTACGCGGGTATGTGCTATCACAATGTCGGAAGAAATTTGTACACCTTAGTTGGTGGGCTTGAAAATAGTCAGCGTGGAGGGACATTTCTCGTAGGGCCGGGGATACGTTTTCGAACGCCGCAGGTGCTTCGCCTTTCATTTGAAGCAGGAGTGGAACTTCCTTTTGTCTACTACGGAATTCCAAAACACCGAGCGTACGTGTATGGTTTTTTACCAGTCCGCTACTCTGGGATAAGTTTTGAACCTCCCATGATGTATGGAACTCGGCTCGGCACTTTCGAAATCGGAGAGCGTCGATTTGGGACGAGAAAAGAACAAGTACGGCTTGGCTCAGTCACCTGGACGAGAGCATTCTAAATGGTTCTGTCAATGAAAGATCGGATCAAAAAACTCCGAAACGCGAAGCGTTTCGGAGTTTTTCTGTTCTAACTTACGATACACTTACTGCGGTTTTCGTTTCAGTTTGAATTTTTTTTGCTGTCTTTCTTACTCTTTTTTTCACATCAAAGCTCAGTTCATCTTTTTTCATGCTCACTGCAACACTTCCTCCTCGTAGCATGCCTTCGCTAATCATCATTGATGCAACGGGCGTGAGTATTTTTGATTGAATCACTCGCTTAAGTGGTCGAGCGCCGAATTTCGGATCATAGCCCTCTTTTGCAATATAATCGAGCACATCATCCGTGACTGAAAGCATAATGTCTTTGGCGAAGAGACGTTTTTGAACCATAGTCACCTGCATCGCAACAATACTTCGAATTGTTTCAGATGAGAGAATGTCGAAGATAATAATTTCATCAAGACGATTAAGGAATTCTGGTCGGAAGAAATTCTTCAAACTTTCAAAAACTTTTTCTTTCGCTTGTGAGTATTGAGTCGCAACAGTACTCTCATTCGCAAAACCAAACTTCGACATTCGGTCAATGTATTCTGCTCCAATATTTGAAGTCATGATAATGACGGTGTTCTTGAAGTTTACTTTTCTTCCTTTAGCATCGGTCAGGTGACCTGAATCCAATACTTGGAGCAAAATGTTAAAGACTTCTGGGTGTGCCTTTTCAATTTCGTCGAAAAGAATAACTGAATATGGTCGATGACGAACGCGTTCGGTAATCGCACCGCCTTCCTCATGCCCGACATACCCAGGAGGTGAACCAATAATCTTGGAGACAGAATGTTTTTCCATGTACTCACTCATATCAATTCGCACAAGCGCACTTTCATCGTTAAAGAGAAACTCAGCAAGCGCACGAGAGAGCTCAGTCTTTCCCACTCCTGTTGGTCCGAGAAAAAGAAATGAGCCAATAGGACGATTCGGATCCGCAATTCCAGCGCGCGAGCGTTTCACTGCATCACTAATGCGCCGAACAGCATCTGCTTGCCCGACAACGCGTGTCATCAATTCTTCATCCATGCGAGCAAGTTTTTTTGCCTCCTCTTCTATCATGCGCGACACAGGGATGCCGGTCCATCTCGACACAACACCAGCAATATCTTCTTCAGTTACTTCTTCACGGAGTAATTGTCGTGAGCGTTGAATTTTTTTCAATTTTGACGCGCGTGCCTCGAGATCTTTTTCAAGTTTTGGTATAAGTGCATAACGAATTTCCGCAGCTCTCGTGAGATCTGCCATAGCCTCTGCAGAATCAGCTTCAAGACGAAGTTCTTCGAGTTCTTTTTTCATTCCGCGAATATGCTTTACGGCATCACGCTCATTATTCCATTTTGCTTCAAGTGCAGAAGTTTTTTGGCGAAGGTCATTAATCTCTCGCTCAATTTCTTTGAGGCGTCCTTTAATTTTACTTTTATTTTCACTAATCTCTTCCTCTTTACGAAGCGCTTCACGTTCAATTTCTAATCTTCGAATCGCTCGATCAGCAACGACGAGTTCCTCAGGTTTATTTTCAAGCGATATGCGGAGTGCTGATGCGGCTTCATCGACAAGATCAATCGCTTTGTCAGGCAAGAATCGATCAGTTATATAACGACTTGAAAGATTTACAGCTGACACAATCGCATCGTCCGTGATACGAACACCGTGAAAGATTTCATACTTTTCAGCAACACCACGCAAAATAGCTACCGCATCTTCAATCGATGGTTCGTTCACATAAACGGGCTGGAATCGTCGAGTAAGTGCGGGGTCGCGTTCAATGTATTTTTGATACTCTTTCAGCGTAGTTGCACCGATAACGCGCAATTCGCCGCGCGCAAGCGCTGGTTTAAGCATGTTTGAGGCATCCATAGACCCTTCAGCCTGACCTGCCCCTACAATTGTGTGGAGTTCATCAATAAAAAGAATCACCGCGCCTTGCGCTTGTTCTACTTCTTTCATTACTGTTTTGAGACGTTCTTCAAACTCTCCACGGAATTTTGTCCCCGCGACCATAAGCCCAAGGTCAAGCGAGAGAATTTCTTTATCACGAATTGATTCAGGAACATTTCCCTGCACAATTGAAAGGGCGAGTCCTTCGGCAATCGCTGTCTTCCCTACTCCTGCTTCTCCGATGAGCACTGGGTTATTTTTTGTGCGACGCGAAAGTATTTGTACCACACGTTGAATTTCTGCATCGCGGCCAATGACCGGATCAAGTTTATTATCTTGTGCAAGCTTGGTAAGATTCCGTGCATATTTCGATAGTGCACGATATTTTTTTGGAGTGACAGCGTCTTCAATCGTATTTTCTCGAATTTCTTTCAAAGTATTTTCTACCTGTCTTTTTTCAATACCAATACGTTGTAATACTTCTACCGCAGGACCTGGATTTTCTATGAGTGATATAAATAGGTGCTCAACCCCAACATATGAATCGTTTAATTCTTGCGCAACTTTACCTGAATGCTCAAGTGCTTGCGCGAGTTCAGGAGTGAGGTAGAGCTGATACGATTGTGAAAGTGTTGCACCAACCCCCGGCACTTCAAGCGCTTCAAGAAGCAAGTCGGTCAGCGCAATAACATCGACATCAAGTCGATCGAGGAGTGAAATAACAGTGTTTTCATCTTGCATAACGAGTGCAGCAAGAAGATGCGTAGGACTTACATGATTTTGACCACGTTCAATGGCGAGCTCATGTGCCTTTCGAATTGCTTCTTTTGCTCGTGATGTGAAATTGTGAAAATTAGGCATAGTGTTTTCAAATTATACCGCATCCAAAGGTATTTCTGAGGTGAGTTCTGGACAGTCACTTTTTAGATGCGATGCTTAATGTATATAATACAATATTTTTATACTCTGTCAAACATTGCTTACGTGCGAAACGACTCAAAAGGTCTCATTTTTTCTACATGCTTTTTAAGCACTTCAACTGCTCGCACAATCTCCTTTTTTTGCGTTGATTCACCCAACGTGAATCGAATAGTTGTTTGTGCGCGCTCTTCACTATTAGTAATCGCACGAACAACGTGAGATCCCTGTGAAGAGCTTTCTCCACAGGCACTTTTCGTTGATGCGGCAATGTTGTGCGCATCGAGAGTTATGACAGCAAACTCACTGTCGACTAAAGGAATTGAGATATTTACATTGTTGGCGACACGAAATTTGATTCCTCCATTTATTTGTACGTTCGGGATGTGTATTTGTAACAATGAAAACATTTCGTCTCGAAGTAGCGCGATTGCCTCGCTTCTTTTTTCCCATGAATCTTGTGCGCGTACAATCGCTTCAACAGAACCCACAATGACAGGAGTATTTTCAGTACTCGAGCGAAGCCCCCTTTCTTGTCCTCCGCCAAGTAAATGGGGAGCAATAGTGACTCCATGACGGAGTGCGAGCACTCCCCCTCCCTTTGGCCCATAACATTTTGCGCTATCGAGAGTCATAAGATCAACGCCAAGCATATCCATTTCACACGACAACCAGAGTGGCGCTTGACTCGCATCAAGATGCACTGCAATAGGATTTTGAGAAGCATCTTTTCGAGTACGAATAATTCTTGTGATGCGTTTAATATCTTGAATCACTCCAATTTCAGAATTCACATATGCACATGTGACTAAAATAGTTTCGGGTCGAATGAGCGATTCAAAATGACGGAGAATAATCCGGCCGTCTTCGTCAAGTTCACAATAAGAAAACTGAACGCCACGTCGTTCCAATTCCTTCAATACTTCAAGTACTGAAGGATGTTCGATGTATGTAGAAATAATATGCATATCAGAATACGCACGACCATTCTGAAAGAGCGCCTCTGTGTATCCAAAAAGAGCGAGATTATTGGATTCAGTTCCGCCACTTGTAAAAATAATTCCCTCAGGACGAATTCGGAGTGTTTGTGCAAGTTTCTTTCGTGAGTTTTCAATTACACCACGCACCCGTACACCGTTTTTGTAAATAGCATTTGCATTCGCCCACTCATTTTTAAAATACGGCTCCATTGCAAGAAGCACCGACGGAGCAATCGGCGTTGCCGATGCATAGTCAAGATGAATTACATCTGTAATATCTAAATCATCACTCTTTTTTTTAGAAAAGAAGTTAAACATTGTATCGTGATAATGTCATAGAGAACTGAAGATGTCTATGGAGAATGCCAATTGTGGCTTACAAAACATAGACATTGAGTTAATTTCTGGTATACTCCTGCTACATTGTTGTTCTACGCCACTTGCGGCGTTTTCATCTATCGTTTGCCTATGCCGAAACAAAAACCTGTACAACAGCATACTGAAGCGCGCCCGCCCGTTGTGGTGATTATGGGTCATATTGACCATGGAAAATCTACCCTCCTCGATTACATTCGAAAAACAAACATTGTTGCATCTGAAGCAGGTGGTATTACACAACACCTTTCGGCCTATGTTGTGGAGCATGCAACAAAAGAAAATGGAAAAAAGCGAATTACGTTTCTTGATACCCCTGGACACGAAGCATTTCAACAAATGCGTTTTCGCGGAGCTGATGTTGCCGATATTGCCATCCTCATCGTCTCAGCCGAGGATGGAGTGATGCCACAAACCCTCGAGGCACTTACCTGCATTACCAAATCAGGGATTCCTTATATTGTTGCTATTAATAAAATCGATAAGCCGAACGCGAACTTGGTACGCACACAATCAAGTCTTATAGAACATGGTATTTATATTGAAGGAATGGGTGGTGATATATCGTGGGTGGGAATTTCTGCAAAAAGTGGACAGGGTGTCGACGAATTGCTTGACCTTCTCCTTCTCACTGCTGAACTTGCTGATTTTAAGAGTGACGGAGAGCTCTCTGCACATGGAAAAGTTATAGAGGGAAAATTAGACGTAAAACGCGGAAACACAGCGACACTTATTGTAAAAGACGGAACACTCCGATCTGGAATGTTTGTAGTTTCGGGAAATAGCTTTGCTCCTGTACGCATTATGGAAGATTGGTCACGTAAAGCTATTAAGGAAGCTGGACCTTCAGAACCGATAGGAATTGTAGGATGGAATATTGTTCCAAAAGTTGGCGCTTCATTCATAACGGTGAGTACAAAAAAAGAAGCTGAAGCACTCGCGGAGTTGTATATTGATGTAGATAAAACAGACGAAGCATACAAGAGTAATTTGCCCACCATTCCCCTTCTCATCAAAGCCGATGTGCTCGGGACAATCGATGCCGTTAAACACGAACTCACCAAACTCGTATCAGACCGTATTTCAGTTCGTATTATTGATGCTGCAGTAGGAAATGTTACTTCAAGCGATATTCAAAATGTGAGCGCAACACAAAATGCAATAATTGTCGGATTTAACGTAAAAGTAGAGCGAGCAGCAAGTGATCTTGCCGAACGCCTCGGTGTTGAAATTAAAACGTTCAATATTATTTACGCACTTGGGGAATGGCTTCAGACAGCACTGACTGCTCGCACTCCCAAAAAGGAGGAAGAACGTGTTACAGGGCGAGTGAAAGTTCTTAAAAATTTTAGTGCAATTAAAAATCTCTATGTGTTAGGGGGAAGACTTGAAACTGGTACTTTTGGAAATGGCCAGCATGTCCGTGTGCTCCGTCGTGATGTAGAGCTTGGGCGTGGCGTCATAAAAAATCTCCAACAGCAAAAATCGAATGTCCAAAGTATCACCGAGGGAGAATTCGGCATGCAGCTTGAAACCAAAGTTGAAGTTGCTGCCGGCGACCATCTCGATGCGTACGACACAATCGTAATTTAAATAAGATGGAACAGCAATCTTCTTTTGATCGTCATGATCGTATTCGATCCGTTCTCACGGAAACTGTTGCAGCGTTTATTCGTGAAGAGGCCAATACAAATCCCCTCATCACGGTGACACGTCTTGATGTTGCTCCCAACTATCGAAACGTAACTGTGTATTTCACGACACTGCCCGAAAGCGGAGAACAAGACGCACTTATTTTTCTCAAACGAAAAGGTGGTAATCTTCGAGGCTATGTTATGAAACACAGCCATACAAAAATTGTTCCCTTCTTTAACTTTGAGATTGACTATGGAGAGCGCAATCGGCAACTTATTGACACGATTGTAGACAAAGTTGAGAAGAAAGAAGAATAAACTATTCCTTGGGGAGAACAGTATTTTTTGGTATTATTGAGCGCACGGAAGAATGGCCAGGTGGCGAAGTAGGTGAAAGTATCTGGGGGAGACTTTAACCTGAGGTCTTAGACCGAAGCGCCACTTGAACGATAAAGTGATAATTGGCCAGGTGGCGAAGTGGTAACGCTTCGGTCTGCAAAACCGACACGCACGGGTTCGATTCCCGTCTTGGCCTCAATACTACAAAAGTCATCCTCCTGGATGGCTTTTATAGTATTGGCTAATAAGGGATCGAAAAGGTTGTCGGTAGTTTCAACCAACGGAAGAAACTACCGTACAACCTAAACAGAATCTGTAAGATTCGATTCCCGTCTTGGCCTCCGAAATAATAGGACCACCCTTGTGCTGGTTTTATTATTTCGGACAAGGGAATCGAAACTGTTGCGAGATATCTTTGTGAATGGAGTGAAAAAAACGATCTCAATCGGACTTCGATTTTCACGTAACATGTTCCCAGAATGTTACTTCGCTTCGCACTGTACTAATAAAATATCCACCCCGTTCGGGGCGGATATTTTATTGAACAGTGCTCGAGGCGGGAATCGAACCCGCACGGCCTTGCGGCCACAAAATTTTAAGTCTTGCGTGGCTACCAATTACACCACCCGAGCATGCGCGCTATCATAGCATACGGACAACTTTTTACGCTCAAACATGCATAATCTAGCTTGTATTTAGGAGATATCTTTAGTACACTCTCACGTGTTGAACAAGGTATTGCAATAGCTCAGCTTGGTCCGCGTAGAGCATGCCCCGCATTCTCTACCCTCATTAAGGAGAGGACCATTCTGAAAACATCCGCCCATAGCTCAGCTTGGTCCGCGTAGAGCATGCCCCGCATTCTCTACCCTCATTAAGGAGAGGACCATTCTGAAAACATCCGCCCATAGCTCAGCTGGTAGAGCAGATCCCTCTTAAGGATAAGGTCCTAGGTTCGATCCCTAGTGGGCGGACAAATTGAACGAAGTGAAAGCTGGTAGCCCACAGTAACAGTCTGGGAGACTGTTACGTTAGGGATCGAAAAGGTTGTCGACCTTTCGACTGGAAGAAGAAACGGTCATACAACCTGAACCGTTCCTGTAAGGAATGATCCCTAGTGGGCGGACAAACGCAAACAGAAATCATCAGTCTTTTTGATTGATGATTTTTGTTTAGCACGCAAACTGCTTTGCGTGCGGCGTTTGTCCGAGCCGGAACAATGTTTTTCGACCTCATTGAGAAAAACATGTGAGGCGGGGTCGAGAGTTCTTAACGAACAAAGTGAGTTTAGAAACTCGTGACGACACGTCCGCGACAAAGCGACGAACCGCGAGCCGGACTCGAAAGCTCTTAGTATTTTCAGAATAAAATGAGAAAAAATATTTATAAACACCGAATGGCATGGTATAGTCTCACGCATGCCCGGGTGGCGAAATTGGTAGACGCACTTGCCTTAGGAGCAAGCGGGGCAACCCATGAAGGTTCAAGTCCTTTCCCGGGCACCGATTTAAAAAGTCTGATCTTGTATCAGGCTTTTTTAATTGGTCGAAGGACTTGAAAACCTTGAGCAATTGCTGCGAAAGGTGTACTGAACGTGTAACGTTCAAGTCCCCGCTT
>Ga0163144_10008538_pt1 | contig 22167 bp, 20 predicted proteins | sample OliLak19BULKMAT1_FD_123175 | JGI IMG/M metagenome (GOLD analysis project Ga0163144, IMG submission 123175) | Freshwater microbial mat bacterial communities from Lake Vanda, McMurdo Dry Valleys, Antarctica - Oligotrophic Lake LV.19.BULKMAT1 | ecosystem: Environmental > Aquatic > Freshwater >... | reverse complement strand
GTAATTGGTCGCCAGATCACCCGATCCAACAGCCCTCAAGTTGAAGCAAATGCGGTACTTCAAGAGATTTCCGCAGCTTAATAAGTTGCATTCATACAATTTTTTTATGACCCCTTAAGGGCTAGACTTCGATCAATCCGTTTGGTAAACCCTATAGATAAGTTAGTGTCTTTGTCATTGAACTGGCACAGATTTTAAACAAGGCAAGGGGTGTTTGAATGATCAAAAAACGTGCGGGCGTACTGCTCGCTCTTTCTCTACTCTGTCTCTCTCTCTCTCTCATCGCTCAACAATTTACACAGTTAAGCGGAACCGTCACCGATCCGACTGGCGCAGTAATTCCAAACGCAGATATCAAGATTGAAGACACCACACGCGGCGTTGCGCGTGAGGCGAAGTCCGACTCTGAGGGGTTTTATCGCCTCGTACAGCTTCAGCCCGGTACTTATAAGTTGACCGCCAGGGCCGCCGGCTTCAACGATGTTCTGGTGGGCTCTCTCACCCTGGAAGTCTCCAAGCCATCTACGCAGAACATCGCGTTCGAAAAAGTTGGCCAAACCGCAACCACGATTGCAGTGTCTGCCGAAGGTACGCAGTTGAATACAACCGATGCCACCGTTGGCAACGTGATCAACTCCACCGCAATTCTTGAATTGCCGTCGTTTGCCAGAAACCTTGCTGGTCTGCTTGCCTTCCAGCCCGGCGTCACCAGTGGCATTGACAGTGGCAGCACCGACGACCGCAATGGATCTGTCAATGGCGGCAAAAGCGATCAGGCTAACATCACACTCGATGGAATGGACGTCAACCAACAGAGTGGCCGTACTGCATTCACTTCTGTAATTCGATCGACGCTTGATTCCACACAGGAATTCCGTTCGACGACTTCTGGCGCTGGGGCTGAGTTCGGACGCTCGTCCGGCGCGCAAGTGCAACTAGTTACACGGTCCGGCTCGAACGATTGGCACGGAGCAGCATATTGGTATCACCGCAACACTGTTACTGCAGCCAACAGCTGGTTCAACAATGCTTCGGGTGTTAAGCGCCCCCCACTGCTGATCAACATCCCTGGCGGCCGTCTGGGCGGGTCTGTGATCAAGAACAAGCTCTTCTTCTTTTTGAACTTCGAGACTCGCCGCGACGCCTCCTCCACCAACGTACTGCGTACGGTACCGAGCGCGAACATGCGCCAGGGCATCATCACCTACCGCAACAGCGCGGGTGGCACATCTCAGATGACTCCCGCGGATTTCAGACGGATCGATCCGCTCGGGATCGGCGTCAGCACTGCTGCCCTCTCGTTGCTACAGCAGTATCCTCAGGCCAACGATTTCTCCGCAGGTGACGGCGTCAATCGGCAGGGCTTTCGCTTCAGCGCACCGGTTGCATCACGCCAGAACACGTACGTGACGCGCTGGGATTACAACCTCGGCTCACGTCACACCTTCTTCTTCCGCGGCAACCTGCAGAACGATAGCAGTATCGGCGCTCCTCAGTTTCCGACACAACCCCCGGCATCGGCCAGACTTGAGAACACCAAGGGGTATGTAATTGGCCACACTGCCGTGATTTCACCCACTTTGGTGAGCAGCTTCAGCTACGGTCTGACTCGTCAAAGCTTTGAAAATACCGGCCAAGTGACGGCACCCTATGTCACTTTTCGCGATTTGAGCGATGCCTTCGCCACGACCACCAATGCGGGGCGTACGATCCCGGTCCACCAAATCTCCCAATCCTTCGCCTGGACAAAGGGCAGCCATGATGTCCGCATCGGCGGCGTGATGCGCTGGATCGACAATCGCTCGTTCAATAACACCAACTCGTTCTCCAGCGGACGCACCAACGCCTCCTGGCTGCGCGGCGTTGGCAACGATCTGGCGCCTGCGGATCTTGCCGCTTCCGACTTGAACACCTACGCTACGGCGGCTGCCGCTGTGCTTGGCCTTGTCACTCAGGTAACGTCGATCTACAATTTCAATCTCACCGGTGAGGCGCTTCCGCAGGGAGCAATGATCCGCCGCAACTTCAAGAATGAAGAGTATGAGTGGTACGTGCAGGATTCCTGGAAGGTCAAACGCAATTTGACCCTTACCTTAGGCTTGCGCCATTCCCTGATGCCGGCTCCGTACGAAGCGGATGGCATTCAGCTCTCCCCCAGCAAGCCGTTCGGGCAGTTCTTTAACGAGCGCCAAGGCTTGGCAGACAGAGGTCTGAGCCAGGCTGGGGTCGGCAGCATTTCCTACATTCTTGCCAACGGCCCCGGTGGAAGACCCATCTATCCTTTTCACAAGAAGAATTTCGCTCCGCGCGCTTCGATGGCATACTCACCGAACACGGATTCCAAATTCACACGGTTCCTCTTTGGCGGCCCTGGCAAGACATCAATTCGCGCCGGTTGGGGCATGTATTACGACCTGATCGGACAGCCGGTGGCCTCCACCTACGAAGCAAATGCTTTCGGTTTCCGTCAGTCCTTCAACAATCCTTCCGCACAACAGACTTTTGTAACTGCACCGCGCTTTTCAGGCTTTAACAGCCTGCCTGCCGCACTGGTTCGCCCCGCTCCTCGCGGTGGCTTTCCAGCCACGCCTCCGAACAACTTTGCAATTACGGCGAGTATTGACGATGCGCTGCAGAATCCGTATGTATTCCGTCAGAACTTCTCAATCGGCCGGGAATTCAAGGACGGTTTGTTCATCGAGTTAAGCTACGTTGGGTCCTTGTCACGCAAGAGTCTGGTCAATCGCGACCTTGCCATGCCCACCAATCTTACCGATCCGAAAAGCGGTCAGGATTATTTCACCGCTGCCACCCAGATGGTTCTATACCGGCGGGCGGGCCTGAATGGCACGAATATGCCTGCAATCCCGTTCTTTGAAAACATCTACGGTAACTTCGCGGGTAGCGGCCGTACGGCTACTCAGAATGTATTCCAGAACGTGTTCCGTTTCTACAACACGAACGACTTCGTTTCTGTACTAGCCGACATCGACCACTTCTGCGATCCCTCCTGCGGAACGCTAGGCGCCAATGCCCAGTTCAACCCGCAATTCTCTGCTCTCTCCGGGTGGAGTTCCATTGCTCAGGGCAACTATCACGCCATGCAAGGCACTTTGCGCAAACGGTTTAACTCAGATCTGGTTGCTGATTTCAACTGGACCTGGTCCAAGTCCATCGACATGGCATCCCGGGCGGAAAACCAGGGAAGCTTCAGCGGCTTCCTGCAGAACCCCTTCAAAGGCAGCCAGCGGCGCGCAGTTTCCGATTACGATCAACGTCACATCTACAACGCGTTTGTCGTTTACAACTTGCCCTTTGGCCGCGGGAAGAAGTTTGGAGGCAGCGTCAACCGTGCACTCGATACTCTGATCGGAGGCTGGACAGCATCGCCCACCTTCCAGATGTCGACCGAATTGCCGACCAACGTCTTCGCAACAGGCGTGTGGCCGACCAACTGGAACATCACCAGTTCGGCTGTTCCAAAGGTAGGCGGTCCCGCACCGGTTCCGGACAAGACTGCCAACACCAGCTTGCCTCCAAACATGTTTGCAAACCCGGATGCAGCGTGGAACTACTTTGACTACTCCTTGCCTGGCGAATCCGGCCCGCGCAACATCCTCCGTCAAGACGGATTATTCAATATCAACATGGCTTTGGCCAAGCGTATCTCGATGCCCTGGAGCGAAAAACATTCGATCCAGCTCCGCTTTGAGGCTTACAACCTGACCAACTCCATCCGCTTCATTGATCCTGCGATCAACATCACGACTCGGAATACCTTTGGCCGTTATCAGACCCAGGGCAACACGCCTCGTCAGATGCAGTTTGCTTTCCGCTACGACTTCTAATCTCAGAGCCTCGTAGTTGGCAACTCGTAGTCGTGCCTCCCAGCGATGGGAGGCACGATCTGTCTTAGAAGGCCAGCACCAGAGCGGCAATTTCCTTGGCCAAGTGCGAACCAAACTCGCTCCAGCTTTTTGGCCCTGGGCGTTTGCCAAGCTTTTTACTCTGAGCCACACGCAACTCCATCAACATCGCCGGCGCCTGGTGTGCACCCCAAAGCCACTGGATGACATTCGCCCGGCCAGCCCCAGCCACCTGCATTCTGGAGAAGTACTCACGATCGGGATCAAAATGGGTTCGTTCAGTCAGAGCCGAATAAAGTGCGCGTCCTAGCTTGCTCTCGGAAGGCCCCTCCAGATACTCGCCGGTCTCAGTGTTGTGCAAAGTCAGAAACAAATGGATCTTCTTGCCGTCTTTCAACCAGTTCTCGATGGCAGCCTTCTGCGCCAGGATCTCCGGCTTCTTGACCACATCATTCGGGGAGTCCCAGTTGCGGTTCAAATCATAGCCGTGGCGATTGAAGCGTACGCCGCCTTCGGCGACGCCGTCCGGGTCATTCCACGGTAGAACCTTCCAGACTACGCCGGGAGGAAGATTACGCATGAAGCCATCGCCGACCCAACTCGTCCCCGCCTCCCAGGCGTGCTGACGGAACATCATCCAAACAACAGGGGCATCCTTCCTGCCACCGGCGAGGTCGAAGGTCCAAAGCTCAATGTTGCGCCCGCCAACGCTCTTGCCCAGTATCTCCACCGCGGGTTTGACGGCCTTGAGCAGGACATCCAAATTCGCGCGTGTGTAAGGCGGAATATGGGCCACCAGAAACTTGCCCTTCTTCGGGCGAATCCGCAAGCGCCATTTGGGTTCGTTTGGGTCGTAATCCGCCAGTGCTTCGCGCCAATCGCCCTTCTTGCCTTCCGTCCAGTACGGACGAGTGTCTTTGGTAATCGCGCCACGGTTGGGCTGATAGTTATACTCACCCGGCAGATCCACCAAATCGAGGATGACCTCGGCGCCTTTGGGCACGCCTGAAACGCGAAATGAATACCAGCTTGCCTGGCGATTGCGTCCGTCCTGGTCGGTCTGACCCTTAATCCCAATGCGGAGGTGTAGCGGACCGACTACCGTAACCGGGCCAACGCTCGCATTCGGGAAGTCTGAAGACACTTTCAGTTCAGCACGCGCCGCAAGCGCGAGCAGTGCGGTGAGAAGCATGTGGAATTTCAATCGAGCCTACTTGTCCTAGATCTCTTTCTTTGAGAGCTTGTCGGCCAGATACTCGCTCGCCCGCATCGAAAGTGCGCAGATGGTCATCGTCGGGTTCTGCGTTCCGGCCGTCACAAAGCTGCTTCCGTCGACGACGAAGAGGTTCTTGATGTCATGGCTCTGGTTGTAGGCGTTGAGGACACTCTTCTTCGGATCGTTACCCATGCGGCAAGTGCCCAGTTCGTGAATGCTGTATCCGGGCGGGAAAGGCTTGTCGTTGGTGCTGATCACTTCAAACCCGGCCTTGCGGCACACCTCGGCGAGAGTCGTGACGGAATCCTTCATCATGTCCATCTCGTTGTCGGTGTACTTGCAGTCGAAGTGAAGCACAGGGATGCCGTAAGCGTCGACCACAGTCTTGTCGATTTCCACTTTGTTTTCAAAGCGAGGCAGCACATCTCCCATCGCGGTTGCGGAGAAACTGGCGCCGCGGGCGGCCATCTGCATTTCCTCAAGTTCCTTGCCCCAGGCCGGGAAGAACTTCGCATCCGGCGTTCCGCCAGTCGAAAAATCAAACGCACAGCCACGAATGTAATTCTTCTCTTTGCCGCTCTTCAGATTGGCAAAGCGAGGAATGTAGCCCGAGCCACCCACCATGCCGCGTTTGGCCTTGCCATTCTTGGCCTCAGGGACCAGCGCGACAACGCTGTTGCCGATGTAGGCCTGATCCATCAGGTAATTGCCCAGCGCACCGCTCGAATTTGCGAGCTTCGAATTGAGCAGCAGGCGAGTACTCTCAAGACAAGAGGCGGCAACAACCACCACCTTTGCCTTGATGTGCATTTCGCGCTTGGAATGGCGCTCCACAAAATGGAGCCCGTTCACTTTGCCCGTGTTCTTGTCGACACTGATCTCACGTGCAACGGCATTGGGCACCAGGGTCAGGTTGCCGGTTGCGATTGCATCGGGCAACAACAAATTGCGTGAACTGGCCAGTCCTCCGGTGCCGAGCGAGCGGCGGATCTTGGTTACTGTCATGCCGAAGGGCTGGCCGGCCTTCGCGATCCTCAGCGTTGCTTCCGTGTCGGGCGACTCATCGGGGACAAACTTGCCGTCGGGCAATTGCTTCAGACCCTCGTTGCGTCCGGAGACGCGGAAGATCGGATCGACACGGTCATAGAAGGGCGCGAGGTCGGCGTAGCTAATCGGCCAATTCTCGCCAAAGCCGTCGTGATCTTTGGCCTTGAATTCGTAGTCGCTCAAGCGGAAGGACATGCGAGCCCAGAACAGGCTCTTCCCGCCGACCATGCGCACGCGAACCCAGTTGTATGGATTTTTTGGGTCGTGCGTATAGGGCGCTTCCTTTTCATCCACCCACTGATTGGCGTTGAACTCGTTGGCTTGAAAAACATGTGCCAATTTGCCCGGCTTCCCAAACCCGCGATAGGGCAATTCGTAAACCGGCTTCAACGCGCGAACGCGATCGAAATCAACCAGCGGACCTGCCTCAACCATCACGCACTTCAAACCCAACTTGGTCAGTGTGTGCGCCGCCATGCCGCCGGAAGCGCCCGAACCGACAATCAGTACATCGTATTCTTGCTGTGCCATTTTGATCAGTCCTTAGTCGAGCGGATACCAATACTGCCCGACGCCACCCACTCGTCGCGCACCGCCGCTGCCGGCATTCTGGCTAAATTCTTTGGAATTCTGAGTCGCGGTTCGAACATCGGCTTTCGCTGTTTGCAGGAACCGCGTCAGGGGATCGGACGAAGGCTCATAGGTCCATGGTTTACGAAGCGGCGACATCAATTCGAGAGCTTGCGCTTCGGTCACCGCATCAAACGTTTTCTGGTGTTTTTGTTTCGCGGCCGCGTTCAGTGCATCGAGTCCTTTGAGATAAACTTGCTGCCGGTCTGCAAGAGACTGTCCAATTAGAAAGTCGAGAAATTCGGCTGCTTTCGCTTCCCTGGCGCCAACGGCGCCCTCAGCCGTCGGCATCAAGATTTCAGCCAATCGAGCTAATGAACCGTACTGCGCGGGGCTGAAGAATTTTGGCTTGAAGCTTGCCACGTCATCGGCAATGGCGGTTTCGAGCTTTGGCACTTCCATGGGTCGGCCGAACGGGCCCGGCCCGCCTTGAACCGGGGCTGCAGGAGGGGCCGGCTGTTGAGCCAGCAGTGCGCCGGCAGCAGGCGCCGCGGCAGCACTCGCAAAAAACTTACGTCGTTTCATGGTTTACCTCTCGTAATTCTATGCCACATGGGTTTCATGCCCTTGTAACGGTTTCGCGGTAGGCTCACTTCATGCGAATGCTCTTAGTTCTGGCTTTTGCCGGCATCCTCTCTGCACAATCCCCGGCACCCACCCCGGATGGCGGCTATGATCTTCCGAATGGTTGGAAGCTTACCCCTGCCGGCAAACAGATCCGAACCGAGGATATGGTCCTGGGCCTATCCAAGTCACCCGACGGCAAGGCGCTGATCGCCTTACATTCCGGATTCAATCCGCATGGCATGGTGGTCGTGGATACAAAGACAGAAGAGCCAACTCAACGGGTTACGCTGAAGTCCGCATTCCTCGGCCTGGCTTGGTCCCCAGACGGCAAGCGTCTCTATGCATCAGGCGGCAATGGCGAATCGCGCCGCAATCCCACTACTGCGCCGATATACGTGTTCGACTACACGGACGGTCGAATCTCGACCAAGCCCGCGCTCGAACTCCAGAGCCCCTGGAAGATGAACGAGACCTACTGGTCTGGAATTCTTCACCATCCATCGAAGCCGATTCTGTATGCCGCCAATCGGGGCACAGGAAATCTGGCTGGATATGTGGGCATTTTCGATACTGCGACAGGCAAGTTCACTGGAAAGGTCCGCGTTGAGGTAAACCCTTATGAACTGCTTCTGAGCCGTGACTTGAAGCACCTGTTTGTATCCAACTGGGCCAGCGCTTCGATTAGCGTTGTCGATCTGGCTCAGAACAAGGTGGTGCGTACGATCGCGGTCGGAGCAAACCCGAATGACATGTATCTGGCCAGGGATGGCCGGCTCTACGTTTCGTGCGGCAATTCGAATTCTGTTTGGGTGATTGACACCGCCAAGATGCGCGCGGTGCATCAGATCAACACCGCGATGTATGCCAATTCGCCCATTGGCTCAACGCCAAATGCGCTGATCGCCGACAAGGACGAGAAGATGCTCTTTGTCGCTAACGCCGACAACAACACGGTGGCCGTGATCAACATTTCCGAAGCCGAAGAATACAACGTGATGGGCTTCATTCCCACTGGTTGGTATCCGACATCGCTTGAGCTATCAGGCGACAGCAAGAAGCTCTATATCGGCAATAGCAAAGGTCTCGGCGGTTATGCAAACATCCGAGGGCCACACTCGCCGCTGGCTGAGGATGGCTCGACAGAGGGCAAGGGCAGCATCAAGCAATTGATGAAGGGCACGATCGAAATCGTTGAACTCAGCGATCTGAAATCCAAGATCAAAGGCTACACGCAGCAAGCCATGAACAACAGCCCTTACCGGGATGAGCAGCGGACGCTGGCGGTCGCGCCTGCTCCCAACACCAGGACGATAGTCCCGCGTGAGGTCGGCGTTGGGTCTCCCATCAAGCACGTAATTTACGTCATTCGTGAAAATCGAACTTACGACCAGGTGCTTGGCGATATCGCCAAGGGCAAAGGCGATCCGCGCATTACGATCTTCGGCAAGAAGGTGACCCCGAATGCACACAAGATGGCAGAGCAATTCGTTCTGCTTGACAACCTGTACTGCGATGGCGAAGTTTCGGTCGACGGCCATTCGTGGTCGAACGCAGCCTATGCCACGGATTTCAACGAGAAGCTTTGGCCGGTCACCTATGGCGGGCACAGCCAGGCACGCCCCTCTGCAGCGTATATTCCTGCCGCGGGCCACCTTTGGGATCTCGCGCAGCGAAAAGGCCTCACTTATCGAAGCTACGGCGAGTACGCGGCGCGTTCGAGCGATGGCACGACGATGGAGGCGTCACCCGGCGTGGGAGGTTTGCTTGGCCATGTTTCCAGCAAATTCAAGCTGCCCGGAATGCGGGACACCGACAACGTGAAGGTTTTCTTCGATGAATTCGACCAGTTTGAGAAGGCTTTCGATTCTCCCAACCCGCTCGAGCGGCTGCCGAACTATGTTGTGATGAGCCTCGGCGAAGATCACACTCAGGGGACGCGCCCCGGCTCACATACACCGGTCGCGGCGGTCGCAAACAACGACTGGGCCCTTGGTCAACTGGTCGAGCGCGTTTCGAAATCGAAGTATTGGCCGGAGACTGCGATCTTCATTATTGAAGATGATGCGCAGGACGGCGCGGACCACATCGATGCCCGTCGCACGGTTGGACTTGTGGTCAGTCCCTATACCAAGCGCAATCATGTGGACTCGACTTTGTACACGACGAGTTCGTTCCTGCGAACTATGGAGTTGCTGCTTGGCCTGCCTCCCATGACGCAATACGATGCGGCGGCCATGCCCTTATACAACAGCTTCATGGAGACCCCTGACCTCACCCCATACACGATGGAGGCCCCGCAGGTCGATGTCAACGCCAAGAACACAATGACCGCCTGGGGGTCTCGCGAGTCTTTGGCGATGGACTTCTCAGAGTATGACCGCACGCCCATGTTCGAGTTGAATGAGATTGTCTGGAAGAGTGTCAAGGGTGCGAACAGCGAGATGCCGTTGCCGGTTCGACGATTCCACTTCCGGCCCTAAGGACCGGGCCATTGGTGCTTCGGATAACGGCGACTCAAACCTGGCCGGATCTCCGGATAAAGCTTGGTCCAAAATGAGCCCAAATCCTGAGTCATTTGGACTGGCCTCCGATTGGGCGCCAGCAGGTGCACGAGCACGGGCACTTTGCCATCCGCCACCTTGGGGGTTTCTTTCATGCCCCAGAAGTCCTGAAGCCGGCTCTCGATCCATGGCAACTGGCCGGGAACGTAGTTCACCTTGACACTCATTCTCCCGCGCAGCGGAATGGTCTTGGGCGCCATCCGGTCGAGTGCGTAGTGGTCCAGTTGCGGCGTCCATTCGCCATTTTTGATCGCGTCGCGCACTTGATCAAAGCCACTTCGCCCCTCGCAAAGAGTGGCAAGCTGTTCAAGCAGGCGGCGCTCGTCGAAGCCAACATCGAGACCCTGATCGCTCGCAAACCTGACCCTCGCCAATAAAGCCTCGGTTTCCTCGACATCCAGAAACCGACGCCAGCCCACTTCACGTATTTTCTCGCCGAGAAGTCGGGCAGCTTCGTTGGTGGCTGGCCGCGGATTGACACTCGACTCAATGGTCAGTCCATGGAACACTAGCGCGCTTTCTTGTTCAAAGCGCTCCTTGTCGCGCGACCAGTGATAACGGTCGACCGCCTCGACGGGAAAGTCCAATAGCCAATCGGGCTCAATCGGGCAGGCCGCCCGAATCATGACGGTGCCACGCTCGCTCATCTCATCCAGTTCCACGGCCACGATCCACTCACTCGGCTTTGGAAGCGGTGCGCCAAGCTTGGCGCTGATGCCGCCGGCAACCGTGTACTCTTCCGCCTTGCGACGTTTGGCTACTCGGTCCGGATAGGCTGCAAGAATCGATTCGGCAAGTCCCTTCTCCCAGTCTTTGGCCTCCCGGCCCCCGCGCACCTGGCGCTCCAGTTGCCTCGATATCTTTTCAGCGTAAGGACTCAGCGAGCGCTCGGCGACGTGGATCAGATCCGGATTTTGGGGGCGGTCGCCGCTCGACAAGAGCGCCGCAACGCGCGCCGCACGGCTGACTACACCGCGCTTGGATGCGTCGAGCATCATGCGGGCGAGACGTGGATGTAGCGGCATTTCGGCCATCTGCCGGGCATCAGCGCCGATTGCGCCAAGCTCATCCAAAAGCCGCTCAGCACGAAAGAGGTCTTTGGCAGGAGGTGGAGTGATCCATGGCAGCGCCGCAACATCATCAAGACCCATCGCTCGAAGTTGCAGCACCAACCCGCTCAACTCCCGGCTGACAATCTCTGGAGTGCCCCGCTCGGCGCGGCTCAGATAGTCCTGTTCCGTGTAGAGCCGGATGCAAGTGCCAGGCCCAGTGCGCGCGGCACGCCCGGCTCTTTGGGTCGCTGATGCCCGGGAAATCTTACCCAGACTCAATTGAGGCAAGCCGGTAATTTTGGAATCGCTGGCAACGCGCGCGAGGCCGCTATCGATGACACAAGTAACGCCATCGATCGTGATTGAGCTTTCGGCAATGTTGGTAGCGAAAATCGCCTTGCGTTGCGCACACTTTTCTACCGCGCGATCCTGTTCCTCTGTGCTCAAATCCCCATAGAGCGGGAGAAGCAACCTATCCGAGCGCCGACAGGCCTCGATTGCACGGCGGATTTCCGCAGCGCCGGGCAGAAAGATCAACACGTCTCCACTGGTCTTCTCCAGCGCAGCCGCCACGCGGTCTTCGAGCTTTTGAGCGCTCTCGGGCGTGTAGCGGACTTCGAGTGGATACAAGCGGCCTTCGCTGCGCAATATGGGGCATCCACCAAGGTGAGCGGCAATCGGAGCCGCATCGAGAGTCGCCGACATGACAATGATGCGGAGGTCCTTGCTTTGCTTTTGTAATTCGAGCAGCAACGCGAGGGCCAAGTCGCCTTCAAGGTGCCGCTCATGAAACTCGTCGAGCACAACGGCGCCGACACCTCGCAACTTTGGATCGCTTGCAAGCCGGCGGTTCAGCACACCTTCGGTCATATAACGCAGTCGCGTTCGCGGCCCTGTGAAGTCTTCAAAGCGCACCTGGTAGCCCACGCTGTCACCGACGCGTTCACCGCGTTCGGATGCGACCCGCCTTGCTGCAAGGCGCGCCGCAAGACGTCTTGGCTCAAGCACAATCACCTCGCCGTCGATGCGATCCATGAGGAAGGAAGGCACGCGCGTGGTCTTGCCGGCGCCGGGTGCAGCCTCGATTACGAAGTTTCCTTCGAGAGGGATGCGTGGGATTAAATCATCAATCGGTAAAATCAAAGCTATGCTTTCCACTCTAAATCCACCCAAGCGACTTCTCTATGGACCTGGACCGTCCATGGTCGAGCCGCGCGTGTATGACGCCATGTCAAAACCCATCGTCGGTCACCTCGACCCTTTCTTCTTCGAGGTGACGCAAGCAGTAAAGACGGGGCTAAACGCATGCTTTGGGACTGCAAATGAATTCACGGTGGCAATGTCCGCTACCGGTTCGGGTGGGATGGAAACGGCAGTCGCAAACTTCGTCGAACCCGGTTCGAAGTTTCTCGTATTCGCCAATGGCTTCTTCTGCGACCGTTTGACCGAGATGGGCAAGCGGCAGAAGGCCAACGTCATCCGTATTGAAAAACCCTGGGGCGAAACCTGGACCCCCGAGGAAGCGCGTGAAGCAATCCTTCGCGAAAAACCCAACACCGTAGCGTACGTTGCCGCTGAAACCTCCACTGGCTGCTGGACCGATGGCAAGGCCATCTGCGATGCAGCGCATGAAGTCGGCGCAATCGTAATCGCAGATTGCGTCACCGCACTCGGCTCGATGCCGATCAACTTCGACGAGACTGGCATTGACGTTGCCTACAGTTGTTCGCAGAAGGGTATGGGATGCCCTCCTGGCCTTTCGCCGTTCACGGTCAGCCCGCGCGCATTGAACTGGCTCACCAAAGAACGCCAGAGCATCATCCCAACCTGGTATCTCGACATCAAGCTGTTGAGCGAGTACTTTGGCGGTGCCAAGCGCTATCACCATACGGCTCCGATTACCGCGTTCTATGCATTACATGAAGGGCTCTCGATCATTCTCGAAGAAGGACTCGAAGCGCGCTTCAGCCGTCATCGCAAGAATCGCAACGCATTCGTTGCCGGTATTGAAGCGATGGGGATGGAGATGCATGTAGCCGATGGTCATCGACTCTGGAACCTGATGACACCGAAGGTGCCAGAAGGGATCAGCGACATGGCGATTCGCAAGCACCTGATGGACAACTACGGAGTCGAGATCCTTGGCGGTTTCGGCGAGTTGGCAGGTAAGGTGTTCCGCATCGGCCTGATGGGCGTGCTGGCAACCGAGAAGGACACGCTGTTCCTTCTGGAGAAGTTCGAAGAGGCGCTTCGCGCTCAAGGCTTTGTGCCGAAGGCGAGCGCTGTGCCCGCGGCAAAGGCGGTTTACGCGGGGGCATGATGTTCTGGGCGCTGCTTGTACTTGCTCAGGCAGGGGAGGCTGTCTACCCCTGCCCTGCAGGTACGGGCGAGCCAGTGGCTGTCAACGATAGTCGGCTTTCTCACTTAAAGGTCATACGAAAAGTCATTCCGCAGATTCCCAGCCAGGCTCGCCCGGGCGGTACGCCACCTTCCATTCTTGCGCTGCGCATTGTAGTGCCAGAGAATGGCCCCTCATGCAATATTCGGGTGATCAGCACGATCGGATTTGGTCTTGATGAGGCAGCTATCGCAGCAGTCAGGCAGTGGGAATTTCAACCTGGAGTGTTGGGCGGCAAACAGGTAGCTGTTGAGTTGCCGATAGAAATAGCCTTCTTCATCGAGAGCGCGTGGATTGATCCCGACGAATTCAGGCGCAGGGAATTCAACATTGCACTTAACGCGATCATTGCTGGTGATCCGAAGGCCGAACGTGCTGCTGCAAAGATGAACTGGAGAAACTGAAGTAGCTACCAGCGAATCTGCGCAGGGAAAAACTCCGCAATGAGGTCATCGTAGTAGGGCCTCAACGCCTTCTCATCCGGCTTCGAGTGACCCTTTGAATACAAATCGTATGGGTTAAACTTTCTAACCCATTCGAGCATCTCGCGATCTTTCGCCGTCAACAAATGTCCGTAACCGCCTTCCCGATGGATCGGATACGCCGAGTGATAGCGAATGATGTAGTGGGCTTCTTCAGGCAGGTAGTCTTTGACGACGTGGTACAGATACTCGTCGTGCCCATAGCTCATATTGACTTTGTCCAGGCCGCAACCGTGCTCGTAAACGCCGTTCAATGTCTGATATTCAGGGATTGAGGTGTCGGGGTTCCAGGCGAAATAGTCGTGAAACACAATCGACTTGTCCCAGGCGCATCCCGTAGGAAACGTGTCTCCGACAACCGCCCATTGCGGTTCGCCATAACTGCACAGCACCTTGCCGCAGTCATGAATCAGCCCTGTAAGCTGCATCCATCGCGGATGCCCATCGGCGCGGATCGCTTCAGCCGTTTGCAGGTTGTGTTCAATCTGCGTGAGGTCCGTATCGGGATCGGAATCATCCACCAGCGTGTTGAGGAACTCCATCATCTCCCAGATGCCGCGCTTGCCCCGGTCGAGCGTCTCATACTCCGCCCGCTTGGCCTTGGCGAAGCCATGCGTCTGATGGCGGTGATTCAACATGTAGAAATCCTTCACGCCTTGCGGTGAAGATTCATTGAAGACCCGAAAGTCTTCCTGCTTGCGCCCTTCCTGGTAACGCGAACGGACGTGGTCGTCCCACTGCTCGATATTGTCGAGGGGCCCTGCGGAATTCATATCTATATTCTAGATCGACCAGCGCCAGATGTTAGCGCCTACGGTAAAGCCCGCGCCTACCGTGACAAAAAGCACGTAGTCGCCCTTTTGCAGTTTCCCTTGTTCGACCGCATCCTGTGTCGCAAGGGGAATCGTGCCTGCTGTCGTATTACCGTACTTGTCGATGTTGATGATCACGCGATCTTCGCCCAGCCCAAGCCGTTCCGCAGTAGCCATAATGATTCGTTTGTTGGCCTGGTGCGGGATCAATACCTTGATGTCCGATGGTTTTAAGCCGGCTTTCTCAATGACGGCAAGCGAAGCTTCTTCCATCTTGCGCACCGCATACTTGAAGACCGCCTGCCCTTCCTGCTTTACGAAATGGAGGCGCTGGTCAACTGTTTCATGCGAAGGGGGCATGCGGCTGCCGCCCGCGGGCATCTTGAGGTGATCGCCGCCGGAACCATCGATTTCGTTGTGGAACGATACGTAGCCGTCGCCCCGCTCCAGCAGAAACGCCCCAGCTCCATCGCCAAACAGAATACATGTCGCGCGGTCTGTATAGTCGATGATTCGCGACATCGTATCGGCGCCAATCACAAGCACGCGTTCGTGCGTGCCGCCGCGAATCAAGTTTGCCCCGACGGTGAGGCCGTAGACAAAGGACGAACACGCCGCGCTGATATCGAAACCCCATGCGCCATGCGCACCAAGCCGGTTCTGCACCAGGCACGCAGTGGAAGGGAAAAACATGTCCGGCGTAACGGTTGAAACTAAGATTGCGTCGAGGTCGCTGGCATCCATGCCGCGCTGGGCGAGACAGACTTTCGCCGCCTCAAAGGCAAGGTCGGAAGTGGCTTCCCCGGGTGCGGCAATGTGCCGCGTGTGGATTCCCGTGCGGGAAAGGATCCACTCATCGTTCGTATCGACCAGTTTTTCGAGGTCTTGGTTTGTGAGCACGCCCGGCGGTACGTAGCAGCCGAACGCTGAGATCTTGGCGTTGATCAAGGCGGTGTCTCCTGATATGGTAGCCTGATCGTCGGATGTCGTACCAAAGCGCGATCCTCTTTGAGTCGATTGAAGAGATTTACCAGCGCGTATTCCGTGATTTGAGACCTACATTGGCTGCGCCGGGAATCACTGTTCGATTCCACCAGTTCACTAATCTCACCAGCAACATTCGTTTGATCCAGGGCCAATTGCTGGTCAAAATTTCGGATCTGCTTGAGTCGGCGCCCGCCCAGGTTCAGGAATCATTGGCCTACATCCTGCTTTCTAAACTCTTCAGGCAACAGCCACCCAGGCAAATGCTCGAAATCTATCGGCTCTACCTCTCAAGACAGGAGGTCCGGGGAAAGCTTCATGCCGTGCGGCAGGAAAGGGGCCGCAAGATGCTGGCCGACCCGGCGGGCCATCATTTTAATTTGGACGCTATGTTCCAGGCAATCAACGCAAGGTACTTCGCCAATTCGATCGCCAAACCCAAACTGGGCTGGAGCATGCAACAAAGCCGTACAATTCTTGGTCATTACGATGCGTCCCATCATGCGATCGCAATCTCAAGGCGCCTGGACCGCGCTGACATGCCGGACCACGTTGTGGAGTACGTGCTTTATCACGAGATTTTGCACATCAAGCATCCTGTCGAGCATCAGGGAGCGACTCGTCGTATTCATACCAGGAGTTTCAAACAGGAAGAAAAGCTGTTTGAAGAATATGCCGAGGCCAAGGCGTTTCTAAGGAAAGGTTTGAGATGACAAGAAGATCTATGCTCGCGCTTCCAGCTGCACTTTGGGGCGAAACGCAAGACGGCTTGCAGTATACGCTGGAGAAATACGTAACGGACAACGGCAAAGTGCATTACGAAGCGCTAAAAGAGGATTTGCAGCCGTTGGGGCAGTATGTCGAAAAACTCAAGACTTTCAATGCCGAAAGCCTGCCTGGCAGGGAAGCAAAACTGGCCCACTGGATCAACGTTTACAACGCATTAATTCTGTGGAGCTTTGCCAAGGATTACCCGGCCCAAAAGGATCGGCTGCGCAACCCTTTGAAGCGGGCAGCCTATTTCTATCGTGGAAGATTTCTGGTTGGAGGCAAGCAACGAAGCCTGGCAGACATTGAAGATAATTCGCTGCGCAAAGCCTTTGCCGAACCCAGGATCCACTTTGCAATCGTCTGTGCCAGCGCAAGCTGCCCGTGGCTATCGCAGCGGGTTTATACCGCAACTGATGTGATCGCCCGACTGGAGCAGGACGCCATTCGATTCCTCGGTTCAGAAAGAAATATCCAGATCGATTCAGTACGGAAGATCGTGACCGTCAGCGAAATCTTTAAATGGTTCCGCAATGACTTCGGGGGGAGCGAAGCAGCAGTCTTGAAGTTCATCAGCCGGTATGTGAAAAAAGCCCGGCTGGAGGAGCCGGGCTGGAAACTGAAATACGCTAGTTACGACTGGTCGGTAAATGACGCGAACTAAATCGCCACCAAGCTGCTTGCTATTGGGCGTCGAATCAAAGAGCCCTCCAATTGGTCCAGCAGTTCCACCAATGGTTGGACTTCGATGTCGCTCCAGCCGAAGCGAAAAAGGAAGAGCTGAACTTCCACACGAAGCAACAGGAACTGAAACCGAGTCCTGGTTCGGTTCAAGGTAGTGACAAGCTTGGCTTCGTCCTCTGAGGCTGCAAGCATCAGATATCTCAGCTTGAATTCAATGCGATTGAAATCGAGCCGCATTTCCTGCAGGTAAGACTGGAAGGCCGAAATCCTGGATGCGCGGAACCTCGCGAAGTCCGCTGAGGCGAGTCCGCGAAGTGACCGGCAGGCTTCCAATTCTCTCGGATCCAGAATTTGTGTCATGGGGCGATAGTGGTCAGCAAATGATTCTCGGTCCATACCAGCGGCATCGCCGTAGGTATTTTGTTCGAGCAAAGCGGCAGCGCGCTTCCTTGAATGGACGGTTAAGGCGATGAGCAGGCCCAAAAAGGCGAGCGCAGTGAGAACAAACAATACCATTGGGAAACTCATGGCAATTTCGATATGCTCAGTTTAATTTGGTTCTAACGCAAATGCAATCTAAATAAGGTTGAATAGCTACTAATTTCGCAGTTGATTCAGCGGAAGACTTTCGGACCAGACCGTACAAGCGCTTCATTTAGCTCATCCAATCTCCCAATCAATACTTCCGCCTGTTGAGGATTGAGTGGCCCTTTTGGTGTTCTCAATCCATTGTCATCCATGACTCGGATCCGTCTATCCCAAACAAAAAGAACAACAAGTTGCCCGCCGAGCGCAATATAATCAGCAAGTTGCCGCTGGCTTGCAAACTCACCAAGTTCAACTGAAAAACGGGAGAGCGTGACAACGAGAAAGAAAGCGCCGATCAGGAATGAATGGTTCAAAAGATTTCTGGAAAGAGGTACGGGCATCCAAGCCAAGAACGCAAGAAGTAGAAAGACAAATAATGTAAAGCCGAGTGCAGCAGCTTCTTGATACCGGATTGCCGGCAGAAGCAAAGCTATACTTTTTTGTGTGTGAAGGGTGTTTAGATGCCAGAACCAGGCTGCGCCAACTACGATCAGGATGGACCAAAAGACATTCAGCGTCATGCGAGAGGCGGCGCGAATCGCTGGAAAGCCTGCAAAAGCATTCGCGGTGAGCTCACGAATGATTAGAAACTCGAATATGGTTCCTGCGTAGGTCCAAATCAGAAAAGAATATCCGTAGATATTCTGATTCCTGGTGAAGAAGGGCAAGCTGAACCGGAAGATGCTTACAAGAGCGGAGAGGGTAAGGTAGAGAGCAAAATTATTGAAAGAAGCGCCAAGTTGGCCGCGAAAAATGCGGTAGGCTATCCACAACTGCATCATGATGCAAAGGCACCAAATTACTTCTATATCCAGCGCAGGGTTCATGTGATATTGGGGATATCAGCTGGAGCTGACACCCCCAAATCGTATCACAATCATTGGGATAAGCCGAATTTAGCGGCTGCCGACATAATCGCAGGGCAGGCAGGGTGGGATCGGCTCGATCGGATTTGAGGCTGTGGACTTGGCAAACAGTGCAGTGGCGAGCAGAACGAGAACGAAGGCTTTCTTGAACATGAAACAATTTCTCCTGAGTGGTGATCTAAGCTCCAGAGGATGGGTGTGTCTCTCCAGTAGCTACAGGACGTATAGACCTGACACGCTTAGACTACAGTTATTAAAGATGAATAGGGCTTTCACCTTAGAGATTTTCCTGATTCGGAACAGGCTCAAATCAAGAAACGCACACAAACGAGACAATTGTTGTATCAAGGTAGTATGACCGGGGATTCTCAACACGAGACTCGCGCGAGACGGCGAAATGCCACAGACGATTTGTGGGGGAGAACGCTAAATCAAATTGGTACTAGGATGGGCCAAATGGCTTACCTCTCCCGGCTGAGGAATCCAGAGACGGACGGCTACGAGCACCACGGACTGATCGCGGTATTCGGGGAAGATTCATCCGAGGAGGCTTTGCGAAAGTCTCATGTGGAAGTCATGATGAGTATGCTCAATCTGAGCATCCGCGATCAGGTAGATGACGTTCGGAAGTATCTCGAATCCTTGCCGCAATCATCCAAGAGACTACTGGCTAACTGGGATAAGACAAAAGGTTATGAGACGCTGCTGCCTCCGACGGCAACCCTTGCTCAGAGGGAACTTTTTGAAGGCAATATGATCGTCATCATCCGCCATCTGCGGGGTGAATACGGCGCTGATGACCCACATCCAGGCTGAAGGCAACCCCGATGACTTGGCCCAGGACTTCGATTTCATTGGGATAAGTATAGATCTTCGGTGGCTCGCAAGAGCTAGGATGGCTCAGAACCACTATGCGATCCCGATCCTGATGGCACCAACCGCAGAGATATCCGTCTCTGTGTTCAAGAAAATAGATTGGCCGCTCCCGTTCGTCATTCCAACCAAAATTTACAATACGGCTCGAGTCATTGATCAAGAGCAACGAGCCTGGCATCAGGACTGGGTGCATGGACCAATCCTCTGAGCCGATACATGCGTAGCGCTTCTTTCTGGAACCAACTCCCTTGAGCATATGGAGCGGGAGAGGGCCCCACTTGGTGATGGCTCTGCTCAAGAATGTCGTCTTGGTCAGATTTACTCCCGGATCCAGGCTGAGTGGAGCAAGAACTTGAGACAGTTCCTCTGTAGAAAACTGTATCGGATGAGTAACTTCCAGGTCGTGCAATCTGGAGTCGGTAAATTGTCGATCCAAATCAATGCCGTACCAGGACAGCAACTCACGAAAGTCCAGCCGGTAAACGGTGGAGAGAGAATAGAGACGATATACCGAGGGCACGACGCCTCTGTTCTCGATCTCACTCAGGCGGCTCAGGCCAATTGTGTACTCTTCGTTGTAGTGCTTATCTGCTATTTTCTGAGTGGCCTCTTCCACCTCGCGGAACTTCATCCCGAGGCGCTCTCTGGCCTTGCGCAGCCGTTGGCCTGCTTCGTCAGTGGTGATCGCGGTCTTACCAGGTGCGGAAACTCCCGCCATATGAGAAACTTCCAGAAGATTTTCTTTTCGATTATAAGGCAAATCCAAGGCGAACCAAGGCACTTTCTTGCCTACAGTTGTTCTGAAAACAGAACAGCCGCCCATTTTGGGCTGTAAGGAAACGGATGAAACGAAGAATCGTGATCGGCATCAGCGGAGCTTCCGGCAGCATTTACGGTTTGAGGCTGCTTGAAAAACTAGGATTGCGTCAAGAAATTGAAACTCACCTGGTCCTGACACGCAGTGCCGAACGCACGATGTTTCTGGAGACCCAAAAACTGGCGGCGGACGCAAGGAGTCTTGCCGACTTCCACTACCCAGTGGAAGATATCGGCTGCCGGCTGGCCAGCGGCAGCTTCCCAATCGAGTCGATGGTTGTGGCGCCTTGCTCCATACACACCATGTCGGCCATCGCCAATGGCATTTCCTCAAACCTGCTGGTGCGTGCCGCGGATGTCGCCCTCAAGGAGCGAAGAAAGCTGATTTTGATGGTTCGAGAAACACCTCTTCATCTGGGACACTTGAGAAATATGGTGAGCTTGGCCGAAATGGGTGCGATCCTCGCACCACCAGTAGCCGCGTTTTATACAAATCCGGCAACGGTTCTTGATATTGTGGATCATTCGGTAGATCGTGTCCTCGACCTGCTCGGTCTGCCGGCTCAAGACGCCAAGCGATGGGAACCATAGGGGTTATGAAACAGAATAAGGAATTTGTGAGAGCCGGCTTTCAAGGCGAACGGGGAGCCTTCAGCGAGATCGCGGTGCGCCAACTCCTGGGCAGTGAAAGTGACCCCATTCCATTTGAATGGTTCGATGGTGTGTTTGCGGCGCTCGTCGAGAAGAAGATCGATGCGGCCGTAATCCCTATGGAGAACACGTTGCATGGAAGCGTGATCGAAAACTTCGATCACCTGCTCAATCACGATGTTGAGGTAGTAGGTGAGACCAGCGTCAGGATTGTTCACAACCTGATTGCATTGCCGGGTGTTGCATTCAAGGACATCAAGGAAGTCTATTCTCACCCTGTCGCGCTCAACCAGTGCCTGAAGTTCCTCCAACAGAATCCTCAAGTAGAAAAGAAGACCTATTACGATACGGCCGGCAGCGTCAAGATGCTGGCTGAGACCAAGCGCCGCGATGCTGCGGCAATTGCTTCAAACTTGTCGGCTGATATTTATGGCGCACGCATTCTCAAGCGTGGCATCGAGGATGACCGGGCAAACTTCACCCGTTTCTTTCTTTTGCAGCGCAAGGGCGGAACGGTAAAGGGAAAGATGCCGGTCTCGAAGAAGGTGTCGATCGTCTTCTCCACAAAGAACGAGCCAGGCAGCTTGTTTCGGGCACTGGCATCGCTTGCGTTGAGAGACATCAGCCTCAACAAGATCGAGAGCCGGCCATTGAAGGGCAAGCCTTGGGAGTACCTCTTCTACGTCGACTTTGAGGGCTCATTGAAAGATGTCAAGGTGCAGAATGCAATCCGGCATCTGGAGGAAGTAGCAGACTTCCTCAAAGTATTGGGCGGCTACTAGCCAGCGACTTAGTTGCGGCCACCCGCAGGCCGGGTGGTTCCGCTCAACTTAACAATATCCGGATCGCGGGAAGCAGGGATCGCTATCTCCATAAAACCGACATTCATCTCTTCCCAACTTTGGTCGCCCCACTCGATGAGTTTCCCGGGATCAGGATTGAAGCGATTGTTTGCAGAATTGTCGAACCATGCCGTGCAGGATAGGATCGAACCTTTGGAAAGGGATATTGGCTCTTTTAGGAAATAGGTTGTCTGCCAATTGAAATCGTAACGGGGTACGTTCAATAAGGTTCGTGGCGGCTCTCCACTGGAATTGAGCGTAATCAGGTAGGCCTTGCCTCGCAGGTGCATGTGCGGCTGGAGGCTCACAAGTTGCGCATTGTCCAGGAGCGTCGCTGTCCTCGGCGGTCACCCCAAAACCGGCCATACGTGGTCACTTCAAAACCGGCCATAGGAGCAGTGGCAGGACTACCGTAGTTATAACCCAGCCCGACCCCATTGAGCAAGACTTTCCGCGCCAGC
>Ga0163144_10008536_pt1 | contig 22170 bp, 14 predicted proteins | sample OliLak19BULKMAT1_FD_123175 | JGI IMG/M metagenome (GOLD analysis project Ga0163144, IMG submission 123175) | Freshwater microbial mat bacterial communities from Lake Vanda, McMurdo Dry Valleys, Antarctica - Oligotrophic Lake LV.19.BULKMAT1 | ecosystem: Environmental > Aquatic > Freshwater >... | reverse complement strand
TTTTACAACGCCAACGGTAAATCGTGCGCGAGTCAGAGGAACGATAGAAACTGCCGTGGCGGGTAAATGGTCGGTCCGCCGAACTGCAAGAGCACCGAGATTGTGGGCATCTGAGATTCACGCACATTAAATGGCGTTAAAGGACCCAAATGAACAGACACTGAGGGGCGCGCGATCCGCGGCCACCAACAGACAAGTGGGCCATTTATTATTCTATTAGGGGGGATTCATCAGGGATCCTGGCGGCGCCACTCGTCTAAGAGCGGCTTTGTCTCGATCACCGCTTCGCTATTGGGCGCGCGGTCGTGCGTTTCCTCTTCGGGCCACTCCTCAGATACTCTCAAGGCATCATTCACTAAGCTCTGTACCGAGCGCATTCCGCGAGGTGGTTCTACCCGCGCCAATTGCGAATTGGTCAATGTCACTAACGGCTGCGCGGCATTATTCTCATAGAGCCGTCGATACCAATAGTAATTGGCCAGAACGTACCCGACGTAATCGCGCGTTTCGCGATACGGAATCAGATCTATAAACATCATTAAGTCTTCGGAGGGATACCGATTCGCCCACGTAAACACCGGAGCTTCGCCGGCATTGTACGCTGCTACAACGAGTGGCAATTGGCCCTTCATCATCTTCGTCAACTCAGATAAATAGAGGGCAGAAATTTCTGCGTTCACTCGAGGATTAAACAAGTCCATCGTTGGGTCCTTGTTAAATTTAACAGCCGTATCGGGATTCAATTGGAGCAGCCCTTGAGCATTTGCTGGCGAGACGGCCTTAGGATTGAGAGTGCTTTCCTTGCGGGCAATTGCCATCAAAAGATAGGGATCGACCCGGCCACTTTGTTCACTCATCACTTGGAAGAACGCGCGCGGATAAGCGATTTGGAAGTTCCCGGCTGTGCGCAATTGCGAGTGATACATCAGCACGGTGGTCGCAGTGCGGACTTGTGTATCGGGTGCACCCAGGCCAGCCAAATAGAGCTGCACATCGGGTTCGGGTGGACGGAATTTAAGCAGCGCCCATGCCACTACTATCGACGAGGATTCCAAAAATCTAAATTTGCGTAGCAACTCCGCTTGCTCAATTAGATTGTTCGCGATGGGTTTGCGCGCGGACCGTCGGCGCATGGCATCGGGTGCATCTGATTGCAAAATCAAAGGGTCCACACTGTCTGCAGCGTGTGTGACTAGCGCGTGAAAAGAAAATGGGTAGGTAGATTGCAACTTGATCAAAGCTTGCCGGGCGCCCTCGGCATTACCCTGAGCTAAGCGCGCGCGGTGTAGCCAGTAGGTGCTGCGGCCTGAGTACGCATCAGTCGGTTGTACTTTCTCGAGCAATTTCTCAGCGCGATCGTAGTCCTTAGTCATCAACGCGAAGAGCGCTGCGCGCGTAACAAAGTGTTCTTTATCTTTAGAGCGACGAGCCGCACATTGGCCGCCTTTTTCGTAAAGGGCTGAGATGCGCGGCACTACGGTTTTATCCGGCAGATAGAGCTCCATGATGGCCGCTGTAGCTACCGCGATATTGTTGGGACAGCCTTTTTCGCGCAGTGCTCTGTCGCCCAAGATATTTAATTTATCGACGGGAAAATCGCGTAGTCCGGCAAGGAGAGCTTTTACCTTAGCGCGCTTCAAGCTCGCAAAGCCCGCGACTTTGCCGTTCTCAATAGCCGGCGTCACGGGAGTAATATCTTTGGAACGAATCTTGGGAGTTTCCTCGCGTTTCCTTTGCACTACCCGAAACTGATTTTCACGCAGAATGGAAAAACAAAATGGATTATCCTTGGGGTGCGTTTTGCAGCTTTTTTTAAGTTCGGCTTTTTCTTCAACCGAGATAGTTGCATCGAGCACTCGATTGAATTGTTCGGCCATCTTGTAGAGCGGATCTTGTTTGAGATCTTCAGCAAGTTGCGGGCCGACCGTGCCGTCTGGAGAAACTTGGGCGTACGGATCGTTTACCTGCGATGCGCATCCGCCGCATCCGACGGCGATGAGGGAAGTAAGAACCAGGACTACGAGTGTTGCTGGTATGCGTTGCAAAGTGCTTCAATTGTAACAATGATGGGTATAACCATGGGAAACATTTTTTGTATCGGTCGAAACTATTCAGAACACGCCAAGGAGTTGGGCAATCCCGTTCCCACCACGCCTGTAGTTTTTCTCAAGTCTTGGGGAAGTTTGGTGCGCCCGTCGCCGGACCGTTGGTATTTGCCGCGCGACATTGGTCGTATTGATCCCGAGATTGAGTGGGTAGTTGAAATCGGTCGCGATGCTTCATCGCTTACAGAAGCGGATGCGTTAGCCGCCGTTGCGGGTTACGCGGTGGGTTTAGATGTGACTGCGCGAGATTTACAATCAGAGGCGAAGTCTAAAGGGCTGCCCTGGCTGGCCTCCAAAGGGCGCAAGGGCTTTGCACCTCTAAGCGAAGTGAAGTCCGTGGCGGCAATGGGCCATGGACCTTTTGAATTAGAGCTGCAGGTAAACGGCAAGACCCGGCAGAAGGCCAGTACAGCGGAAATGATCTTCTCCTTGCCGCGGATCTTATGCTTTCTCGCGGAACTTTATGGCTTGACCAAAGGAGATTTGATTTTCACAGGCACTCCAGCTGGAGTGGGTCCTGTGGAAGTGGGCGATAGAGTGGCCGCATTTCTTCGGGGTAAAAGCGGACAGATAGAGTTTGAATTGCACGTGGAGTGATAAGTGAAGCAAGAAGAAGTTCCCGTCACAACAGCCGTTCGGTTCCTCAGAGCGCAGAAGGCACAATTCGAACCGTTTTTTTATCAGTACGAAGAGCGCGGCGGTACTGCCACTTCAGCGCGCGAGCTTGGGGTGACTGAGAATGTCGTCGTCAAAACCCTCGTGATGCAGGATGAATCCAAAAAGCCGCTGATTATGCTGATGCATGGTGATCGTCAGGTCTCGACGAAAAACCTAGCGCGTATTTTGGGAGTGAAATCAATAGCAGCTTGCGAGCCCGATGTAGCGAATCGCCACTCGGGTTACGTGGTGGGCGGCACTTCGCCGTTTGCGACGAAGAAGCCAATGCCTGTCTATATACAGCAAACGATTATGGAGTGCCCGCAGGTTTATATCAATGGCGGCAAGCGTGGCTTTTTAGTGCGGATGTCGCCGCAAGAAATCGTAAAGCTACTCAACGCCCAATTAGTCGATGCGATGGCTTAGAACGTGTAATCGCCAGCAACCGATGCGACCCAGCGATTGTATTTATAGATGTCCGTCACGTTGGAGAGATTGTTCAGATAAGTAAAATCTCCCGATAGACGAATATTCGACGCCAGTTCGTAACCAGCACCCAGTCCAGCGTTTATCTCAATGTCATTCCGAGCTCCTGCCGAACGGGAAGGATAGGTAATGTATCCTAGCCCTGCGCGTAGGGTGCTGCTCCAATGATCGTTCCAGTATCTCACGGTGCTTAGAGATGTGCGGGCACCGATGGAGCGGAATTCGATACCGTTGGTGTATTGGTACTGCAGCGAGATTTCTGCCGTGGGATTCCACCATCCGGTTTTGTCTAGGCTTTGGTAGTAATTTCTCCAACGTGTTTCCCAGCCGGTTTTTAAAAGCTCCGACGATAAACTCTCTTCGTTATAGAAAGTATTGAGCGCTACGACGACTTCGCTGCCGATGGCAGTTTTTTCGCCCCATTCGTAACGCACGTTAGGACCAAAAGTTGGCGAGATACTTTGTTTGCGTAAGTTACCGGTGGTTGAACCCGTTGCCACAAAATTGCGCAGTACGATGCTCGCACCTGCGCGCATGCCGTAGCGCCAATGGCCACTGGTGCGATTTGCCCAGAGGTTCAAATCATTTATGAAAAACTGTCCAGCCTTTGCGCCAGAATTAAAATTGTAGTTGATGGAACCTTGCCACATCGGCATGAACTGAATTCCCAAAAATTCTGCCTGATACCCCAGCGAATAGCGGAAGGTGGTCATTGGAGTTCCCTGACCAGTAGCGCCGGTATCGACGGCAGGATTGAGCAGTACGTTCGAGTCGTAACCCGTTACGAGTCCGACGGAAGCAAAGACAGCAGACGATTGTCCGCCATCTGCCGGCATATTCAAGAGCGCGTCGACGCTGGCTAGTAATTGCTTGGCGCCCGCGCGCGTTGCGGGTGCAGAGGCAGGATCACGGCTAATGGTTTCAGCCATGTCCTTTGCGGTCTTCCAGCTTGCTTCTGCTGCCGTGTCTTCCTTGCGTCGCTTGGAGATCACTCCGAGATAGAAATGCGACGGAGCTTTCAAGCCTTCGACATCCGAGCGAACAACCGAACGGAAGTTCGATTGAGCATCTCTCAAGTCGCCTTCTTCCATCGCGATGATGCCCAGATAAAATTTGGTGACCGGAACGTTGAATCCGGCCTTAAAGCATTTTTGCAAAAAGGCTTTTGCTTTGTCGTACTTCTGCAATTGAACGAGAAGCGTGCCGACTTGGAACTCGTAGGAAAGTGCCTTTTCATCGTCGACACCAGCAGATTTTGCGAGTTTGCGCAGTTTGAGAAAAACACGAGCAGCGTCTTTCCAATTCTCTGCAGACTTCAGCACGAGACCTTTTAGTTCGAGCGCCTTAATATTGTCGGGCTGATCGGAGAGAATCGCCTCCAGTTTTGGCAGCGCTTTTTGCGCGTCGCCAGATTGGTAGTCCAGTACGGCCTCGGAATATTCTGCTTCTTTATCTTGGGGCGTATCAACTCCTGCCCAGGCTTGTGCGAAACCGACAATGACGCACAGGATGGAAACCCACGTTGAATGATTCTTCATTTATTCCCCCGGAGTGTTGCAAGAGTATTCTACCTTTCTTGAGTTAACCTTCCAATCGCGTTACCCTACTTGCATCACGATATTTTATCTTTCTCTTTGCCTGAGGAAAAAATGACATCACGAGCAAAATGGTTTCTATGCCTTGGCTTGTTTTGCTTCAGCCTTTCCGCGATGGCCGCCGAATCGACGACAACGGCTCGCGTGGTATCGATCAATGGCAGCGCCAAGCTGGGAGAGCAGCCGCTGCAAGTGGGGCAAAACGTTGCGGTGGGCGAATGGATTCGGACCAGCGCGTCGTCGGGAGTAAAGCTGCTAATGCCTGATCGGAGTGTCATTGATATTGGTCCCAACACGCAGTTTCGTGTGCAGACTGCCCTGGCGGATGCCACGGACGGTCAATTGGAGTGGGGCTCTGTGCGAGCCTCTATTCAAAAGAGATTAGAGGGCAAAACCAAGTTTCGTGTGCGCACGAAATCGTCGGTACTATCCGCGCGGGGAACCGAATTCGCCGTCACCAGCGTTCCTAAACAAGGAACGAAGAATCAGTTTGTGGATCAGGTCACGGTACGAAGTGGCGTAGTTGAAATGCAAGCCCCCGGACTTGAAAAGCTAATGCTCGATGCTGGCAAGCAAGTGACGGCGCTCGCGCAAACCACCGCAAAAGGGGTGAGTGTCGACGGCAGATCATTTAAGCCGGTGGATTTACCGCCGGACTCGTTGCAGAAGACCATGACGGTTGCCACGGTTTCCGACGATACTTTTCGCCAGGTAGTGGTGCTTCCGAATTCTCAAGCGGATCGTACACCAGGGTCCGAAGGCCAGCCTCCGGTCGGCAAAGTGGCGCATTTTGGTCAGGATGCTTTGGCGAGTGCGAACTTAAAAGCCGCCAACGATCCCGAAGGGCAGCATAACCCTGGCGCTGCACCTCCGCTCAAAGACTCTTTCTTTCGTCCTAGAGATCATTCGCAGGTGAACGGTCTCAATAACGTGGCGGGCAGCAACATTGAGAAAATACTCAATGACGGCGTGAACGTCACAGTCGTTTTCAAACTCTAAGAGCTGGCACGTGAGCAGAAAATTTCTCTGGCTGCAAATCGCCTGGATTTCTTTATGCTCGATTGGCTTCGTGATTTACGAAATCGGCTCGCAGCACGGCCATGGCCGCTTCATTCAAAATCAGATCTTCACTCCCGTTCAGCGCCTCAATAGCTATCTCACCGATCTGCGTTACGCAGTCCGCGGCCCCAGAGCCGTAAAAAACCCCATCGTTATCGTCGAAATCGACGAAAGCGCGATTGAAATGCTAGGCCGATGGCCGTGGCGGCGGGATTACGTTGGCTACGTCATTGATAAAATTTTTGAAGCGGGCGCTGAGTACGTTGGTCTCGATCTATTTTTCTCAGAGGCCCAGCGCAGCGTGCCCGAAGAGTTAGAGAAAGTTTTGCAGGAAAAGAAACTGGGCTCCCTCCTTGCGCCTTTTGATTTCGATGCGCAATTACAAGAGATAGTTAGCCGCCACCGCGATCGCTTGGTGCTGGCGTGGGCGAGCGAGTCGGAATGCCGTCCCCATTTTTCCTTCCCAGAATATTGTCCGGTTACCCATCCCGACGCACTGGCAACGCATCCACCACACTTTCCAAAATTTGCGATGTCGGCTTCGGTTCACCTAGATACGGAACGCGCGGCTGATACCGCTCTATCGTCGGTATCCACGCTCATTTCCAATCTAGAGCGATTAGATAACTCCGCAAAGTACGCAGGGTTTGTAAACGATTACCGCGATAAAGACGGGCTCGTACGCCGTACCTCTCTAATGACTCTCGTTGGTGGACGGCCTTACGCCACGTTGCCACTCGTGTTGGCAAAGCTGTGGAAGAAGGACGATTTTGATATCGAAATTGGTCCGGACAATCGGATTTCGCGCCTGGCGTGGAAAGAATCTAAACAAAGAGTAGGCGCCAATGCTCTAGGCGTGGCGCAAATTAATTTCCGCGGCAAGGAACGAACTTTTCCTTACGTTTCTGTCGGCGATATTCTGCAGGAATCTGAAAAGAAGGCCGATAGTCGCGAGCTGGCTAGTGAATCCAAAACGGGCGCTCTGAAGGGAGCAATCGCGCTAGTGGGGCTCACCGCGATTGGGCTTACCAAAGACGTTGTCGCTACACCGTTTGACTCCACGATGCCCGGTGTAGAAGTGCACGCCAATATCCTCGATAACTTGATCTCCGGCGACTTTCTAAAGGACACTGGCTCGTCGTCTTTGGCGTTTTTATCGTTTCTCGTATTAGTTGGTTGCTCGACTCTGTTGATTTTAATTGGCCGCAAATTAGAAGCCCGCCCGGCCATTCTGTTCTCTAGCGGCATCATCGTGCTTTTGGGGTTGGGTGATTTTCTGGTTTTCTTCCCGGGCGATTACAATCTCAATTTGGCTTTTCACTACGTGGCATTTGCCGGCACGCTGATTATCGGACTCGCTGCTAAATACATCGCGGAAGAAGAGAACCGTAAGTTTTTGAGAAGTGCGTTTTCCATGTACGTAGCCCCGGCTGTAGTCGATAGCATCGTTAGAGATCCGGGCCAGTTATCTCTTGGCGGCCGCAAAGAGCAGCTTTCAATCCTATTCTCAGACATCCGCGGTTTCACCACGTTCTCCGAAAAGCTCGAACCCAAAGTCATCAGTGAATTTTTAAATGAATATTTGGGAATGCAGACGGAAATCGTCTTCTCCCATGGTGGCACGCTAGATAAATACATCGGCGATGCGCTGATGGCTTTTTGGGGTGCGCCGTTAAAACTCCCCAACCACGCTGCACTGGCTTGCCAGGCCGTGGTCTCGCTCATGGATTCTCTGGAAAAACACCGCGCGCGACTAAAAGAACGCTACGGCATTCCGGTACGTATTGGGATCGGGCTGCATTCGGGTGAAGTCAGTGTCGGTAATATGGGTAGTGCGCGGAGTTTCAACTACACCGTGATCGGCGACAACGTGAATCTATCGTCGAGACTTGAGGGTGCGACGAAATATTTTGGCGTTACGGCACTGACCACGCGCGAGACTTTGGACCTGGCGCGCTCCCAAGCGCACATTCTCCTGCCCTATCGCAGTATTCTGGATGTGAAGCTAAAGGGAAAAAACAAGAACGTAGAACTCATTGAGATCCGCAACAAGCCCTTTGAAGACGCCTGGCTTAATCGATTTAACGAAGGCCGCAGTCTGTTCACCTCTCGCAAGTTCGTCGATGCTAAAAAAGTTTTCACCGAACTGGATGCGCGCATTCTCAAAGAAACAGGCGAGGGCGATGGCCCAAGCGCCACTATCGGTAGTTTCTGCGATGAAATGCTGATTAATCCTCCACCCCCAGATTGGGATGGGGCCTGGACTCTAGACTCGAAGTAACTACGACTTCTTAGGCGTCTTCACTTCCGCCATTCCCAACAAACTCTCAATCTGCTTCTGCAGCTTTTCGTCCGTGGGCGCGGTGCTGGACTTGAAGCGGCCAACGACCTTTCCGTCCTTATTAATAAGGAACTTCTCAAAATTCCAAGAAACCTCTTCAGGCTTACCTTCCATCACATTCGTTAAGAACTTATAAACCGGCTGCTTCTCAGCTCCAGTGACCTTGTCTTTGCCGAACATAGGGAATGTGATGCGGTAATTTTTCTCGCAAAAAGTTTTGATATCCGAATTGGAGCCGGGCTCCTGGCTGCCAAAATCGTTGCTCGGAAACGCGAGAACGACCAAACCCTTCTCCTTATACTTCTGATAAACAGCCTCAAGACCCTGGTACTGCGGAGTGAATCCGCACTGCGAAGCCGTATTTACGACTAATGCGACTTTGCCAGCGTACTGTCCGAGCGAAACGGTCTCTCCGTCTATATTTGTGGCCTGCATAGCGTAGAGCCCTTGAGATGCTTTAGCGGGCGCTTTTGCTGGAGTTTTGGCCGCAAAAACGGTGGCACTTGCTGCCATGACTACGAGTGAAAGTGTTTTGAGATAGTTCAAGAAAGCCTCCTGGTGAACGATGTTTACGAAAGTACTTCAATTCTCCCTTTACTGCCAGGCGCAAAGTCCCTAGTATTTCGGGCTCAACCTTGTGACCGAGAGGGTTTTAGACCTATGTTTCAACGAAAGACCGCGACTTCTTCTGCCTCCACTGCGAAGGGCTGGTATCTAGCCCTCTCCGGACTTGGCCTGGCAATCCTAGGAATGTTTTTGCCCACAGTGGCGTTTGCGAGCGAAGCAGATTTAGTGCTCCCCAGTTTGACTGGCACTTACTCTGTGTTCGGCGTTGCGATGACAGGGCATCAAATCCTCATAGCGGGTTTGGTGGTTTGCGTCCTCGGCCTGCTCTTCGGTCTGTACGAAATCGCTTCGATTAAAGCGCTTCCGGCTCACCAATCGATGCTGGATGTCTCGCACCTTATTTATGAGACGTGCAAAACCTACATGTTGCAACAAGGTCGACTGCTGGTTTTATTCGAACTCTTTATCGGTTCCTGCATTGTGTATTATTTTTACGGTTTGCAGCACATGGAAGTGAGCAAGGTTGCTCTCATCTTATTGTGGTCGGTACTCGGAATCTTGGGCTCCTACGTCGTTGCCTGGTTCGGTATCCGCATCAACAACTACGCTAACAGCCGTGTGGCTTTCGCCTCCTTACGTGGCAAGCCTTGGCCGCTATTAGAAATCCCTCTCCGCGCTGGGATGTCGATTGGGGTTCTACTTATTTCCGTAGAACTCATCATGATGATGTTGATTTTGTTGCTCGTTGCTCCTGAAAACGCGGGCGCTTGCTTCATCGGCTTCGCCATCGGTGAATCCTTAGGTGCTTCCGCACTGCGGATTTGCGGTGGTATTTTCACCAAGATCGCGGACATCGGTTCGGATCTGATGAAAATCAGCTTCAACATTAAAGAAGACGATGCGCGGAATCCTGGCGTCATTGCCGACTGCGCAGGCGACAACGCAGGGGACTCGGTCGGTCCTACTGCAGATGGTTTTGAAACTTACGGCGTCACGGGCGTTGCGCTCATTAGCTTCATCGCTTTAGCGGTTGGAATGCAAATGGCGCCAGATGGTTCGTTGGTAAAAACGGCAAACGGTGCAGATGTGCAATCCCGCTTGATCGTTTGGATCTTCTTGATGCGCATCCTGATGATTGGCGCGTCGGTCTTCTCGTACTTCCTCAACCACACCGTCACCAAGAGTCTGTTTGGTAACAAGGACAAATTCGATTTCGAATTGCCTTTGACGACTTTGGTTTGGGTAACTTCGATTGTTTCGATCGTGATCACGTACTTGGTCAGCTACAGCTTCTTGCAGGAGTTGGGCGGAACAGTATGGTGCCGACTGGCAACCATCATCAGCTGCGGAACTTTAGCCGCTGCCTTGATTCCAGAACTCACCAAAATCTTTACGTCGGCAAAATCCAAACACGTTGCTGAAATCGTAACGGCATCCCGCGAAGGCGGCGCATCGCTTACGATTCTCTCCGGTCTCGTCGCTGGTAATTTCAGCGTGTTCTGGAAGTGCATGGCAATCGTGCTTCTGATGTGGGTTTCGTACATGGCCTCGATGGCCGAACTCGGACAGTTCATGGTTTACCCATCTGTATTCGCGTTTGGTCTCGTAGCGTTCGGAATGTTGAGCATGGGCCCAGTGACGATTGCCGTAGACAGCTACGGTCCAGTTACCGACAACGCCCAATCGGTTTTCGAACTTTCTCAGATCGAAAGCCTGCCTAACATTAAGAACGAAGTTCAGTCGAAATTCGGATTTTCTCCAAACTTCGAAAAGGGCAAACACTTACTCGAAGAGAACGATTCGGCGGGAAATACCTTTAAAGCAACGGCTAAGCCGGTGTTGATCGGAACCGCAGTGATTGGCGCTACGACGATGATCTTTTCGATCATCTTGTTGCTCAAGCTCAAATTGGATCTGATGGACCCACGCGTATTGTTAGGCCTCATTACTGGCGGAGCAGTCGTGTACTGGTTCACCGGAGCTTCGATGCAAGCTGTGACAACTGGCGCTTACCGCGCTGTGGATTACATCAAAAAGAACATCAAGTTGGAAGGCACTACCAAAGCAAGCGTGGAAACCTCGAACGAAGTCGTTCAGATTTGCACCAAGTTTGCTCAAACCGGAATGGTCAACATCTTCGGCGTGATCTTCTGCTTAACCTTAGCGTTTGCTTGCTTCGACTCTACGTTCTTCGCAAGCTATCTAATCTCCATCGCAGCGGTGGGATTGTTCCAAGCACTCTTCATGGCAAATGCCGGCGGAGCTTGGGATAACGCCAAAAAAGTGGTCGAAGTCGACTTGAGAGAAAAAGGCACGCCTCTTCACGCAGCATGCGTTATCGGTGACACGGTCGGCGACCCGTTCAAAGACACTTCTTCTGTAGCGTTGAACCCAATCATTAAGTTCACCACGCTCTTCGGCCTCTTAGCCGTCGAAATCGCGGTGCACGCAGGACAAACCGCGCAATACATTGGCGGCGTGTTCCTAATCATTGGATTGTTCTTCGTATGGCGCTCGTTCTACGGAATGCGCATCACGACGTCGAAATAGTCTTTAGTCTTAGTATTATCGAAGTCCCAGTAGCCTTGCGGTTACTGGGATTTTTTTTGGTGCCCATCTACTTTTCGGCCGAAAAGGAGCAGGGTGTCCCTAAAACAGGTAACCATAGTCGGAGCCCCTTGACCGAGTTTCACCTTGAAAGCGCGCGCACGGTTGCCCCAGCTTTCTTGGCGCCGGAAGCGCGCGAGCTGTGCGCAGTTGCTACATTGCTTGTCTCAATCTTTCCGAGGGCGCTGCGGGTTGCCAGTGGTGCTTGAGCGTTGCGCAGTCCTTGCGGCGCGAAAATTTCCTCTCACTCTGATTCTACGGTGGTCTCCGCCTCGCAGTTCCGGCGATTTTTCACATCCGCACCTCGCCTCCGGCTGCGGTGTGCTTGTGCAGCTAACATAGCAATAGCAAACCGTAGCCGAAGGCCAGGTGCGGACTACGTGACCATCCAAGGCCATGCCAGGGAGACCACCGTAGAATCATGGGAAGAAGATTTCCGCGCCGCTTTGACCAGGTAACCTATCTATGGCTACTGGCAACCCGCAGCGCCCTCGGAAAGATTGAGACAAGCAATGTAGCAACTGCGCACAGCTCGCGCGCTTCCGGCGCCAAGAAAGCTGGCACTCCCGTGCGCGTGCTTTCAAGGTGAAACTCGGTCAAGGGGCTCCGACTATCTATCCGCGACAGGCAACTGCCCACCGACCGCAAACAATACCCAGACAGTTTCCTAACATTCCCACTGGCCCGGACGCCTTACACTTTATCTAGATGCCTACTCCACTGGCGTTACCCACTCCCTCCCTTGCTCCACTTCTCCAACAATGTCGCTATGGCTTTCGCGTTTTGGAACGCAAATTACGCGGCTACTCCCCGCGCGTGCGAATTCAAGTCGAGAGCCACCGCTACATAGCTAAGACCGTGGAGCATTGGGAGGAATGGGTGGGCGTGTTGCGATTGCGGCACGAGGTTTTTCACCAACAAGCGATGGGTCGTACGCTGTTGCTTGGCATGGATATCGACGATATTGATTTCCTATGCGACAACCTGGCGATTTTTGAAAAGGCGACCGGGCAAATCGTGGCAACTTATCGATTAACGAGCGATGCGTTTTCCCCGCAGTTCTACTCCCAGAAAAGATTTTTCCTCGACCCGTTCCTTCAAGAGCCCGGAACTAAATTGGAGCTAGGCCGGGCCTGCGTGCGCTCGGATGCGCGCAATGGCAATACGCTGGCGCTGCTATGGAAAGGAATTGCGGCTTACATGGATGCGCTGGGGGCTGAGACGCTCTTTGGGCCCACTAGTATTCGGAGCCAAGATCCACGAGATGCAGCTGCGGTGTGTTCCTATTTGATCGACGGCGGATATTTTCTGAGTTTGCCCCGGGTCTACCCTCATCGGGAGAATAGCTTTGAAAATGGGGAAGTGAATCTTAGCGATTTAATAGCTGGCTTATCGATGACAGAAGCCACCCTGCGCGCACAAGCCGTAATGCCACCGCTTTTTCAGTCCTACCTTCGAGCTGGGGCAAAAGTGATTTGCCCGCCTGCGTTGGATGTCTATCTAGGGAGTATCGACTTTCTCACCGTCTTACGTATCAACGAAATGCAAAGTCGCTTCGACCGTCGTTATCGCCCTGCTAAATCTGCCTGCTAATTTACGCGTCCCGTACAGGTAAAGATGACCGCCATCTGTTAGGGACACCCGCTACCTTTTCGGCCGAAAAGTAGATGGGCACCTTTTAGGGGTTGGGTAGTAGGCCTGGGAACGAGCGGCCGGCTTCCTCGCGAGCGGCATCTTCGGCGGCTCTTTGTCCGCCAGCATCATTGTGGATGTGGTTGCCGGCTGGGCGGTCTTCGACAAATGGTTGGAACTTCTCTATCGCTCGTTCAACCGGCGGTTTTACCGTCGATAGGTAATACGTCGAGCCACCCGCGATAAGAGCCCCGCAGGTCAACGATAGAATGAGCGCCGGGCGGGCGTAGAAAAAATCGTCCTTGAGAAATTTCCAAATGCTGCTCTTGGCGGTGAAGATGCGTTTGCGCATTTCTAAGGGAATGCAGCTCACCAGGCTCTCATCTGCAGTATCAATGAACTGTTGGAAGAGGGCGTGAAATTGGCTTGGTTCTAAATCGGCCCGGTGTAACTCCCGATTGCCTTCTTCAATGTAAGAAACAAACGCCGACATTAACGCCAGATGCTTTAGGCCATCTCCTGGCGCCGGCAATTCGACTAGACTGCGCTGGCTGCCCTCGGCCCGCTCCATGGATTCTTTGCGGAAATTATCGAGCGCCTCCAACATGTCTTTGTACAGCTCTACCCAGCGGTTATCGGTGAGGATAACAACCGCGCGCGCAAAATCTCTAAACGGCTCAAGGCGGTCCCATGTCGGATCGGCCGCAGGAAGATTGCGCGCCATCAAAGCCTTGATGATTCCGCACGTCCTAACACTTAGCTCAGGTGGTGGTGTCTCTTCTACACACTCAATGGCCCAGCGCTCAATCGCCACTTCTTTGTACTGATGATAGGTTTGGCGGATAAGAGCATTGCCGGCAACACGGCTAAGATTATTCACCAGACCAAACATATCGCGAGCAGTGGAGCGCCAAACCGGGCCAGTGGCCCAGCTGGATTGGACAAATAGCAATGCGATCAGAGTGAGACGAAAAAACATCATTCGGCTGCCTCCTTAATTGTTTCTTTAGCAAACCCGCGGCACCATTCATAGGTGCCCGAGTCATGGAGCGCCTTCGTGTTGTCTTTTGCTGACTGACTGCTTTCGGTGAAAACGCCGTGCTGCCAAGTCTGAGCGGCCTCTGTGTAGAAACAGCGGCAATAGCGAGTTGCTACAGTTAGCTCCACCTGTTTAGCCACTAAATCATCGGTGCAAATATCGACGTAATTGCGAATCTCCGGCTCGTTCCACATCACTCCGGAATATTCCTGCATGCCCCACACGCCCATAAAAATGGAGCCATCTGCAAATAGCCGTGCCGTCACTGGGTCGCGCAGCACTTCTTCGTCGCCATTCTTGGCGCGCGATCGCTTGGGAGGGAGTTTTAAAACTCCGCCGACTAGCCGATCCACGCCGTCGTGAAAGCTTTCAATTTTATTTAATTTCAAGTCGCGGATGGAATCCGATAGAAGGCGATCAAATGCTGCAAAAGCATCATTGCCGCGCAAAGCTTTGTACCAACCGCGCAGGTCTTCGTCTCCGCTATCGATGAGAGTGCTCGCCGCAACACCATCCGAAATCGTGTACCAGCGCTCACGGTAAGTTTTATCTTTTTTAGAAGAACAGAAGATTTGAATCGGTAACTGCCACTGCGACTGAGTCGACGGCAAGGGCAGTACAGCGATGCATTCGCGTGTAGTTGCATCGAACTCTAATTCCAAACCTGTTCGTTCTAAGGCCACCTGGTTGCTGCCGCGTAGTCCGCTGCGAGTGTCCTTGGCATAAATTGCTTCATCATTGCTATAAACCTGATCGTCTTTAGTGATCGAGACTTGGAGCGGGACAAACGAGCTATCAAACCGTCCGTAACCGCCTTTGGAAAACGCACCAAACTGGCGGCTTACGCGGGAAGAATCGCCTTCGACTTTGGCCTCAGTAAATTTGCGTTCATTGAAGAATGTCGAGGCTATCGACGAGGAACCGCGCACGCCCTGAATCTTACGAGCATCTTCTTTGACGCTTTCGAACACTGTAAACGTGTGTAGCGAAAAGTAGAGATTGGGATCTTCTTGGCAGACAGCGCGCACTTTCTTTGTATTGTTAGTCGTCGTCTGCGGACTGCCTTTTACGGGTTTCGGATTATTGACGCAAAACGGCGACAGAATCTTTTTCACTGCGGCAGCGTTGAGTGGCTCCGGATTGGTCTCATAATATTCACTCGAAACTTGCGAATGTTCGAGTAAATCCCAAATCGCATCTTCGCGCGGCAACTCCGTTACCACTTTAGAGGTAATTGCTTTAGAAGCCGGTAGCCCCAAATTTTCGTCAGTATCCACGACTTGTAATTGAACTGCAGAATAGTGCGACCAATACTCCGCCAACTGATGCAGCGGCGGTTGCTTAAACGGATGGTCAACATAGTAGGTCGTACCGCCGGCACTGCCACCGTAAGATAGCCAAGCTTTTTCTGTCGGCGCTAAATCTTTGGCCGGTGTGGGCAGCGGCTGACCGTCTGATAGGTCGATTAGGTTCTTGCTCTCTTGCTGATTGCGCAGCATTAGGCCGTTAAACGATCCCAGTGCGCGCGCAGGTTGCGGCGCCACGACGGCAGAATCCGCAGAGACGTTTAATTCAAAGTGGATTCCTAATTCCAACCAATGCAGATCTAAAAACGGAATCGCAAAAGCACCCGTCATATCAAGTCTGTCCACTCGCGAGACTTTGCTCAATGTTTCAAACGAAGAAATAAATCCAGGATCGGATACTCGGCGCTCTGCCCCTTTGAGGCGGCTTTTGCCAGAGGCGCGCGATAGTTTGCCATTAATACGAAGCTTGGCGGCGAGTGGGATCTCTACATTTTTGGGGGCTTTGTCGAATGAGTAGGCCCGGTGCAATACGGGGTAGAGCGAAACATTCACTTCGCGCTTTTGCACTAACTGCAAGAAAGTATCGACGAGATATTCCCAATCGCCTTTTTGAGAGATGTCGTAGCGGCTTAGAACTAGGGCGGCAGGTTTGTCTGCTTCGGGGTTAACCGGCGGTGCCCCCAGCGTTTCTGAATCCCAGAAAAGGTGAGTGCCTGTCTGCCAAGGATTTACAGCGGTGAGGCGAGCGGTTTCGGCGCCTTCATATTGGCCACCGACACTTTTAATGACGATACTGCCGTCCCAATAGCTTTCGGCAGCGGCGTAAGGAAACTCAATCGGCTGCTTCCAATGCACGCAACCTGCTTCATCGGAAATCACGCGCGCTGCAACCTGGGGCTCCCACTGTCCACCGCGCGCCCACTGAACTGCGAAAGCTTGTTTTGGTGCAGCAGCCCGCAATTGAGTCGCACCCAAGAGGCATGCATCAAAAACCACTTCACTCACCGCTTGCCAGTTTTCGCCGATACGAGGAGCAACTGCGCGGGCCGAAGTTTTTCCAATTAAAAGCGCGCTGACAGGTTTGCCAGAAGCCTTACCTGAAGCAGCCCCCGTGGAAAACGCTGCATCGAGAACCGTGGGATCATTGGCGGGGAGAATCATCGGCTTGCCGCTTTGTTTTTCACTAGCGGAAACTAAGAAAATTCCCTTCCACGGCAAAATGCCGGTGGGCGAGGGGGCTGGAACTAATTGAAGCACCAATTCTAATTCGCTGCCTTGCTCGCGGGGCCGCTGTAGTTGAAACGAAAGCTCAGATTCCAACCAGCCTTGTTCAAACGTGGGCTTCGGTGGTGACTGTAAAACGGCAAACGGCGCTGGATTCGTCACGCCTTTTACTTTTTCGACCAACACCGCGCGGATGCGCAAATCGCCGCGTACTAGCGTTGCATCTTCCCAAGTGCCTTCGAGAGCGGGACGAAGAGCGGAAACTTGCAGTCGCAGAGTGGCGCGCTGAATAGATTGAGCGCCGTCTTGTTCTGGCTCAGGTAAATCGAGTTGCAGCGAGGAGACCTGTAAATTGCTTTGAATGCTCGATCGCGCGAGTGCTTCGGCGAGATTAGAAGTGTCAGAGAGTGCGTCAATGCCGTCGCTTAAGCGCCCTAAAGACGCCCGATCTGTCGTCGATAGATCCAACGCTCCGGCGGCGCCTCCGCGCCATGGATTCACTGCAAGGTGCACTACCAGTGATTCAGATCCACTGCGAATAGTTTCTGAAATCTCTGCGTACGTTTCGGACGCCAGATAACGGAACGAAACCGTGCGTGTCCAACGCAGACAGCCTTCGGCATCTGCCTTAAGCGACAGTGCTTGGCCAAGACCCGAGCCGGATTCCAAGGTGAACTCTTGGCCGACCCGTGCCTGTTGCGTGGCTTTGTCGTGGGCGCAGGTTTTAAAATGATAAGTGCGATTTGCGGGCAATCCCCAGCTGTCGGTGCTCGAGCCTTCCGAACCCTCGAGAGCCACGGGTGTCAGTAACCACGACGCTGCGGTCGCTTGCGTTTGCGCAGGCGCATCGCTGCTCGGTTTTTGAAACGAGCAACCGGCTAAGCAGCCGGCGATGGCAAAAATGGTAAATCTAAAAAACAACATAATCCGACTTCAAACTCACCTGTAGCCAAGTCATGGGTGTCTGCCAGGATTGATTGATAACGGGTCGAGATTCAATCCACTCTGCGGCAAGAACTAGGCTTGGATCCTGGAATTCGGCCTGCACTCCTACAAGAAACCCCGTGCGGTTGGACGAGCCAAACTGCCGCGCTTGAAAAAGTGCGGGAGCCGCATCGGGCTGCACGCGGAAAATTTCAACGGGCAAACTGATTTTGAGCTTGCGCGAAGCCTGCCAGCGTGGCGTGAGCCGTGCGCGCCAACCGAAATTCGTACCAGTTGGGCTGCTGGAGTTGCGCAGGACTTCTGTTTCTACAGCGGCCGCCCAAGTGGGCAAAAACCAAATCTCGGCTTGTGCGCCTGCTTGAAAGCCTTGGTAGGCGTAGCGAAAGCGCGCATCGTCCACAGAGATTCCATCCACCGTATTGCCAAAGAACTGCGCTTGAAACGCAGAAGGTGCAGAGAGGTCGCGATAGAGAAAATGTCCCAGGGTGGCGCTAGCAGAGAAGCTCGGACCTTTGTCGTAACGAGCAAAAACTTGCTCCATGAAAAAACTGGGGCCTCCGTTGGCCCAATTGCCCCAAGGCTGTCTGGTGGAAGTGTCCGATGCAATCGCTTGTTCTAGGCGCAAACCATAAGAAAGATTGCCCGTTTTCCACTCGGTGCGTTGGATTAAACTGGGAAAACTTTGTTCGTGGAAAAGTAAGCGGCTTTGCCAGAGTGCTTGCTCTTGTGCGCCACCCGATAAGAACAGCCACGGTACTGGCTGCGCCAAGAGAGCTGCTTCACGCAGGCGCAATTGTTGGCGGGGAGAAAAGGCGTCGGAGTAACGCTGTCTCACAGCCCCGGTCTCTAAAAATAGGTCGGCGGCTAAACGCGATTGCACTTGGGGGAAGAGCCGGCGATTCCAGCGTGCGCCCAATTCCGCGCCGGCGACAGTGCCGCTAGTAACTTCTGAATCGAGAGAATGAGTACGTAGAACACTCGAAACTCCCAGGCCATTGTCCGAAAGCGGGGCATGACTAGGCTCAGAGTAAGGGAGTTCGAGCGTTGGCGATGCCCAGACCGGAGTGGCCATCGCCAGAATTGTGAGAACAAGTAGGCTCATGAATGAGCTGGAATATAGACGAGGCCGGGCAGTGCGTTGTTAAGACCCTGTTAGGGTTTAAAATCCGGAAGAGACCGCTTCGCTTCGCTCGCAACAGTTTGGAATTACAGAACTATATTCACAAGCCGGTTTTTCACTACGATCACGCGCTTCGGAGTTTGTCCCCCAAGTAGCGGAATAATTTTGGGCGAAGTGAGAGCGGCCTTTTCGAGTTCGGCTTCTGAAAGGTCGCGCGCCACTTCTATTTTGTCTTTTAATTTACCGTTCACTTGGACCACGATCAGAGCCATCGAATCGGTGGTGATAGCCGCATCGTATTTTGGCCACGGGATTTCTGAGACCATCGCCTTTTGTCCAAGTTTTTCCCAAAGTTCTTCGGCTAAATGAGGCGCGTAAGGCGAGAGGACTTGTAGGAAAAGTTTCAGTGTCTCGACCGGCAATTTTGGCGCAGATGTGGCTTCGTTTACAAAGATCATCATCTGAGAAATCGCTGTGTTGAAGCAAAGTTTCTCAGTGTCTTGTTCCACTTTGAGAATCGTTTTGTGCAGAGTCTTCCAGAGGTCTGCTTGGCTAGCCCCTGCTTCGTTAGATACGCGTGGAGAAAGTTCTCCGGTTTTATCATCGATAATCAACCGCCATACGCGGTGGAGGAATCGGTATACGCCTTCGACTCCATCCATGCTCCAAGGCTTCACTTGCTCGAGCGGTCCCATAAAAAGTTCGTACAAGCGCATCGCATCTGCGCCGTATTCGCGAATAACGTCGTCGGGATTTACGACGTTTAATTTGCTCTTGGACATCTTCTCCACCTGCGCTTCGAGAGCTGCGCCTGAGTCTTTGGCGAAGAAACTGCCTTGGCGGTTCTCAACCTGCGCCGGCTCGTAATACTTACCTGCGCTGTCGCGGTAACTTTGCGCGAGGATCATTCCTTGATTGAATAATTTTTGGAACGGTTCTTTGGTGTGCACCAAACCGCAATCGTATAGCACCTTATGCCAAAACCGCGCGTAGAGCAGATGTAGGACCGCATGCTCTACACCGCCAACATAGAGGTCCACTGGCATCCAATAATCTTCTGCTTCCTTGGACCACGCAGCGGTTTTGTTCTTAGGATCCATGTACCGCAGGTAATACCAACAGCTCCCTGCCCACTGAGGCATGGTGTTGGTTTCCCGCCGCGCTTTTCTACCGTCGGGAAGTGGCACTACGAGCCAGTCTTCAGGTGCCCGCGCAAGCGGCGGTTGGCCGTCGGCGGTCGGACGATAAGCGTCGATTGGCGGCAAGGAGACCGGGAGATCTTTTTCAGTGAGCGGGATAATCTCGCCGTCGTCTGCGTGTAGAACTGGAAACGGTTCGCCCCAATATCTTTGACGAGAGAACAACCAATCGCGCAGGCGATAAGTCGTGCGCGCTTTGCCATGATTGTTTGTTGTCAGAAAATCGGTGATTGCAAATTTAGCCTGTTCGCTCTGCATGCCTTCAAACGCGCCCGAGTTCACCAGCTTGCCGGTGCCCGTGTGCGCTTCTTTTGTAATCGGAGATTTTTCTCCGTCGATAACTTGGCGGATGGGCAATTTATATTTCGTCGCAAACTCGTGATCGCGCTCGTCATGTGCGGGGACAGCCATCACAGCGCCTGTGCCATAGGACATCAGTACGTAATCTGCCACCCATACGGGCAGTTTCTCGCCGGTAACGGGATGAAGCGCGTGCGCGCCGGTGAATACGCCCGTCTTGTCTTTAGCGAGATCGGTTCGCTGCAAGTCAGTGCGGTTTTTTACCGTCTGCACGTATTGATCCACCGCGGTTTTTTGAGCATCGGTAGTTAGAGTCGCGACTAGTCGGTGCTCCGGTGCTAACACCAAATAGGTAATGCCCATTAGAGTGTCTGGGCGTGTGGTGAAAACAGAAATCGCATCCGCGCCGACTTTGAAATCAATCTCGGCGCCTACGCTTTTTCCGATCCATTCGCGTTGCATGTCCTTCACGCCTTCGGGCCAGTCGACATCGTTTAAATCTTCGATAAGTCTCTCGGCGTACGCTGTGATCTTGAGCATCCATTGGCGCATCGAGCGGCGCTCCACTGGATCACCTGTCTCCACATATTTGCCGTCTTTGACTTCTTCATTCGCCAGCACGGTGCCGAGTGCGGGACACCAATTCACCGGCACTTCCGATAGATATGCCAAACCTTTTTCGTAGAGTTTTAAGAAAATCCACTGCGTCCAACGGTAGAAATCAACGTCGGAAGTATCTATTTCGCGTTCCCAGTCGTAGCTAAAGCCTAAGCGTTTGATCTGGCGGCGAAAATTATCGACGTTTTTCTTCGTTATGATCGCGGGGTGGATATTTTCTCGCATTGCAGCGCGTTCGGCGGGCAAACCAAATGCATCCCAGCCCATGGGATGGAGAACATTAAATCCGCGCATTCTTTTATAGCGAGCAACGACATCGGTCGCGGTGTAACCCTCTGGATGGCCTACGTGTAAACCCGCACCAGACGGATACGGGAACATATCGAGGACATAAAATTTCGGTTTGCCTTTGAGTTTTTCAATATCTTGGGAAACTTCAAAACTTTTTTTCTGTTCCCAAACATTTTGCCACTTGGGTTCGATGCGAGACGGATCGTATTGCATGAATTCTTAAACTCCGAAGTTCTCTCAATAAAGTAAACGACTTGACGATATGGGTTCGCTCTTGAGAGCCTCGAACTTTTTAGCACACTGTTTGGGGGGATGGAATGGACGCTTCGGCGAGATTTTCAAATCGCCTTCGTCAAAACGGAATGTCGATGATTGCCGTTTTGATGATGTCTGTGGTGGCGGTGACTTCTTCCGTCGTGCTTTTCCGTTCCGTTACCGTTTCTCTCAAAGCCGTTTCGCAAACTCGTCTTGCCGACGAGAAAAACCATTTTCGTAACAATATTTTTAATTCCTTAGACTGCGTTGCTTCGCTTGCGGATCTGCGGAACTCTCCTGGGTTCGATCCGGTAGCCGACTGTGTAACGGATCTCAATACGCCGCTACCCAGTACTAAGTTAATTGAGCCGGTGGAATGGTCCGGCGCGAAGATTCTTAGCAATGCGGATTCGCTGACCAAAATTGGCAAGCTGGGAGACTACGACGCTAAGGCAGGTTGTTTCCGGCGTGTTGCCCAGCCATCGGGCGCGGTGAGTTTCTGCGTGGTGTTTCACACGGCGATTATCGATCTGCGCTCGGGCAGTGGATTCCGAATCGATCCGCGCACCAATCAAGATCTGAGTTGGAAGTCGCTTTTTACATTCCCGCTTTGTTGCGATGGCAGAACGGGGCCTGGACCTGGACCGAGTCCTGGTCCGAGTCCCGGTCCGAGTCCCGGTCCGAGTCCTGGTCCGAGTCCTGGTCCGAGTCCTGGTCCGAGTCCTGGTCCGAGTCCTGGTCCGAGTCCTGGTCCGAGTCCCGGCGCTTCACCCGGCGCTTCACCCGGCGCTTCACCCGGCGCTTCGCCCGGCGCTTCACCCGG
>Ga0163144_10008530_pt1 | contig 22176 bp, 18 predicted proteins | sample OliLak19BULKMAT1_FD_123175 | JGI IMG/M metagenome (GOLD analysis project Ga0163144, IMG submission 123175) | Freshwater microbial mat bacterial communities from Lake Vanda, McMurdo Dry Valleys, Antarctica - Oligotrophic Lake LV.19.BULKMAT1 | ecosystem: Environmental > Aquatic > Freshwater >... | reverse complement strand
TTTGCGGGCGAGGTGGCGCTCGCCCAGGACCCACTGGCGCCTCGCGTGCTGCGGACGGCGACGACGATCATGCTCGACGGAAAGTTCCTCGAATCCGAATGGAGCCTGACCGATTCCATCAGCACGCTCACACAACGCGATCCTGCCGAGGGAGCGCCATCGAGTGAACGTACGGTGGTGCGCTTTCTGGCGACGCCGCAGGGACTCGCCATCGGCGTCTGGGCGTATGATCGCGAGCCGACGGGAATTCGTGGAACCCAATTGCGGCGTGATGCGGATCTCAGCGCCGACGATCAGTTCTCGATCATCATCGACGCGCAACAGGACAAGCGCTCAGGCTTCATCTTTACAATCAATCCGAACGGGGCTCTCAACGACTCGGAACTCCTGACGTTCGAGAGCGAGAATCTCAGTTGGGATGGGATCTGGGATGCGCGCACTCAGATCACCACTGAGGGATGGTTCGCCGAGATGCTCATCCCATGGAGCACGTTGCGGTACCGGCGCGCCGACGACACCTTCGGTGTGAATCTGCGTCGCTTCATTCGACGCAAGAACGAGGAGTCACTCTGGCGAGGCTTTCGGCGAACCGAAGGGATCCGGTTTCTCGAGCGAGAAGGGCAGATCACTGGGCTGACGAACCTGCCCGCCCGCGCACGAGTCGAGCTGCGTCCCTTCGTGCTGAGCGAAGGACGACTGCCTGCGCGCGCTGCGACAGAAGCAGCCAACGACTCCGTGGTGGCGCCGGCGGCGACGGACGCACGCATCGGGCTGGATGCGAAGTTCGGCATCACGCCGACGTTGACGCTCGACCTGACGACGAACACGGACTTTGCGCAGGCCGAGGTCGATCGCCAGATCGTGAACCTGACGCGCTTTCCTTTGTTCTTCCCGGAACAGCGCACGTTCTTCACGGAGGGCGCCGGGATTTTCGATTTTGGGCGTCTGCGCCAGACACAGCTGTTTTACTCGCGCCGGATCGGTCTCGCACCGAATGGGTCGACCATCCCGCTGCTCGCCGGTGCGCGACTCCAGGGTCGTGTGGGTGCGCAGCAGGTCGGGTTGCTGGCGGTACGGACTGGTGGCGACGAAGATGCCCTTGATCTGATCGGGCGGGTGAAGCGAGATGTGTTGGGACGCGGGTTTGTCGGCGCCATGGGCCAGACGCGATCACGCCCCGGCGATCCGATGTCCGCCTCGGGTGGACTCGACTTCACCTTCCCCTTCGTGGTCCACGGCCAGAATCTGGTGTTCCTCGGCGCGACGGCCTGGCATCAGGATTCGGCAGGCTCACCGATCGGACACTATTCCCGTTTCATCATCGACTTTCCCAACGATGTCGCCGACATCGTGGCGCGCCTCGACCGGGTCGACGAGAGCTTCAATCCACCGCTTGGATTCGTGCAGCAGCGCGGGATCTGGCGCTATGGTGGGTCGGTGGACTTCACGCCGCGCCCGCATCGGTGGGGCATCAGACGTCTGGACTTCTCGCTCATCAACTACAACGTCGTGACGCGGCTGGATGGGGCGCTCGACAACGCGAGTTTCGAGGTGCGACCATTCGGGGCCCAGTTTGAACGTGGTGACCGCTTCGAGCTCAATCTGCAATACAATCTCGACCGTCCCCAAGAGGCCTTCGAACTCTTTCCTGGCACGGAGATCGACGCGGGTCGATTCGACTGGAAGCGTGTGGAGCTGGTGTATACCGGCACCGCGGCGTGGACGCTCATTCCGGCTGTGACGCTGGCGGCGGGCGAGTTCTACGATGGGTCAGGGACCGACGCGACACTCGCAGTGCGTTACGCCCGGGCGCCGTATCTCTTGCTGGCACTGGAGGCGGTGGCGCAGGATTGGTCACGGAACGGTGGCGGTTTCAGCGCCAGAACCGCACGCCTTCGCGTCGACTACGCATTCAGCCCGAGACTCAACCTGACCTGGTTTGGACAGTACGACAACGAATCGCGACGAGCGGCGGTGAACACGCGCGTGCGTTGGACGCGACGTCCGGGGAGCGACCTCTACGTGGTCTACAACAGTGCCTGGCCGACTGGATATGATCGCGGCGTACCGTGGTCGCGGCCATTGAACGGGGGAGTCGTCGTCAAGTACGTTCAATATCTCCGTCGTTGAGCGCCGCCTCATTCTCCGCGGAGCATCGCGCGCTGCGGTTGAAGGCTGGCGATCCACCCAATCCACATCGCTGGACGTATTCACATGCTGCTCGATTTCACCGCCCTCGATCGACGGTCCGCGTACTTCTGGATGGCCTCCACGATTGCGCCTCGACCCGTCGCCTGGGTTTCGACGATCTCCGGTCGTGGGCTGACGAATCTGGCGCCGTTCAGCTTCTTCCAGATGATTGCGCCCGACCCGCCAACGCTGATGATCTGTCCGCAGCACAACGAGGACGGGTCGCTGAAGGACACCGCACGCAACATCCAGGAGACCGGCGAGTTCGTCGTGAATCTCGTCTCGTACCCGATGGTCGAGCAGATGAATGCGACGTCTTTTGCCTTTGCCGAAGGCACGAGTGAATTCGAGCAGGTCGGCATCGTATCGTCCCGGTCTCACGCCATTGCGCCACCACGCGTCACGGATTCACCGATGGCTTTCGAGTGTCGCCTGGCATCATTCCAGCTGTATCCGCCGACTACTCCCACCTGTGTGATCATCCTGGGAGAGGTGGTCGCAGCCCATGTTGATCCCTCGATCGTCGGCGCGGACGGCGCGGTCGACCCTGTGCGGCTTGATCTCGTCTCTCGCATGGGGGCAGATTGGTACGGGCGCACGAAGAGTGATGCGAACTTCTCCCTGGTGAGGCCGACGGGATGGGCGCGATGAAGAAGGCGGGCAATTCCCGCAAGGCGGCGATCGTCGACGCAGAGTTCGCAGGGTTCCCATCTGCTGCATTCACGTTCCTGAAGGGACTCGGAGAAAACAACGATCGCGAGTGGTTTGAATCGCGACGCGACGTCTATGAACAGTCGCTTCGCGCACCGATGAAGGCGCTGATCGAGGAGATGGATTCACGACTAGCCACCTTCACGCCGGAAATCACCGGCACGGCGAAGGGAAGCATGTTCCGTATCCATCGGGACATACGGTTCAGCAAGAACAAGGCGCCGTACAAGACGAATGCGGCGTGCTGGTTCTATCACCGGGACTCCAAGGGGAACGTGGGGCAGGACGCGGTGCACGGAGGGGCGGGGATGTATTTCCATCTCGAACCGCGCGCCTGCTTCACTGGCGGTGGTATCTGGATGCCGCCGCCGCCGGTGCTGAAGCGGATTCGCGGGGCACTGGACGTCGGACACGAGGAATTCAACGATATCGTGACGGCCCGGCCTTTCCGGAAGATGTTTGGCGACCTTTCGACGGAAGCCGTCCTGACGCGCATGCCGCGCGGATTCGACGCGGATCATCCAGCGGCTGAGTGGCTCCGCTATCAGAGCTTCACGGCCGGATGCCCACTCAAGCAGTCCGAGGTGACAGCGCTCACACTGGCAGACCGGCTGGAGGACGTGTTCCGGACGATCACGCCGCTGGTGCGATGGTTGAACCGGGCGATTGGGTTTCGAGCGCATTCATCGCGATAGTCGCGTCACCAGCGACGTACGCGATGCCACGGTGATCGCTCGACACTGATTTGACGAGCGTGAATGAACCGAGGGGACTGGCTGCGCCGTTGATCTGCAGCTCGAGGCGGTGTCCACCGCCGGCCTACGGATGCGACAGCGCGGCCTGACCCGCGGCGAGGCGGGCGATCGGCACCCGGAAGGGTGAGCAGCTGACGTAGTCCAGCCCAGTGCGATGAACGAACGCAATGCTCTTCGGGTCGCCACCGTGCTCACCGCAGATCCCCGCCTTCATGCCGGGCCTCGTCTTCCGTCCAGATTCCATTGCGATCCGGATGAGTTTCCCGACCCCTTCCTCATCGATCGTCTGGAAGGGGTCATCGGCCAGCATTCCGTTCTCGACGTAGAGCGGAAGAAATCGGCCGGCATCATCACGACTCAGGCCAAGCGTGGTCTGCGTCAGGTCGTTGGTCCCGAAGGAGAAGTACTCCGCGACCTTGGCAATCTCGCTCGCGGTCAACGCCGCGCGCGGCAGTTCGATCATCGTGCCGATCAGGTACTCGACCGGTTCTCCCATGGCGCCCAGAACCTGACGTGCGACGTCCTCGATGATCGCCCGCTGGTGGGAGAGCTCTCTGGCGCTCATGATCAGTGGCACCATGATCTCGACCTTGACGACGATACCGCGCCGCTTGGCCTTCACCGCCGCCTCGAAGATCGCGCGCGACTGCATCTCGGTGATTTCGGGATACGTCACGAGCAGGCGGGCGCCTCGATGGCCAAGCATCGGATTCGTTTCGCGTAGACTGTCCACGACACGAAGCAGTTCTTCGCGCGTCACGCCCAGCTGACGCGCGAGCATTTTCGTTTCTTCGCCACCATGCGGCAGGAACTCGTGCAGCGGAGGATCCAGCAGGCGAATGTTGACCGGGAAACCATTCATCGCCTCGAAGATGGCTTCAAAGTCGCTGCGCTGCATGGGCAGCAGCTTGGCCAGGGCGCGGCGTCGACCCGTTTCGTCGTGTGCAAGAATCATCTCACGCACGGCATTGATTCGATCGCCTTCGAAGAACATGTGCTCGGTGCGACAGAGCCCGATGCCCTCGGCGCCGAAAGCGCGAGCGATTCGTGCGTCCTTCGGGGTGTCGGCGTTCGCGCGAACACGGAGTCGGCGCGATCCGTCCGCCCACTCCAGAACTTGTCGAAATGCCAGGTACGTCGGAGCTGCATCGGGGCGCAAGGTCCCGTTGACGACGCGCATTACTTCGCTGGGTACCGTCTGCAGCTCGCCGAGGTAGACGTTGCCGGTTGCACCGTCGACCGTGATCCAGTCGCCCTCGCGGACGATTGTGTCACCGACCTTGAAGAGCCGCGCTTCCGGATCCACCATCATGCGCTGCACACCGACGACGGCGCACTTCCCCATGCCTCGGCACACGACCGCGGCGTGACTCGTCATGCCACCGCGCGCCGTCAGGACCGCGCGCGCGACCACCATCCCATGAAAGTCCTCCGGCGTGGTCTCGTCACGCACGAGAATTACGCTGTCTCCCCGTCCGGTGCGTTGCTCGGCAGTGTCGGCGTCGAAGACCGCAATTCCGCTGGCTGCGCCAGGTGATGCCGGCAATCCCTTGCAGATCACCGGGGCGCGCTGTCCTGCGTCGATGACGGGATGCAGCAGCTGATCGAGCTGATGCGCGGGCACGCGCTGGACCGCCTCATCACTCGTGATCAGTCCCTCGTTCACCATGTCACGGGCAATTCGGAGCGCGGCGGCCGCAGTGCGCTTGCCGTTCCTCGTCTGCAGCAGGTAGAGCTTCCCCCGCTCCACGGTGAACTCCAGGTCCTGCATATCGCGGAAGTGCGTTTCCAGCGCCAGCTGCGTCTGCATCAGCTCCGTGTAGGCCGCGGGCAGCATCTCCGCCATATGCTCGATGCGCAGCGGTGTGCGGATGCCCGCGACCACGTCTTCGCCCTGGGCATTCACGAGGAACTCGCCGTAGAATGCACGCTCGCCAGTGGACGGATCACGCGTGAATGCGACGCCGGTGCCCGAGTCGCTGCCCATGTTGCCGAAGACCATGGCGACGACGCTGACGGCGGTTCCGATATCGTCCGGGATGCCGTTCACCCGGCGATAGTCGACGGCTTTCTTCAGCATCCAACTGCGCCAGACCGCTTCGGTGGCGCCCCACAGCTGGTCGACCGGGTCCATTGGAAACTCGCGTCCAGCGGCGTGCCTGACGAGCAGCTTGTACTCGTCGACCAGTACACGAAGCGAGGCTTCGCTGAGATCGGAGTCGACTTCGACGCCCTGCGTCAGGCGCTTCGCCTCGAGCAGATGTTCGAACTTCTGAATCGGGACGTTCAGCACCACGTCGCCGTACATCTGCAGGAATCGGCGATAGCTGTCGAAAGCAAAGCGTGCACTCCCGCTGTTCCGCGCCAATCCTTCGACTGTCTCGTCGTTCAGGCCGAGGTTGAGAATCGTCTCCATCATTCCAGGCATCGAGACGGCGCCGCCTGAACGCACCGATACCAGCAGCGGATTCTCCTTGTCGCCGAAGCGCTTGCCTGAGACCTGTTCGAGACGGGTCAGGTTGGTCGCAACCTCAGTGCGGAGTTTCTCGGGGTAGGTCTGCTCGCGCAGGTAGATCGCGCAGAGCTCACAGGTCATCGTGAAGCCCGGAGGTACGGGCACCCCGATGTTCGTCATCTCGGCGAGGTTGGCGCCCTTGCCGCCGAGGATCGCCTTCATCTCCCGCGTGCCATCGGCGTGTCCGTTGCCGAAGAAGTAGACGTAGCGGCGATCGTTCATCGGTGCGGGAGTCGACACGTGGGGCAGGGAGAAAGTGGTCGGGTCAGCAGGCGTACGCGCGGCCCGTCACGAGGTCCGCCGGCGGGTCGGTGGGATAGTTACCGCTGAAGCAGGCGTCGCAGAATCCTGTCGGGCCACCCGGGACGGCCCCGAGCATGCCATCCAGCGAGAGATACCCGAGTGAATCGACGCCCAACGCGTTCCCGATCTCGGTCACATTGCGGGCCGATGCAATCAATTCCTCCTTCCGGGGCGTATCGATGCCATACCAGCACGGCCCGGTGACGGGGGCGGAGCTGACGCGCATGTGCACTTCGCGGGCGCCGGCATCCCGAATCATCTTGACCAGGCCGCGCGTTGTCGTGCCGCGGACGATGGAATCGTCGATCATGACCACGCTGCGACCGTTGAGGACTTCGCGAACGGCATTGTACTTCACCTTGACCTTTGCAATGCGGCCGGACTGCGTCGGCTGGATGAACGTCCGTCCGATGTAGTGATTCCGGATCAGCGCCAGCTCGAGCGGCAGTCCACTCTCCTCGGCATATCCCAGGGCCGCTGCGTTCGACGAATCCGGGACGGCGAAGACCAGATCCGCACCGATCGCCGGACACTCACGGGCGAGCTGCTTGCCCAGTGCACGGCGGGCGCGGTCGACGCTGTGTCCGAAGATCTGACTGTCCGGACGTGCAAAGTAGACATGCTCGAAGACGCACTTCTTCAGCGGCAGTGGCTCAAAGGCCTGCACCGTCCTGATCTCACCATGTTCGACCGCGACGATTTCGCCGGGCATCACTTCGCGGAGCAGCGTCGCATTCACGATGTCGAGCGCACAGGTTTCGCTGGTGGCGATGACGCTGTCGCCGAGCTTCCCAAGGACCAGCGGACGCCAACCGCGAGGATCGCGCGCCGCGAGCAGCGTCTGATTGATCAGCACGACCAGCGAGTATGCGCCCTCCACCCCCTCGAGTGCGTCGGTCAGTCGCTGCACCGGATCCTCGTGATTGGACCGCGCCAGTCGGTGCAGCAGGACCTCGGAATCCATCGTCGAGGTGAAGATGGATCCCTGCATCTCGAGTTCCGCCCGGATCTCCGACGCGTTCGTCAGATTGCCGTTGTGTGCGAGCGCGATCACGCCCCCCTTGAACCGCGCCATGATCGGCTGCGCATTCTCGACCGTCGAGCTGCCCGCGGTGCTGTAGCGCGTATGGCCGATCGCGACATCCCCGATCAACGCGGCGATCGACGACGCGGGAATGGCTTCGGAGACCAACCCCATCGCCCGGATGGGGTGCGCTGCACCGTGGAGATCGACGGTGACGATTCCCGCAGACTCCTGGCCGCGATGCTGCAAGGCGTACAGGCCCAGATGCGTGAGTGCCGCTGCATCCGGCGTGCCAAAGATACCGAAGATTCCACACATGACGTTTATGTCCTCAAGCCGACGCGGTGGCCGCGCGCTGCATCAATGCGGGAATCGCATCGAAGTACGCATCGGCCAGCGGTGTCAGCGGTGTATCGATCAGACGGGTTGCGGTGCGAATGGTCAGACGAGGCTCCGACGTGACGGCGCCGATCACACGCGCCGGAATTCCGTGAGCTTCTGCTGCCAGGAGTACGGCGTCGGGCGACGCAGTGCTGAGGAGCACACGACCTTGCGCCTCGCCCCAGAGCAAGGCGCGCTCGGAATCGACCTGGGAATCGGTGAGATCCACGCTGGCGCCAAGCATCGCGTCTCGATCCCCCATGCAGCACTCGGCGAGTGCGACGGCGAAGCCCCCCTCGCTCAGGTCATGAGCGCTGCGAACGTAGCCGCCGGCGATCAGAGACAGCAGCAGGTCCACCAATCGCTTCTCGTGGTCGAGATCGACCACGGGAACGGCGCCGATCGTCACGCCGTGCACGCGCGCCAGGTACTCGCTCGCGCCAAGTTCATTGGTGCTGCTGCCAAGCTGCACGATGCTGTCTCCGGGCGTCGTGAAGCTGCTCCGGGTGACATGGGCGAGGTCGTCGATCAGTCCGACCATGCCGATCGTCGGCGTGGGAAAGACGGCTCCCTGGGGGTTTTCGTTGTAGAGCGACACGTTCCCGCCCGTGACCGGTGTGCCGAGTGCCCGGCAGGCGTCGCCAATGCCGAACACCGCTTCGCGGAACTGGAAGAACACTTCCGGCTTCTTCGGATTGCCGAAGTTGAGGCAGTTGGTGATCGCCATCGGCCGCCCGCCGGTGCACGCCACATTGCGGGCGGCCTCTGCGACAGCGATTCGGCCTCCCATGCGCGGGTCGAGATAGACATAGCGGGAGTTGCAATCCGTCTTCAACGCAAGCGCCTTGTTTGTGCCGCGCAGGCGGACGACGGCCGCGTCGGCGGCCCCTGGCCCGACCACCGTGCTCGTTCGCACCTGTGAGTCATACTGCCGATAGATCCAGCGCTTGTTGGCAATGGTTGGTGAGGACAGCAACTCGCGCAACGTCCACGATGCATCCGCCTCCTCGCTGCGCTCCGCGATGGCGTGCGGATCCTTGGCACGAAGCGCGGCGATCGCCACGCTCTCGCGTGCCTCGGGGTGGTACTGCGGACACTCAGTCACCAGACGGCTGCCAGGAAATTCCGCAACGATCCGGTCGCCTTCGACAACCCGGTACACCGGCTCGGCGATCACCTCGCCGATCACCTCTGCCTGCAGTTCCCATTTGCGCAGGATCGCCTTGGCCGCCTCCTCGTGACCACGCCTGGCCACGACGAGCATGCGCTCCTGGCTCTCGCTGAGCAGAATTTCGTACGGCGTCATGCCCTCTTCGCGAACCGGCACCTTCGTCACGTCGATCACGACGCCGACATCACCGCGCTCCGCCATCTCGGCGCTGCTGGACGTGAGCCCGGCTGCGCCCATGTCCTGAATGGCCACGATATGGCCGCTGCGAATCAGTTCCAGCGAGGCTTCGAGCAAGAGCTTCTCGGTGAACGGATCGCCGACCTGGACACGCGGTCGCTTCGCTTCGTTCTCGTCGCTGAGGTCTTCCGAGGCGAAGCTGGCACCGTGGATGCCATCGCGACCGGTGCGGGCGCCGACCGCAAGAATCGGATTCCCGACGCCTTCCGCCCTGGCGGTGATCAGTTCCTCCTCGCGCATGATACCGACGCACATCGCGTTCACCAGCGGGTTACCCTCGTACGCCGGATCGAACATCACGTCGCCGCCAACGGTCGGGACGCCAATACAGTTGCCGTAGTCGCCGATTCCCTTGACCACGCCGGACACCAGCCAGCGCACACGCGGCGTCTCGAGGCTGCCGAAGCGCAGTGAATTCAGCATCGCGATCGGTCGCGCGCCCATCGTGAAAACGTCGCGCAGAATCCCGCCGACACCGGTTGCGGCACCCTGGTACGGCTCGACCGCGGACGGATGGTTGTGACTCTCGATCTTGAACGCGACAGCCCACCCATCACCAACACTGATGACGCCAGCGTTCTCGCCCGGGCCCTGCAGCACGTACGGTGCGGTGGTCGGGAGCGTCTTCAGGACGGGACGGGAATGCTTGTACGAGCAGTGTTCGCTCCACAGCGCGCTGACGATGCCCAGCTCGGTGAACGTGGGTTCGCGGCCCAGCAGGCCGAGGAGCTTCTCGTACTCGAAGGGGGTGATTCCATGCTCGGCGACGAGGGCAGGAGTGATTGCCGGATCACCCGGGCGTGGCTGCACCCTGGAGGTCGTCGCACTCATGCGCCGACCCTCGACAGCAGGGATTCGAAGAGTGGCAAGCCGTCAGTCGAACCGAGGAGCGACTCGACGGCGCGCTCGGGGTGGGGCATCATGCCGAGGACGTTGCCGGCCGCGTTCGTGATCCCGGCGATGCCGCGGAGCGCACCATTCGGATTACTCGCCTCGGTGACGTGCCCTGCGGCATCACAATAGCGGAACACGACCTGTCCATTGCCTTCCAGCAAATCGAGCGTTGCGTCGTCGGCCGCAAACCGACCCTCACCATGCGCGACGGGCACGCGAAGCACCTGGCCAGACTGGTACGAATTCAGGAACATCGGCGCGCATCCTTCGACACGGACATGCACCCAGTCGCACACGAACTTGAGTCCCGCATTCCGCATCAGGGCGCCGGGCAGCAGATGGGATTCGCAGAGAATCTGGAACCCATTGCAGATCCCGATCACTGGCGCGCCACGCTCGGCGTGTGCGACGACTTCCTGCATGATCGGACTGAACCGCGCGATCGCGCCGGCGCGCAGCGCGTCGCCGTAGCTGAAGCCGCCCGGCAGGATGAGCACGTCACAGCCCTGCGTGTCATGATCGCGATGCCACAGCGAGACCGCGGTCTGGCCCAGCTGGTCGGTCACCGCGTGCATCGCATCGACATCGCAGTTCGAACCCGGGAATGTGACGATTCCGAACTTCATCGTCAGGCCGTCACGGTCGACACGATCTCGAAGTCTTCCGTGACGGGATTCGCGAGCAGCTTGTCGCACATGGCCTTCACCGACACCTCAGCCGCCGCCGCGCTGTCTGCCTTCACGTCGAGCACCAGATGACGACCGATACGAGTATCAGCGACGTCACTGAAGCCCAGCGCGTGCAGCGCGTCGGTGACGGCCTTGCCTTGCGGATCAAGCAGTCCCTTGCGCGGGACGATGTGTACACTGACGCGAAACCGGCTCATTCTGAAGGCTCTTGTGTCGAACGGGAGGTGGTGGAAGACGGTGACTGCGGAATCACCGGATTGTCGTCTCTCGAGCGGCGACGCTTGCGGCGGCGATTGGCACTCACCACCGTCAGCGCGTCGGACGCGGCCACGGCACGATCGTCGGCAATGTCGTCCGACGCCAATGGGTCTGGACGGTCGCTGAGCGACTGCAGGATGGTGCTGAACAACCCCACCATCACATACGTCAGACCGGCAGGGAAGAAGAACTCGCGGGGCAGAAAAATTGCGCCGGCGAAGCAGGTCAGGATCGTGAGTGATCCGAGAATACCTCGCCAGTCGCGAAATCCAGTCCGCGGAAATGCCGGGTACCGCACATTGCTGATCATCAGCAGAGACAAGCCGATCATCAGGTACTTGACCAGCTCGTGCCACGGCAGATCGCCGATCACCGTCTGCTGGTAGAGTGGGGTCTGCGCAAACCAGTGGTATGTCGCCAGCGTACCGCCGGCCGCCGGACTTGGGAGCCCGACAAAGTAGCTCTTCTTCTCCCCCGCCTGCGTGATGTTGAAGCGGGCGAGGCGGAGGACGGCGCACATGCAAAAGAAGAAGACGAGAATCCAGGACCAGCGATCACGACCCGGTTCACCTGGCGTGAGGACCGCGAAGTACGTGATCATCGCTGGCGCGAGGCCGAACGAGATTGCATCGACCAGTGAATCGAGCTGCTCGCCAAACTCGGTGCCGGAATTCGTGGCCCGCGCGACTCGACCATCAAGCATGTCGCACACCCCGCCACAGACGATGAAAAGCACCGCGCGGCCGAATTCGCCGCGGCTGGCACTGATCATCGCAAAGATGCCGAAGAACAGGTTTCCCAGCGTCAGGCCGCCGGGGAAGAGGACCACGGCGCGTCGCATCCCGGTCGGACGTTCTGGTTTGCCAGTGGGTGGTCGCATCAGCCGAGGAGCGCAGCGGTGAGCACGACCGCCGTTGGTGCGCGGAACATCCAGGCGACGCCCGCCGCAAGCACCAGCAACGCGAACGCCAACAGCCAGAGCGACCAGCTGCGACGCCAGACAGAAGCCGCCAGCGCACCAATCGCCAGCATTCCGCTGGCTCCCATCATCGGGTATCCCTCTCGCAGGAAGCTCATGCGACCTGCGTCAGATCGAGCGCCGAGCCGGTAATCCGGTGATACGCGTCGAGGTATCGGAGACTGGTGGTCTCGACAACTGCATCGGGCAGCTTTGGCGGCGGGGCGTCGCCATTCCAGCGTCCTGCGGTCCGTTCCTGCTGCAACCAGTCACGCAGTGGCTGCTTGTCAAAGCTTGGTTGCGGGCCCCCCGGGGCGTAGCCCTCAGCCGGCCAGAAGCGCGACGAGTCAGGCGTGAGCACCTCATCACACAGGATGATGTGATTGCGCCAGAGACCGAACTCGAACTTCGTGTCCGCGATGATGATGCCGCGGGCGGCAGCCATCGCGCGTCCACGTTCATACACGAGTCGAGTCAGCTGCTCGAGCTCGTGTGTATGCCCCTCACCGACGACCGTTCGCATGCGGTCGATGGTGATGTTCTCGTCGTGCCCGGTCGCGGCTTTCGTCGCAGGCGAGAAGATCGCTGGTGCAAGCGGAGCACTCTCGGTCAGCCCGGCGGGAAGTCGTTCACCGGCCAGCGTGCCGTGTGCACTGTACTCCTTCCAGGCAGAGCCGCTGATGTATCCGCGGATCACACATTCAATCGGGAAAATCCGTGCCCGCTTCACCAGCATCGAGCGACCGGCGATCGTCGGGAGATGCGGGCCGAGTTCCGGAACTTCCTTCACGATCTCGTGCGCATCGGCCGAGATCATGTGGTGAGGTACATCGGCTTCGAGTTGCCGCAGCCACCAGGCCGTCAGCTGCGTCAGCACGATACCCTTGTATGGCACAGCCTCGCGCATCACGACATCGAACGCACTGACACGGTCGGTCGCAACCAGCAGCAGGCGGTCGTCGTCCACCTCGTACACGTCGCGCACCTTGCCCCGCGCAGCGTGAAACAGCGGCAGCCGCGTCACGGGAACGCCGATCGGCGTCGGGCGCGCCTCAAACACGGACCGCACCGGCCGCCGTTTCGTCCGTCGTGATCCCGGCCAGTGCCGGCTCGACCTCTTCCGCCAGGAACTCGTCCACCTGCTCGGCGCTCCGGCCGACAAATCGCAGTGGGGCCATCACGCTGCGCAACACGTCGAGGTTCACGGGATACTCGGGATCGGCGGTGAGTCGTTCGAGCAGATCGTTCCGGATGCCGTCGTCTTTCACGGCGCGCGCGGCGGCGATGGCGTGGCCACGGATCACTTCGTGGATCACCTGTCGGTCGCTGCCGGCCCGCACGGCGTTCACGATCAGTTCCTCGGTCGCCATGAACGGGAGTTCGTCATCGACGCGCCGCCGAATCCGTTCAGGATGCACTTCGAGGCCCTTGGCGATGTTGGCCACCAGAATCAGAATCGCATCGCAGGCAAGGAACGCTTCCGGGATGACGAGTCGACGGTTGGCTGAGTCATCCAGCGTCCGTTCGAAGTACTGTACGGCGTGCGTCTGATTCGCATTGGGGTCCAGGGACAGGACGAAGCGCGCCAGTGATGCGATGCGCTCGGCGCGCATCGGATTGCGCTTGTAGGCCATGGCGGAACTGCCGATCTGCTCCTTCTCGAATGGCTCTTCGATTTCACCGAAGGCCTGCAGCATGCGAATGTCGCCGCTGAACTTCGACGCACTCGCTGCGATGCCGCTCACCACCCCCAGAACCTGCGCATCCAGCTTGCGACTGTACGTCTGGCCGGTGACGGGCAATGGTCGCGGGAATCCCATGGCCTGCGTGACCATCCGGTCCAGCTCGCGCACCTTGCCGTGATCGCCGTCGAACAGCGTCAGGAAACTCGCCTGGGTACCGGTCGTGCCTTTCACGCCACGGAATGGCAGCGTTGCGAGGCGGTGCTCGAGATCGGCCAGGTCGAGGAGCAGGTCCTGCATCCAGAGCGTACAGCGCTTGCCGACCGTGGTGAGCTGTGCCGACTGCAGGTGCGTATATCCGAGCGTCGGTTCATTGCGCCATTCGCGGGCGAACGCGGCCATGGCGCGGAGTGACGCGGCGAGCTTGGCACGCAAGAGCTCGAGCCCGCGGCGCATCAGGATCAAGTCGGCGTTGTCGGTCACGAACGCCGACGTCGCACCAAGGTGAATGAAGGGCTTGGCTGCCGGTGCCGCATCACCAAAGGCATGCACGTGCGCCATCACGTCGTGCCTGAAGCGCCGTTCATAGTCCGCGACGGCCGCGAAGTCGATGTTGTCGAGTGCCGCGCGCATCTCGGCCAGCGCGGCATCGGGAATGTCGACGCCGAGTCGCTGCTCGCCCTCGGCCAGCGCCAGCCACAGGCGACGCCAGAGACTGTAGCGGTTTTGCGCGCCCCACAGCTCGAGCATCGCGGGGGACGCATATCGCTCGGCGAGCGGCGAGGAATAGTTCGTGTGCGACGAGGACATTACTGGATGTAGAACTGTGTCGTATACATGGAACCGCGTCGTTCCACCACCAGTTGGATGACGCCGCGGCCCGCGAGCTGATCGAGTGCTCGTGCAACTTCCTCTGCCGAGGTCACCGTGGCCCGATTCACGCCGATGATGACGTCACCCGGCAGAATGCCCAGCTGATCGCTGACGCGATCGCTGGCGTTCACCACCAACGCGCCGCGTGCCGAGCGGATGCCTCGTTCCTGCCGGATCGCTGGGGTGAGTGTCACCAGTTGCACGTCCCGCAGCACTTCGATTTTTTTCGCACCGACTTCCGGCAGATCTGCAGGAGTGACGGTCACCGTCTCGTCCACGCCATCACGCTTCAGCACCATCGGTGCGGATTCGCCCACGCGGAGTTCCAGCATCTCGCCTTCCCAGTCGAAGACGTTGCGCAACACCCGACCCCGGCTGCTTAGGATCTGGTCGCCCGGTTTGATGCCCGCGCGGGCCGCCGGCGATCCGAGCACGACGCTGCGCACCACGACGCCCGCACGCAACAGTTCGCGTGTCGCGTTTCCCGGCGGCTGCGCAAGCCGGATCCCGATCCAGGGATGTCGGACCGCGCCGTGCTTGAGCAGATCGTCCGCCACGCGCATCGCACGATTGATCGGGATTGCGAATCCAAGCCCGATGCTGCTACCGGTGGGTGAGAAGATCGACGTGTTGACACCAATGACCTCGCCGAGGGCATTGACCAGCGGTCCACCCGAGTTCCCCGGATTGATCGAGGCGTCCGTCTGGAGCATGTCGACGTACGCCCCTGGTCCCTCGTTCTGTGACTGTGGCACCAGGTTGCGGCCGGTGGCGCTGATGACGCCGGCCGTCACGCTCGGTTCCGTGTTGCCGAGGAGAAATCCGTACGGATTGCCGATGGCGATTGCCCATTCGCCGATCGCGAGGTCTGACGATGATCCGATTGGGGTCACCGGGAGCCGCGTCGCATTGATGCGCAGCACCGCCAGGTCGTTCAGTTCGTCGATACCAACCAGTTTGGCATCGTACGTCTGTCCGTCACGCAGCGCGACGATGATTCTGGTGGCGCCGACGACGACGTGTGCATTGGTGACGATCACGCCATCCGGTTGCACGATGAATCCGGAGCCAATGCCGTTCTGGGTCCGTTGGCCGCTGCGTCCGCCGAAGAACATCTCAAAGGGATCGGCCGCAACCTGGTGCACGGTTTCGGTCTGGACCGTCACCACCGCGGGCGCGACCTTCGCAACCGCTTCGGTGATCGCGTTGCGCCGTGAGGCCGGTAGTGTCGATGCCGCCTGCTCGACGCGCGTCGGTCTCGACGGCGGCGTGGTCACCCCGCGCGCCGGCCGCTGCGCATCGCTCGACGCCGCAGGTACGCCCTGGCAGGCGAGAGCAATCAGGGCACCGGAGAGCGTGGTGAGTCGGAGGGCCATCGTCCGGAGTCGGGAGCGCGTCAGGGCAACGAAAAGCAAGGAACAGGACGAGGAAAGCTGTATGCCGATCACGCCGCCGCTGCCGGCGGTCTGGCGGCGTAGAGGTGTGGTGGATATGTGACACGTTCAAGGTACAGTCCGCAGGCCGGCGCCGGGGGCGAGACCTTCTGATTGCTGGACGACAGCAGCAGTTCGCGGACCGTGCCGGGTGGACGCCGACCCAGGCCAACGTCCACCATGGTCCCGACAAGGAAGCGCACCATGTGATGCAGAAACCGATTGGCTCCGATCACGAGCGCGAGGCCACCGGCACGCTGCTCCCAACGGCACTCGTGCACGAGACAATGGTGATCATCCCCCTCCGGGGCCGTCCCTTTCACCGCGTACGCCAGAAATGCATGGTCGCCTATCACCGAAGCGGCCTCAGCATTGAGGCGCCCTTCATCCATCGGCCGATCGATCGCCCACTCCCGATTGTACCGAAACGGGCCGGGCGCGTCGCGATCGGTGCCAACCAGATAGCGGTACTGCCGCTCGGTGGCCGAGTATCGCGCGTGGAATGTCGGAAGCATTTCGATCACGTCGCGACAGCGGACGTCGCGGGGAAGGACCGCGTTCAGGGCGCGGTTCAGGCGCTCCGGCTGCCATTTTTCCGGGAGATTGATGCTGGCGGCCTGTCCGAAGGCGTGTACGCCCGCGTCGGTCCGACCCGCGCCGATGACAGGAACATGCATTTGCATCAGCCGCGTGAGGCCCTCCTCGAGCACTCCCTGTACAGTCCGCTGGGCAGGCTGTCGCTGCCATCCGGCAAAGGCCTCGCCATCGTACTGAATGACCAGCTGGAGGGTGCGGCGCGACATTGTCAGAAACCTAGGCCGGCCGGCAAGTGACTTCAAGCGAGACAAGTCGTGATACGACAACGGATTGACAACCCCTAACGAGTCCGTCACCCTTGGGTCGGCAGTACGCCGTCGGGCGGCACGGCCCGGACTGAACTCCCACCCCGCCGATGGCACCTCGTACGCTCGCCTCACTGGCGCATTCGTTGGCAGTCGCGCCCGATCTGGGTGGAGCGATCGGCGTGTTGGGAGAAGCGCTGGCTGAGCTCGATCGCGGAGCCTATCTCGCCTACTTCAGATACGACGGCCGACGCGAACTCCTCACGGATCGCCTCAGCCCCTCGTCCGCTGGCTCGTCGCGACCGACCATGCTCGAGGTGGCCTTCGATCAGCTGCCGATCGGCGTCCGGCAGGGAATCGCCGCCGGATCCACCTTCGTCGATGTGGTGGATCGAGCGGCCGACTTTGCGCGACTCCTTGGCCTGCCGCCGGTGGAGAACGCAACGCTCTCGATCCGCGGGTTGCGTTTCGATGGCGCGCTGGGCGGCGTGCTGACGGTGGTCGAACCGAAAAAGTTCTTCGGCGGTCGCACGATCGAGAAGTTCCTCCCGAATGCCGCGCTCTTCGACCTCGCCTTCGCTCGCTTCGCGGAACTCGAGGCGCGACGCGAAGCGGTGACCACACTCGAATCAGTCACGCAGCGCATTCACGGCGAGTACGACCGTCGCCTCGGTGAACTCGAGACGAAGATGTCATCGCAGAACCAGCTGCACAACGATGGCGCGGACCGCGCGCGGGTCGTGCAGCTCGAACGCGAAACGAGTCGGATCCAGGAAGACGCGCGCCGGTTTCAACGCCGAGCTGAGAGCCTGCAGAAGCAACTCGAGGGTGCACTCGGACAAACAGAGCAGGCGCACATCGAACTGCATCGCCGCAACGAGGAACTGCGCGATCGTGAGCGCACGGTCTATCTCATCGATCGCGTCTTGTCGATGGACGCGAGCTCCCCTGATCCACGCCGCCTGGCCGACGAGTTGCTGACACTTGTCGGCGAGGACATGCAGGCACAGCGCGTCTCGCTGATGATGCGTGCGCCGGAGCCGGGCATGCTCTACCTGGCCGCCGCGCGCGGTGTGGCGCGTGATGTGCGCGATGGGTATCGCGTGGCCATCGGCAGCGGGGTCGCGGGCAAGGTTGCCGCCAGTCGTCAGGTCATTCTGGTCACCGATGCGACGCAGGCCAGTCAGCATCCACTGCTCAAGGATGAGTACTTCACGAGTGGCAGTTTCATCTGTTTTCCGCTGGTCTATCGCGAAGATCTGGTTGGGGTGGTGAATGTGGCCAACCGCAATCAGCAAGGTGTCTTCACGGAAGCGGATGTCGATCGGGTGCGATTGCTCGGTCTGATCATCGCGCTGCTTGCAACACAGGCGCAACTCGCCGAACGCCTCCTGCCTGCGACATCGTCGTGACCGGCGTTCGACGTACGACGGCACGCAGGCTGGTGGTACGCAGGCTGGTGGTACGCAGGCTGGTGGTACGCAGGCTGGTGGTACGCAGGCTGGTGGTGCGGTGACTGAGGATCCGTTGCGTCATGCCGTGCGCCGACTGGCCGCCGGCCACCACCTGACCTCCGACGAGTCCGGCGGGGCATTCGATCTGGTGATGGCTGGTGAGGCGACGCCTGCGCAAGTCGCCGCGCTCTTGATGGGACTCCGCGTCAAGGGGGAGACCGCATCTGAGGTGGCGGGCGCAGCGCGGGCTTTGCGTCGAGCGATGATCGTGCTCGACTCAGACCAGCCGGCCGATCTGGTGGACACCTGCGGAACCGGCGGCGGCGCGGTGCCGACCTTCAACATTTCGACGGCGGCGGCCATTGTCGCTGCCGCCTGCGGTGTGCGGATCGCGAAGCACGGGAATCGCAGTTTCACCAGTCGCAGCGGCAGTGCCGACGTCCTCGAAGCGCTCGGCGTGCGCATTGATCTGACACCGGCGCGGATGGCTGGCATTCTCCGAGAGGTGGGCATCGTCTTCATGTTCGCACCGCTGATGCACCCGGCCATGCGGCACGTCGGCCCCGTGCGTCGCGAGCTGGCGATCCCGACGGTGATGAACATGATCGGGCCGCTCGCGAACCCGGCGGCGGCGGGCCGACAGGTGATTGGTGTTGCTGACCGTGCTCGTCTCGATCTCATCGCGGGGGCGCTCCATGAGCTGGGTAGTGAGCACGCGCTCGTGGTGCACGGCGAACCGGGCATGGATGAGATCTCCCCCCTCGGGCCAACGCACGTGCGCGAGGTGCGAGGAACCCAGCCAATTCGTGAATGGGTGATCGAACCGCAAGCGCTCGGCTTCCGCGGGCTGGTGGCGGAGGACCTCGCGGGAGGTGATCCGTCCGAGAACGCCGCAATCGTCCGCCAGGTGCTGCGTGGCGTCGGCAGCGATTCTGCGACGACCGCGGTCACGCTCAACGCGGCGGCGGCGCTCTACGTCCATCGTGGTGGCGGCGACTTCGCCGGGATGGTGACCGAGGCCGCGTCAGCACTGACAAATGGTTCGGCGCTGCGGCAACTCGAACGACTGGCTGCCGCGTCGACGACGTTGGGGTGAGACGCGGGCCATTGCCGCGGGCTACGCGGCCGCTTCCATCGCGCCGTAGCGTGCGCGCCACGTCCGCACTTGTTCCTCGGTGACGCCCGCGCCCCGCACGCTCGGCAGTTGCAGCATCGGCGCCGTGCGTCCGGGCTGACGTGCTGCCAGCGCGTCAGCGACGTGGACGGCGATCGTCGCATCGAACAGCGAGCCTGCCAGGAGTTCTGGCCGATGGTGGAATGCGACGGCTTCAACCACACTCGCGGGAAGGCCCCACAGGCTGAGCAGGTAGGCGCCGACGAGCGCGTGTGACACGCGATCAGTGCGATGCTCCGCCTCATCGAGCGGCACGCCGTCGCGCGACGCGGATTGCTCGAGGTCGCGCCACGCCGTCGGCGTCACCCCGGCCAGCACAATCTGCCCGACATCATGCAGCAGTCCTGCCAGAAAGGCCTCATCCGCCAACGTACGATCCTGCGGTGACATCGCGACGACGATGTCGCGGGCCGACGTCGCAACCCGAATGGCGTGCATGTTCCACTCTTCGAGATCGAGGACATCTGGCGAGACGGTGAACGAACGCGTCGCACCATCGGCAAGCGCGATTGCCCGGACCAGCGAGACGCCCATGAAGTTGATCGCCGCATCGACGCGCGTCACCTGTCTGCCCACACCGAAGAATGAACTGTTGACGACGCGCAGCAAGCGGGCACTCAGGGCCGCGTCGCGCGTGATCACCTCGGCGACAGCGATCACGCCTGCGTCAGGATCAGCGAGAACTTTCTCCAGGGCCTGCACGGTCAACGGCGGGCGAGGAATTGCCTCCAGCCCGCCGATGGCCGCGAGTACCGCTGGATCCGCAACTGCGGTCCTCAGCTTGCTGCTCCGATCGATGAGCATTGCCAGCATGTAGCTGTCGCACGGCTTGTGCAGAAACCGGTGAACGCTGCGCTCGAGCCGCAGTGCAACCGACCGCTCTGCAAATTCGGACAGTGCGATGCGCACGGTCGCGGGCCAGCGGTCCTTGACCGTCTCGAAGAGACCGACGCCGGCCGACGGTGACTTCCCCAGTTCTGCGAGGAAGACATCCGTCGGGGCCGCGTCAAGCGCCTCGAGCGCGGCACCGTTGCTGGTGGCGAGGACGACGTCCCACTCCGGCCGTACGGTGCGCAGGGCGCGCCGGTGCGCATCCGCGATGTGATGTTCGTTATCGAGTAGCACAACTCGCATGCTGCAATCCGACGGATGGGAGCGGGCCGCTGCGCGCGACGGCGCCTAGCGAAGTATTCCTCCCGAGTTTCGGAGCGTGCGGCAGTTGACTTGAGAGCGACGGACTCCGTCTACGCCTCGTAGCGGAAATGCGGATTCTCGACCACGCCGAGCACGTTGCCGAACGGATCGCGTACGGCTCCGATCTTCACGCCGCCGCCCACATCCTGCACCGGCTCGTGATCGGACGCGCCGAGCGACACCAGCCGCGTGTACGCCACCTCGGCATCGAGCACACCCCAGAATGCGACCCCAGCGGCGTCGCGCTCCACCGGTACCTCAGCATCCGGGACGAGGCCGAGCTCGAATCCTCCCACATTGAACCCCACGTAAAAATCTTCATCGAAGTACGGCTCCCGTTCCAGCGCGCCCGCGTACCATGCCTTGGCCTGAGCCAGATCAGGCACCGCGTAGATGGCAGTGCGAAGGCCGAGCAGGGAACCCGAGGACATCACGAGTACCGCCGCAAGACGCCAACCACCACCCCTTGGATGAGCAGATTGCGCTCGTCCGTGAAGATCGGCTCCACCGCATCATTCGCAGGCTGGAGGCGAATGCGACCGTCCTTTTCCCGGTAATACCGCTTGACCGTGGCGGACGTCCGCTCGAGCAGCGCGATCACCATCTCGCCATTGTCGGCCGTCTTCCGCTCATTCACGACCACGAAGTCGCCGTCGCGAATCTGCTCATCGATCATCGAGTTGCCGCGGACCTTGAGGACATAGTGATTCCCGGTCTTGCGCAGCATGTCTGGTGGAATGGCCATCGTCTCGCCGGTCACCGCCGCCTCGATCGGCATGCCGGCCGCCACCAGGCCGAGCAGCGGCAACTCGACAAAGCGAGGTGACGCCTCCGACGGCAGAATCTCGATCGCGCGGCTCTCGTTGTATCCGCGCCGGATATAACCCTTGCGCTCCAGATTGCTCAGGTGCTCATGCACCGTCGCAAGGCTGGTGAACCCAAAATTTTCGGCAATCTCTTCGAAACTGGGCGCGTAGCCGTTCTCGTCGGCAGAGACGGACAGGAAGGTGAGGATTTCACGCTGGCGCTTGGTGAGCGACATAGGACCGACTCCGGCAGATACAGAGGACGAAGGGACTGCGATAGATTGCGTTGACCGGGCGACTGCCCCGAAGAACTGCCGAAGACTATTGCCGAAGGAATCCCGAAATGCAAGTGGCTCGCCAATGGACACCGCCCGCTGGCCCGCTTCGGAGGCTGAGCTCGGCATCGGCCGATCGGGCGGCATCGGCACGGGCGCGCGTGCCGTTTGCACAGCAGTTCGCGATGGCGTTGCAGGTGCCGGCGCCTCCGGACATCCTTGCCTCGCTGTCGGCGAGCGGCGACGTCTCGGTCATTGCGGAACTCAAGCGGAGTTCGCCGTCAAAGGGGGCGATCAACGTGTCGCTCGATGCGTCACAACAGGTCCAGGCGTACGCCGCCGGCGGTGCCGCGGCAC
>Ga0163144_10008528_pt1 | contig 22177 bp, 23 predicted proteins | sample OliLak19BULKMAT1_FD_123175 | JGI IMG/M metagenome (GOLD analysis project Ga0163144, IMG submission 123175) | Freshwater microbial mat bacterial communities from Lake Vanda, McMurdo Dry Valleys, Antarctica - Oligotrophic Lake LV.19.BULKMAT1 | ecosystem: Environmental > Aquatic > Freshwater >... | reverse complement strand
CACCTGCTCCATTGGGAGCATAACGCTGGCGCGCTGACCACCCACCCGATCGTCCGAATGCCCCACGGGCCCGGAATCGACCAAAGTGCCCTGCTGCTCAGTGAGCTCGAAGTCGCCAAGCACATCATCGTCACGAGCCGGCCGGTCGGCCCCTATCGCGAGAGCGTCTATCGACTCCCCATCGGCGTCAAAAGCAACGCCTCGGACGACGAGAGGTCGGCGGTCCGACGCGCGATCGTGTGGGTTGGCGACAAGTCCGCGACCGCGCTCAGCGCCATCACCCATGAGCACAGCCGAACTTGGCAGACCACCACCGATGGTGAGCGTCTGGATATCGACCTCGATCTGATGACCGACGACGAATACGAGCGGAACCGCCAGCGGCTTCAGAGCGCCGGGGAGGTGGTGCGTGGCATCTTCGAGTCAATCGTCGCCCGATCGCCTCGCCAAGGAAGTCGCTCAGCTGGTGCTCCAGCCGGCACGCGAGGACGAGACCTCAAGCGCCGAGCTTCGTGACCGTGTGGGTGCTTTCGTGAAGTTCGACCGCCCGGAAACTGGCGACCCGGTCGAGATGGGCGTTCTCGCGTTCCTCGCCGACCACCAGCGCCGCCCGCGCCAACAGGAACTTCCGAGACTGCTGACCGTCTTGCGAGCCGTGCCTCTTGATGAACGGGCGATCGTCGAGGGGTTCAATCGCCCATTCGACAGACGGAGTTGAGAGATGTCCGACCTCTGGGCACGTCAACGCGAGGACGCCGTCGGGGCCGTCCGCCCCCTGGCTGTCCGTATGCGCCCGCGCACCCTCGACGACGTCGCCGGTCAGCAGCACATCCTCGGCCCCGGCAAGCTCCTCCGCCGCATGTTGCTCGCCGACGCCATCACCAGCATCATCCTCCACGGCCCGCCCGGCACCGGCAAGACCAGCCTCGCCGAAGTCATCGCGGGCGTCACCCGCCGCCACTTCGAGCGCGAGAACGCCTCCAGCGTCGGCGTCGCCCGCATCCGCGAGGTCTGCAAGGACGCCGAGCGACGCCTGGGCGAACGCAAACAGCGCACCATCCTCTTCTTGGACGAGATCCACCGCTTCAGCCGCAGCCAGCAGGATGTGCTCCTGGGCGATGTCGAGCGCGGCCTCATCACCCTCATCGGCGCCACCACTGAGAACCCGCTCTTTGCCTGCAACTCCGCACTGGTCAGCCGCAGCACGCTCTTTCGGCTCGAACCGCTCACAGAAGGCGAGATCATCGAGGTGCTCAAACGCGCCATCGCAGACCCCGAGCGCGGCTACGGCAAACTCAACCTCCAGGTCGACGACGACGCCCTCCAGGTCTGGGCGATCAAGTGCGACGGCGACGCCCGCCGCGCCCTCACCGCCCTGGAAGTCGCCGTCCTCAGTTCCCCACAAGCCCCCACTGGAGGCTCGCATGGGCGTGTGGGATTGGGTGACGCATGTGATCCTGCAGTTCGCTCCCCGTCTAGGGCGGGCAGCGGGCAGCAGGACGGCGTCAATGGCGGCGGCCCTCACGCCGAGGAAGCAGCCACGCCGCAGATCGTGATCGACCGCTCCGCCGCCCAAGACTCCATCCAGCAGAAGGCCGCTGTCTACGACCAGACAGGCGATGAGCACTACGACTCGGCCTCCGCCCTCATCAAGAGCCTGCGCGGCAGCGACCCCGACGCGGCCATCTACTGGATCGCCCGGATGCTCGAGGGCGGCGAGGAACCCCGTTTCATCGCACGCCGTATGGCGATCCTGGCCAGCGAGGACGTCGGCAACGCCGACCCCCGCGCCATCATGGTCGCCCATGCGACCTGGGAACTCGTCGACCGCATCGGCATGCCCGAGGCCCGCATCACCCTGGCCCAGTGCGCCACCTACCTCGCCCTGGCCCCCAAGAGCAACGCGAGCTACCTCGCCATCGACGCCGCCATCGCCGATGTCCGCGAGGGCCGGACTCTCCCAGTGCCGCTCTACTTGCGAGACAAGAACTCGTCGCCCATCTCCACGCAGGCCGGAACAAACGGCCGCGCTGTCAAGATGCCCGACCGCCCAGGCGAGAAGTACAAATACAGCCACGACGCCCAAGCCGGTTTCACCGGCCAGTCCTACCTCGGCGTCGAGAAACGCTACTACGAACCCACCGACAACGGCCTTGAAGCCACCCTCAAAGCCCGCCTCGAAGAAATCCGCCAACTCCGCGAGCGCGATCCATAGCGCCCGCCCCCCCTCAACAGAGCCGACCGCGCGAGCGGTCGCGCAACCGCAAGGCGTATGCACGTCTACGCACTCGCCACCCGCGTCCGTCCGCGTGCGACCAACCCCCAACAACCTCTGCCGCGTCCACCCTCCGCCCCCCATCGACGCCCTTTGCGCACAAAGCTGCGCGCGCACGTCTGTGCGGGCAAAAACAAAGAAATTCCACGCGGCAAAACAAACACCAAAGCCACCTTTCCGCAAAATCATGGATCACCGGCGCGCGCGCAAATCCGTCAACGGCGGGTAATACGGAGGGCCAACTTTTCCGCCCACCCCGCACGCCGCCGCCCATGCCACTCCCCCAAATGCCATCCCCGCTCCACGCCCAAGACGCCCTCCACGCCCTCGCCATCCACGCGCGCCACGTCCTGCTCACCCACCTGCTCGACCTTGTGGCCGGCGAGATGCACCCCGACAACCAGCGCCGGCTCCTCACGCTCCTCCTCCGCGCCACCTCCAGCCCCATCCTGGCCGCCCGCCCCTCGTCGCCGTCCCGAGCGTCGGCCGCCATCTCGTCCGCACGCACAAACCGCCCGCCCCCCGTTCCAGCCCCAGCAACCCGCCCCGACGTCACCCCCCTGGCAAACGCGCGCCAGCCGCTTCCGACGCCGCCCCGCACCTCCGGCCCGGCCCACCACGCCCCGATCCCCACCCCCGGCGACCACCTCCTTGACCTCGCCGCCATCAACCTGAACACACCTTCGCACGCCGCTCCCATCGGTCCCCACCTCCCGTGCGATACGCCCTCGCGCACCCAGCACCTGCCCACCCCCGACCCACTCACCACGCGCATCCGCTCCCTGTCTTCCGCCCAGTCCCTCGCCGCCCGAGCTGGTGCCGCCATCCACCCACCCTGAGCCTCCGAGCCCTCGGCGGGTCGGCTACATTGTCACCCGCATGTCTGCTTTCCACAACATCCCGGGCCACACGCCATGAAGGCTGGCGCGTCACGCCGACTCTGGCAGGCAAGCCTCCTCTGGGCCATCGTCCTGGCTCTGGGCGTCTGCCTTCTCTATCCCATTCTCCTCACCGTCCGGGGCGGGCTGGCCGCCGATCCTGTCAACGGCACCGGCTGGACCCTCGAGCACATCCGCCTGGTCTTTCAAGACCCAAGCCGAGTCGCGGGCATCGTGAACTCACTCACCATCGCCGCCGGCACCACCGCGCTTGCCATCGCGATCGGCTTCCCTCTCGCGCTGCTCGCCACAGGGCGTCGGTTCCCCGGCAAGGGCATCATGTCCGCCCTGGTGCTGGCGCCCCTGGTGCTGCCCCCCTTCGTCGGCGCGATCGGCATGCGCGCCATCCTGGGCCGACAGGGCGCGCTGGCCACGCTGCTGGGAATCGACCTCGACGTCTTTGGCGAGGGCCGCCTCGTGGGCGTTATCGTCGTCGAGGCGCTCGCCCTCTACCCCATCATCTACCTCAACGCGAGCGCGGCCCTGGCCAACCTCGACCCCGCGCTGGGCGAGGCCGCCACCAACCTGGGCTCCGGCCCGCTCCGGCGCTTCTTCCGCGTCACGCTCCCGCTGGTCCGCCCGGGCCTCTTCGCCGGCGGCACCATCGTCTTCATCTGGTCCTTCACCGAACTCGGCACGCCGTTGATGTTCGACATGACCGAGGTGACGCCCGTGCAGGTCTTCAACGGCCTGAAAGAAGTCGAGACTTCGGCCGAGCCCTACGCCCTGACGATCGTCATGCTCACGATCGCCCTCTGCCTCTACGCCCTGGGCAAGTGGGTGCTGGGGCGCTCGTCCTACTCCATGACCACCCGGGCCGCCCGGGCCGCCCAGGAACGCCCCATGCGGCGGGCCACGGGCCTGCTCGCGCTCGCCGCCTTCGCCCTCGTCTCCCTCTGCGCCATGATGCCCCACGTCGGCGTCATCCTCAGCAGCCTGGCTGGCAACGGCTCGTGGTACGAGTCGGTCCTGCCCACCCGCTGGACGCTGGACCACTACGGCCACGCCCTCACCTATCCCGACGCCTCGGGCGCCATCACCAACAGCCTGCTGCTCGCCACACTCGCCATGATCGCCGCCATGGGCGTGGGCCTGCTGGTCGGGTATCTCCTCGTCCGCACCCGCGTCTGGGGGCGGGGCGTGCTGGACACGATGTGCATGTTGCCGCTCGCGGTCCCGGGCCTGGTGCTGGCGTTCGGATACGTCGCCGTCAGCATGGGCTGGCCGTACGAGACCCCGCTGGTGATCGGGCCGCCCGCCAATCCCTGGCTGACCCTCCCCGCCTTCCTCGAGGGCACCGCTCTTGATGTTGAGATTCTGGGCGCCACCCCCAATCCCTTCCCGCTGCTCGTGCTCGCCTACGCCGTGCGCCGCCTGCCCTACATGGTCCGCTCCACCGTCGCGGGCCTCGAGCAGACTTCGGGCGATCTCGAGGACGCCGCCATGAACCTGGGCGCGTCCCGCCTCACCGCCGTGCGCAAGATCGTCGTCCCGCTCGTGGCCGCCAACCTCATCGCCGGCGGCCTGCTGGTCTTCGCCTTCAGCATGCTCGAGGTCAGCGACTCGCTCACCCTCGCCCAGCAGCCCCGCCACTACCCGCTCACAAAGGCCATCCTCGCGTTCATGGAGCGCCTGGGTGACGGCCCGGCCATCGCCTCGGCCATGGGCGTCTGGGCCATGGCCATCCTGGGCGTCACCCTCGTCGGCGCGTCGGGCATGCTCGGCAAGCGCATGGGCGCGATGTTCAGGGCGTGAATGGGCCAGGCGTCCCACCGAGTCAGCCCGGCTCTGAGGGCTCACTCGGCGCCGAGCCCGCTACGGCGTGACTCGCGCCCTCGGCTGGTCGCACCGAGTTGCCCCGCAAGGCCGGCGTGACTCGGCGGCCGAACTCCGCGTGCTCACGCACGCGGCTGGGTCACTGCTGGTCATGCCCCTCGCGGGCCGGCATCTGGTGCCCCGCCTCACGCAGCAGCTTCTCACGCTTGGCGATCTCCCAGTCCGCGTTGGCCATCATCCACGCGAGTTTCTCGACCGTCGTGGTCGGTGTCCATCCGAGCTTCGCCGCGGCCTTGCTCGCATCGCCCCGCAGCATCGGCACCTCCGCGGGCCTCAGGTATCGCGGGTCGAACCGCACATGGTCGTCGAACCTCAATCCCGAGTACTCGAACACCAGCGTCCCGAACTCGCGCACCGAGAGCGAGCGCCCGGTCGCGATCACATAGTCGTCGGGCTTGTCCTGCTGGAGCATGAGCCACATGGCCTTGACGTAATCCCCGGCGAAGCCCCAGTCGCGCCGCGCGTCCAGGTTGCCCAGGTAGACCTCGCGATCCAGTTTCACGCGGATGCGCCCGGCGGCCCGCGTGATCTTCCGCGTCACGAACGTCTCGCCGCGGCGCGGGCTCTCGTGGTTGAACATGATGCCGCAGCACGCGAACATGCCGTAACTCTCGCGATAGTTCACCGCCAGGTCGTGGGCCATCACCTTCGCGCAGGCGTAGGGCGAGCGTGGGCGAAAGGGCGTGGACTCGTTCTGGATCGGCTGCTCGACCAGCCCGAACTGCTCGCTGGAGGATGCCTGGTAGAAACGGATGGGCTGGCCCGAGTCCTGCTGGTGCTGGCGGACCGCCTCCAGCAGGCTCAGCGTGCCCATCGCGATCGACTCGGCGGTGTAGATCGGGAGGTCGAACGACACGCGGACGTGGCTCTGGGCCGCCAGGTTGTAGACCTCCTGCGGCTTGGAGATGGTCAGGGCGCGGCGGAGGGAACTCACGTCGGTCATGTCGCCGTAGTGCAGACGAAGCCGCGGGGCGGGGACGTGGGGGTCCTGATAGATGTGGTCGATGCGGCCCGTGTTGAACAGCGAGGCGCGCCGGATCAGGCCGTGGACCTCGTAGCCCTTGGCGAGCAGGAACTCGGCCAGGTATGAGCCGTCCTGGCCGGAGATGCCGGTGATCAGGGCGCGGGGGGCGGGGGGTTGGTCGGGCTGATCGGGCATGTCGGGTACCACGGGCTCGGCGGATGTTGCGCGGCAAAGGGTTCGGGTGACGACATCAGGCTACCGATAAGTAGGCGGGAAGGTGGGGCTGGCTCTCCGGGAACTCCTCATCGCCGCGAACCCCGATCGCGCCACCTCGTAGACTGCGGACCCTTGACCTCGAACACCCCCCAACCCGATTCGGCTCCGCCGGCGCCGCCGTCGCGTCCGTTGCCGCTCGCGCTGCTCAAACTGGCCCGCCCTTCGCAATGGGCCAAGGGGATGTTCGTCGTCATCGGGCCGCTGTACGCCCTGACCGACAACCGCCCGGTGTCGTGGCTGGCGGTGGCGGCCACGCTGGTCGCGTTCAACCTGGCGTCCAGCGGGTGCTACGTCGTCAACGACCTGCGCGACGTGGAGCAGGACCGGGCCCACCCGCGAAAGCGTCGGAGGCCGATCGCGTGCGGCGAGGTCACGCCCCGGCAGGCGGGGGTGTTCGCGGCGGTGCTGTTTGGATTGGCCGCGCTGTTCGCGGGCAGCACGTTCCTGACGGCGACGCCCCGAGCGGCGGGGCTGGTGGCGCTCGCGCTCGGGCTGTATGTGCTGAACGTGACCGCGTACAGCCTGCTGCTCAAGCGGATCGTGATTCTCGACGTGGTGAGCCTCGCGGCCGGGTTCGTGCTGCGGGTGCTGGGCGGGTGTGCCGCGGCGAGCGTCGAGCCCTCGACGTGGCTGCTCAACTGCACGTTCTTTCTGTCGATGTTCCTGGCCTTCGGCAAGCGCCTGGGCGAGCGGCGGACGATGGGCGAGCAGGGGCACTCGGCGACGACGGCGCGGGCCGTGCAGTCGGTGTACACCGATGACATCCTGCGGATGGTGATGGTGATGACGGCGGTGGCGACGCTGGTGCTGTACGCCGGGTACATCCAGGCCCGGGACGAGAAGTACACGTTTGGGTTCAATCTGCTGTGGCTGACGGTGCTGCCGGCGACATACGCCCTGCTGCGGTCGATCCTGCTGGTGGAGCGGGGCGAGTACGACGACCCGACCGAGCTGGCGGTCCATGACCGCCCGTTCCAGGCGGCGATCGCGATCTATGGACTGGTCACGGTGGGGGTGATCGTGGCGGTGGGGGTGCTGCGGGAGGGGTCGGTCGATGCGCTCCGGCCGGCGACGCCGACGCGCGAGGTCGGGCCTCCCACGTCCGAGAGTTGAGGGCGTGTCTGATTCCGAGGCGCGGTCCGCGGAGCGTGCCCAATTTCGCGCCGTGTTTGGGATTGGGTTGGGCAGATTGAAGAGCCGATGCGGGGATGGTTGCGATATCATTTAGACCATGCCCGCCTTGGAAGCCGATCCCGCGTACCTGACCGACCGCTGCTGCCTGACCTGCGGCTTCCGGGGGCGCGAGCTGCAGGGACGCCGCGGGCGAGAGCGGCTGGTGTGCCCGCAGTGCCGGCAGGACTTGTACGCCAGACCGGCGCGGACGTACGCGGAGATGGAGGGGCTGATTGAGCCGCCGGTGTTGGTGACCAGCCCGGCGGAGTCGCCGATCAAGCGGCGCGTCTCGCTGCTGCGGCTGGCGGGTGAGATCGTGGGAGCCGGGCTGATGCTGGTGAACCCGGGAAAGCGGAGCGGGACCAAACCCCGTCGTCCGTCCGCGCATCGGCGGGGGGAGTCGGTCGCAGCGCGGGTCTGAGGCGCGGGCGGCGTGCTCATACCATGCTCGCATGTCCGTAGCGCGGGGCAGGCAGGAACATGGAGGGGTCGCGAGCGTGCCGCGCGATCGGTCATCGATCCTGACCGAGCAGGTCAATCCGCGAACGGGCGACCTGCACCGGCTGAGCGTGGGCGAGTGCGTGGGGCTGATCCAGCGGGAGGATCGCGCGATCGCGGAGGCGCTGGAGGCGGCGGCACCGGCGATCACGACGTTTATTGAGCGGGCCGAGGCGGGGTTCGTCGCCGGGGGGCGGCTGGTGTATGTCGGCGCGGGGACGTCCGGGCGTCTGGGCGTGTTGGACGCCTCGGAGGCTCCGCCGACGTTTTGCGTCGAGCCGGGACGGATCGTGGGGATCATCGCGGGGGGCGATGGATCGCTGCGGCGATCGAGCGAGGGGCGCGAGGATGAGGTGGATGGAGCAGTGGGGGAGTTGGAGTCGCTGGGGCTGACCGAGCAGGACTCGGTGCTGGGGATCGCTGCCGGTGGCACCACGCCCTATGTGCTGGGTGCGATTGCGCACGCGAGGCGGATGGGGGCGGGCGTCACGGGCCTGCTGACATGCTGCCCGATTGAGAAGCCGGTCGGGTGCGACGTGCTGATCGTGGTCGCGACCGGGGCGGAGGTTGTGACCGGATCGACCCGGATGAAGGCCGGGAGCGCGACCAAGCAGGCGCTCAACACGATCTCGACCACGTTGATGGTGCGATCGGGGCGTGTGTACCGCAACCTGATGGTCGATCTGCGGGCGACCAACGAGAAGTTGCGGGACCGTGCGGCCCGGATCGTGTCGACGCTGACGGGACTGGATCGCGGCGGGTCGCTGGAACTGCTCGCGCGGGCGGGGTGGTCGGTCAAGGCGGCGGTGGTGATGCAGCGGATGGGCGTGCCCCAAATCGAGGCGCAGCGGAGGCTGGATCAGGCCGGTGGGCGATTGGATGGCGCGGTCGGCGAGGTGTGACCGGGCGTGAACGCGTGAACGTGGCGTGTCACGCGAGTGTGGCGTGAGTTGAAGGAGTGGAGCATGTGTGATCGAATGCCGGTGCGGCGGATTGGCGTTGGGCTGATGGCGGCTGTGGCGATCGGGCTGGGCGGATGCCGGACGGATGGCGGCTCGCGGGCGAGGGATGGAGGCGACGCGCAGCGCGTGGGGGCCACGCCGGCCCGCATGGGCCCGATCCTGCATGTCGTGCTGGTACGACTGAAGGACCCCCTGGACACCGCGGCCTGCGCGGACGCGACGCTCGCGATGGTCGATCAGATCCCGTCGATCACCGGCGCGTTCGTGGGGTTGCACCTGGAGACGGGGCGCGACACGGTGCAGGGTGATTATGACGTGTGCCTGACGATGTCATTCGAGTCGCGCGAGGGGCTGGATGCGTACATCGAGCACCCGGCGCACCTGGCGATCCTGGAGCAGTGGGGGCCGCGGATCGAGTGGATCCGGATCCATGATGCGCGGGAGGTGCGGGCGGGCGGGTGATCGAGAAAAGCCGGGTGTCACTCGAGCGAGAACTGGTGGGAGCGGATGGTGAGCAGTTCCTCCGCGAGGGCCGCGTTGTCCGGCTGGGCGGCAGCGGCCATGTACTGGAGGATGTCGCGGGCGTAGCCGTCGATGTTGACCACGCACTCAACCTGCGCGCCGGACGAACGCTGGATGCGGTGGTTGTCGCCCCAGGCCCGCTCATGGTTCTCCTCGGCCAGCCGCTCGACGTAGGTCCGGTCCGGGCTCTGCATGACCGAGGTGGTGTCGATGGAGGCGAGGAACTCCTGGCGGGTCTCGCGCGAGTAGCGCTCGATGGACTCGGCGACGCGGTCGCCGGAGTAGCCGAATCGCAGGTACGCGACGATGCCGAGGGCGATCAGGGCGATGAAGCCGCCGACGACGTTTCGGGTGTTCATGTTCGGTCGCTCCCGAGGGCCCGGGTGGGCGAGGGAGTGTACCGGGTGGGTCGAGGCGTGCGGCGGGATCAGGCGCGGCGTGGGGCGGCAGCGGGGCGGGGGGCCGGGGGCGGAGTGGATCGGGCGGCGGCGAGTTTCGGGGCGGGCGTCGCGGAGGGGGCGCCGGCGCGGGCGGGGGCTGGCGGCTGCGGGTTGGCGTCGGGGATGTGGATGGGGTGCATCGCGAGCGGGAAGGGGAAGGAGAGCATTCGAGGCTCCGTGCCCGCGGGGGCGGCGATTGCAGGCGGCGACGGATCAGGCGGTCGCGGGCGGGTGGCCCAGTGCGATGGCGGAGGCCATCGCCAGGCCGCTGGCGTGGGTGAGGGAGAGGAGCCACGCGCGGATGCCCTGCTCATCGGCAATCCGGAGGGCGTGGTTGTGAAGGGCCACGCCCGGGGCGCCGGTGGGCAGGGTGATAACCTCGGCATCGGTCCAGGCGATGCCCGCGGACCACCCGGTGGCCAGGGCCTTGAGGATCGCTTCCTTGGCGGCGAAGCGGGCGGCGAGATGGTCGGCGGGACGGGCACGCGAGAGGCAGTAGTCGCGCTCGGCGGGGGTGAAGCAGCGTTCGAGGAAGCGGTCGGCGTGGTCGGCGAGCATTCGCGCGATGCGGTCGATGGGGACGAGGTCGATGCCGTGGGCCAGGGGGGTCATGGGGTGTGCTCGCGGCGTCTGGGGCTTTCGAAGAGGGGATTCACCACAGGGGGACAGAGGAAGGCAGAGGCAGAGGTGGGTTTGGCAGACTGAGCGGGGAGCGCGTGGCGCGGGTGGGGCGTTAGTCGCCCTTGGCTTTGGTGGTCTTGGACTTGTCGGCGAGCTTCTTCGAGTCGGCCGGCTTGGACTTGGAATCGGAGTTGTTTGATTTGGGCGTGGATGATTCGGTCTTTGGGGTGGACTTGGACTCAGAATCCGTCTTCGACTTGGTTCCAGGCTTGCCGCCCGAGTCAGCGTCGCTCGTGCTGGTTGCGGGCGCGTCGGTGGCTGCGGGCTTGGTTTCGGTGGTCGCGGGTTTGCTGTCTGCCTCTGCGGACTTCTTGTAGGCCTCGGAGCGGTAGTCGGTCTGGTAGAAGCCGCCGCCCTTGAAGATGACGGCGGCGCCGGTGCCGATGAGGCGTTCGAGGGCGGACTTGCCGCAGTTGGGGCACTTGCGCAGCGGCTTGTCCTTCATGGACTGCATGTGCTCGAAGGTGTGCGAGCAGGCGTTGCATTTGAAGTCGTAGGTGGGCATGGGGAGTGACGAAGTCAGCGAGTGAGGGAGTGGCAGAGTGATTGTGGTCGAGTGTGGGCAAGTTCGGAGGCGGCGGTTGGTTGGGGGGCGGCCGACCGCTCGCGCGGTCGGTTCTGTTGATTCAGGTTGGCGCGACGGCGACCTTGGCGGGACGCAGGACTCGGTCGTGGAGCGCGTAGCCGACCTGGTAGGCGGCCACGATGTGGCCTGGGTGGATGGAGGAGTTGGGCTGGACCATGACGGCCTCGTGCTTGCCGGGCTCGAAGGGGTCGTTGGGCTGGGGGGCGAAGGCGGTGATGCCGTGCTGAGCGAGGTTCTTGAGCAGGGCGTCACGGATTGCGGAGACGCCCTGGAGGATCGACGCGGCCGAGACCGTGGAGGGGTCGTGGTTGAGCGCCAGGTCAAAGGTGTCGATGGCCTGGATGAGGTCGCGGGCGACGCCGGCGAGGGTCTGGCGGCGTGCCTCGGCCACGTCCTTTGGCCCGGTTTCGCGGAGGATGCGGACCTGGTTCTGGAGGTCGGCCGCGGCCAGCAGCAGGCGCTTGTTCTCATCGGCGAGGCGGTCGTGATCGCGCGCGAGTTCGTCGATGAGGGCGGCGGTCTGGTCGGGGTCGATGTCGAAGCCGTGGTCGCGTCCGGCCTGGTCGGCGGGGTGCGGGGGGGTGGTCTCGGGGTCGGGCTTCGGGTCGCGGGCCATGGGGGTTCCGATCGTGATGCCTGCGGGCCTGGGTTCAGAACCAGGAGTCCACCACAGAGGCACAGAGAGCTCAGAGGAAGGCGAGGCAGAGGGAGAACGGATGGGGAAGTCGGTTTGATCGGTCGAACGCTGGTTCCTTGACGGTCTCGCGTGTGGGTCTGGGTCGGAGAGCGCCCTTCCGCACGGTCGGGCTGCTTGTCGCGGGCGGCGGGGCGAGCTGGTCGCTAGCCGCCGATGATGTCCTTGATGCGTTTGAAAAAGCCGTGGGATTCGGGGAGCACCTTTTCATCCTCAGTTTCAGCGAACTCGCGGAGCAGCTTTTCCTGCTTGGCGGTGAGTTTTCGGGGTGTTTCGACGCGGACGCCGACGATGAGGTCGCCGCGTTTGCCGCCGCGGAGGTTGGGCAGGCCGTGGCTCGGCACGCGGAACATCGACCCGTGCTGGGTGGCGCGGGGGATGGTGAACGTGGTCTTGCCCTCGAGGGTCGGCACCTCGACCTCGGCCCCGAGCGCGGCCTTGGTGAACGAGATGGGCATCTCGAGCAGGAGGTGGTCGCCCTCGCGCTTGAAGTCCTCGTGCTCGGCCACGCGGACGACCACGTGCAGGTCTCCGCGGATGCCCTCCCCCTTGGGCGAGACCTCGGCAGCGGGGGGCTCGCCCTCGCCCTGGACGCGGACAGCCTGGCCCTCGTGGATGCCGGGCGGAATCTTGACCGAGAGCGATCGCTTCTTGGAGAGGCGGCCCTTGCCCCTGCAGCCGACGCACACGTCCTTGACCACGGTGCCGCGTCCCCGGCAGGTCGGGCAGGTCGTGACCATGCGGAACATGCCGCCCAGGCCAGCCTGCTGGACGCGGCCTTGGCCGCCGCAGGTCACGCACTCGGTGGCGGTTGAGCCGGGCTTGGCGCCCGAGCCGTGGCAGGTGTCGCAGACATCCAGGCGCGTGAACTCGACGGGCTTCTCGGTGCCGGTGAGGACTTCCCTGAGTGTGAGGCGGACCTCGGTTTCGAGGTCATAGCCGCGGGCGACCCCGCCGCGCTGGCGGGCACGGCCACCACCGCCCGCGCCGCCGGCGAAGGCGTCGCCGAAGATGTCGTTGAACATCGAGAAGATATCGGTGGGGTCCATCCGCGAGAAGTCGTGGGTGGCGGGCCCCCCGCCGCGGCGGAGTCCCTCATGGCCGAACTGGTCGTAGACCTTTCGTTTGTTGTCGTCGGAGAGGACTTCATAGGCCTCGGCGGCCTCTTTGAACTTCTGCTCGGCGTCGGTGTCGCCGGGGTTTCGGTCGGGGTGGTACTTCATCGCGAGCCGGCGATAGGAGCGCTTGAGCTCCTCGCCGTCGGCGGTCTTCTCGATGGAGAGGATTTCGTAGTAGTCGCGGGTGGTTGGCATTACGGCTCCGGGATACAAACGGCGGAACGCCTACTGCACGCTCTGGATCTCGACCGAGAAGATATCCCGATCGCGAACAACCCATGTGTCGGCGTTGTTGCCTCCGCTCGCGATCACCGCGGCGTCGAACGTCTCCAACGACGGCAGGACCGTGATCCCATTGAAGCACTTGCTTTCGCCGGACGTACGCAACACCCCAACGCGTGGAGGCACTGTCGACGTGGCTTCGCCCTTCCATCGCGTGTAGGCGATGGCCAGCTCCGAGACGAACCTGCTCACGCGGCACCCCCCAGTCGCCGCGCATGGTCAGCTGGTGTGATCCGGTCGAGGCGTTTGGGCGTCCCGAAGAACGAGATGGTCACACCGGCAGGCTCGAGGTATCGCCGTTGCACCAACTCGGTGTACGCGTGGTCGAGGCGTCGAATGTCCTCATCGCTGAACATGCCTCCCAGCACGTTTGTGTGATCGCGAATCAGAGTCGGATTGGACTGCGGATCGCGCAGGAGCGCTTCTGGCGTGTCCGACGGCGGATCGGGTTGGTTCGGAACGATTGTCACGGCTGACCTTTGGTTGGGAGTGCTCGGGTTTCAGCTGACCGCCCCGACTGTGGCCTCCTGCTCGTCTTTGAGTTCGGCGATCATGGCGTCGGTGGTGAGCATGAGGCCGGCCACGCTGGCCGCGTTGAGGAGGGCGGTTTTGGCGACCAGGGCGGGGTCGATGATGCCGGCCTTGACCAGATCGACGTAGTCGCCGGTGGCGGCGTTGAACCCGTAGCCGATGTCGGACTTGGAGGGCTTGCCGCCTTTGGACTTGCCGTCGGCGGGCGCGCCCTCGCGGACCTTGGCGACCACGATGTCGCCGTCATAACCCGCGTTGACCGCGATCTGCCAGCAGCAGGACTCGCAGGCCGCGGCCACGATGTCGTAGCCGAGCTTCTCGTCGCCCTTGGCCTTCTTTTTGGCTTCGAGGACGGCGTCGATGACGCGGATGAGCGCGACGCCGCCGCCGGGGACGTAGCCCTCCTTGGCGGCGCAGCGGGTGGCGTGCAGGGCGTCGTCGACCAGGTCCTTGCGGGCCTTCATGTCGATCTCCGTGGCGCCGCCGACGCGGACGATGGCCACGCCGCCGGTCAGCTTGGCCAGGCGCTCCATCAGCTTCTCGCGGTCGTAGTCGCTGGTGGACTTGTCATGCTGGCTCTGGATCTGGGCGGCCCGGGTGTTGATGTCGGCCTTCTTGCCCGCGCCCTCGATGATCGTGCAGTCGTCCTTGGTCACGATCACCTTTTTGGCGGTGCCGAGTTCGGTGAGTTCGATGGACTCGAGGCTTCGCCCAAGGTCCTCGGCGAAGAACGTGCCGGCGGTGAGGGTGGCGATGTCGCCGAGCATGGCCTTGCGGCGGTCACCGAAGCCCGGGGCCTTGACGGCGCAGATCTTGATCGTGCCGCGCAGGCGGTTGACGACCAGGGCGGCCAGGGCCTCGTTCTCGACCTCCTCGGCGATGATGAGCACGGGCTTGCCGCTGATGGCGATCTTGTTGAGCAGGGGGAGGAAGTCGCGCAGGTTGCTGATCTTCTTCTCGTGGATCAGCACATGGCAGTCCTCGAGCACGCAGTCGGCGGTCTTGGGGTCGGTCATGAAGTAGGGGGAGAGGTAGCCCTTGTCGAACTGCATGCCCTCGACGTACTCGAGCGTCGTGTCGGCGGTCTTGCCGTCCTCGACCTGGCAGACGCCGTCGGCGCCGACCTTGCTGATCGCCTCGGCGATCAGCTCGCCGACCACGGCGTCGTGGTTGGCCGAAACCGTCGCGATCTTGCGGTAGTCACTCTTGCCGTTGCACTTGACGGCGATGGCGTCGATGGCATCGGCGGCGGCTTGGGCGGCCTTGTTGATCCCGCGCTGGACGTGGACGGCGTTGGCGCCCGCGGCGACCATCTTGAGGCCCTCGGCGAAGATGGCCTCGGCCAGCACCGTGGCGGCGGTGGTGCCGTCGCCCGCCTTGTCGGCGGTGCGCTTGGCGACCTCGTTGACCATCTTGGCGCCCATGGACTCGAAGACCTCGGGCAGCGAGACCTCTTTGGAGACGCTCACGCCGTCTTTGGTGATGTGGGGCGCGCCGTAGGACTTCTGGATGATGACGTGGCGGCCCGAGGGGCCCATCGTGCACTTGACGGCGTCGGCCAGCCGCTTGACGCCGTTCTTCATGTGGACGTGCGCCTCGGAGCCGAACATGAGCTGCTTCTGGGACATGGTGAGTTCCTTTGGTGCCCGGAGGGGCGAATGGGTGAGGTGCGAGGTGATTCTGAGTTCGCAGTGAGTCCTGAGTCGGTGATCGTGGGATGGTGAGGGCTGAGGGGGGTGCCTTGGCCGTGGCGTTGAGCGGCCAAGCGGTTCACCCGGGGGGCGTGAGACGCGGCCTTACCCGCTTGGCCTGCAATCTCCTTGCCACTTCTTGTCGGTTTCATACTCGTCGTTGTACAAGGCCCAGCCGGTTTCCTGGCGGAACCACTTGGAGTACTGCGGGGTGAAGTATCGCCGCCACTGGCCGATCGCGCCGGGGCGATGGGCGCCGGCGGGACGCCCTCGATTTCGGGCGTCGTCGCACGCGTGGGCGTGCGCCCGCAGCCAGGGGGCTGCCGCTTTGTCCACGCTCAGGCACCGGAGCAACTCGCCCAGGTGGCCGGTGCTCGGACTCCTGAGGTCCTCGTAGCGAAGCCAGGTCATCCAGGTGGTGACATCGTCGTTCATGCCGCCCTGCGAGTTGAAGTCCGACTTTCGCTGCGCGGACCACTGGGTCGCGGCGTAGCGGACCCAGCCCTCGTCGGAGAGCAGCAGGTGGGGGCATGACTCGAACAGGTCGGGGTTGGCGACCAAGTCTCGGCGGAGTGAGGCGAGGCGCGCGACACTGCCGGACGTTTGGAAGTCTGGCCTCTGGGAATAGGCTCGCATCGCCGAGCCGTCCGTGAGAAGTTGGCGCATGGTGTAGTCCACCAGCACGTCGCGTCCATCGCGGACCATGACGAACTGCCACGAGCCCTCGTGCATCGGGTCGACGGCCCGTTCGCCGATGTCGCAGACCGTCTTGACGCCTTGCTTGCTGGCCGCAGCGAGCAGGACGTGGCGGCGTGCCGCGTCCTCGACGGTGGCATACGCGCCCGATCCGCCGGTGGGGTCGGGCAACGTGGGCCTGCCGCCCTGGGAAGCGAACATCTGGTCGTACTTGCTGGCGTATGAGGCCGCGACCGGGGTGGGTCCGCACCAGATGTCGGGGTGGTGGTTCAGGGCGTCGGTGAGCCAGTCGTTTCCCGAGCATGGGAAACTGGAGATGAAGACTGTGGTGAACGTGCGAGCCTGGCCGTCGATCTCCAGCGTGGCCTTGTCCTCGCGGGGCGTGGCGGCGGCGACGGCCCGCGCCCACACCTCGGCGGAGGCGGACTGGTTGGCGCACCCGGGGACTTGGGCGGTCATGGCGTGCCCTCCGCGTGGGAGTGCCGCGACGCCGAGGATCGGGTCACCATGCGTTGTCCTCCTCGTACCCGAGCCGAACGAGCAGGGCGCCGGCCTCCTGCTTGAACGCGCGGCGGAAGCGATTGGCCGAGTGGCCGACCGCGTAGTTCACCCAATCGCCCACGTCGCCGCGGCGGTCCTTGGCGCCGGGGTTCTCGGTCGGCAGGCCGGCGGCGGTGCGACCCTGGAGCGGGGCCGCTTCGGCCGGGTCGAGGTCCAGGAATCGGTACATGTCGGCCCGGGTCGGCTCCGGCTCGCGCCGCATGTCTTCGTAGCGATACACCCGAACCGGCTCGCCGGAAACCTTCATGCGGTCGGCCTCGGCCAGGTCATTTGTCAGGCGGCGTGCCCACTTGGCGGCCACATGGCGGGTCCACGCCTCGTTCTCGAACAGGCGCTCGGGATGCTCCTTGAAGAAGCAAGGGTTCTCGCGGACCGCCGCCCGCAGCGGCGTCAGTTCCCGCCCCCAAGGCTGCCGGCTCGCGTCCACGCCGTTGGTGCGGAGCTGGTGGATGGTGTAGGACACCGCGACGTCGCGCCCATCGCGGTGCATGTAGATGTGGGGGCAGCCGGGCAGCAGCACCTTGAGCGGGCGGGGCGTGCGGTCGCCCAGCCAGCGGACCTCCGGCTTTCGGCGCCTGCCGGACTCGCAGGCCATCAGGCGGCGGAGCGTGTCCTGGAAGCACTGCTCGGCCAGGTCGCGCATCGGGCCGCGATGCGCGAGGTGGAACTTGCGCCCGAGGAACTCGTCGAACCCGGCCCGGAGCACCTCGAAGTGGAACTCGCCGCGGCACTTGATGTGCGGATGAAGATCGAGCACCCTGGCAAGCCATGTGGTGCCGCTGCGGGAGTGCCCGCAGACGAAGAAGAACTTGTAGCGGTCGAGATTCATGGGGAGTTGACCACAGCGACACAGAGGCACAGAGGCACAGAAAAAGGCGGGGAGCGTGAGGGACAAGGCGACCAGGGCTCGAAGGCCTTGAAACGTGGCGTAAGCCAGTCGGCGGTTCCGCCGCCGCTCGCCGGAAGCCGCTTCAACACCACGCGACACAGCGCCCACAGGTTCAGGACTTGTCGTGGCCTTCCTGTGTGTGTCTGTGCCTCCGTGATGAATCCTCTCAGCCCCCGATGACGCCCAGCAGCTCGGTCTCCCGCATGATCAGGTGCTTGTCGCCCTTGATCTCGACCTCGGTCCCCGCGTACTTGCCGAAGACGACGGTGTCGCCCAGGCGGACGGAGAGCGTGGCCCGTTTGCCGTTGTCCATGAGCTTGCCGGGGCCCGCGGCCACGACCTTGCCCTGCATGGGCTTCTCCTTGGCGGTTTCGGGCAGATACAGGCCGCTGACGGTGCGGGTCTCCGCCTCGAGCGGCTTGATTAGAACGCGGTCTTCGAGAGGCTTGACGGTCATGGGAGACTCCTTGGGGCTGTCGCCGACGTGCGGCGGGTTGTGTTGAGTCGACGGATCCAGAACGCGAGACGGGCTCTCGCGAGAACGATCAGGTTGCGGGCGGAGGGTTGCCGGCCGGGGCCGCAATGGGGTTTGTGGGGGACGCGGAGGCCGCAGGCTTGGCATGCCCTCGGCGCCTGGCCAGGATGAACTCGACCACCAGCGGGATAAGCGAGACGACGATGATCGCGATGAGCACCGCCTCGAAGTTTTTCTTCACCCACTCGAAGTTGCCGAAGTACCACCCCGCGCCGACGCAGATGCCGACCCACAGGACGGCCCCGAGCACGTTGTAGAACGCGAACTTCGAGTAGTTCATCGCCCCCGCGCCGGCCACGAACGGGATGAACGTGCGGACGATGGGGACGAAGCGGGCGAGGACGACGGCCTTCCCGCCGTACTTCTCGAAGAAGGCGTGGGCCCGTTCGAGGTGCTTGCGGTTCAGGGCTTTCTCGAGCAGGCGCTGGAGGGTCCCGACCTTGGCCGAAGAGGTGGCGGGCGCATTGGAACCCACCCCGCGGTTGAACACGCGTGGCCCGATCCACCGCCCCAGGTGGTAGTTCACCGCATCGCCGAGCACGGCCGCGACGATCAGCACGAGCGACAGCACCCACGGGTTCATGTTCCCGCGAGCCGCCACCGCCCCGGCGGCGAACAGCAGCGAATCGCCGGGCAGGAAGGGCATGATGACCAGCCCCGTCTCGGCGAAGATGATGGCGAAAAGCAGGACGTAGACCCAGATGCCATGCTCCGCGACGAAGCCGTCGAGAAAGGTCGGGAGATCGTGGAGGATCTCGAGGAGTTGGTTGAGGAAGTCGGGCATGTGATCCTTGGACTACCACGGCGATCGCAGGGCGAACATGACGAACTCAGGCGGCACCGGCACACACCACCCGCCCTTCCCGCCGCGCGGAGTGGGCGACGGTCCCGATCGTTCGGCTGGACTGCTCGACCTCCGAAGGTGTGAGCAAGACGATGTCGCGACCGATTTCCAGCCCCCCCAGTGACCGCTCGATCCGAAGCCAGCCGTCCTGCCGTGTCTCCCCCACCTTGAACGGGCGCACCACGAGCAGGTCGAGATCACTACCGTCGTCGGCGTCGCCGCGCGGGTATGACCCGAACACAATCACCCGCTCGGGCGCGAACGCCTCGACGATGCGCCGGACGGCCTCCTGGATGGTGGATTCGGGGATCATGGTGGATGCGTGCCGGTCGTCGTCGCCTCCCGAGTGCGGTGGTGCGCGCCTCACGCGCTCATCTTCCGTCGATACTGGTCGATCGAGATCCCTGTCTTGCCAGCGTTCGCTCTTCGGGCGGCGCGGATCGCACGCACGTCCTCGGCTTCCTCAAGCGCCTCGACCATTTGCTCGTACTCGGCGTAGGTCATCGTGAGCACGACGAACTCCGCCTTGCCGCCTTTCTTCATGATGTGGGGGTTGAGTTTAACCATCTCAGATTCCTCAGTCGTACGCCCCGCCTCGATGCCGAACCGCATGAACCACTGATGCGGTCGCCCTCCAGATCGAACAACACCCGATAGTCCCCGACTCACGGGCACCAGCCCGGCTCGTGGCTCACGAGCCGTTTGACGTCGGCGGATGCGAAGCCATCGGAGAGCTTTGCCAACTTGGCGACAATCCGCGCACGACCACTCGCGGGAACCCGTTTCATGTCCTTCTCAAAGCGGGGAAGGATGACGACCCGGTACACCAAGGCGGTTCTCCGCGGGCGACCTCACATCCCCATCCCACCCATCCCCATGCCGCCCATTCCGCCCATGCCTCCCATCCCGCCCCCGCCGTGCCCGTGCCCGGCGTGACCATCCTTCGGCTCGGCCTTCTCCGTGATGATGCAGTCGGCCGCCAGCAGGATGCTCGCGACGCTGGCCGCGTTCTGAAGGGCCGAGCGATCGACTTTCGCGGGTGTGATCACGCCCGCTTCAACCAGGTCCTCGAAGGTGTCGGTCAGGGCGTTGTAGCCGAAGTTGGGCTTCGGGGTTTCTTCGATCTTGGCGACGACCACCGTGCCCTTGGCCCCCGCGTTGTCGGCGATGGTGCGGGCCGGGACCGCCAGCGCCTGACGCACCACCTCAAGCCCTGCCGCGAAGTCGTACTTGGCCTGCCCGATGTCGTCCGACGACACTTCCTTGCTCTTGCCGTAGACCGCGCGCCACTCCTTCATGGCTTCGATCGAGGCGCGGGCCCGGATGAACGAGACGCCGCCGCCGGGCACGATGCCCTCAGCGACTGCGGCCCGGGTCGCGTGCAGGGCATCCTCGACGCGGGCCTTCTTCTCCTTGAGTTCCGCCTCGCTGGCGGCTCCGACGGAGATCTGGGCCACGCCCCCGGCCAGCTTGGCCAGGCGCTCCTGCAGCTTCTCGCGGTCGTAGTCGCTGGTGGCGGCCTCGATCTCGCCTCGGATGATCGAGACGCGGGCTTTGATGTCGTCCGAGTCGCCGCCGCCCTCGATGACGGTCGTGTTGTCGGCGTCAACCTCGATCTTCTTGGCCATGCCCAGCTGCGACAGCTGGACATTCTCCAGCGTCACGCCCAGGTCCTTCATGATCGGATCGGCCCCGGTCAGGATGGCGATGTCCTCGAGCATCGCCTTGCGGCGGTCGCCATAGCCCGGAGCCTTGACGGCCACGACCTGCAGCGTGCCGCGGAGCTTGTTGATGACCAGGGTCGCCAGCGCCTCGCCCGTGACATCCTCGGCGATGATGAGCAGGGGCTTCTTGGCCTTCATCACCTTCTCGAGCAGCGGCAGCAGGCCCTGCACGCCCTCGATCTTGTCCTCGTGCACCAGCACCAGGCACTTCTCCAGCTCGACCTTCATGCCGTCGGTTGAGGTCACGAAGTTGGGCGACAGGAACCCGCGGTCGAACTGCATGCCCTCGACGACCGTGACCTCGGTCTCGCGCCCCTTGCCCTCATCGACGGTGATGACGCCGTCCTTGCCCACCTTGTCGAAGGCGTCGGCCATGATCTTGCCGACCTCCATGTCGTTGTTGGCCGAGATGGCCGCCACGTTCTCGATGTCGCGCTTGCCCTTGACAGGCGTGGCGAGTTCCTTGATGTGATTCGCGGCCGCCTCGACACCCTTCTTCATCCCGCGGACCAGCGCGTTGGCATCAACCCCGGCGGCGATGTGGCGCAGCCCCTCGCGGAACAGCGCCTCGGCCAGCACGGTGGCCGTGGTCGTCCCGTCGCCGGCATCGTCAGACGTCTTGCTGGCCGCCTCTTTGACGAGTTTGGCCCCCATGTTCTCCGCCTTGTTGCGGAGCTCGATCTCCTCAGCCACCGTCACGCCGTCCTTGGTCACGGTCGGCCCGCCCCAGGACTTGTCGATGATGGCATTGCGGCCACGGGGTCCCAGCGTGCTCTTGACCGCCCGGGCGAGCTTCTCAACCCCGGCGAGCAGGGCCTGGCGAGCTTCGATATCGAACGTGAGTTCCTTGATGGCCATGGTCTGAGTGCTCCGTCTTTGGTTGGGCAGGTGCCTGGATCTGGTGTTGGGATCGTGGGACTGATGCGACGATGCCGAGGTAAGGTGGCTTGGAGGGCGTTTGGGAAATCATTGGCCCGAGGGCCACGCATGTCGGCGTCGATCGCGCTCGGAGACCATCGCTCCGATCGGAGTCAGTAGGCAAGCCCGGTGCCACCGACAGGTTGTTCCGAGTGGCCGGGAGTGGGATGGAGGGTGGGGATGGGGTGGATTTGGAGGCCACGACGGCGGTTTGCCCTGTCAGGGTTTGGCGAAAGGGTGCGAACGCCTGCCGAAATGGCAGGCCGGTCCGGGTTTGAGGTCGATTGACACGGGGGGACGACCTATGGGAGGCTGGACGGACTCCAAGGAAGGAGTTACCGACCATGACCAATGGTTGTAGAATGAGCGTTCTGGTGGCGTCTGTGAGCGGGCTCGCGCCCGTCGCCCTCGCCCAGCCCATCCCCAGTTACGGCCATGACTTCGTGACCGTCGGTGCGCTCAACAACGCGCCCTACGACGCCCACCCGGTTCCGTGGTTCCCGCCACCGCTCGCGCACAACCGCGGCTCTGTCGCATATCCCT
>Ga0163144_10008527_pt1 | contig 22178 bp, 25 predicted proteins | sample OliLak19BULKMAT1_FD_123175 | JGI IMG/M metagenome (GOLD analysis project Ga0163144, IMG submission 123175) | Freshwater microbial mat bacterial communities from Lake Vanda, McMurdo Dry Valleys, Antarctica - Oligotrophic Lake LV.19.BULKMAT1 | ecosystem: Environmental > Aquatic > Freshwater >... | reverse complement strand
CTGTCATCGGGGTGTCCTCGGTTAGGTTGCTGGTGTTGCAACCCAACCCTACCGGCGATTCCCCGATGACGCCTCAGAGGTCTTCGCCTCTTCAGCTCGTACACCACCACCCGGGACACGACCGTGTCGCAACCCAACCCTACCGGCGATTCCCGATGACAACCCAGCGCAAGGGACGGCGCGCGCTGACTCTTGCGGTCCGCGCGCCGTCCCTCGCTAAACTCCTACACCACGTCCTGGGGCACGACCGACAGACAGAAGGCAGCCGATGAGCGGAGGCTGCTTGACGTTCGTGAAGCGGCGATATGGCTAGGTCTGTCCAAGTCGACTCTCGACAAGATGCGCTGTTCTGGTCGAGGGCCACGTTTCATTCGCGCGACTGACCGCGCGATCAGGTACGACCCTGAGGATCTGCGAGCGTTCGCTGATGAGCGTCGCCTGCGCTCGACCTCGCAGATCATCGAAGCCCTGAACGCATAGTTCGGGCGCGTCGGCGCTTGTTCCAGACAGTCAGAAACAATTGCAGCAACGGCCGGCAACGCGCGGCATCACGCCGATATCTTGTGAACAATTTCCCGACACGGTGCTTACCAGGTGCTTACCAGCGCACTTCGTTGATGGTCGGCGGCGAGCTAAGTGCATGAAAAGATGGTGCTGCCTAGGTGACTTGAACACCTGACCCCCGCATTACGAATGCGGTGCTCTACCAGCTGAGCTAAGGCAGCTTCCGGCTTGTCGCCAACGCGGGGCTATAACCCGGAGGAGGTTAAGAAAGCAAGGTCGGTCGCCAGCCCGCAGGGAATGCAGAACCGGCGGCCGAAAAGAGGAGTCCTGTCAGGCACCAGACCCGACACCGCGACGCTTTCAGGCCGGCTTGCGGAAGCGCAGGGTGAGGCGGTCGCTTTCACCGATGGCCTTGTATTTGGCCGCATCAAAACCGGCCGGGGTCTCGCCGCGGTTGCCCGGCGACGTCCATGAGTTTGGCAGTAGGGTCCACACGCCAAAGGGGTGATCCTTGGTATCCTTGGGGTTCGCGTTGACCTCGCTCTCCGCTTCTAGAACCAACCCGGCCTTCTGGGCCGCGGCAACGATTGAGGCTTTTGACACATAACCGTCGCCGCCCAGGCGGCCATTGACGTTCGCCTCGGGGCGAGGATCGGCGCGGTGATCAACCACGCCCAGCACACCTCCCGGTTTGATTGCGGCTGCGAAATCACCGAAATATTTGTCCACCATGCCGGGCTGCCAGTACCAGTTGTGGAAGTTGCGGAAGGTCAGGACCATGTCCGCGGTTCCGGCGGGTGCGAGAGGTCCGGAATCCTTGTTGAAAGGAACGTAGGTCTGCGCTCCCCACACAGCCTGGTCGGAAACGGCGGCGATCGGATTGCCAGTGCCGACATACTTGCCGCCCGTTGCCTTGGCGTATGGCGCGAGAATCTCGGCGTAGTAGCTGCCCGGCGCGATCTCGATCACCGTCATGCCCGGCTTGAGCCCGAAGAAAGCCAGCGTCTCGGCCGGATTGCGATACGGATCGCGAACCTTGTTCGTGTCGGAACGCGCCGGATTGGCGATAGCCGTCGCAAGCGCGGGGTCTGCCTTTGGCGCGGCTTGCGTTGCCTGTGCGTTGGCACTGTCCATCGCAGGTGTGGTACAGGCCATCAGGGCCGCCGCCATCGTCGCGAACATAGCGAGATTCTTCGTCGTACGGATCAAGACGTTCTCCAGTGTCCATGGGCTCACAGTATCCGTGAGCCGTGTCAGGCTATCCCCGTCCGGGATGCAGGACGGAGCTATGCGGCCAACGACAGTGGGGCAAGCGCTGCGGCACACAAATCAGCGCCAGCGCGATGACAACCGCGTATGTAACTGAGCTTACTTGCTCTTGCTCCACGACGCGCTTAGCCGGGCCCAGCCGTTGCCGCAGCGGCACCGAGCAGGCGCGTGTTGAGCGACTTCATGGCGTCGTCGAGCATGGCGCGCTGCATCGCCTTCTCGCGCCATGTCGCAAAGCCGTCATGTGCTCGCCCGGAAAGTCCCACGACAGAGCTCACAGCGTTGCGTATCTCGCCGACATCCAGCTGACGACGCGCCGTGCGGATCGTCTCCGCAGCCAAAGCCACGCTTTTGGTCGGCTCGAACGTCACCACGCCGGCGAATGCCTGCCGGAGCCAGTTCCAGCCGTCATCGCTGTCTTCCTCCGCATGCCGCAACACGCGCGCCGCGCTCGTGTCAAAATCGGCGCGCAGTTTCGACAGGGCAGGCACGCCAGACACTTTGAAGGCCGCGATCTCGGACAAGGCCGGGTCGCCCGGAAGAAGTTCCGACAGTGCAGCGTGCTCGGCGGCGAAGGGCTCGCCATTGCGCGCAGCGCCTTCAAGGACGGCGAGTGCGCGGATGGTCTGCGCGCGCGTGGTTGCCGTAGTCACTCTCTCGGGCACGATCGCACTAGCAGCCACAGAAATTCGCGGTGCGGCCGCCAGCGACAGCCCGCGCTGGCCGGCCAGTTCGGAGGCCACATCATTCAGCCCGGTCTCAAGCGCGCTTAGCGCCGCCTCGCGTTGGTCGAACGCGGTGACCAGCGTCGTGTTGGCCAGGTTGAGTTCCGCCACCTGGCTGGCGAGGTCTGCAATGGCGCGGCGGACATCCTGCGTGGTTTCGGGTGAGGCGGTCGCGTCGTCGGCTATGCGCTCAAGCCGGTTGAAGCGCGCCAGCAGGATGCCAAGCGGCGTCGTGCTCGCCACAGCGCTTTCGGTTCCGGCACCCGTGCCGACGCCGCTTACGGCGGATAGCTGCGCTGCCAGCGCGCTGATATCCGCTCGCAGCGTGGTATCTGCAACATCCTTTTCGCGCAGCCGGTCGCCGTGTGCAGCGAGGCGCGCACGCATCGTGACGATGTCCGTGCTCGCCTGGCTCGAGCCACGCTGCAGGGCTTCGATCGCAAGCGACAGTTCGTCGATCTCCCGCGCCAGCGTGCCTGTCGGCGCGTTCGAGCTGGAATTGCTCACGATGATGGCCACGGTCGCGCCCAGCACGGCGGCAAGCGAACTTGCCGTGACAAGGTGGGGCCACGTAACCGAACGGCTGCGCATGCGGCGAGGGCCCACGCGCCGCGACTGCGACCGCGACAATGGCGCCGGGGCGTCTTCTGCAGGTTCGAATTCCGCGTCGATCGGCTCAGGCTCGACGCGCGACGGATCAGTCATCGACCACCAGCCTCATGGCGTGCGCCTACCGCCTCCCCACTCGCAGAATAGGCCGAGAAAGCCGATTGTCTCAACCAGAAAACAGGCGCGCCAAGGCCGAAATCAACGACGCTTCGTCCGGCGTTGCCGCAATCTCGACCCGCGACGCGCGCCCTGCCAGTGGCGCTGCCGCAGCTTGCGAGATCGCAACGATCGAGAGCGGCTCGCGCCTACCGGCGCTGTCGGCAAAACTGGCGAGAATGGCTGCGGCGCGTGGGGAATGAACCATCGCGGCGTCGATTCGCGCCTCCCCCGACAGCAGAGCGGCAAGGTGCGGGCCGGGAGATTGCACTGGAACGGCGCGGAAAACCGCAACGAACCGGGCGGTGTGCCCGGCGGCCGAAAGCCGTTCGGCCATATCGCCGCGGCTTTCCGCGTTGCCAACATGAAGAAGACGCATGGCCTGGGGCAGCTTGCGCGCGATCAAGTCCGCGAGAGCATGTACGTCCCCGTCCGCCGAAACGACTTCGGCGAAGCCCGTCCCGCGGGCCGCTTGGGCCGTGCGGGCACCGACGCAGAACACGCGGGCGTCCCGCCGCGGCGACAGACGAGCGAATTGCCGCGCCCCGTTCGCGCTGGTGAAGGCAAGGGCGTCGAACTCCGGAATCACCGCATCGATCGGCGCGATGGCGAAAACTGGTTCAACGACCGGCTCGAAACCTGCGGCGCGCAGGCGCGCGGCCGTCTCCGATGCGCCGGGTTCGCTGCGCGTCACCAGGATGCGTGGCGAGTGTGTGTGCAGCACGGGGCTCGGGTCTTGCGGGTTTCGGGCGACGCAGTTATCTGCTCAGGAGGTCCGGATCGCAACCCTTTAGCTGCGCTGCAAACTGCTCAGGCGTCGGCATCCGTCTCATCGCCATCGTCTGGGCGCGGAATACCTGCGAGTTCGTAGGCGCGTTCGGCGGCGACATCCTCGCCCATCACACTGCCCAGTACTTCGGCGTCAAACGCGCTCGGCCTGCCTTCGATCAAGCCTTCCGCGCGCCAGCGCCTCGATCCGTCGTCGGCAAGCAGTTCTCCCGCCATCTCGGCACCTTCCGGCGTCAGCCGGAAGTGGGCGGCGATCGGCGTGCGGCACGAGCCGTCGAGCTTGCGCAGGAAGGCGCGCTCGGCCAGCGCTGCAAGCCGCGCCTCCTCATTGTCGAGTTTCGCCGCCAGCGCCTTGAGCCAGTCAGGCGCGTCCATCCGCAGCATGGCGCCGATGATACCTTGGCCGCCTGCGGGAAGCATCTCGTCGATCTCCAGGATGCCTGCCGCCTTGTCGATCATGCCGAGGCGGCGCAGGCCCGCTGCAGCAAGAATGGTAGCCTGCGCTTCGCCCTCGGCCAACTTGCGCAGACGCGTCTGGACGTTGCCGCGGAACATCACGACCTTGAGGTCGGGGCGCGCGGACAGCAGTTGCGCCTGGCGGCGAAGGCTGGATGATCCAACGACCGCGCCCTTCGGGAGGTCCGCCAGCGAAGCGAAGGGTCCGATCAGGCAGTCGCGTGGGTCCTCGCGCTCCAGGAATGTCGCCAGATAGAGATGGTCGGGCAGAGTGACCGTCACATCCTTCAGCGAGTGAACCGCAATGTCGATCTCGCCCAGCTCTTGGGCCCGGTCGAGCTCCTTGGTGAACAGGCCTTTGCCGCCAGCGTCCTGCAGCGGGCGGTCGAGGATCTTGTCGCCGGTCGTGGTGAAGGTGTGCAACACCGTGGCGATCTCGCCCTCCGACGCCTTCGCGATCAGTGCGGCGAACATATTCGCCTGCGCTAGCGCCAGGGGCGAGCCCCGCGTGCCGATCCGGACTGTTCGCTGTGATGTCATCGTTGGCTTTCTGAACGTTCGCGGCGTACAAGCGCCGCCGCAATGATGCAAGGCGCTGTCACGGTTCTTGGTATCGAAACCAGCTGCGATGAGACCGCGGCGGCGGTCGTGCGCCTCGGAAACGACAGGGCCGAGGTACTGTCGGAGCATGTCGCCAGCCAGACCGAGGACCATGCCCTCTATGGCGGGGTAGTGCCCGAAATCGCCGCCCGGGCGCATGTTGAACGGCTGGATTCGCTGATCCGCCTCACGATGGAAGAGGCAGGCGTCGGCTGGGGCGGGCTCTCCGGAATAGCAGCCACGGCTGGTCCGGGACTCATCGGCGGTGTCATGGCGGGCCTTTCGACCGCCAAGGCGATCGCGCTGGCGCGCGGTCTGCCGCTGGTGGCCGTCAACCATCTGGAGGGCCATGCCCTCAGCGCCCGCCTCGCCGAGGAGGTGAATTTCCCCTACCTGCTCCTGCTCGTGTCAGGTGGGCATTGCCAGTTCGTGTTCGTTGAAGGCGTCGGTCGCTATCGCCGTCTGGGATCGACGATCGACGATGCTGCAGGCGAGGCGTTCGACAAGACTGCGAAACTCCTTGGCCTTCCCGGGCAGGGCGGCCCTGCGGTCGAACGCGCAGCGCTGACCGGTGATGCCGGTGCCGTCGCTCTTCCCCGTCCGCTTCTCGACCGGCCGGGACTCGAGATGAGCTTCTCCGGCCTCAAGACCGCCGTCCGCCGCGCAGCGGAAGGACAGCCACTCACCGCGCAGCGCAGCGCCGACGTCTGCGCGTCCTTCCAGGAAGCTGTCGCCGACATTCTCGCGGTGAAGTCCGCCCGCGCGATGGAGATGGTGGGCGAGCTCACGGATCGCCGCACCTTCGTCGTGGCCGGCGGCGTCGCCGCCAACAAGGCGCTCCGCGCACGTCTCGAAGCCGAAGCGCGTCACCACGACTTCCGCTTCGTCGCGCCGCCTTTGCGCTGGTGCACCGACAATGGCGCGATGATCGCACTTGCCGGCGCCGAACGCCTGCGCCTCGGCTATGTCGATGCGCTCGATACGCCCGCGCGCGCAAGGTGGCCGCTGGATGAGGCGTCCGCCTTCGCCGCGCCGGTCTACGGTGCTGGCAAGAAAGGCGCGAAGGCATGAACGATCACAGCGGCGGCTCACCGAGCGCCGGCGCCGTGACGAGCGGCGCATCGTCCGGCGAGCGGGAATCGGCTGGCGCGGTAACGGGTGCGGGGATGTCTTCCCACGCTGCTGGAGGCTTGTCGCCGACACTCAGCACCTGCCGCACCGAATACGCTCCGCCGAGCTGATTGGCCGAATAGCCTGCGGCCTCATCGAGCGGATACTCCTGCCCGAGCAACAACTTTACACGAGGATTGATCTGCTCGCCGTGGCAGACGAGGCATTCCTCACCCATCAGGATCGGGCGTATCCAGCGGAACACCTTCTTCTCTTCCTCCAGCCGGATCTCCGCGACATCCAGCGCTTCAGCGTCCAGGCCAGAGTCCAGCATGAAGCTCATCTGCTCCATTTGCTGACGCTCCCAGTCGTCGGGCGCGTTGGCGGGATTGCGAACGCCGAGCGCCGTGCGGCTGAATTCGACCTGCAGCTGATTGCTGATCTCGCGCCCCCAGTCCGGAACGTGGTCGGCATAGGCCAGCCAGACGGCGACCGGATCTTCGTCACGCCGCAGCCTGGCGATCATCTCACGCGTAATGCGCTGGTCGAACGCCAGCGCCGCCTGTCGTGCCGTGCGGATGCTCGCAGCAGGCGGCGGCTCCAAGGGCGGTGTGCAGGAAGCCGCGACAAGCACTGCGCAGCCCATGCTCAGCGCATGCGCCCGCAACCGCGCCTCAGCTGGCCTTGAGCATGAACTTGAAGGTCGACGCATCCGGCTCGGCTGTGCTTTCCCATGGGCGGCGCTGAGCCAGTGTGATTTCGCCTTCGCCGGCCGCAACCGCCTCGAACACAACGACTTCCCAGTGATTGCCGCCGGCAAAGCCCGGCAGGAATTGCGATGTCGTCGTCGACCCGCTGGGGCCATCCGTGGCCCTGGCCCACGCCGGCGGCGCCGATGCGCCCCAGACATAGCCCGCGGTCGGGACGCCCGAGAGCGCCACCGCGACCTTGTCGCCAACCTTCATGTCGAACGATTTGCCGGCATCATCGCTTGTCAGTGTGTGCGCAACGCCGTCCATCTTCGGCGGCGGCAGGGAGCGCGGTTCGAACGTGCAGGTCCGAGTTGTGCCTTCCGATGTCCAGGTGGAGCCGGGCCCGTCGAGCATAAGCGATACAGCGTCATTCTTCCACGTCATCCCGGTCGTGGCGGCCTCGTCGACCTTCAGGCTGATGGCTGCCCCGCCATCCACCCGCGCGAGCGTCTCACCGTCACCAGGGTGGAAGACGACATCCAGCTTCGACCCGCCTTCGCAGGTGAAGTTCGCCGCATAGTCGAAACGCTCGTCAGCCACAGGTTTCGGCTCGCCTCCATCTGTGACCGTCTGCCCGGCGCAGGCCGCCAGACCGAGCCCGGCCGCAAGCGCAATCGACATCAGTCTCATGTGCAAAGTCCCCTCGTCGCTATGCGCCGACTGTCCGCCCGGCTGGCAACCGTTGCAACCAGATTCGCCAGCACGGACAGGATTTTTGCCGCGCTGCCGGACCCGGCCGAATCCCTCTAGACCCCGCCATGTCCCGGAAACGCGGGGATCGGAGACACGCCATGGCGGATTTCACCTCGATAATGCTGGCCGTGGCTGCGCTTGGAGCGGGCGGTGCCGCTGCCAGCGGGTGGACGGCGGCTGTCATCGTTCCAAACACGCACTTCGATGGGCTGGACGCTGGCAGGGCAGACCGCATGATCCGCAAGGTGATCTCAGCGACCGCCGGCTTGCAGGCGCTTCTACTTGGCGTTGCCACGGGCGCAGCCCTGTTGGGCGGAGCACGGGCCGCCGCCATCGTGTCTGCAATCTGTGCGGTCGGCTTCCTGTCGAATGTCTGGACGCTTGCCCCGCGTAAGGAGAAGACAGTGCCCGGCATCAGGAAGCGCACCTCCACGCAACGCGCGGTCGCCGTCGCGCTCACGCTTCTCATGACCGTCGCTGCCCTGACAGCGGCGGGTTTGGCGGCGTTCGGGGTCTGAGCGCTTCCGAGCGACAGGCCAGACATCGTGGCCGATTTGCGAACACCTGTCGGCTCGCGCCAGCCCGCAAATTGTGTATGCCGATGCTACGGGCAACAGGTCGTGGACGGAGCTAGGGCATGGATATCGCGATCCAGACGTTTGTGAAGGGGTTTCCGGATTTTCTGATTCATGGCGCCGTGACGCTCGCCCTTCTGACGGCCGGCTGCATTGTCCATGTGCTGCTGACGCCGATGAAGGAGATGCAGCTGATCCGGGCTGGGAATATTTCTGCAGGCATCAGTGTCGGCGCGGTCATTGTTGGTCTTGCAATTCCGATGTCGGCCTGTCTCGCCACGGCCACAACGGTCTATGACATCCTGATCTGGGGCGTGGTGGCCATCCTCTTGCAATTGCTGGCCTTTCGGGCGGCCGACCTCCTGCTGCCCGACCTTCCCAAGCGCATCGAGCGCGACGAGGTCGGTGCGGCCCTGGTCCTGGCGGGCGTGAAGATTGCTGCTGCAATGATCATGGCGGCGGCCTTGTGAGTTGGCGATCGCGGACGAATATTAGTGGCTCGCGGAGACGGGCATGAGGATTCCCGACTGGGTCGTCTATGCGGTCGTGCTGGCCGTGATCGTCGGGACGCTGTTTTCCAGCGGCGCGAGCGACAACGATCCATTCCGCGATGCGGGGGGCGAGGGTCGTGAGGAAGAGCGGTCAGACGTTCCAGCGCCCGGCTTCAACACCCGGCCGGAGATCTTGGCGCCTAACTCGGAAGCCGGGCCCGTCCTTCCGGGGTCCCATCCCTTTGATGAACGTGTGCTGGTCCAGGTCGGCGACGCCGAAGATGGCATCGGCACAGCTTTCGCCATCAACGAGGCTGGCGCATGGCTTACCGCTCGGCACGTGGTCGATGGCTGCACGCGGGTCGGCCTGGCGGTCGGCAGTGGCCGCATGGTGAGGGTGAACGAGGTCCATACCTCGGAAGACAGCGATCTCGCGCTTCTGGTCACCGACCGCGCCCCGGTCGCGCTGCAACTCGACCTTGATCGCGAACTACGTGTCGGCGAGCCCGGCTACCATGTCGGCTTCCCTCAAGGCATGTCGGGCGAGGCGGTCTCCGTCCTCGAAGCCCGCTCCAACCTCGTCACACGAGGCCGCTATGCGATGGAGGAGCCTGTCCTCACCTGGGCGGAGCAGGAGCGCACCGACGGCATCGAAGGCACCCTCTCCGGCATGAGTGGCGGTCCGGTATTCGACCGGGACGGCGCCGTGATCGGCGTCACGGTCGCCGAAAGCCCGCGCCGTGGCCGCATCTATTCCGCCTCCCCCGATTCGATCCGCAGCTTCCTCGACGGTCAGGGACTGGTCGCGCCGGGCGGCGACGCACGACCGATTTCCGCGACCTCCTATGCAGCGGAGGCGGATCGGCTTAGGGACTCGCGCGCCGTCGTCAAAGTCCTCTGCCGCGTGAATCATCCTTAAAAAACTGGGCCTGATGGATCTCTTCGCTGATCGCCTGATGGACGGGGTGCGCCGCCTCGGTCCCCTTTGCGTGGGCATAGACCCGCATCCCGCCTTGTTGCCGCCGCTGTTCGGACCGCCTGGTCCAGACGCCGCTGCGCGCTGGGGTGTTGCCCTCGTCCAACGCTGCGCTGGCAAGGTTGCGGTGGTGAAGCCGCAAGCCGGCCTGTTCGAGCGCTGGGGCGCCAAGGGGCTGGCCGCCCTCGAGACCGTATGCGAGGCCGCAACGTGCGCCGGCCTCATCGTCATCCTCGACGCCAAGCGCGGCGATATCGGCACGACGGCTGATGGTTATGCGGAAGGCTATCTCGGCGACGCTGCGTCCTGTCCGTGCGATGCGATTACCGTGAACCCCTATATGGGCGTCGACACGATAGCGCCCTTCGTTGCGGTTGCCGAGCGGACAGGCAAGGGGGTTGCCGTTCTCGCGCGTACCTCCAATCCCGGCTCCGCTGACTTCCAGGCAAAGCTGGTCGATGGCGAACCGCTCTACATCCACGTTGCGCTAGCGCTTCAGCCGCTGGTCCAGCGCTTGCGCGGCAGGGGGGGCTGGTCCGGCCTGATGCTGGTCGCTGGCGCCACTGGGCCTGACGATGCGCGCCGGCTACGCGCCGCCGCAGGAGACGCGCTATTCCTGGTGCCGGGCTATGGAGCGCAAGGGGCAGGCGCCCGCGACGCCGTCGCCGGCTTCGTCATGCGCGGTGACCGACTGGAGGGCGGGGTGGTCAATGCCTCACGCTCTGTCGCGTCCCCGGCCGGCTCGCTCGAAGCCGCGACGGCTGTTGCATGGGAGATGGGCATCGATGCGGCGCTCGCATCGGCACAGGCCGACCTTCTTGCCGCCACCAGTGGCTGAGAGGGCCGGTTCTCGAAAGGTTAAACGTCCCCCCCGGGCGAAACATTTACCTGTCCATCACAGTGTTCTCCAGTCCTGCCAGAGGAAGACCAGGTTCGCCGGAGAGGCCCCGAGATCGGCTGTCGCGCAGCAGATCCGCAAGACTGCGGTCGTCGCGGCGATCATTCTCGTGGTTGTGCTGCCGTTCGACTATCTGGTCATAGGCATTCTGTTCCGTGACCCCGGCCACACCTATTCCGCCACGCTGACGATCGTGATCACGCTGCTCGCCGCGCCGCCATTCTCCTTCTTCCTGATCCGCCGGGGGGCGCGTCTCGAAGCGGCGTAGGCCCTGCTGGCGGAACAGCGCGCCCGCCGCCTGTTCTAGGTGGAATCAGCCCGCGACGCCGCCGAGGCCGCCAACGGCCGTGAAGGGCACGATGCGCTGTCGCGGGAGGAGTTCGATCTTGTTCTCCTCGCTGTCCACATGCCGGTCATGGATGGCGTCGAAACCACCCGCCGCATTCACGAATCCAGCTCCGCATGGCGCGGACTTCCCGTGATCGCGCCGACGGCCGTTCCCATCGCCGGCGACTGCGAGCGTCTCCTCGCGACTGGCATGTCCGGCTATGTCTCGAAGCCGATCGACCAGACTCAGCTGCTTTCCGCCATCGCCGCCGTGCTGGGCGGTGCTGCGGCGACTGTCGGCGCATCAGCAGCTCAGGGCCGCTCGGGTGTCGACATCGGCGACATCCTTGCCGACCTCGATCGCCTCGCTGGCTGACGTCGCGTTTCCGCTACACGCCGATCATTTCACGCAACACCGCGAGGGCCTTCACGGTTTATCGGCGCCGTCCGGTCCCGGTCGGGCTTTGCAAACTCTGCTAACAGTGCTGAAAAGCTTGCCAGTCCGAGTGACAGGACGCGAGGGAGGTCTTCATGAAGCGCTTTGGAGCATTGCTCGGCGGAGCAGCGTTGCTTGTGCTGGCGGCGTGCGGCGAACAGGCGGCTGCGCCACTGGCGCCAATCACCGCCGCCGAGGTCAACGGCGCGGCCATCATAGCCGCCGACCAGCGACCTGACATCTGGATTAGCCACGGTCGCACCTATTCCGAACAGCGCTTCTCGCCGCTTGCGCAGATCAACATAAACACTGTCAAGGAAATCGGGCTGGCGTGGTCGGCAAACCTCGATGCGAACCGCGGCATGGAATCGACGCCCATCGTGGTCGACGGCGTGATGTACGTCACCTCCGCCTGGTCGATCGTCTACGCCTACGACGCCAAGACGGGCGAGCGGTTGTGGAAATACGATCCGGAAGTCGACAAGGCGCGCGGCGTCTCCGCCTGCTGTGATGTCGTCAACCGCGGCGTCGCCATCTGGGAAGGCAAGGTCTTCGTCGGCACGATCGACGGCCGCCTCATCGCGCTCGACGCCTCACGCGCCGAAGGCGTCGTGGAGGGCCTCAAGAAGTCGCTATGGGAAGTTGTGACCATAGACCAGTCGAAGCCGTACACCATCACAGGCGCCCCGCGTGTGATTGACGGCAAGGTCATCATCGGCAATGGCGGCGCAGAGCTTGGCGTGCGCGGCTATATCTCGGCCTACAACGCGGCAGACGGCAAACTCGCCTGGCGCTTCTACACCACGCCGAACCCGACAAAGCAGCCCGACGGCGCAGCATCCGACAAGGTGTTTGCCGAGAAGGCCAACGCCACCTGGGGCGACAAGGGCGACTGGACCATCAGCGGCGGCGGCGGCACGGCGTGGGACGCGATGGCCTACGACCCCGATCTCGGCATCCTCTATGTCGGCGTCGGCAACGGCTCGCCCTGGAACCAGCGGCTGCGTGATCCGGACGCCAAGGACAACCTGTTCCTCTCCTCGATACTCGCACTCAAGGCCGACGACGGCGAATACGTGTGGCACTACCAGACCACGCCGGGCGAGACGTGGGACTACACGGCGACACAGCACATAATCCTCGCCGACATCAAGATCGGCGACACCACACGCAAGGTGGCGATGCAGGCACCCAAGAACGGCTTCTTCTATGTCCTCGACCGCGCAACCGGCGAGTTGCTCTCGGCCGACAAGTTTCAGGACAACGTCAACTGGGCCTCGAGCGTCGATCTCAAGACCGGTCGCCCAGTTGAAGCCCCCGAGGCCCGCTATCTGGAAACACCCTTCGCGGCCATTCCCGGCCCTCTGGGCAGCCACAACTGGCACCCAATGGCTTTCAGCCCTGACACAGGCCTCGTCTACATCCCTGCGCAGACCATCCCGCAGGTCTTCGCCGACCAGGCTGATTTCGCCTATCGCCCCGGCTTCTGGAACACCGGCGTCGAGTTCGCCGCCGCGCCCGGCCCGGCACCAACGCTGAATGAACGCCTCGCCGGACGCGCGGCTCTCAAGGGCCAGCTGGTCGCGTGGGATCCTGTCGCCAAGAGGGCGCGCTGGGTGATCGACTATGCCACCCCATGGAATGGCGGCGTGCTGGCCACTGGCGGGGGCCTTGTGTTCCAGGGCGGCCTCGATGGCAAGTTCCGCGCGTACGATGCGGCAAAGGGCGGCGCGGCGCTCTGGGAGACGGACGGCCAGTATCCGGTCATGTCCGGCCCGATCAGCTACGAGATCGACGGCGAGCAATACATCGCCGTCACCGCCGGCTGGGGCACCGGCCTGCCGCTCACGGGCGGCGGCAATGCGATCCCGAACATCGGCTCCCCCGAGATGGGCCGTGTGCTGGTGTACAAGATCGGCGGCAAGGCCGCGCTCGAGGCCTACGCCCCCTACGAGATGGAAAAGGTCGCGGCGACCGAGGACTTCGGCAGCGCCGCGGTGGTTGAACACGGCCGCGTGCTCTACGATCGCAACTGCATGGTCTGCCATGGCGGGCTCGTCGTCTCCAGCGGCGTCGTCTCTGACCTTCGCTGGTCGAAGGCTCCGGCCACCAAGGACGGCTTCGCCGACATCGTGCTCGAAGGCCTTTACGCCTCCGCAGGGATGGCGAGCTTCGCGAACACGTTGAACGCTGCCGACGCGGAGGCCGTCCGCGCTTACATTGTCAACCGCGCCAACGAGGATGCAGCCGCATATGCCGCACAGGTGCCGCAGTAGGAGAGGTCCGCCGTCCCGTGAGATGCAGAAAGGCCCGGAGCAACGCTCCGGGCCTTTTGATTTCGCGTTGCCAGTAGCTTGCTTCGGCCAGCAGCTTACTTCGGATTGCAGTAATTCAGAAAGTCCGCAGCCGCCGTTCCGAACCCGGTCAGCGAGCCGATATACTTCGCCTGCACCTGCGCCCCCGTATTCTTCACCAGCGCCCACTCGACCTCGCCCCGATCGCTTACGAACGACACCATGTCCGGCTGGCCCAGCGCCAGCAGGTCCGCCGACGAGACGGGGAAGGTGAACGACGTCTCGTTCGTCGAAACCCTGGTCGAAAACCTGCCGTCGATGTCGCGCGTGCCCGCGCCAGCGCGAACCTTGAACGTCGCGCTGCCCGCGCGGCCCGCTTGCTTGCCAAGATGCATGGTGATGGCACCATTGGCGGCGTTGCATTCGGCATAGACGCCGGCCGACTTATCGGTGTCCCTGACGCCGGTCATCACGAGGGCAAGCGCAGGGTTTTCCGGGATCAGCTTCTCCTCCGCCCACCACGATGTGCTGGCCGCCATGTTGGAAATCGTCGCCGTGCCAGCCACCGCAGCCGGTGCCGACGTCACCAGTGGCGCGGCGTCCGGCGTCACGGTTCCGCCGCCGGCAGGCGGAGGATTGCTCGCGCAGGCGACAGCCAGCAGTCCTGCGGCGGCGATGAAGGCGATACGGCTGAACATCGAATTCTCCCAATTGCGTCGAGCAGGGCCTACACGCACCGCCTGCATCACTCCAGTCAGATCGTGATGACGACTTTGCCCTTTGCGCGGCGTTCCGACAGCTCCTTTATGGCGTCCGCCGCCCGCTCCAGCGGATAGCGGTTGGAGACGTGTGGGCGGATTTTTCCTTCACGATACAGGCGGAAAAGATCGGCAAGGTTATCCGCATGCGCCTTGGGATCGCGCGCCACGAACGCGCCCCAGAACACGCCGACGATCTGGCAGGATTTCAGAAGTGTAAGGTTGAGCGGCAGTTTCGGTATGCCCGCCGGGAAGCCAATCACCAGGAATCGTCCATCCCAGTTCAGCGCCCGCACCGCCGGCTCGGCATAGTCGCCGCCGACGCCGTCGTAGATCACGTCGACGCCGCCGCCGCTGATATCCTTGATATGGTCGGAGAACGCTTTCTGCTGGTCGCGGCTAAGCGGGTCTTTCGGGTAGACGAGACCCTTGTGCGCGCCCTTGGAAATGCAGAAGTCGACCTTGTCCTGCGTCGACGCAGCCGCGATCACTTCCGCGCCCATCGCCACGCCGAGCTCGACAGCCGCGAGACCGACGCCGCCCGCCGCGCCAAGCACCAGCAGTTTCTCGCCCGGCTTTACGTGTCCGCGATCCTTCAACGCATAGTGCGAGGTGCCATAGGTCATCAGCAGCGCCGCCGCCTCGTCGAACGGCATGTAATCCGGCAGCGCGTTCATGCGTTTGGCGGCCACGAGAATTTCTTCCGCCATGCCGCCCGCGCCGGTCGATCCGAACACCTTGTCGCCGACTTTGAATTGCGTGACGCCTTCGCCAACTTCTTTCACGACGCCCGAAATCTCGCCGCCCGGCGAGAACGGCCGCTGCGGCTTGTACTGGTACATGTCCTGGATGATCAGGAAGTCGGGAAAATTCACCCCGACAGCTTTCACCGAGACAACGATCTCGCCCTTGCCCGGCGTCGGAGAGGGCACATTCTCCAGCACCAGCGTGTCGGGCAGGCCGGGGGCCTTGGAAAGGATGGCGCGCATTCTTGTGTCTCCCGCAGTTTCTGACGGCTGAATTAGCGGACCCGTCCGGCCCTGTCATCCCACCCGGGCGACCCTAGCGGGCGCTCCATGAAGCGCCAGTTGTGGCGGACGTCCGCAGGCACCTCCGCGCCTTCATAAGGCTGCCGGTCCCTGAACCCCTCCGCCTCATAAAGTTTGTGGGCTGATGTCATGAACGGGCCCGAGTCCAGACGCATGGCCGAATAGCCAAACGCTTCCGCATCCGCGATCAGCCGCTTCACGATGATGGTGCCCAGTCCGCCGCCGCGCTGGTCAGGCCGAACGAAGACGCGCTTCATCTCCGATGCGCCATCGGGCGTCCGGCGCACGCCGCCCATGCCTGCGGGCTGCCCATCGCGGCGGATGATATAAAACACGCCCACGGGCGGCTGCGCAGCGCAAAGCTTGTCGAGGGTCGTGGCGACGTAATCGGGAATCGGCACCCCAAGCATGGAGGTCATCTCAAGACCAAAGTCGCGTCTTATGTTCTGCTCGAGCCATTCCAGATACTGAACGTTCAGCCCGACCAGCGCAGCGCGATCGCGCTCGACGTCCGCCTGTTCGAAGCTGATTGTCATGCGATTCATGCCCCGCGTCTCCGCCCAACGCTAGCCTGCTTCCGCAACCATCGCCATCCGCGCCAGCTTGCGTCTGGTCGCGCGGTCTGAAACGCTGCACGCACGCGCCCGCAGAGGCTGCGCCAGAGGGAGAGTTCGATGTTCCGCTCTATCAGCCGCCGTGTGATCATCGGCTTCGTTGCCGCCCTTGCACTCGCATCGTGCGTCACCGCGCCCGCGACAACTCCAAGCCCTGTCGACGGCGTATCCTTCCGCATGGTCGAGACAAACGGCATAAAACTGCGCGTCGCCGAGATGGGCGAGGGGCCGCTGGTCGTCCTCGTCCATGGCTGGCCGGAGAGCTGGTATTCCTGGCGGCATCAGATCCCGGCCATCGCCGCCGCCGGCTACAAGGTCATCGCCCCCGACATGCGCGGCTATGGCAAGTCCGACAAGCCGGCCGCCGTCACCGACTACGATATCCACCACACCACGGCCGACATTGTCGGACTGATCGACGCCTATGGCGCCGAGAAGGCCATTGTCATCGGCCATGACTGGGGTGCCATCGTCACCTGGAACACCGCGCTGCTGCATCCCGACCGCGTCTCCGCGATGATTGCGATGAGCGTGCCGAATGGCGGACGCGGACCCGCTGCGCCCACGGTCGGCATGAAGGCCGCGAATGCAGGCGGCGAGAATTTCTACTACATACTCTACCATCAGGAACCCGGAGCCGCCGAAGCCGAATACGACAGCGACCCGCGCGCACTTCTCTCGCGCCTCTACGCCTCGAACGACACGCCGCGCGATCCGCCCACCGTCATCGATCCCAAGCGCTCCGCCGGCGGATGGATCCCGCGCCTCGGCAACCCGCGCGCGCTTCCCGCCTGGCTGAAGCAGGAAGACCTCGACTATCTCGTCGGCGAATTCACCCAAGCCGGTTTCCGCGGCGGCGTGAACTACTACCGCAACATGGACCGCAACTGGGAGACGACCCCGCAGCTCGACGGCGCGAAGATCAAGGTCCCCGTCGCCTTCCTCGCCGGCGTCGACGATATCGTCATCCGCGGTGCCAAGGAGTCCCCACTGCGCGCCCAGATGAACCGCGTCGCCGACGACCTCCGCGCCGTGACGCTCGTGCCTGGCGCAGGCCATTGGATCCAGCAGGAGAAGCCCGAGGCGACGAACGCGTTCGTCCTGGCGTTCCTCGCCAGTCTGAAAAAATAGTGTGTCAGTCGCCTTTTGTCTGCCTGGAGGCGGGCCATGTGCGATTACGACTTCAATCGACTCGAGCATCGCGCGAGGGAACTAGTCGGTGACGTCAAGCCTGAGGACGCCCTGAAGATCTACTTGTTCATGGCGGACGGAGACCCTTCGATCGATGGTGGCTACCTCGGGGTCAGAATTGCGGAATGTTACCGCGCACAAGGCAGACTGCACGAAGCCAGATACTGGTATCGTCGCGCGGTTGACGAGAGCCCTGTGGTCAACGCTGCTAGCGCAGACGAGATCTCGACGCTCGGCGAAATCTCTATCGACCACCTGCTGTGAGCACAGTAAACGCCGCCAATGAAACAGATGCGCGGATATTTCGGGGTCGGCGTCGAATCCCTCTCCAAGCCCATGAATCTTGGCGCGCTGCAGCGCACGGCGCATGCTTTTGGCGCCGCCTTCACCTTCACCGTTGCTGCCGCGCCCAAGATCCGCGTGATGCACCATGCCGATACGTCCAAATCGGACCTGCACGTGCCCTGGTATCTGTGGAACTCGCTCGACGAGATGCAGCTGCCCCGTGGCTGTGTCCTCGTCGGCATCGAACTCTCCGATGACGCGGTTGACCTACCTGCCTTCCGGCATCCGCTTCGCGCGGCCTACGTGTTGGGCGGGGAGGCGAGGGACCTCTCGCCCGAGCTGCAGGCGCGCTGCTCGCACATCGTGAAAATCCCCACGCGCTTCTGCATCAATGTCGGGCTTGCTGGTGCGCTCGTGATGTATGACCGCGTGCTCTCGATGGGCGGCTGGCCCCGCCGGCCGGTTCACTCGGGCGCGTCGGCCGACACGGAATAGTTGCGCGGATAATGCTGCTGGGTATTGCGGAGTCCGACGCCGACCTGCGCCAGCAACAGACCGGCCATCACACCGACCGCAAGCGCGGCCGCCGCAGGGGCATCCTCCCGCTCGAAACCTGACGCAAGCAGTAGGACCAGCATCGTGCCAAGTGCGAGCGTCACCAGAAGACCGACGGTGCGCGTCACCGCGCCTGTGACATGTGCGATTGGCGCTGCCGCGCGCCAGTGGCCGTAGACCAGCCGCCCCGTCAGCATTGCGGCGACACCCGACGCCGGCCAGACCCATGCATCACGCAACCGCGCCAGCATGGTGAACGCGTCGCTCCCGGCCTGCACGTCACCCGCCACGGCAATAGTCGCCATCGCCGCCGCGCTGGCGATGACGCCTGCGCTGCCAAACATGATCGATGCGCCCGCCGCGCGCCGCCATGCCATCTGGCGCCCCTCCGTCTGTAAGCTGATCTGCATCTGACAAGCAGGGTGCGCGCCGCAACGCAGGATAGCTAACGCGCGTCAGCCAGCACTTGCCGCGGCGCGATTTCCGCCCCGATTTGGCGCAAAATGTGATGAAAACGGCCGGTTCGATGAAATTGCAGCAACCCGGTTAAACCGGTTTTCAATCACGCGTGCCAGATTGGGCCGTAACAGGAGGGCCGCTCAGAGCTTTCCGTCTACGGATGATGGTGTGGTTATGGCGAAGACGGTTCTGGTCGTCGATGACGATCCTACCCAACGTCGTTTGATGCAGGCTGCGGCCGAGAAGCAGGGCTTCCGAGCCCGCGTCGTCGAGAATGGTGAACGCGCGCTGGAAGAGGCGTCCGACCCGCGCCACGGCGTCGATGTCGTGCTGCTTGATCTGATCATGCCGGGTCTTTCCGGCATGGACACGCTCGAGCGCCTCATCGAGCGCCGCCCCGATCTCCCGATCATCGTCCTCACTGCCACCGGCGGCATCGACACCGTCGTGCAGGCCATGCGCGCCGGTGCCGTCGATTTCTTCGTCAAGCCCGCCAGCCCCGAACGCATCGCCATCTCGATCCGCAACGCGCTCAAGCTGTCGGACCTGCGCGGCGAAGTGAAACGCCTCACCAAGAAAACCGAAGGCCGCATGGGCTTCGACGACATGATCGCCGGCGCGCCTCTCATGCGCCAGGTCGTCCGCCTCGGCCAGCGCGCAGCGGCCTCGTCCATCCCGATCCTCATTCTCGGTGAATCGGGAGTCGGCAAGGAAGTCATTGCCCGCTGCATCCAGGGCGCATCCGAGCGCGCCGGCAAGCCGTTCATCTCGGTCAACTGCGGCGCGATCCCGGAAAACCTCGTTGAGTCGATCCTGTTCGGCCACGAGAAGGGCTCGTTCACAGGCGCCACCGACAAGAAGCTCGGCAAGTTCGTCGAGGCCGATGGCGGCACGCTGTTCCTCGACGAGGTTGGTGAGCTTCCTCTGGATATGCAAGTGAAGCTGCTTCGCGTGCTTCAGGAGAGCGAAGTCGATGCGGTCGGCTCGCGCCGCCCTACCAAGGTCGACGTCCGTATCATCTCGGCCACGAACCGGGACCTCGCCACCCAGGTCAAGGAAGGTCGCTTCCGCGAAGACCTCTATTATCGCCTCAACGTCTTCCCCATCGAGATTCCCTCGCTCAAGGAACGCCGCGAGGACCTGCCGGCCCTGGTCGAGCATTTCGTCGGCCGCTTCAATGCGGACGAGGGCAAGGCCATCCACGGCGTCTCGGCCGATGCGCTGGCGATGCTCGCCGCCTATGACTGGCCCGGCAACGTCCGTCAGCTCGAGAACGCGATCTTCCGCGGGGTTGTTCTTTCCGATGGCGGCGTGCTGAAGCCGGAAGATTTCCCGCAGATCTCGGGCATGGTCTCGCCGGGTCTGGTCGCGGTGGCGCCGCTGCAGAAGGCCGCCAACGATCAGGGCGACCAGCCGGTTCACATCACCGACGGCACGGGCGAGCTGCGCACGCTCGAAGCCATCGAGCGCGATCTCATCCAGTTCGCCATCGATCACTATTCTGGCCACATGTCGGAAGTCGCCCGCCGCCTCGGCATTGGCCGCTCGACCCTCTACCGCAAGGTCCGCGAGTACGACCTCAAGGTCCGCGACGGCGAAGAACTCGACGAAACAGGATCATAGGGGGACGACATGGATCACGCACTTCGCATCTCACCCACGCTTGCCCTCGGCGCAGACGCCAGCCCGCGCGCGCCCACCGTCAGCAGCGCCGAAGCGTGGGGCAGCCTCACGGCAATCATCGGCCTGGTGCTCGCGGTTTTCTCGGGCCTCGGAACCGCAGCCTGGCTCCTGGCGATCTCGGTCTGAACCAACCCGTCGTGGCTCCCTGCGGAGCGGCGGGGTCCAGACATGACAAAGCCGGCTGCGCCCATGCGCAGCCGGCTTCATGCATCTTGCCGGTAACTCCTGTCGTCTAGGTCTTCGGGATGAGACCTTCACGCTGGGCGCGCTTGCGGGCCAGTTTTCGAGCACGGCGGACGGCCTCGGCCTTCCGACGCGCCTTGGCCTCGGACGGCTTCTCGAAAGCGGTGCGGGCCTTCATTTCCCTGAACACGCCCTCGCGTTGCATCTTCTTCTTGAGCGCCTTCAACGCCTGATCGACGTTGTTATCGCGGACCACGATCTGGACTATCTGAAACTCTCCATCGGTTCCCGGACCGGCGCCGGGGGGGAATTGTTCTAGGATGCTAGAACGCCGAAAAGGCCGCAAACGCTCCTTCTTGGGGAAACGCTGGCCCGCTCGACGGGTGATCTATTGCCAGCCCGCGTGAAACCATGGCGTGAAAGCGGCGGTCGGATACCATATGAAACTGGCCGTGCCTACTGCCCAAAAACCCCGGAATCTGCCTCATGGACGACAATTCAGGCCCCAAACCCGAGCCCGCCCCCAGCGATCTGTTCCTCGACCGCCTGCTGGACGCCATGCTGGAACTTGCCCCGGAAATGGGCTGGACCCCGGCCGCCCTCGACCAGGCGGCCGAAAATGCGGGCCTCACCGTCGGCCAGGCCCTGCTGTCCGCCCGTAATGGCGTGCCCGACGTGCTGGAGGCCTTTGGCAAGCGCGCTGCCCGCGCTGCCGGGCACGGGGTTCTGGCCGCCGACAACCAGAAGGTACGTCAGAAGGTCAGGGCGGGGGTCAAGGGCTGGCTCGGGGCCCTCGACCCCCACAAGCCCGCCGTGAAACGTGCCGCCGGCAACCCCGCCAACCTGCTCACCGGACCGAAAGGCATGTGGGCTGCAGCCGATGCGATCTGGGCGGCGCTGGGCGACAAGTCGACCGACTACAACTGGTACACAAAGCGGATGACGCTCACCGCCGTGCTGGGCTCTACGCTAACTGCCTGGCTGGGCACGGACGACGAGGCCGCGATCGATGCCTTCCTCGACCGCCGGATCGAGAACGTCATGCAGTTCGAGAAGCTGAAGACGCAGGCCAAGGACGCCTTCGCGAACTTCCCCGATCCGTTGGAGCTGTTCGGGCAGCGCAAGGTCTGACGCCTCGGCTCCTCGGGCTAGGCAACACATCCGAAAAATCGGCATCACCGTCGAAAAGCGGCACGTTTTTGGGGCGGGGAACGCGCTCTCGCGAGACAATTCAAAGCTCTGCGCCAAAAAAGCGGTGGACACACAGATCGCGAAAAACATTCTGTCCACCACTCACTTCGGCGGCCGCATTAGTCGCCCCCATGCAGCGAGCACGAACCGCATCATTGGGAGTTGCCGACCTCACCGCGATCCAGCCCTTGCTGGCCGCGGTGCTGATGCTTTGCGTGAGCCTCGTGCAAAGCGCCACGACAACGCTCGGGATGATCATCAAGCGCACCAACCGTGATCTGCAAACCGCCGATGCACACGAGGCTCTGCACCAGACGACGTCCGGTAATCAATCTGAAGGAACCCAACCGGCCGCCACGATCAGCCGAATGGAAGGGGACAAAGACCGCGCCCCCTGGGAAGGCGGGGGTCCAGACCTGCGCGCAGCGCAGACATCCAACTGCATGTCCACAAGTGCGCTCACGCGCGCTGACCAGACCGCCGCCCTCATCATCCTGAGCTTGTCGAAGGGGGCGGGGGGGGGGGGGGCGGGGGGGAGGGGGGGAGGGTG
>Ga0163144_10008526_pt1 | contig 22178 bp, 23 predicted proteins | sample OliLak19BULKMAT1_FD_123175 | JGI IMG/M metagenome (GOLD analysis project Ga0163144, IMG submission 123175) | Freshwater microbial mat bacterial communities from Lake Vanda, McMurdo Dry Valleys, Antarctica - Oligotrophic Lake LV.19.BULKMAT1 | ecosystem: Environmental > Aquatic > Freshwater >... | reverse complement strand
GAGAAACCCTAGATAAATCAATGCCTTATGCCGCCGCACCTTGACTCGCGGGGCTGCGGTTCCTAGCTTCTGGGCAAGGGCGGCGCCGGTCCATTCGACCGGCCTGTATTGTTTTTGGGAGAACCCACCATGACCATCAAAGCCACCGACGCTTCCTTCGAGCAGGAAGTCCTGAAATCGGACACGCCCGTCCTGGTGGACTTCTGGGCCGAGTGGTGCGGCCCCTGCCGCATGATCGGCCCGTCGCTGGAAGACATCGCCAAGGATATGGACGGCAAGCTCAAGGTCGTGAAGGTCAACATCGACGAGAATCCGATGGTGCCGACGCGCTATGGCGTCCGTTCGATCCCGACCCTGCTGCTGTTCAAGAACGGCCAGGTTGCCGCGACCAAGATCGGCGCCGAGCCCAAGCAGAAGCTGGTGAGCTGGATCAACACCGTCGTCTAAAGATGCTGCTCAGCCGTTGCGGGCCAGTAAGGCGCCCGCGAGGTAGAGCGAGCCACAGATGAGAATGCGCATCGGCGCGGGCTGGGTGGCCAACAGGTCCTCCAGCGCCGCGCCGATGTCGTTCACGGGCACGCAATCGAGACCGACCTCCGCGGCCTTGGCGCAGGCCTCGACCGGCGTATAGGCGGCATGGCCCTCCGGGAAGGGCACCGCGCGCGCCGCGACAGCGTAGTGGCTGAGCGGGCGCAGGAAGCCCGACGCGTCCTTGGTCGTCTGCATGGCAAACACGAGGTAGAGCGGCAGCGGCGCGGGCTCCTTGGCCCAGTCGCTGGCCATGCGTGCGAGCGCCAGGCCGCAATCCTCGTTGTGGCCGCCGTCGAGCCACAGCTCGCTGCCGGGCGGCAGGGCCTCGACCAGCGGCCCCCGGGTGAGCTGCTGCAGCCGCGCCGGCCACTCGACCGATCGCAGCCCGGTGCGGATCGCTTTTTCGTCGATGGCGAACCTGGCCGCGCGCAGGCGTTCGATGCAGGCCACCGCGGTCGCTGCATTGTCGAGCTGGTGGGCGCCCGCGAGCGCCGGCGCCGGCAAGTCGAGGCTCATCAGGTCGCTGTCATAGCGGAAGCCCGCCGCGGTCGGCGTTAACTGCCACTCGCGGCCCATGCGGAACAGCGGCGCGCCGAGCTTGGCAGCCTCCGCTGCGATCACCGCAGCGCTCACTTCGCGCTGGCGGCCGATCACCGCCGGTACGGCGCGCTTGATGATCCCGGCCTTCTCGCCCGCGATGCCCTCGAGCTTGTCGCCCAGAAAGCCCGTGTGGTCGTAGCCGATCGGCGTGATCGCCGAGAGCGCGGGCTCGATCACATTGGTGCTGTCGTAGCGGCCGCCCATGCCGACTTCGATGATGCCGAGCTCGGCCGGCACACGCGAGAAAGCGAGGAAGGCCAGCGCCGTGGTGATGTCGAAGAAGGAGATTGGCGTGTCGCCGTTCGCCTCCTCGCATTCGGTCAGCAATTCGTCGAGCTCGCTGTCGCCGATCAACCGTCCGGCGATCCGGATGCGCTCGTTGAAGTGGACCAGATGGGGCGACGTGTAGACATGGACGCGGTAGCCCGCCGCTTCCGCCATCGCGCGCAGATAGGCGACCAGCGAGCCCTTGCCGTTGGTGCCGGCGACATGAATCAGCGGCGGCAGCTTCTTCTCCGGCGACCCCAGCGCTTTCAGCAGGCGGTCGATGCGCTCCAGGCCAAGGGTGATGATCCTCGGGTGGAGGCTCATCAGGCGCTGGACGATGGCGTCGCTCACGGGAAAATCAGCGGCAGGAAATCAGCGAACAGCGACTGCCAGGCCGCGGCCTTCGGAGGCGACGGGATCCATGAACAGCGAGGTCAGCCGGATCAGCGTCTCGCGCAGCTTGTGCCGGTGCACGACGGCATCGACCATGCCGTGCTCGAGCAGGTATTCGGAGCGCTGGAAGCCGGCCGGCAGCTCCTGGCGGATCGTGTCCTGGATCACGCGCGGACCGGCAAAGCCGATGATGGCGTCGGGCTCGGCGATGTGGACGTCGCCCAGCATCGCGAAAGACGCCGACACGCCGCCGGTCGTCGGATCGGTCAGGACAACGATGTAGGGCAGCCCCGCTTCCTTCACCTTGCGCACGGCGATGGTGGTGCGGGTGAGCTGCATCAGCGACAGGATGCCCTCCTGCATGCGGGCGCCGCCCGAGGCCGAAAACACGATCAACGGCGCCTTGCGCGCCACGGCGAGGTCGGCGGCCATCACCAGCCCCTCGCCCACGGCGGTGCCCATCGAGCCGCCCATGAAGCCGAAATCGAGCAGCGCAACGATGGCGATGCGACCGCCCATCGGGCCACTGGAGACCACCAGCGCATCGGTCGTGCCCTGGGCCTTGGCCTGGGCTTCCTTCAGGCGGGCGTCGTAGCGCTTGGTGTCGCGAAACTTGAGTGGATCCGCGGTGACGCGCGGCAGCGGGTGCAGCTCGTAGCGGCCCTCGTCGAACAGGTACGGCAGGCGCTTCAGCGGCGAGAGGCGCATATGGTGGCCGCAGTGGTTGCAAACCTCCTGGTTGGCCTCCCAGTCGCGCATGAACAGCATCTGTTCGCACTTCGGGCATTTCAGCCAGAGATTCTCGGGCGCTTCCTTGCGGGCGACCAGCGCGCGCAGCTTGGGCCGGACGAAATTGGTCAGCCAGTTCATGGCGGCGGTATCGCACGAATGGCTTGCTTGGCCAAGATCAGGGGCGACAAGATCAGCGCCAGAAACCGCTGAAGGGCGCCACGAAATCGCCGGGTTTCTTCACTTCGCAGAACAGTTTCCGCACCTTGTAGTCGTCACAGAGCTTCTGCGCTGCCCCGGGCTCGAGGTCGGCGATGATGGCGGCCTGACGGGTCGCCTCGCCCGACCTCACGGGCAGGATCCATTCCTTGCCGAGCCGCGAGAAGCCCAGCGTGGCGAGCTGGGCCTGGCCCTTGTCGAACGTCGTGCGCGCCGTGCGCCAGTCGCCATAGGTGCCGAGCCAGGCCGCGTCGCCGGGCATGTCGTAACGGATCGTGCCGCACTCGCCGTAGGGCAGCACGGTGGCGGGGCCGCTGCCGCCGTTGCGGAGTTGCCAGATCTTGGGGCGGCTGCCGGCGGTCTTGAGCAGGAAAGCCTCGTCGAGCAGCCGGATGATGAATTCGTCGCGCAGGTCGGCGCGCTTGAAGCCGAGCGCCACGGCAACCAACCGCCGCCCGTCGCGGACAGCGCTGCCCACAATGTTGAAGCCCGAGGCGCAGATGAAGCCTGTCTTCAGCCCGTCGGCATAGGGCGCGTAGAGATCGAGGAACTTGATGCCCGGACCGATCTTCTGTTTGCCGAACACGAAATCCTGGGTGCGGAAGTAGCCGTAATATTCCGGGAAATCCTTCACCAGCGCGACACCGAGCAGGGCGAGATCGCGCGCCGTCGTCACCTGTTCGGGATCGGGCAGGCCGTTGGCATTGCGAAACTTGGTGGCCGTCATGCCGAGCCGTGCGGCGGTCTCGGTCATGCGTTGGGCGAACGCAGCCTCGGTGCCCGAAATTCGCTCGCCGAAGGCGGTGGCGACATCGTTGGCCGAACGCGCGACCAGCGCCTGCAGGCCCTGTTCCACCGTGATCGATCCACCCGGCGCGATGCCGAGCTTCGAGGCCGGCTTGGCGCTGGCAGTCTGCGAAAAGGGCAGTGGCGAGGACAGGGTCAGGCGGCCGGCCTTCAGCTCCTCGAAGACGATGTAGATCGTCATGATCTTGGTGAGCGAGGCCGGATACCAGAAAGCGCCCGCGTTGCGCTCCAGCAGGGTTTCGCCAGTGGCGGGATCGACCACCACGTAGGGGCCGGCCATGACGGGTCCGGAAGGCGAAGTCACCGGGGCCATCTGGGCCCGGGCCGACGCCGCACAAAGGCCCAGGAGGCCCAGGACACAGAACAGAAGACGCAGGTTCATTGCTGTCGACGCATGAGGGGCCCCCAGCATACGCGCTTCCGTTGCCGCGCGGGAGGCATTAGATCGGAGGCATGCTCAAGGTCATGATCGCCCCCGTCACCCCCTTCCAGCAGAACTGTTCCATCGTCTGGTGCGATGAGACCATGGAGGGTACCGCTGTCGATCCCGGCGGTGATTTCGACATGCTGAAAGAGGCGATCGCCGAGCAGGGCATCAAGATCACCAAGGTGATGCTGACCCACGGCCATGTCGACCACGCCTCGGCCGCCGGTACCATGGCCGAGCACTACGGCGTCAGGATCGAGGGGCCGCACGAGGATGACCTATTCCTGATCGAGGGCTTGGCCGACTCGGGCCGCAAATACAATTTCCCGGCCTACAAGCCGTTCGTGCCTGACCGCTGGCTCACCGGCGGCGAGACGGTGAGCCTGGGCAACCTCACGTTCGACGTCGTGCATTGCCCCGGCCACACGCCGGGCCATGTCGTGTTCGTGAACCGTCCGGCCAAGGTCGCCTTCGTGGGCGACGTGCTGTTCCGGGGCTCGATCGGCCGCACCGACTTTCCGCGCGGCAATCACGAGCAGCTGCTGAACTCGATCCGCAAGCGGCTGTGGCCGCTGGGTGACGACATCACCTTCGTGCCCGGCCATGGCCAGACCTCGACCTTCGGCTGGGAACGCAAGACCAACTCCTTCGTGGCCGACCTGCTGTTCGACGACGAGGAAGAGGCAAAAGCCTAGACCTTGCGCACGCCGCGGACACCGTCCGCCAACGCCCGGATATAGGCGAAGACGCCGGGCACCAGATCCGGCTTAGGATTGCCCTTGTCGTCGAGGCCGGCCTTCACGCGATCGATGATGGCAGTGCCGACGACGGCGGCATCGGCATGACGCGCCACGGCGGCGGCCTGGTCAGGCGTGCGGATGCCGAAGCCCACGCCGATGGGAAGCTTGGTGTGGCGGCGGAGGCGCGCGACATGGGTCCGCACCGCCTCCTCGGTCGCCGAGCGCGTGCCGGTGATGCCCAGCACCGAGACGAAATAGACGAAGCCCGAGGAATATTTCAGCACCGCCGGCAGGCGCTTGTCGTCGGTGGTGGGGGCGGTCAGCAGCACGGTGTCGAGACCGGCGGCGGCTGCATGGGGCTTGAGCTCGTCGGCTTCTTCCGGCGGCAGATCGACCAGGATGAAGCCGTCGACGCCAGCGGCGGCGGCGTCCTTGCAGAATTTCTCCGGTCCGCGCTGATAAACGAGGTTGTAGTAGCCCATCAGCAGGATCGGCGTGTCGTCGTCGCCGGTCTCCTTGCGGAAACGGCGCACCATGTCGAAGGTCTTGTCGATCGTCATGCCAGCCTTGAGCGCGCGCTGGCCGGCGAGTTGGATCGAGGGGCCATCGGCCATCGGATCGGTGAACGGCATGCCGAGCTCGATCAGGTCGGCGCCGGCCGCCGGCAGACCTTTCAGGATCTGGTAACTGATGTCGCCGTCGGGATCGCCGGCCGTGATGTAGGTCACGAGCCCGGCACGCTTGTCGGCCTTGAGCTGGGCGAAGCGCTTGGTGATGCGGCTCATGGTCAGATCTTCATTCCGAGGCGCTCGGCGACAGCGAAGACATCCTTGTCGCCGCGACCGCATAGATTCATCACCAGGAGATTGTCCTTGGGCAACGTGGGCGCAAGTTTCGTCACATGGGCCAGCGCATGTGCCGGCTCGAGTGCGGGGATGATGCCCTCGAGCTTGCACAGCAGCTGGAACGCCTCGAGCGCTTCGCTGTCGGTCGCCGACGCATATTCGATGCGGCCCATTTCCTTGAGCCAGGAATGCTCGGGCCCGATGCCCGGGTAATCGAGACCGGCCGAGATCGAGTGTGCCTCGGTGATCTGGCCTTCCTTATCCTGCAGCAGGTAGGTGCGGTTGCCGTGCAGAACGCCGGGGCGACCGCCGGTCAGCGACGCGGCATGCTCGCCGGTCTCCACGCCCTTGCCGCCGGCTTCGACGCCGACGATCCGAACGCCCTTGTCGTCGAGGAAGGGGTGGAACAGGCCCATGGCGTTGGAGCCGCCGCCGATGCAGGCGACCAGCGTGTCGGGCAGCCGGCCCTCGGCCTTCATCATCTGCGCGCGCGTCTCGTTGCCGATGACACACTGGAAGTCGCGCACCATTGCCGGATAGGGATGCGGGCCCGCCACCGTGCCGATGCAATAGAAGGTGTTCTCGCAGGTCGCCACCCAGTCGCGCAGCGCCTCGTTCATCGCATCCTTCAGGGTCGAGGAGCCCGCCGTCACCGGCCGGACCTCGGCGCCCAGCATGTTCATCCGCACGACGTTCGGCGCCTGCCGGTCGACGTCGATGGCGCCCATGAACACGACACAGGGAATGTCGAACAGCGCGCAGGCCGTTGCCGTCGCCACGCCGTGCTGCCCGGCGCCGGTCTCGGCGATGACACGCGTCTTGCCCATGCGCTTGGCCATCAGGACCTGGCCCAGCACGTTGTTGATCTTGTGGCTGCCGGTGTGGTTCAGCTCGTCGCGCTTGAAGTAGATCTTGGCGCCGCCGAGCTTCTTGGTGAGCCGCTCCGCGTAGTAAAGCGGGCTCGGCCGGCCGGCATAGTGCTCCAGCAGGTAATCGAGCTCGTCCTGGAATGCCGGATCGGCCTTGGCGGCGTTATAGGCCTGCTCCAGCTCGAGGATCAGTGGCATCAGCGTTTCGGCGACGTAACGGCCGCCGAAAATGCCGAAATGACCGCGCTCGTCCGGGCCGGTACGGAAGCTGTTGGGTGTCGTTGTCATCGTTGTTCCTGTTGGGCCGGGCGGACTTAGCAGTCCCGGCCCCGGTCGGTCAAAGCGCCGGCCGGACGTGTGGCTAAAGCTTTTTCTTCTTCGCCGCTTTCTTCTTGGCGGCCTTCTTGGCCTTGGGCGCGACCTTGCGCTTGGCTGCCGGCTTGGCGGCAGCGGCACGAGCTGTCGGCACGTCCTCTACCTCCACGATCACTTCGATCTCGACCGGAATGCCGCGCGGCAGCGAGCCCATGCCGACCGCCGAGCGCGCATGACGGCCACGCTCACCGAACACTTCGACGAAGAGATCGGAGCAGCCGTTGATCACTTCCGGCTGGCTTCCATACTCCGACGTCGCATTGACCATGCCGAGCACCTTGACGATGCGCTTCACACGGTCGAGGTCGCCCAGCTCTTCCTTGAGGACGGCGAGAATGCTGAGGCCGGTGTCGCGCGCGAAGCCGTAGCCCTGATCGATCGAGAAATCGCGGCCGAGCTTGCCCACGGGCAACGGCTTGCCCGGCAGGCCGGGGCCTTTGCCGGCGAGATAGAGCAGATTGCCCGTACGCACGGCATTCACGTAGCTGCCCACCGGGGTCGTGGGCTTGGCGAGCTCGATACCGAGTTCCTTCAATCGTTGCTCGACCTTCATACCCGTCCCCTTCTCAAATGCTCTCAGAGCGCCTTCACCCGGTCGAGGAAGGCACGAATCAGTGCGATCGATTTCACACCCCGGCTCGATTCGACGCCAGAAGAAACATCGACCGTCCTTGCTCCGGTGACACGCACCGCCTCGGCGACATTGTCGGGCGTGAGGCCACCGGCCAGGACCCAGGGCAGCGGCACGGTGATGCCGTGCAGGATCGTCCAGTCGAAGACCTTGGCGTTGCCGCCGGGCAGAATACCGCCAGCCGGCTCGAACATCAGCCGGTCGGCGACCGATGCATAGGCCGCGATGCCGCGCTCGACATCTGCGCGCGTGGCGACATTGATCACCTTCATCACGGCCTTGCCGGTCCGAGCCTTCAGCCCGGCCACGCGCTCGGGCGTTTCCGAGCCCTGAAGCTGCAACATGTCGATCGCGCCGGTCGCCAGCCGCTCGTCGAGCAGCGCATCGTCGGGATCGACGAACAGGCCCACGCGTCCGACGCTCCTCGGCACGCGCGCGCCCAGGGTGCGCAGCAGGTCGGTCGAAATGTGGCGTGGCGAGCGCGGATAGGTGACGAAACCGATCCAGCGGGCACCGCCCTGGACCGCGGCATCCAGCGTCTCAGGTGTCGAGAGGCCACAAATTTTTGCCTCGACGCTCATAGCTCGTTGACGCCGGCCTCACGCGCGATGGCTTCGGCGGCCGCGCGCGGGTCGTCCGCCTGGTAGATCGGCCGGCCGACGACCAGGTTGGTGGCGCCGAGATCGACCGCCTGGCGCGGCGTCATGGCCCGCTTCTGGTCGTTGGCGGCGCTGCCGACCGGACGGATGCCCGGCACCATCAACACAAAATCGGGGCCGCACTGCTTGCGGAGTGCTGCGATCTCATGCGGCGAGCAGATCACGCCATCGAGGCCGCTGCCATGGGCAAGGTCGGCCAGCCGCAGCACCTGGTCGGACGGATCGGCATTGACGCCGGTCGCCTCGAGGTCGGACCGATCGAGCGAGGTGAGCACCGTGACGCCCAGCAGCTTGGGCCGCGGCACGTTGAACTTGGCGGCCTGGACGGCGGCCTCGTCCACGGCCGCCTTCATCATCTCGCGTCCGCCGCTGGCATGGATGGTGATGAAGGTAGGCGCCAGTTCGACCACCGCGCGGATGCCGCCGGCCACCGTGTTGGGAATATCGTGCAGCTTGAGATCGAGGAAAAAGCCCACCCCGGTGGCGCGGACCGGCGTCGGAAAGGCGTAGCGCACCCCCGGCGCGCCGTGCGCCAGGAAGAATTCCAGCCCCAGCTTGATGCCGCCGACGGCCGGTTTCGGCCCCCCGGCGATGCTCTGGATGAGCTTGGTGGCCTGGGCGAGATCGATGGTGTCGATGCCGCAATAAACGGGGTTCGAGCTGGTTCGCATGGCGGGCGCAACCTAGAGGCCGCGCCCCTTACCAGCAATCATGAATTGGCCAGCAATCAGGAAGTACGCACCCGCCGCACGGCATCCTGCCAGCCGGCATAGCGGCGGTCGCGCGAGGCGGCGCCCTCGGCGGGCCTAAAAGCCCGGTCGAGCGCCCAGGTCGCCGACAGCGCTTCCAGCGAGGGCCAGAGCCCGGCATGCAGGCCGGCCAGGAAAGCCGCCCCCAGCGCCGTGGTTTCGGTCACCTTGGGGCGTTCGACGGGTGCGCCGACCGTGTCGGCCAGGCGCTGCATCAGGAGGTCGTTGGCCACCATGCCGCCGTCGACCCGCAGCTCGTCGATCTGGGCGCCATCGCCCCGCATCGCGTCGACGAGATCGCGGGTCTGATAGCAGACCGAATCGAGGGTGGCGGCGGCGATTTCGGCCGGGCCGGAATCGCGCGTGAGGCCGAGCAGCGCGCCGCGCGCATCCGGATCCCAATGCGGGGCCCCAAGACCCACGAAGGCTGGCACCAGATAGACGCCGTGGCCGTCCCGCGCCTTGCCCGCCAGGGCCTCGACGTCGCTCGACTTCTCGATCACGCCGAGGCCGTCGCGCAGCCATTGCACGGCAGCACCAGCGACGAAGATGCTGCCTTCCAGCGCATAGGTCCGGCGGCCATCGAGCTGATAGGCGATGGTGGTGAGCAGCCGATGACGCGAGTGCACGGCGATGCTGCCGGTGTTGAGCAGGGCGAAACAGCCGGTGCCGTAGGTCGTCTTGATCATGCCGGGCTTGATGCAGGCCTGGCCGACGGTCGCCGCCTGCTGGTCGCCGGCCATGCCGAGGACCGGCACCGGGGCGCCCAGGAAGTCGGCCGTGGTGACGCCGAGCTCGCCCGAGCAATCGACCACGCGCGGCAGCATCGACGCCGGCACGCCCAGCAGCTTCATCAGGTCGGGATCCCAGGCGCCCTTGCGAATATCGAGCAACAACGTGCGGCTGGCGTTGGTGGCGTCGCTCGCATGCACCTTGCCGCCGGTGAGCCGCCACAGCAGGAAGCATTCGATCGTCCCCGCCGCGAGCGCACCCTTCTCGGCCGCGGCACGGGCACCGGCAACGTGCTTCAGGATCCACTCGATCTTGGTGCCCGAGAAATAAGGGTCAAGCAGCAGGCCGGTCTTGTCGGTGACCGCCTTCTCGTGTCCCGCCTTCTTCAGCTCGGCGCAGCGCTCGGCGGTGCGCCGGTCCTGCCAGACGATGGCATTGTGGATCGGCTTGCCGGTCGCACGGTCCCACACCACCGTGGTCTCGCGCTGGTTGGTGATGCCGATACCGGCGAGGTCGGCGGGCTTCAGCTTGGCCTTTGCCAGGGCACCCCGGCAGACCTCGACCGTCGCCGACCAGATCTCCTCGGGGTCGTGCTCGACCCAGCCGGACTTTGGAAAGATCTGCGGCAGTTCGCGCTGCGCCGTCGCCACCGGCCGCCCCGTGGCATCGAAGACAATGGCGCGGGTGCTGGTCGTGCCTTGGTCGATGGCTAGAATGTGTTTGCCGGCCATCGCGTGCGCGCCGGTCAGTGGGCCCGGTCGATGGCGAAGTCGACCGCCTCGAGCAGGGCGGCCTTGAGCGGCGCGTCGGGAAACAGGCCGAGCGCGTCGCGCGCCATGGCGCCGTAGTGACGGGCGCGCTCCAGCGTATCGGCCACCGAATGGTGGCGCTCCATCAGCGCCTGGGCGTGCTCGAGGTCGCCATCGCGCTGGTTGAGCTTTTCGATGGTCCGCTTCCAGAACTCGCGATCGACGGCGCCGCCACGCAGGAAGGCCAGGATCACCGGGAGCGTGATCTTGCCCTCGCGGAAGTCGTCGCCCACCGTCTTGCCCAAGTCGGCTTGCCGACCAACATAGTCCAGCGCGTCGTCGACCAGCTGAAAGGCGATGCCGAGGTTCATGCCGAAGCTTTCCAGCGCCACACGCTCGGGCCCGTTGCGGCCGGCGATCATGGCGCCGACTTCGGCCGCCGCGGCGAACAGCTTGGCGGTCTTGGCCTTGATGACCTCGAGATAAGTCGCCTCGGGCGTGCTGGTATCGCGCTGGCTGACGAGCTGCAGCACCTCGCCCTCGGCGATTGTCGACGAAGCGCGCGACAGCACGCCCAGGATATCGAGCGAACCGACATCGACCATCAGTTCGAAGGAGCGCGTGAACAGGAAGTCGCCCACCAGGACCGAGGCCTTGTCACCCCATACCGAGTTGGCCGACGGCTTACCGCGTCTGAGCACGCTGACGTCGACCACGTCGTCGTGCAGGAGGGTAGCCGAATGGATGAATTCGACGCAGGTCGCGAGCTTGATGTGGCGGTCGTCGTCGGCGGCGTAGCCGCATAGCCTCGCCGAAGCGACGGTGAGCAGCGGCCGCATGCGCTTGCCGCCGGCGCCGACCAGATGGTTGGCAAGCTCGGGGATCAGCGCAACCGGCGAACGCATCCGGGCCAGGATCTCCCGGTCGATCCGCACCATGTCATCGGCGCAGAGCGACAGCAGCGGCTCCAGGCTGGGGGACTTGCGCTTGCCTTCGAGGGAGACGACCGTTGCCATGATGGGAGGATAGTTGCCCGATGAAGCCTGGTTGTTGCGACATGTTGTCGTGAGATGATGACTAGCATGGAAACGGCGCCGACCGAAGATGCCTTGCTGGGCGGCCGTATCAGGTTGTTGCAGCCATCGCGTGGCTACCGCGTCGCCGTGGATGCGGTGCTGCTGGCCGCCGCCATCGACGCGGCCCCTGAGGATCGCGTGCTCGACCTCGGCGCCGGCGTCGGCGCGGTCGGCCTCTGCCTAGCCGCCCGCGTGCCGGGCTGTGCCATCGTGGGTATCGAGCTGCAACCTGAACTGGCGGGCCTCGCTGTCCGCAATGCCGTCCTCAACGGCGCCGAGCACCGGATACGGACGTTCGTTCACGACCTCGCCCAGCCCTTGCCGCCCGAGGTCACAGGTTTCGATCACGTCGCCACCAACCCGCCCTATCTGGCGGCCGCGGTTGCCGATCCATCACCGAATGCGAGCAAGGCCCTGGCGACCGTCGAATCGAGCGCCGATCTTGCCCGTTGGCTTGGCGTTGCCGTGGCCGCCCTGAAGCCGGCCGGCGCCTTGACCGTCATCCACCGCATCGACCGTTTGGAAGAGATCGTGGCCCATCTCGCTCGGCTGGGCTGGGGTGACGTCACGGTGAAGCTCCTGCCGCCCGCCGCGCGCATCCTGCTTCGTGCCCGCCGGTCGAGCACACTGGCGCGCCGCATGTCATCGCCCCTCGTGCTCCATCGTCCGGAAGGCGGCTATACGCACGACGCCGAGGCGATCCTGCGTCACGCCGCTCCGCTTGCCTTCTAGCGCGCGCACCGCGACAGTGCCGACCATGTTGAATTGGATCAAAGAACGCTTTCGCCGCAGCCCCACCGTGCCGGTGATCCGGCTGTCGGGCGTCATCGCCTCGTCAGGCGGCCTGCTCAGTGGCCGCAGCCTGTCCATCGACCAGGTGGCGCCGTTACTCAAGCGGGCCTTCGAGATGCGCGGCGCCAAGGCCGTGGCGCTGGCGATCAACTCGCCCGGCGGCTCACCGGTGCAATCGGCCTTGATCGCCCAGCGCATCCGCCTGCATGCGAGGGAAAAGAACCTGACGGTGATCGCCTTCGTCGAGGACGTAGCGGCCTCGGGAGGCTACTGGCTTGCCTGCGCCGCCGACGAGATCATCGTCGATCCCAGCTCGATCGTGGGCTCGATCGGCGTCATCAGTGCGGGCTTCGGTTTCCAGGATCTGATCGCCCGCCACGGCGTCGAGCGCCGCGTGCACACCTCGGGCGAGCGCAAGGCGATGCTCGATCCGTTCCGCCCCGAGAATCCCGAGGACGTCGAGCGACTGAAGCGCCTGCAGGCCGAGATCCACGAGGGCTTCAAGGACTGGGTCCGCCAGCGCCGCGGCAGGCTGCTGAAGGCCGACGAGGCGACCCTGTTCAATGGCGAGTTCTGGACCGGCAAGCGCGGCCTGGAGCTGGGGCTGGCGGACAGCCTGGGCGAGCTGCGCTCCACGCTGCAGGCGCGCTACGGCGACAAGGTGCGCCTGCCGGTGATCGGGCCGCGCCGCCGCCTGCTGTCCCGCTTCGGCCTGGCCACGGGACTGGACGAGATCGGACCCGCGACGATTGCCGCTGTCGAAGAGCGCCTGCATCGGCAGCGCTTCGGACTCTAGGAGCCTTTGAGGAACCCTTGCGATGAATTTGCGTACGCCCGTTCAGCCTGACGATCTCGCCGCCGTCCAGACCTGGTTCGACACGCTGTCGAAGCATTGCCGCGCCATCGACTATGAGGGCGCGCGGCCGATCTTCGCCGACGACATGATCGCCTTCGGCACCTTCACCGACTTCATGATCGGCCGCGATCTCGCCGAGCAGAAGCAATGGCGCAACGTCTGGGGCACCATCCGCAACTTCCGCTTCGACCTCGACAAGATCGAGGCCATCGTCTCGGCCGACCGGCTGACGGCGATCGGCATGGGCGTGTGGCAGTCGGACGGCTTCCATCCCAACGGCGATCCGTTCGACCGTCCGGGCCGGACCACGGTGGGTCTTGGCCGCAAGAAAGTGGGTGACCCGTTCGTGGCCACCCACACGCATATGTCGTTGTTCCGCGGCACGCCGGACCGCAGCTTCGGCAAGTTCGGCTAACGCGCGAACTTTAGCCTGGCGTCGCGAGTTTCAGGCCGACGATGCCGGCCACGATCAGCCCGATCGAGGCTAGGCGCATCGGTTCCATCGACTCGCCGAACAGGATGATGCCCAGGATGGCGGTGCCGACGGCGCCGATGCCGGTCCAGACGGCATAGCCAGTGCCGACGGGCAGGGTTTTGAGCGCTATGCCCAGCAGCACGAGGCTGACGATCATCGCGCCGGCTGTAAGTACCGACGGAACGAGCCGCGAGAAACCTTCGGTATATTTCAGGCCGACAGCCCAACCGATCTCGCAAATACCGGCAACAAAAAGAATGAGCCACGCCATGGTGGACCCTCCGCTTCAAAGGCCGGGCCGTCCCGACCGATACCCACTGCGCGGCGGGGTCGTCCCCACAGGGTCGCCGCCCTAGGTAGGACCGCAGGTGCCGAAATCAACCCTGCTTTTGGATGGCCCGGGCCGTACGCGAAGACCATCGCCAGGCCGGCACGTTGCGCGCGACCGGGATGCCGCCGACCCAACGTTCGTGCGGGCCTGTCGCTTGCCAGTCGAGTTTGCCGACAAGCAGCGCCTTGCCCGTCGGCGTGAGACGCAACACGCGCCTGTGCCACGACAACCGGCGCGTGGCGGTGCTGACCGCGATCGGCGGACGCGGCGCTTCGAGGAGGTCACGCAGCACCGACCAGAAGAAGAGATCGCCCATGAAGGGCTGCGGGTCGCGCCTGGTCTGCGCCTCGGCAAAGACCTCCGCCGCCGACCGCGGCCCCTTGGCGAGAGTTGTAAGCGCGTTGCGCTCGGTCAGCGACAGGCCGTCGCTCGTCCACGGCAGCTCCTGCAGCTGCCGCTGCAACGCGGCCTTCAGGAACGGCAGCGCACGAAGATCGCTCCTGCACAATGCGTCGAGCGGTGCGGGCGTGGGCGCGCGCAGGGCCGTCCATGCCTTGGCGCCGAGCGCGAGCTGCCGTCGGCTGATGCGCTTGCGCCGCGGCCAGAGCGTGGCGAGCTGGATGGCGGAAAGCTGGCCGAGGCCGATGAACCGTTTTATGCCGCGAAACCGGTCGATCGAGATCAGTTCGATCCGGGGCAATTTCTTGCGTGGCGCGAAGCTCGCCAGCACGCGCACGAGGGCCGCCTGATCGTAGAGATCATGCTCGCCCCACAGGACGATCCGCCCATAGTCGGCGGGTGCTCGGGCGAGCCGCCAGTAGGCGTCGCCGAGATCGGCGCGGATCTTCTGCCGCGACAGGCCGGTGCGTTCGGCAATCAGCGCGGCGCGGCCTGCGATCCAGGCGTTCGACTCGGGCGGCGGGCCCAGCCAGGCCGGATCGGCGAAAGAGAGATAGTCGCCCTCGATCCCGGCTTCGACCAGCCTGTCGCGGATATCGGCGCCACAGCGGACATGAAGGGTGCGCAGCGCGCCCCTCATGACGGATCCACCGCACCCTTGCGTTCGACGATCATACGGTACTGATCGGGCTGGCGGTGGATAGCGAAATTGAAGGTCGTACGCTTGTAACTCTGGCCGGCGTCGAGATCGCAGCGATGCACGATCAGCTCGTCGCCGTCGCCAGCCGCGCGCGCCACGACCTTGCCGGAAGGCGCCACGATCATGCTGTCGGCGAGCGAGGGCACGCCCTCTTCGGTACCACCCTTGGCGACGCCGACCACCCAGCTGCCGTTCTGGTAGGCGCCGGCCTGCATGGAAAGCTGGTTGTGGAACCAGCTGTGCTCGTCATGGTCGGGCGATGGCGCGTTGTGCAGCGGCGTGTTGTAGCCCAGCAGCACCATCTCGACGTTCTGAAGGCCCATGACGCGATAGGTCTCGGGCCAGCGGCGGTCGTTGCAGATACACATGCCCATGTTCCCGCCGAACGCCTTCACCACCGGGAACCCGAGATTGCCGACCTCGAAGTAGCGCTTTTCCAGATGCTGGAACGGGCGCTGCGGCTCGTGCTCGGCATGCCCCGGCAAATGAATCTTGCGGTACTTGCTCACGACGCGGCCGTCGCGCTCCACGATGATCGACGTATTGAAATGGTGGACCTTGCCATTTTCATTGGCGAGCTCCGCATAGCCGAACGAGAAGCCAAGGCCGAGCGCCTTGGCCTCGTTGAACAGTGGCGCCGTCTCGTTCGACGGCATTTCCTTCTCGAAAAAGGAATCGACTTCCGCCTGGTCGGCCATCCACCAGCGCGGGAAGAATGTCGTCAGCGTGAGCTCGGGGAACACGACCAGCTCGCAGCCCATGCGCCTGGCCTCGCGCAGATGAGCGATCATGCGCTCGACCACATTGCGGCGCGTGTGGCTGCGCTGGATGGGGCCCATCTGCGCGGCACCGACAGTCAGAAATCTACTCATTGTCACCTTCCGGCGACGAGTATGCGCCGGCCGCTATTTGTTGGGGAAGTGCTCGACATGCATCTCGGCGGTGCGCCCAAAGTACACGACACGGCGTCCGAGCAACGAGACGAGATAGCCGGAACAACCTGCCGCCACGATCTTTTCGCAAAAGGCCTTGTAGGTATGCGTGCCGGTCCGCGACTGCCGGACCGCCGCCTCGACACCTCCCGCATCGAAGGCGGCCGCGATCGCGACCTCCGGATCGCGCGCCTGCACCTCAATGCTCTCCTGCCCAAAATTCAGGCTGCCCTCTTCCGATCCTCGGGTGCAGGCCTCGACAACGGCTCGCACGTTCACATATCGAGGTCAGGCGCGCGATTCTTCAAGGTCCAGCGCGCTTCACATCGTTAGTGAATTCGGCCGAGCAAAAAGTGCCGCCCTGGAAGAGATCGCCCACGGGATCGGGCCCGGTCTTGGCCTGCTCCAACTCGGCTTGCGCACGGTGATCCTCGGCCTTGCCGGTCGGGCGATAGCCGAGTTGGCGTGCGCGCGAATTGTCCCACCAGCTCGCCTCGTTGTCCGACGCGCCATAGAGAATGTCGAAGCGGATATCGGGATGCTCGAGGCCGATGCGGAAGAGCTGAACGATGTCCTGCGGTGAAATCCAGATCGAGAGCCGCCGCACGTCGAGCGGGCGCGGACCAACATTGCCGATGCGCAGGCAGGTTACGGCCATGCCGTGCTTGTCGGCATAGAGCGCGCCCAGCGCCTCGCCAAAAGCCTTGCTGACGCCGTAGCGGCTGTCGGGCCGGACCGTGACGTCGGTGCGGATCTTGCGCTTGCGCGGATAGAAGCCGACGGCGTGGTTGGACGAGGCGAAGATCACGCGCTTCACGCCGGCCTCGCGCGCCGCCTCGAAGACATTGTAGCAGCCGATGATGTTGGCCTGCAGGATCTGGTCCCACGTGCCTTCCACCGAATGGCCGCCAAGATGGATGATGCTATGGGCGCCCTTCACCGCGGCCGCCACTTCCTCGGGCTTGGTGAGGTCGGCGGCCACAAAGGTTTCGCCGGGTTGCAGGTCCTTGGGTTTCACCCGATCGCTCAGAACCAGACCGGGATAGAGCTTGGCCAGCAGCGGGCGCGTCATGGTGCCGATGCCGCCCGAGGCGCCTGTGAAAACGATGCGGCGCGATTTGTCGTCAGCGTCGGTCATGTGGGTATCCTTCGATTCGATTTCATTCCTCGGCCAGCTCCAGCATCAGGTTGAGCAGGATCTGTGCCCCAGCCGCTAGGTCGGCAGCCTCAGTGTGTTCCTTCACATTATGGCTGAGGCCCTGGACCGACGGCACGAAGATCATGGCCGTCGGGCAGAGCCGCTGCATCATCTGCGCATCGTGGCCCGCGCCCGAGGGCATGCGGCGCGTGCTGAGCGACAGCGCCTTGGCGTGATGTTCGACACGATCGACGAGCTTCGTATCGAAGATCACCGGCTCGAAGCGGGCCAGCACATCGGCCTCGACCTCGACCCGCTCCGCCGCCGCGACCTCGGCGATGTGGGCGGCGACACGAGCCTCGGCCTCCTTGAGCTTCGCCTCGTCGGTGTTGCGCAGGTCGACCGCCAACACCGCGCGGTTGGGCACGACGTTGATCAGGTTGGGCCGCAGCGACAGCGCGCCCACGGTGGCGACCTGGTTGCCGCCCATCTCCCAGGCCAGCTTGCGGGCGAAGAGATTGACCGACGCGGCGAGATAGCCCGCGTCGCGGCGCAGCCGCATCGGCGTCGTGCCGGCATGATTGGAGACGCCTGTTGCCGTGTATTCGATCCACGAGATGCCCTGTACGCTCTCGACGACGCCGATCTGCACCTTCTCCTCGTCGAGGATCGGGCCCTGCTCGATATGGAGCTCGACGAAGGCGTGCGGCTTGAGCGCGCCCGGCTTGTGCGGCCCGAGATAGCCGATACGGCGCAGCTCATCGCCGACCGAGACGCCCTCCTTGTCGACCGCCGCATAAGCTTCATTGAGGCCAATGCCGCCGGCATAGACCAGGCTGCCCATCATGTCGGGCTGGAAACGCGCACCCTCCTCGTTGGTGAAGAAGGCGACGGCGATCGGCCGGCGGGTGACAAGCTTGGCCTCGTTCAGCGCCCGCACGACTTCAAGCCCCGCCAGGACACCGTAGTTGCCGTCGTAGCGGCCACCGGTGCGGACGGTGTCGATGTGGCTGCCGGTCATGACCGGGGTCAGGGCCTCGCGGCCGGCACGGAGCCCGATCACGTTGCCGATGGCGTCGACCCGGACATCGAGGCCCTCGGCCTTCATCCAGCCCACGACCAGGTCGCGGCCGGCCTTGTCCTCGTCGCTCAGCGCCAGGCGCGCACAGCCGCCGCCCTCGATGGCGCCGATCCCGGCCAGCTCGTCCAGGGCGCCGAGCAGGCGCCGGTCATCCAAACGCAACATGATTATTTCCCCAATGACACCAAGACCTTACCACATGGGCAAAATATCACGCCGCCTTGATCGGGATTGCCTTGCAAGCGCCACGGGCTGGGGTCACTTAATTGACTCCGATGCCGCGTTTCCTCGCCCTTCTGCTCGTGTTGCTCCTCGCGGGCCCTGCTTTCGCCCAACCGTCGGTCGTCCAGACCGACAACGTGCGGGCCGAACTCGTGTCCGACGCAGCGACGGTGAAGGCGGGCGAGCCGTTCTGGGTCGGGCTGCGCCAGACCATCCGGCCGAAGTGGCACACCTACTGGAAGAACCCGGGTGAATCCGGCCTGCCGACCGAGATCGCCTGGACCCTGCCGCCGGGCGCCAAGGCCGACGCCATCGTGTGGCCCACGCCCACCCTGTTCGATATCGGCGGCGTCACCAACTACGGCTTCAAGGACGAGGCGATGTTGCTGGTGCGCATCACGCCGCCGGCGGATTTCGCGGGAGCCCTGAAGATCGCGGCCGAGGCCAACTGGCTGGTGTGCGAGGATGTCTGCATCCCCGAAGAGGGCAAGTTCGAGCTCACGCTGCCGTCGGGCGCCGCCGCCACGCCAGCACCGCCTGCGGTGCGCACGCTGTTCGAGACGGCGCGGCGCCGCGTGCCGACGGAAAGCCCGTGGTCCGCGCGCTACGGCGTCGCCAAGTCGGGTGACCCCACGCTGATCGTCGAAGCCAAGGGCCTGAAGCCCGACACGATCAGCGACATTTATTTTTTCCCCGCCGAATGGGGCGCCGTCGCCACCATGGCCAAGCAGACGGCCAGCGTGACGGCCGAGGGCATCCGCATCCCGCTCCGCAAGGGCGAGGCCAAGACGGCGATGCCCGAGCGTCTCGCCGGCACCCTGGTGCTCACCGAGAAGACGGCCGACGGCACCGTGAAGCAGGCCTTCGATGTGTCGGCCAAGCTCGATCCGGCGTTCGTGCCCGCGCCGGCGTCGCTCCAGGGCCTGGCGACAGGTGAGCAGCTTTCACTCGTGCAGGCGCTGCTGTTCGCCCTGCTGGGCGGCCTGATCCTGAACCTGATGCCCTGCGTCTTTCCGGTGCTCGCCATGAAAGCCGCGGCCTTCGCGCGCCTCGCTGGCCACGGGCAGGCCGAGATGCGGCGCGACGGGCTTGCCTACACCGCGGGCGTGCTGGTCTCGTTCGCCGCCATGGCCGCGATCGTGGTGGCGATCCGCGCAAGCGCCGGCGACGTCGCCTGGGGCTTTCAGTTCCAGTCGCCGGTCTTCTCGCTGCTGATCGCCTATCTGTTCTTCATCGTCGGCCTCAACCTTTCGGGCGTGTTCGAGTTCGGCGGCCGCCTGGGCGGCGTCGGCCAGGGCCTTGTCGCGCGCGGCGGCACGACGGGCGCCTTCTTCACCGGCGTGCTGGCGGTGATCGTGGCGACGCCCTGCACCGCGCCGTTCATGGCCGCGGCCCTGGGCTTTGCGCTCAGCCAACCAGCGCCCGCGACCGTGGCCGTGCTGCTGGCGATGGGCCTGGGCCTGGCACTGCCCTATCTCGCGCTGTCGATGACCCCTGCCCTGCAGCGGCTGTTGCCGCGGCCCGGCGCCTGGATGGACCGGCTGCGCCAGTTCCTCGCCTTCCCGATGTACGCCTCGGCTGTCTGGATGATCTGGGTGCTCACACAACAGACCGGGTCGGACGGCGTGCTCTACGCCTTGGGCGGCATGATCCTGATCGCCTTCGCCATCTGGCTGCTGCGGCTGGGCGGTGGCGCTTCCCTGGGCACCTGGGTACGCCGGGGTGTTGCGGCAGCCGCGGTCCTGCTGGCCTTCGCCGCCACGCTGAAGCTCGACGACGCGCCGGCGACTGCCGCCTCTGCGTCGGGCGGGCAGACGTCTGGTGTCAATTTCGAGGGTTGGGAGCGCTTTTCGCGCGCCCGCATGGCCGAGGCGGTGGCGGCCGGCAAGCCGGTGTTCGTCGATTTCACCGCCGCCTGGTGCATTACTTGCCTGGTGAACGAGCGTGTCGCCCTCGAGACTGCGGCCACGAAGAAGGCATTCGAACAGGCGGGAGTCATAAAACTCAAGGGCGACTGGACCAACCGCGACGACGAGATCACGGGGGTCCTCAAGGAAGTGGGCCGGGCCGGGGTGCCGCTCTATCTCTTCTGGGCGCCGGGTGCCGACCGGCCGAAGATTCTGCCGCAAGTCCTCACCGAGGCCATGATACTGTCGGAACTGTCTTCCATTCAGCAAGCCAAGCGCTAGGAGGCGAACATGTCGAATTTCAGCGTTCCCCGTCGGTCCCTCATGCTGGGCCTAACGGCAGGGGGTGCCGCCCTCGCGCTGGCCCCCGCCGCCGCGTTCGCCACCACCAGCCCCGATGTCGGCAAGCCGGCGCCGCTGTTCACCGCCGTCGACAGCAACGGCAAGAGCTGGTCGCTGGCCGACCTCAAGGGCAAGGTCGTCGTGCTCGAGACGACGAATCACGACTGCCCCTACGTGCGCAAGCACTACAACTCCAAGAACATGCAGGACCAGCAGCGCGAGGCCGCGGCCAAGGGCGTGGTCTGGCTGACCACGGCGTCGAACGCCGCCGGTGAGCAGGGTGCCGTGACGCCGGCCCAGGCCAACGAGCTCACCAGGAGCCGCGATGCAGCACCTGCCGCCGTGCTGATCGATCCGCAAAGCAAGATCGCGCGCGCCTATGGCGCCACCGTGACGCCGCACATGTACATCATCGATGCCAAGGGCGTGCTGGTCTACAAGGGCGGCATCGACTCGATCTCCTCATCGAGCGTCAGCGACGTCCCCAAGGCCAAGCAATACGTCCGCCTCGCGCTGGACGAGGTACTGGCCGGCAAGCCAGTGACCGAGGCTTCGACCAAGGCCTATGGCTGCTCGATGAAGTATCCCAGGACCTCGACCTAAGCACGCGCCATGCCGCACGACGGCTGGCACCCACCCGACGAAGAGCACCACCATCACGGCCCGCCGACACGGCGGGCCGTTCTTGCGGCGGCAACCCTGCTGCCGTTCGGCGCTGCCAGCGCCCAGACCATCGATGCCGCCCAGCGCATCGCCGAGGCGGCCAACCGGTTCCTGGCCTCGCTCGACACCGCCCAGCGCCTACGGGCGCTGATCGCCTTCGAGGCCGACAACCGGATCGACTGGCACTACATCCCACGCAACCGTTCCGGCCTCGCCCTGGCCGAAATGCAGCCGGCACAGTCCGCCGCCGCCCGCGCACTCTTCGCCACGGTGCTGAACGACGAGGGCCTGAAACTTCTCGATGGCGTCCGCCTGCTCGAAGGCGTGCTGCGCGAGCAGCAGGGCAGTTTCCGCGACCCCGCCCGCTACTACGTCTCGGTCTTCGGCACGCCCGGCCGCTTCCCCTGGGGCTGGCGCTTCGAGGGCCATCACCTGTCGCTGAACGTGACCTTGCCGGCGGCCGGCCACGTCGCCGTGACGCCTTTCTTCGTCGGCGCCCATCCGGCCACCGTGCGCGATGGTCCCAACCGCGGCTTCCGCCTGCTGGGCACCTCGGAGGATCTCGCCCGCCAGATCATGGCCGGCCTCACCGCACAGCAGCGACAGACGGCGATCATCGCCGACCGCCCGTTCGGCGAGATCGTGGCCAGCCCGCAGCGCGAGCGCGACCTCGGCCAGCCGCGCGGCCTGGAACTCGGCCAGATGAGCGGCGCCCAACGCGCCCTGGTCGAGACGCTGATGGACCGTTTACTGGGCACCCTGGCGCCCGACCTCGTGGCGGCGCAAAAGAAGCGCGTGATGGACCAGGGGATCGCTGCCTTCCGCTTCGCCTGGGCGGGCTCGCTCACCCAAGGCGAGGCGCATTATTTCCGCGTCCACGGGCCCGCCACCGTGATCGAGCACGACAACACCCAGAACGGCGCCAACCACATCCACACGGTG
>Ga0163144_10008523_pt1 | contig 22182 bp, 23 predicted proteins | sample OliLak19BULKMAT1_FD_123175 | JGI IMG/M metagenome (GOLD analysis project Ga0163144, IMG submission 123175) | Freshwater microbial mat bacterial communities from Lake Vanda, McMurdo Dry Valleys, Antarctica - Oligotrophic Lake LV.19.BULKMAT1 | ecosystem: Environmental > Aquatic > Freshwater >... | reverse complement strand
GCTGTTTTGGTAGGTCGAAAGATTGTTATATGCGCCCTTAGCTGTTTTGGTAGGTCGAAAGATTGTTATATGCGCCCTTAGCTGTTTTGGTAGGTCGAAAGATTGTTATATGCGCCCTTAGCTCAGCTGGTAGAGCAGATCCCTCTTAAGGATAAGGTCGAAGGTTCGATCCCTTCAGGGCGCACAATTATTCACAATATGCGAATAATAAATTTTGCCGGGATGGCGGAATTGGTATACGCGTTAGTCTTAGGAACTAATGTCGCAAGACTTGGGGGTTCGAGTCCCCCTCCCGGCACACTTGACATTTTACTCCCTTTATGCTATCATATAGGTATGAGTAAAATATACAACAATAAAATAACAAATAACATCATTTATAGCTTGTTAATTATAGGTATTTTAGTCCTCGGGATTATGTTTGCTTTACCAGCAAAGACACAAGCTTGGAATGGATACGGTTTTGAAAGCACTGCGTCTATTCAAGATTACGGCAATGTAGGCAATAACTCTTATGGTTATAATTCTGCAAACAATAATAATACTGCTACTCAAAACCCCATCCCCTCTATCACGACTTTGAGTTTAGACCGTGCCGATGTTGATTCTGATCCTAAGGCTGTAACCATAACTGGTAAGAACTTTATACCAAGTGGAGTGGTAAAATGGGACAATGCTGACCGACCGACTACTTATGTAAATTCTAAAACCCTTTTAGTTCAAATCAACAAGAAAGATTTATCTAAAACTGGAGAGCATTTGATAAGTGTTTACAATCCTGGTCCTGGTGGCGGATACTCAAATATAGCGATATTCACTGTAAACAAAGACAAATCTTCAAACAATTTAGGCGCAAATGCTTTATTTGGAAACAGTAATTTTTTCCCTCACACTTTCGTAGGATGGTTAGCATTAGCAATCATAATCTTACTTATAGTTATAATCTGGAGAAGGATGATAGCTAATTCTGATAGAAATAAAAAGAAGCCTTTAAAACATCATTAAAATTAATAAAAGACGTAAAAACCCCCTTATAAATAAGGGGGTTTTTATTTAACCCTGTCGTTCGCGAGCGACTGGGTTGACTTTTCTACTCTTTTGTGCTATACTTTTAGTATATTTAAGGTCTTTGAAAAATGTCTTTAGTTTTGTGATTTTTGAAGTTGATTCTTTGACTTCGGAAATCACAAAACTAATAAATAAATGGGAACAGTAATTTTTTTGTTAGTGCTAGCTTCGCTAGTCTACATTTTTGGAAGTGGTATTGTAATAATACCGACGAATCACTATGGCTTACAAACTGTCTTCAACAAGAAGACAGAGACAAAATTCAAAGAAGGGATAAATTACACCTTCCCACTCTTTCCTTTATTTGGAAGAGTGTTGCTGTATTTAATGGAGCCCAAACCAGAACCATTAACAACAGAAAATAGATCTGCTGCTCAGGTAATCTCTGAAGACAGATTTGAATTGCATCTTGAGGGTGCGTTTCAATGGGAGCCTGACTTCGACAACTTGCTTGTATATGCAAAAACCTCATTCAAATTAATTTTAAATGGAGTTAAGGTTGCAATAGAAGAGGGACTGGCAGATATCGCAGGGAAATTCAAAGGAGAGATATTCTATGCCCGAAGGGACGACATTTCCAGAATAATAAACTGTAAATTCTCTCTTGAGAGAAGACCGGATTATTATCTTGATTGGAAAAATCCTGATGATTTCATAAAAAATTCATCAGAGTCATTTAAAGATTACATCGAAAGATTACTCAAGGCAAATGCTAATAATCTTGAGAATCTTAAAAAAATCAACAAATTAGATCACAGCAATTGGCTAACTCCAAAAACAGAAACTGGAGAATTGAGCATTCTAGATTTCTACAAAGACAACGTCACAAGAATTGTGACTATGTTGGAATTAGAAAAATCAATGAATGAAAAATCAGAGATTGAAAAACGCTATGGAATAAAGATTACAGCGTTTAATTTGTCGAAAATACTATACTCTCCAGAGAGTATGGCAGCCCTTGAAGACTCTGCTCAAGTAGACAAAAGAATGGAGGCATTCGACAAACTCCATAAAAGAAAGATGGAGATTGTAAAAGAGCTAATTCATGTCGGAGTAGACCCGAATCAAGCGAGTAATGACGCAGACGCTCAGCTTGGAATAGCTCCCAAGCAAATTATTTCGGGGACTGCTATCCCTTTCATAAACACAAAACCTTAAGCTATGCTGGAAAAACATGTTCCCCAAAACCAAAAATCGTCGGATGCAACAAAATCCGCGATTCAAAACACGGAAAGTACCCGTGGAATAATGGATGGTTGTTTGTGGCCTGGGATAGGAGTAATAGGAGTAATAATATTGCTTTTACTTATTATTTCAGGAATTCAAAGATGTAATGCGAAAAAACCAGCAGGAAAGGTGGCGAAAGAGTCGCCTGAAGTGTTATATCTACACACGCCGACGTCAAGACTCATCACTTACGGATTCAACGTCGAATCCGACCAAGATGTGTCGTTTACGATACCGGGCGTAGAAGGTGTTTACAACTATCACGCAGGTCAAGGCTATCAACAGTTCCCTGCTGCTCGAGTAGAACACGCGACACAGTTAATTTACAAATTCTGGGACCCGACAAATCCAACACGTGGAAATGTAAGTTTCAGAGTTTACCCAGCTGGAAATTAAGCTGAGGTAAACAAAAATCACAAAAGGCGACCCATGGTCGCCTTTTTTAATTTCTGTATTTTGTATTTACTGTCCTACTTGCGGATATGTTCCAGGGTAATCATTTAATTTTACACTACCTGTTTCTGGATTTATGTCTTTTATTCCAAAAGTATTTAACACAAGCCCAAGGATAGCCCAAACACCAAACATAATAGTTAGACCGAGTAATCCATACAACATATGTTTTTTACCGTCACTTCTTTTCTCTTCATTCTCTTGGTTCATTAGAAATTCTAATACTCCATAAACGAAGAAAGCTAAAGCTAAAGCAAATAACAAAGTGATGAGTGGATTAATGATTAATCTGTTTACGTTATGGATAAAAGTATCCACACTTGCATAAGCTATGTTTGTAAATAAAAAACCAATCATACAATTAACAAGTAACACCTAGACTTGGGTTAGGAATACAAGGAACCTGCACAGTGCCGGTTTCTGTATTTGCAAGACCAAAAGTCTTCTTCAAAATACTTACCAATCCCCAGATAGATACGATAACCAATAGACCAATGATACCATTGATCATAGCTTGTCGTCCTCTTGTTTTTGCTTCTTCATCTTGAGCGATAACATAAGTGATAACTCCCCAGATAAAGTAAAGTACTCCTAATGCAATCAATATCGGAATAATTGCATTTATAATAGTACCTATTTTACACAAAACGAAACCTACATCACCTCCAGTACAAGTTGATGTTTGCGCAAAAACAAATACTGGCAACAATGCTAAACTGGAAGCTAATACGATAAATTTATTTTTCATAATAATTTTAAAACCTTAAACTCGACCTTTTAATAATAAATAACTTTTTCACCTAAAACTAGGTAAACCAATTATAACACAGCCAAAATTAAAACAAATGCTTACTGTGGAAGACGGGGTATAACATTTGTCGTCACTCCAAAAGTTTCTCCTAGAATACCTACCAAGCCCCAGACTGAAAACATCACAAACAAAGCAATGATGCCCCATATCATAAACTGTCGGCCTTGAGCCTTTTTAGCCTCTTCGTCGCTATTTAAAACATACTGCACCACACCCCATAAAAACATCATAAAAGCTAAAGCAAAGATCAAAGGCACTACAGCACTACTGATAATACAGGTAGCGTAGTTGAAAAGCCCTCCTATTTTGCCATCGGCGTCAAATTGACTGAAACAAGATGTACCTGCCGCTCCGCCCTGTGCCAAAGACAAGGTCGGTAATACTATCAAAACCAAGGTAAAAACAAATATTCCAAACTTAATAAATTTTTTATTTTTCATATCTATAAATAATTATAATTGCAGAACTGTATCCGAAATAAGCTGTGCCAGTGCCCACGACCCTAATAACACTGCCGCTCCGATAACACTATAAAGCAAAGCGTCTTTGGCCTTTTTCAGTTCTTCAGAATTTCCACGAGCTATCACAAAAAGAAAACCAGAGTAAATAATAGCCAAAGCGACCAATGGAATACCTATTTTCAACACTCCTTCTAAAATAGTTTTTATGAGACCGTTTATGGTGGTTGCATTTATGGGATTTACTATTTTTGTATTGCCACCTCCTATAACAGGGGGTGGTACATTTGCCTGAGCAAGAGACAATACGGGTAAAACAAGATAGAGAATAAAAAATAATACTGCTAAGTTCTTTTTTATAAAATTCATAGATTTATTATACAACATACTAAAAATTCAAACTAGTCCAATCCCCCTTAAAACCAATAATTGATAAAATCGTATTTATTATGAGCCAAGCCGCAGCCGCTATAACCAAACCAAAAAATACATTCCAAAAAATACCTTTAGCTTTGGACCGTTGCTCTGGCATAACTCCTGAGAACATAAATAAAAACCCCGCATAAGCAAACATAATAGCAGCTAAGGGTAATGCTAAGACAAATAACATAAAGTTTACTATGGTATTTATCATTTTAAATAAATCATTAATGCCGCAAGGGTTCACTATATCACCACCTGATTGAGTGCCATCACCATTGTCCACTAATGGTGTTTTTGCATTACCACATGGCACCAATCCACCACCTTCGTCTGTTTCTTGTCCAAAAGAAATAACTGGAAGAATCATGAAAGATATGATAAATAAAGATAATATTGTGTTTTTAAATGTTTGATTCATGAATTTATTTTACCAACAAAAGGTCTATCCTACTACCTGCATCACGAACCGCTGATTCCGGGTCTTTATTATTCGACAAAACACCATCTATCATTGCCTGGAAAACATCATTAGAATCATTTGGTTCTGGATCAAGCCAACTTTTAGCAAAAAGTGCTGAAGCGTAAAAATCTGGGAAAAAAGCATCGGTGGGTTTAATATTAGCCAATAAATCACGTCTAGCAGGAGCTACTTTCAATACATTTGCTAGATATGCAGCAAAGTCCCCATTTGCCATCAAGCTAGCTGCAGAAAGGGCTGTATTTAAATTTTTCGAAGCAGAAGAAACAGCTATGCCGAGAACTTTTGCTGTAGTTGCTTTTGAGTTTATGTTTTTAATTTGTGGTATCGGTGCTACTTCTAGATTTAGATTTGGATTTTTATTTATCAAAGTTTCAAGCTCACTCGCAAAACCAAAATAAAATCCTACGTCGTCCGAAGCAAATGCATCTTGAGAATTTGGCAAGGACCGATTCCATGAATAAGTATCTTTTAGAGGATTTGAAAAGTCGGTATAAAAAGAAAGCATATTACCCAAACCAATAATACTTAAATTGGAGGCGAAAAATCCTTTTTCTTCTTTCACAATACTACTGCCTCCCTGCATAAAAAGAGAAGTTAAAATATCTTTAGCATTTTTAACATTTACAAACTGTCCCAATGCAGTGGTGCTTTGAGATATTTTTTTAGAATCATCTTTTTTGGTCATTTTTGGAGCCAAAATCGCTAACTCTTCCCAATACGCGGGTGGAAAAACTACATTGTTTGAATCCAAAATATTACGATTGTAATACATCATCAACGGATCTATAGCTATCGGAAAAGCCAATATGCCTTTTGAAGTCATAAATACTTCCCCAGCACCAGCAAACGAACTTTTGAAATTTGCCACAGGATAACTAGTATAAGGTATAAGAAAAAGCTTATTACTATAATTATAAGCCAAATCATTTGGCAAAAAAAACAGATCCGGACCCTTGCTTGAAGCCAATGCTTCTAATAAATCTCTGTCAAAAGTCTCAGGATATTTTTGAACATATCGTGTGACAAAAGTCTTATTTTTATCATTAAAGGTATTTAATGCGTTTTGGATCAAATCTGTCTTTATGGTACCCCAAACAACCACGGAACCCGTGGGAGCATTTTTATTTTTATTACTACCGATAGGTATAGCTCCAGAAAAAACAAAAACACCAATAATGGCGAGACCGACAAATATAACTGTTATGATAACTTTAAAATTTCCTTTCATTTCCTATATATCATACCATAATGATGTGGCCCAGCGTCAATGTCTCGTTCGTGTATAAAACCTTTCTTTTCAAACATTGCTCTAGTTTCTTGTGAAGATACAGCATTTGCTAAATTCTTACCCATCGAAGACTCTTCCTTTGACCAATCAATTAATAAAATTCTACCGTGAGGTTTTAAAATTCTCTTCAATTCCTCTAAAAATAAACTCTTGTCTTCTATTTGAAAAAATATATTTGAAGCTATTATTCTGTCTATGATATGTTCTTTTAATTTCGTACCACCTATTTTTTCAACATTTCCTAAAATACATTCGATGTTTTGCAAATTTTCATCTTTAATCTTATTTCTCAAACTTTTTATAAAGTCTGGAATAACTTCTATTGCATACACCTTACCTTTGGGCACCATTTTAGCTACAGCAATAGAATAAAAACCACTGCCGGCTCCTAAGTCAGCCACAATCATATCTTCTTCTAAGCCAAAAACTTTTAAATTTTGAATAGGGTCAGAAAACATTATTTAATTATAACACATTAGACACATGCAATAGAAGCGATGCCGTCTCCAGCACGCAGTCGCATGATGGTTACTCCTTGAGTCTGACGTCCAAAAGAAGAAATATCTTTGAGTTCAGTGCGAATGACTTGGCCTTTTTTAGACATAGCTATCAATTCTACTTCTGCTCCTGTTAGAACTTTTGCCACTATCAACTTTCCTGTTTTTGGAGTTACTTTTGCAGTCTTGATGCCAGATCCTCCTCTGTTTTGAGTCTTGTATTCTTTGAGTGATGTTTTCTTGCCGAAACCATTTGCGCTCATAGTTAAGAAAAATCCATCTTTACCTTCTTTTTTAATCACGTCCACGCTGATGACTTCATCTGCCTTACTAAGTTTTATACCCCGGACTCCACCTGCTGTTCTGCCCATTTCTCGTATATCAGACTCTTTAAATCGAATAGATTGTCCGCCTCCGGTAGCCACCATGACATCATCCCCTTTTTCAGTCAAAAGTGCTGATATAAGACTGTCTCCCTTATCTAAACGAATAGCGATGATACCACTCCTACGAACGTCTTTAAAGCTCTCAGCGGTCATTTTCTTGGCTGTACCGTCTTTGGTAATCAGCATTAATGAATTAGAAGATAGATCTTTTCCTTTTGGCATTGGCAAAATAGAAGTAACTTTTTCTTCTCCTGAGAGAGCGATAAAGTTCATAATGGATTTACCTTTTGTGGCACGTCGGCCTTCTGGTATGTCATACATTTTAATATTGTATGCTTTACCCAGGTTTGTGAAGAATAATAAATCACTGTGAGTAGAGCCGGACACGAGCATAGTCACAAAGTCTTCTTCTTTTGTCTCTAAATCAACTACACCTACTCCTCCACGTTTCTGAGACTTGTATTCGCTTGGGTCTGTACGTTTTACATAACCTCCCGCAGTGAAGACCAACATCGTCTCTTTGTCGGGAATTAAATCTTCATCACTAATTTCTTTTACACCACCTTTAATTATTTTTGTTCTTCTGTCGTCTTTGTATTTATCTCGAATTTCCACCAATTCCTCTCCGATAACTTTAAGCATCTTCTTTGGACTAGCTAAAAGCTCTTTTATTTCTTTGATGAATTTTTGTTTTTCAGCCAATTCGTTTTCAACTGCCTTACGTTCGAGTCCGGCAAGTTTTTGTAATTTCATCTCCAAGATTGCAGCCGCTTGTAAATCTGAGAATTTAAATTCTTTAATCAAATTTAATTTCGCAATTTGAGCATCTTTGGAGCCACGGATAACAGTGATCACGCGGTCTATCTTGTCGAGTGCTTTTTTCAAGCCCAATAAGATATGCTCGCGTTCTTCGGCTTTGCGTAAATCATATTCACTTCGACGTCGAACCACCTCTCTTCTGTGTAAAATAAATTGCTGTAAGATGGATTTCAAAGATAAAGTCTGAGGCACGCCGTCCACCAATGCCACCATATTAAAATTGAAATTTTGTTCTAGTTGAGTATTTTTATATAGATAATTGAGCGTCTTCTCTGGCACAATACCATTTTTTAAATCTATAACCACTCGAATGTCACGAGTAGATTCATCACGCAAGCCCTTGATGCCGTCGAGCTTTTTTTCTTGCACGAGTTCCGCAATGGCCATTATCAGGTTCGCTTTATTGACTCGAAAAGGTATTGAAGTGATTATAATTTGAAAAGTTCCATTTTTTTGCTCTATTATTTCTGCTTCTCCTCTGCAGACCACTCCGCCTCGACCAGAAGAATAAGCATGAAGCATGTCTTTATTCCCATAAGCAATTCCTCCAGTAGCAAAGTCAGGACCTTTTACAAATTGCATCAAGTCTTCAGTCGTGGCATCTTCATTTTCTATTAAATAATTTGTAGCATCGATAACTTCCGCCAAATTGTGTGATGGAATATTTGTTGCCATACCGACAGCAATACCGAGAGTGCCGTTTAATAACAATGAGGGCACAGATGAAGGAAAGACGATTGGCTCTTTACGAGTTTGGTCATAGTTTGGTCGAAAGTCTACTGTCTCTTTTTCCATATCTCGCAAAAGTTCATTTGAAATTTTAGCCATCTTGGCCTCGGTATAACGCATAGCGGCAGCGTTGTCGCCATCGATAGAACCAAAGTTTCCTTGTCCTAAAATAAAAGGATACCGAAAAGAAAATTCTTGCGCCATACCAACCATAGAATCATACACGGCCACATCTCCGTGGGGATGATATTTACCTAAAACATCTCCCACTACTGCTGCAGACTTTCTGAAACGTGAAGTAGAAGTAAGACCCATCTCATGCATGGCGTATAAAATACGTCTATGTACTGGTTTTAATCCATCACGAACGTCTGGAAGAGCACGAGAAGTGATAACCGACATGGCATAAGCCAAGTAGGATTCTTTCATCTCAGTGACGATATCTATAGGTATTATTTCGTCTTTATTTGGTTTGTCTTCAATTATTTCAGAAGTTTTCTTGGCCATAAAATACTATTGTATCACAGGAGATGAAGTTCCAGAAATATCGTCATATCCATTTAATAAGTCATCTTTTAATGTTGAAAATGGTGCTAGGTCTTGCTTCATTTTTGATTTATTTTGAGGATCACTAATTTGTCCACCCAAACTCCAAATCCAAAATATAAACATAATAACAATAACGCAAATCATAAAAATATAGAGAATTTGTTTTTTCTCTTCTTCTGTTTTGCTTCTCAAGTGATGTACGAACTTTCTTGCTTTTTCTTGCATAAAAAATTAAAAAATTATTGAGATTTTAATACGACCACCTCACCTTCTTTGCCTTCTAAATCTTTCCTTTTTAATGTAAGTTTGTCTACAACTTCTGCTTTTTCTTCACCAAGCTCTTTTAAAAATAATTTTAAAGTTGCGTCATCGTAATCCATCGGTATTATCATTTTTGGTTCTAGTGTTGAGGCGAGTTTCGCCGCGGACTTGGCATCAAGTAAACCCTTACCACCAACTGGGATAAACAAAATATCAGGCTCACCGACAGATTCTCTAGCTTCTTTAGAAATATCGGTGTCTGAAAGTGCTCCCAAAAAGACTATATTTATACCATCGACACCAAAAGAGTAGATAGTGTTTACATATTTTTTATCTCCAATTAAAGCATTGGAAATAATACCTTTGACGAAAATTTCCTTGACTTCATAATCCCCAGGCCCCGTAATAGCAAAAGGGACTCTCTCACCATGAGCTAATTGATCTATGCCATTGTAGTCAGGATGATTGGTAGTAATAAAAGCAATATCAGCACCAAACTTGGCTACAATGCCTGTTTTTGAAGTCTTTGACACCGGGTTACAAGCCAAGACCATTTCTCCTTGTCCAATCTTAAAAAACTGTTTCCCGAAATATGTGATTATCATTGCTAGTATTATAACAGAAAAGAAAAATAAAAAAAACTTTTCATACTTGCAATTTTGTGTTTTTGTAGTAAGATGTACTTAAGTTAATATATTTATTAAAAGCATGGATTTAGGGTAACTCCTTTGGCAAATTGCTGAAGAAACCTAATCCTTATATCCGCTTTAAAGGCGGATTTTTAATCTTATGACACAAAAAGAAGAAGTAAAAGAAATCGTTGAGGAAAATTTAGTTTTAAAGTCTATAGTCGACCGAAGTGGTAGTAGACCAGAAGTCGAAGCCTTAGTAGAAGGATCAGTTATTTTGATACGTAAGTCTTCAGTATTCGTAGATTTATCACCATATGGTACAGGTATCATTTATGGCCGAGAATTTATAAATGCTAAAGATATAATCAAAAAGATAAGTCTTGGCGATGTTATAAAAGCAAAGGTTGTCGAATCTGAAAATGAAGACGGTTATGTGGAACTTTCTTTGAAAGAGGCTAAACAAGCCCTAACTTGGAGTGAAGCTGAAAAAGCTATCAAAGCCAAGACTGTGATGGACTTGGAAATCAAGGATGCAAACAAAGGTGGACTTATCTTGGAATGGCAAGGTTTGCAAGGATTCTTGCCTGCTTCCCAATTGAAAGCAGACCACTATCCTCGAGTACTTGATTCTGATAAAGATAAAATCTTAAAAGAATTGAAGAAATTAGTAGGTCAGAAAATCTCAGTTATGATTATCTCTACTCTACCAAAAGAAGGTAAGCTTATCTTCTCTGAAAAAGACAATAATCCAGAAGAAAAGAAGGAAATACTCAATAAATACAACGTTGGAGACGATATTGAATGCACCATCGCCGGCATCGTGGACTTTGGTATCTTCTTAAAATTAGAAGACGGATTAGAAGGATTGGTCCACATTTCTGAACTCGACTGGGGCTTGGTAGATGATCCTCGAACAATGTTTAAAGTCGGAGAAACAGTAAAAGCTCGTGTTATAGAAATCAAAGATGGTAAAGTCTCTCTTTCTATTAAAGCTCTAAAAGAGAATCCTTGGAAAGAATACGAGGGAAAATTGAAAAAAGGCGACATCATTAAAGGAGTTGTTATTAAATACAACAAGCACGGCGCACTTGTGTCTATCAAAGAAGGAGTGGCTGGACTTGTTCATAACTCTACTTTCGGCACAGAATCCAAACTTCGGGAAAAATTAGAACTTGGAAAGAATTACAATTTCCAAATCACCATGTTTGAACCGAAGGATCATAAGATGACTTTGATTCACTTAGAATAATTCATAAAACAAAAAAACACCCCATATGGGGTGTTTTTTTGTTTTATGAATTTATTACTATACCTAAATCTTTATCTCCAATCGCATCCATTATTTTTATTACTTGCGGTACATAATTTGGTATTATAGATGGTGGATTGTAAGATCTTAAAATTCCTTCAGTAGTTTTTTTATCGTAGTGCTGTGCTGTCTTAGGATTATTACCTCCTAAATTGTGAGCGACAATATCGATAGATTGTTCATTGGAAGTAAAATTAATCTTACAAGAACCCCAACCAAGGAAACTATACGTTACTTTTTTACAAGCAAATTTACCTCCAGTAGATTCACGGACAGAAATAGCTGGTAAAAGTCTCCAGTCCAAACCGTTCAATTTTGCAGCTTCCACCATTTTCATACCCATACCTTCGAGAGGCATATCGTATTTATGGAAATAAGCGTCAATAGCTTCGGCTTGAATATTGTTTATTTGAACTTCTGGATCAATAGCTTGGTTAAGAGCCATAAAACCATCAGTGTCATTATTTAGTTTTTGTAATAATACGACTTGGGGAGTAGAGACAGTATTCGCGAGATGTAGAGTTGTATTTGGCAATCCACTAAAAGGCATTGATACTGTCGCTAGTGGCATTAAGATAAATGACTCCACGAAGCGTATTAATTTTTTATTTTGCATAACAAACGGTTGTGCTCCGCCAACTGGTAACTGTATTATTTCTTCCTAAAAAGGAAAAACCCTTTATATATAAGTACTAATTCGACTTAGGCCTATACATTAGGTTTACTCTTATATACTATCATTTTCTGACACAAAAGTCAATAGTTAGGCAATGTTTTTAGCATCTGTCAAACTAAAATAACCTTGTAAAATAAGGTTATTTTGAAACAATATTATTGACACTTTTCACTAAAAATTGCTTAATTTAGAGGTTGTGGACATCTTATTTAAAAGTAAAGACCTTGTCCGTAATTTTATACGCTTCCCCTGCACCCATAGTCACTACCACGTCTCCTTTATACAAGGGTAACCCTTGCAAGAATGCTTCAGCTTCAGCAAATGTGCCTGAAATACAGTCTTTTCCTGTGGATTTTACGGCCTCGGCTAGTTTTTCACTGGAAACTTCGGGGTCTTGAGCTTCTCGGGCATAAAAAATAGGAAGAATGAATATCTTATTAGCGTTTTCAAAGCTCTCTACAAAGTCGGCAAACAGAGCCTTTGTCCGACTATACATATGGGGCTGGAAAACAACTATAATCTTATTACTAGGATAAAGTTCATAAAGTGCTTTCAAGCTCGCTTTTACTTCTGTCGGGTGGTGGGCGTAGTCGTCGTAAATTATTATTCCTGCACTAGTTTCTCCCCTTTTTTCGAGCCGGCGCCAAGTGCCAGCAAATTCGCTTAATGACTTTTGAGCTATTTCTTCGTCGATTCCTAAAATGTTTGCAATAGCCAAAGCTACCGCTGCATTTTTACGATTATGTTCGCCGGGCACCATGAGAATCAGAACCTTTTCTAAATATTTCTCATAATCCACAACTTTATTTTCACTTTGGACTAAAAATTGGTCAAAGGCGGTCTGGATATCTGCCAAATCTTTATAAACATCTAAGTGGTCGGCTTCGATGTTTGTAATTGCTCCAATAAACGGATGAAAGAAAAGCATATGTCGGTTAAATTCGTCCGCTTCCACCACCAAGTACTCGCTCGAACCTGCTCTAAAATTACTACCGAATTTTTTTACAAAAGAGCCGACGACGATAGTCGGGTCTAGTCCCGCGCCGATGAGCATCTCACCCACCATCGCTGTCGTCGTAGTTTTGCCGTGAGTTCCAGAAATAGCGATGACTTTATATTTTTTTGCAATTTCACCGAGCGCTTCAAAATAACTCAGTACAGGTTTGCCAGTTGCTCTGGCACTTTCCAATATCTCCGGACCCCGGTATATCCAGGCGTCACTATACACATACATATCCGCCTCAGGCAATTCTTTAAAGTCCTTTTGTAAAATTACAGATATCCCAAGCTCTTTCAAAGAATCCAAGGTCTTCCCCGTTTCTTCATCATTTAATCCACTCGCTTCTATACCCCTATGTGTCACCATCTTTGCCAACGCTGAGATACCAATACCCCCGATGCCGATAAAGAATACTTTTTTTATTTTTGATAAGTCTAGCTCCATTATTTCAACTTCTTAATTAATTTCATAAATTGTTCTCCGCGGTCGTATTCGTTCTTGAACATATTGAAGGATGCGAATGCTGGAGAAAAGAGAATAATGTCCCCCTTTTGGGCTTCTTTATATGCCTTAGTGACAGCTTCTTTTAAGGTTGTTGCACTCTCAACATTTGCTGATTTATTTTTTATCTTATCACTGCCAGAGCCTGGTGTCAGATACACTTTTTTGGTTGTATCCCCCAAGATTGCATTCAATGCTTTAACATCTATTCCCTTATCCATTCCACCAGTTATAAGTATAACTTTTTGGTTAAAAGACTTAAGAGCGACAACCGTCGCATCTGGGGTAGTAGAATTTGTATCATTATAAATTTGTACGCCATTGATTTTCTTTACGAGCTCAAGTCGACCGGAAACCGCTTCAAATTTCTCAACCACTTGTTTGATTACTTTTTCGTCTATGTTTAAGGTCCGAGCGACTTCGATAGCGCAAGCTATGTTTTCTAAATTATGAGCGCCTAGTAAATTTAATTTCCAATTTTTAGGTACGTTTGAAGTTTTGGCAATAATTTTCATACCCTTTGCATCTTTAATTACATTATTCAAATTCTCTCCTATTATCAGAGTGTCTCCTTTCTTTTGATATTTATAAATAAAAGATTTATCTAAGAAATACTTCTTTAAGTCATTGTCATAATAGTTCAAATGGTCCGGCATAAAATTTGTAAACACAGCGATGTTTGGTGAAATTTTATCTTCTCCAAAACCTTGGAGTTGCCAACTCGAGAGTTCAAACACTGCCACGTCACCCGGTTTTACCTTTTTAAGAAGTGGCAACGCTGCCGTGCCTTTGATATTACCTCCTAGATGTACTCGAATACCGGACGCTTTTAAAATTTCATAGATAAGTATACTGGTAGTGCTTTTACCGCGGGTGCCGGTAATGCCTATGATAGTTACCTCAGGTGCAAGTTTTGCAAACGAAGATTCATCCATCTCAATCGGAATTCCTTTTTTTTGAGCATACTCAATGTACGGAGAATCAAGGCGCACGCCTTGGCCTTTTAAGATAAAATCTTTATTCTCAAAATCTTGAAAAACATGTCTACCCAAGGTGTATTTTATATTTTTATATTTCTTTAGCTTAGACATAGAAGGTGCAAGTTCTTTGGCAGACTTTACATCCGTCACCGTAACCTTGGCTCCACATTCCGCCAAAAAGGCAATATCCCCGAGCCTTTTACCCAAGAGCCCCAGCCCCACCACCGTCACCTTTTTATTTTTAAAATAATTCTTATAATCCATATATTAAATAATATTACCACAAAAAAAGCATTTACAAAGGTTTCACCTTTGTAATATAATATTTACATGAATAGAAAACACGTCTTTTCAATCGGTGAATTTTATCATATTTACAACAGAGGTAGTGATAAAAGAATAATTTTCAATGATTCACATGACTATGAAAGATTCATAAAACTCCTTTATATTTGTAATTCTAGTCAGGTGGTTAATCTACGAGACCTATTCCACAAAGGTGAAACCTTTGTAAATATATTTGACATAGGAAGAGCGAAACCATTAGTTTCCATAGGTGCTTGGTGTTTAATGCCAAACCATTTCCACCTACTTTTAAAAGAAGTCACTGAAAATGGTATTTCAAAATTCATGCAAAAACTCACCACAGCTTATACTATGTATTTCAATAAAAAATATACTAGGGTGGGTTCTCTTTTACAGGGTGTTTTTAAATCAGAACATATTACAGAAGATCGTTATCTTAAATATCTATTTTCTTACATTCATCTAAATCCAATAAAACTTATCTCTAGTGAATCAAAATGGAAAGAAGTTGGCATAAAAGATATTAAAAAAGTAGAGGATTTTTTAGAAAATTATACTTATTCAAGTTATCGTGATTGTATGAAAAAAGAAACAAGCTATTTAAATATAATTGACGAAAAAGAATTTCCAAATTATTTCTTAAATACAAAGGAAGCTGCAGAAGAAGTTCAAGAATGGCTTAATTTTTCTGATTCTCGGGTTACAAAGGTGAAACCTTTGTAACGTATAAATGCACCCTAAAAACATAATGCTCAAAAATAAAAAAATGAATATCTGGTTTTTATTACATGTATTATTTTTTATAATAATAACTTCGGGTGTATTTTGGATAAATTGGTATTACTTGCTTGTAATATTTATTATTCTAAGAATTCAAGACCTTATTTGGGGTGGGTGCATCTTAACTAAACTAGAATACGGTTCTTTTGACAGAAGATTCACAAAAGAGCATTTATTCACCTGTTACTAAAATGGATGCAAAAAAAATTATATATATTCATAGATTTTATTCTACCCATATTCCTTATAATATAATACTTTCTTTTTATTTACAAAGGTGAAACCTTTGTAAATTTTACTTTAATATGTTTTTCAGCTCCTCCATGTCGTTAAAATGGTGCCTTACACCATGGATTTCTTGATAGTCTTCGTGGCCTTTGCCGGCGACTAGAACTACGTCGCCTGACGTTGCTATGCGAACAGCTTCTTTTATAGCTTCTCTTCTGTCTGCAATAGTTTTTGATTTCTCAATTTCTACTATAGATAAATCTACTTTCATCTCTTTTAGAATTTTCTCAGCGTCTTCACTGCGTGGATTGTCAGATGTAAAAATCGCTACGTCGGAGAGCATGGCTCCAATTTTTCCCATAATTCGGCGCTTCAATGGATCACGGTCTCCTCCACAACCAAATACTGTAATGAGTTTACCATCTTTTGGCTTAACTTCTTTCACCGCAAAAATAATTTTCTCTAAAGCGTCTGGGGTGTGGGCGTAATCTACTACTACCAAGACTCCTTCTTTTGTAAAGTGTTCAAACCGGCCAGTTGGTGGTTCTACTGTCTCCATAGCCATCCTAACTTTTCCCATATCAAAATGGAGTAGTGAACAGACGCTCCAGACAGCAAGTAAATTATAAACATTAAACTTGCCTAGAAGTTTCGACTTTATAACCAAACCTCCGACTTTCATTTCAATACCTGTGAAATCAATCTTTATTATCTCGCCCCGGAAATCAGCTGTGTCTGCCAAACCGTAAAATTGCTCTTTTGCTTGTGTGTTTGCTATCATGGCCTCACCATGTTCATCGTCATCATTTGATAATGCAAAAGCATCTTTTGATAAACTCGTAAAAAACTTATGTTTCGCAAAAAAATAATTCTCCATACTCTTGTGATAATCCAGATGGTCTTGAGTCAAGTTTGTAAATATTCCACCGGCAAACTTTATCCCCGCAACTCTGTTTTGATCGAGGGCATGGGAAGACACTTCCATAAAAACATATCCGCAACCAGACTTCACCATTTGGTGGAAAATTTTAACAAGGGTCACTGAGTCCGGTGTAGTTCCCGGAACTTTACCACCTTTGATATCAAACTTCTCGCCATTAATCAAAGTCTCGACTGTGCTGATAAGCCCTACTTTATATCCCAAAGTTTTCGTAATACTATACAAAAGAGTGGCTGTCGTGGTCTTGCCATTTGTCCCCGTCACCCCGATAATCTTTAATTTCCTCCCTGGATTCCCAAAATAATGCGTCGCTAAAAACAACTTAAAACTCCACCATTTTCTTTTGAATTTTGAAATAAGGTTTCGCATAAACTTATTCTACCACTTTTGACTCAACTTTTATGGTTTGATCTAACGTATTTTTAGTCGTTTGTTTTATTAAGTTATAGACTTTTTTTAACATATAGAAAAAACAAAAAACACCTATAATACTTACTACAAATAAAAATCTAAAAAATCCATACGGACCACCTAAAAAATGAGTGTATCCTAAAATAAAAAGACCGATCAAAAGCGTCACCCCTGAAATAATCGGCATTATAAAAATACTCATAAACAAATTCCCTAATTCATCGCCAGCGAATTTACTAGGATTGTTTTTAACATCTTTGATAGTATTTCGAATTTTAAATATTTGAAAAATCATCTTTAATTTATTAAAGACTTGCGGTGCTGAGGCGCGTTGATAAGACCGCATTTTTTGTATTTGTAGACTTCACCGGTCGCAGGGTTTATGGCTCCACATGGACAAGGGTCATTTCGACCCACGTCGAGCTCTGACTTATTTACTCCACCCGCTATTGCTGACTCGGTATGATTTGTGACTAGTGTTTGTTTTACTGTTATTTCTTCTTCTTTCTCTATATTTTTAACATTTTCAGTGTTTATAGTTGTGATTAGTGAAAAAACTTGGTCTTTGAAGACTTCTTGCATTTCTTTAAACATCGCTAAGCCGTCTTTCTTGTATTCTACAATCGGCTCGCGCTGTCCATAAGCACGCAAATTCACAGAACTACGTAAGTAATCCATTGCTTCTAAGTGTTCCATCCAAAGTGTGTCATTTGTATATAATGCAATTCTTCTTACTGTCTCCATGAAATTTTCATCACCTAGTTTCGCTCTCTTATCTCCTATAATCTGCTCCCCATTTTCTCTGCCCAAAGATGCGTCTGCTAGAATTTGCTCAATACCCTCTTTATCTGCGCGCAACATCTCGCCTCGCATTTTGTAAATTATATTTCTTTGGTGATTCATTACATCATCATACTCAAGTGTATTTTTTCTAGAATCAAAATGAAATCCTTCGATTTTTTTCTGAGCACCTTCAAGAGTTTTGGAAACCAAACTATTCGTTATCGGCTGATCTTCGGGTATACCAAAACGCCCCATCATACTTTTGATTCTCTCGGCACCGAAAATACGCATTAAATCATCGTCAAGTGAAACATAAAACTGAGTCTCTCCGGGGTCTCCTTGTCTACCGGAACGTCCTCGTAACTGGTTGTCTATTCTCCTGGCTTCGTGACGCTCAGTACCCATAACAAAAAGTCCACCAGAGTTTTTCACGGCATCGTATTCTTCTTTGACTATTGGATTACCACCAAGCTTGATATCTATTCCACGGCCAGCCATGTTTGTAGCTATGGTTACTGCTCCTCTTTTACCAGCTTGGGCAATAATCTCTCCTTCACGCTCATGATTCTTGGCGTTCAGTATCGTGTGTTGCACACCTTCGGCTTTCAAATATGCAGAAAGAAGTTCGTTTTTCTCAATAGAAATAGTACCAATCAATACTGGCTGACCCTTGAGGTTCAACTCTTTAACTGTTTTCGCAATTGCTTGAAACTTTCCTTTCTCAGTTTGGTAAATCAAATCCGAGTGATCTAGACGCACAACTGGCCTGTTTGTGGGGATGACAATAACATCGAGCCCATACACTTTCAAAAATTCTTCAGCAGAAGTCAGGGCTGTACCAGTCATGCCAGCGAGCTTTTTGTAGAATCTAAAGTAATTTTGGAATGTGATAGAGCCAGATGAACGAGTTTCTTTCTCTATCTTTACTCCCTCTTTTGCTTCTATGGCTTGGTGAATTCCTTCACTCCAACGACGGCCTGGTTGTAAACGTCCAGTAAAAGGGTCCACGATTATGACTTCACCTTCCTTCACTACATAGTCTTTGTCTCGCTCATAAATAGCTTGAGCTTTGACTGCTGTTTCTAAGTGATGTACGTATTTTATACCTTTTTCAGTATAAATATTTTCTATACCAAGCAATTGCTCGGCTTTGGTAATACCGTCATCGGTCAAAGTTATAGCTTTTAGTTTTTCGTCCACAATATAATCGGTATCGCGTTTTAATTGTTTCGCAATTTGATAAAACTTAGTATAAAAATCCTCAGAATCCCCTGATTGAGAAGAAATGATGAGTGGAGTTCGGGCTTCATCTATTAAAATAGAGTCCACCTCATCTACAATTGCAAAATTTGGTTCTCTTTGAACTACGTGGTCTATGTGAGTTGCTAAGTTGTCACGCAAATAATCAAAACCATACTCATGGTTTGTTCCATAAGTAATGTCTACCATGTAGGCATCCCGACGTGAACATGGTTTTAGAAATTCATAAAGTATTTTGTATTCGGATTGACTTTCTTCTTCTTTATTTTCTTTGTGAGCTCTATCGTACAAATAAGAAACATTTTGAGAATTTATAACTCCTACAGACAATCCTAAAAAATCATAAACTTGCCCCATTAAGACTGCATCACGGCGAGAAAGATAATCATTGACTGTGACTATGTGAACACCTAGGCCTGTAAGCGCATTTAAGTATGCAGGAAGTGTGGCAACTAAGGTCTTACCTTCACCGGTTTTCATCTCAGCTATTTTTCCATTATGCAAAGTTAAACCTCCGATTAATTGAACATCGTAATGTCTTTCTCCTAAAATTCTTTTACCTGCTTCACGTACTAAAGCAAAAGCCTCAGGTAATATGTCTTCCAAAGTCTCATTTTTAGCTAATCTATCCTTAAATTCTTGGGTTTTCTTAGGGAAATCAGTGTCGGCAAGCCCTAAAACACCCTCCTCTAGAGCATTTATCTTATCGACAATAGTCTTTGTATTGCCTACAAATTTTGAACTTGTGTCTCCGAATACTTTATTAAATAAACTCATAGTTCTCTATTTTAACACAAAAAAAACAAAAAATCCCGCCGAAGCGGGATTTTTTGTAAGTGAGAACAAATAGGAGACTAAGCTCGCTTCTTTGTTTTCTTAGCTGCTACCTTTTTCTTAGGAGCTGCTTTCTTTGCTTTCTTTTTTGCTGCCATAATATTTGTCGCGCGCGCGAAATTAAATTTTTAATTTTAGTCTGCAATAATTTCGACCTCGAAACTATTTTTTTTAAAAATAAATTTTGAAAATATTTCGAAAAAAATTATTGCGGGAACAATTTAATTATCTCTCATATCAAAACAAAAAACAATATTTTTTCACTCGCAACTGTGGATAACCCAAACACTTACTGAAAATAAAAAATTCTGCAAAATATTTTTTGCAGAATTTTTTATTTTATTATTTTTATTTAAAGCGAGTGATGGCGAAACTCCAACATATGTGCCTATGTGAGTGCGATCACTCGCTATAGATAAAAACAATACTTCCTATAGTATAACAAAATACTATAATTTTCACAAAACACCTTTTAAAATATGCTCTATAATATGATGAGTTTTTGTACCGACAGATTCACAAGCTTCTATCAGATTTGAGTTATCATTAATACTTGGTAAAAATGAAATACCATTTAAATATAAACCCTTATTGGGGGTAATAATAAACTTGGCATACATATAACTATTATTTCCTGTTTCTTGATGTATATCGTAAATAACATTCATTAATTTTTCCTTTTCTTCTTTAGATACTCCCCTAAATGGAAAAACATATAGATTTTCATCTCGAAAATTTTTTAAAACATGAGTCTCGATTTCTTTCCCCGCTATTAATTCTTCTATTATTATACTTCCACCATGCTCAGCGCCGTCTATGATGGCATTCACAAGTTCAGGATAAGTCTTGGCTACATGTATACCCATCCCGTTAGAAACTAAAGATTTTACTATCCAAGGGCTTCCAAATTTTTCAAAAATCTCTTTGGCTTTTTTTATTGCAAATTTTTCTATGTCACCGTCAAAATCTTCCTGATACACCGGAATAATAAAATGATTCGGCATACTCACTCCAGTATTATTCATATGTTCACGCAACATTGCCTTACTCTCTAATAAAGCTCCTGAAAAAGCTTCTGTACTGACGTGTGGAATTGAGAAATCCTTTAGAGTTTGAGCATATAAAGAATGCGACATATTCCAAACCAGATCTACATTATGCATGAGTGTCGAAGGCAAAATAGGTAAACCTTTTACATGCCAAACATTATTTTTATCTATCATAATATCGATAGCTTTATATTTATCGGCTAAGTTAGTATTGATATAAGAAAAGAGTTCCCCGCCTTCTTGCAAAGACTTTTCATAATTTTCATTATTTCCACCACGAAGTATGCCAACTTTTATTAAACTCATAACTATATTATAACAAAAAACACCTCGCTTGCGCGAGGTGTTTTTCTTTGCTGTCCTTTGTTTTGTTTCGTTCTTCTAACTTTTTTATTTTATATGTCTTCCCATATAGCCATAATGTTTTAAGTTCCTTCAAACTCCGATTTTTTCAGTTTGTTTCGGGCAAACATTGTGCAGTCAATTGAGCTGCACAATACCGACTCAATAAGGTCCGACCGAAATCGGACCGTTTTTCAAATTGAATTATTCCACGACCAGCTTCCGCTAGCCGTGCCTTGTTACGACTTAGTCCCTGTCACCGAGCTTACCTTAGGCCCTGCTTATGCAGAGACTTCGGGTACTCCCGGCTCCCTTGACTTGACGGGCGGTGAGTACAAGACTTGAGAACGTATTCACCGCGGTTTAGCTGACCCGCGATTACTAGCAATTCCAGCTTCATGAAGTCGAGTTGCAGACTTCAATCCGAACTGAGGCTATTTTTAAACGATTAGCTCAGAGTCGCCTCGTCGCTGCGCGTTGTAATAGTCATTGTATTATGTGTGTAGCCCAGGGTATCAAGGGTCATGCTGACCTGGCGTCATCCTCTCCTTCCTCCCCCACCAAAACTTTTGAACAGAGCTCAAAAACTTTGGTGGGGGCAGTATCGTGTGACACTTGTAACACACAACGAGGGTTGCGTTCGTTAGCCCACTTAAGGGTACAATTCAAACCACGAACTGACGACGGCCATGCAACACCTG
>Ga0163144_10008522_pt1 | contig 22182 bp, 20 predicted proteins | sample OliLak19BULKMAT1_FD_123175 | JGI IMG/M metagenome (GOLD analysis project Ga0163144, IMG submission 123175) | Freshwater microbial mat bacterial communities from Lake Vanda, McMurdo Dry Valleys, Antarctica - Oligotrophic Lake LV.19.BULKMAT1 | ecosystem: Environmental > Aquatic > Freshwater >... | reverse complement strand
ACTCAACAATCCTTGGGTATTGATGAATCTTCAAATGGAAAAGCTGGCAAAAATTCGGTTGGAGTATCTCGCCAACATAATGGCAATCTTGGTAAAGTTGATAATTGTCGAACTGGAGTTTATGCTTCCCTGTGCAGTGGCAATAAGGTTGGAATTATAAATACACGATTATTTTTGCCTGATCAATGGGTAGATGACCCTCAAAGATGCAAAAAAGCCGGCATACCCAAAGAAGCTATTGTCAAAAAAACAAAGATAGAACAGGCTTTGGATATGATTCGTGAATCTATTGAGATTGGTGTTCAATTTGGGTGGGGCAATGCTGATGGCTTATATGGATCAAGTTTTAATTTTTGTAAGACAATTGAAGAATTAGGGAAAGACTTGTTGTCGATGTACATAAAGATCAACATGTATATTTACTAAATCCCAAGCCCTTTTTACTTGAATATAAAGGGTTAGGCAGAAGAAATATATGTCTAAATACAAATGAGAAGCCGATAGAAGTAGATGATTACCTCACTCAATTGAGCGAAAATGATTTTGAAATTGTAAAAATTCGTAAAGGAACTAAAGGTTGGATTGAGGCTTATATCCATGTGGCTCAGGTATGGGTGTTGGATGGCAGACTATCAGGTCAGAAAATACAATGCGTGGTTTCACCATCAGGCTCTGGTTATGCTGGCAATGCAATTTGTAAACAAAAAGAAAATTGAATATAAACAAGACCTGCCTTTACTTTCAGTTAGAGATGTAAGACTTCTTATGATTGCGACATTAAAAGAACAAGGAACACAAATGGTTAAGGAAATTGATCAGATGTTTGAAGGACACAGTCAACGATTAAGTGACATTAACAGGTATTATACTGATAATTAATGCCTTGAGAGTGACAAAGTAGAAGTAAATAAATTGTTACATCATTGATATTCAGAGCACATAAAAAAATTCATGGAGTAAAAAGAACTTCAAATTACTCAGCTCAAATCAACAAATATTTGCAATCCCATATTCGATTCTAGTGGAGTGAGTGGGGTAAGTGGTTTTTATCCAGAAGAATTAAAAAGTAAAATTGAAGGAAGAAATGTTAGCAGCAGTTATTCTCATGAATAGCTACTTAAAAGCTATAAACACGAGATTAACTTTTTTAAAAAAGGACGAATGCCTGCCACGGAATAAAAATGATGGCTACTTTTTAAGTTTGGAAAATTCTTTCTCCCAACTAAATTTGTAGTGGTTTGAGAATTTATAGGCTTCGAGCCTTCAACCTTCTTATCCTCAACAGTTTAATACCAACCTTGAAAAAACACATATATTTAATCAGTGGCCTAGGTGCCGATGAAAGAGTCTTTCAAAATCTGGATTTGGAAGGGTTTGATGTTACTTTTCTAAAATGGATTGTTCCAAACCCTGATGAAACGATAGAAAATTATGCTACACGACTTTTAGAGAAGATAACACATAAAAAACCAATTCTCATCGGCCTCTCATTTGGTGGGATAATGGCTGTAGAGATTGCAAAGCAAATTGAAACAGAGAAAGTTATTCTCGTTTCGTCTGCCAAGAACAAAAACGAAATTCCTTTATTGTATCGGCGTTCTGGGGCATTAGGACTTCATAAATTCATATCCTTACAATCACTCAAAAAAACCGGAAGTTTTACATATCGACAATTGGGAGTTTCCTCAGTTACTGACAAAAAGATTATGACTGCCATGTTTAGTGATACCAATTCCGTATTTTTTAAATGGGCTATAGACAAAATTGTTAAGTGGGAAAATATAACTGAGGTTCAAAATATATTTCATATCCATGGTAGCAGCGATAAAATTTTACCCTATAAATATGTAAAATGTGATGTAACAATAGATGGTGGTGAACACCTGATGATTCTTACCCGAGCGCAGGAAGTGGGTGCAGAAATCAGGAAATATATTAATTCGTAGTAAATCTTTTATTGGTTCGTTGTTGTATTTCATATATGTTTGTTCTTTAAAAAATCTTTATTATTCAATAAATGATGGAACAGTTACCAATATATACAGATGTTGTATTTGGTCTAACAACCCTTTTAACAGTTGCTCTTTTTTACAAAGCGAACCATGGTTCAAAAGTTACGCTAATTATCCTATTAACATGGATGTCGTTACAAGTAATACTTGGATTAACAGGGTTTTATCGAATAAAAACGGCATTCCCGCCAAGATTCCTTTTCATGGTTGTGCCGCCAATGATATTTATTATCTGCCTTTTTGTAACACCAATCGGCAGAAGATTTCTTGACAATTTAAGCCCCAAACATCTCACCCTTCTTCATGTGGTAAGAATACCAGTTGAAATGGTGCTCTTTTGGTTGTATATTTATAAAACTGTGCCGGTGTTAATGACCTTTGAAGGAAGGAACTTCGACATTCTTTCAGGGTTAACGGCTCCATTTATCTATTATTTCGGTTTTATTAAAAAGCAACTCAATAGAACGATCCTTTTGATTTGGAACTTTGCATGCCTTGGTCTTCTCATTAATATTGTAGTAACCGCAGTTCTTTCAGCTCCATTACCATTTCAAAAGTTAGCATTTGAGCAACCGAATATTGCCGTGCTATATTTTCCATACAACTGGCTGCCTTCTTGTGTGGTTCCTTTGGTACTGTTTTCTCATCTTGCTTCAATCAGAAAATTGCTGAAGGCTGGAAAAAATCTGTAATTGTTTTTTATTGTTACTCCCAAACAGAAGCTATAAAGAATACAGTCATCCCAATTCTCAATTCGTAATTTCTAATTCTTAATTCAATGTCGTTAAGTTAAGAGAAAAAGCATTAGCATTCGCTTGCTTTTTGCGAGCAATGCTAACCTAAGTCGCCGTCGCTTCGCCTCCGGCGAGTGACATGCTATACTGCCTCTGGCATCTTCGAATTTTAGTTCTTCTAACTATATCTGGATAACCTCCAGAGGACTTTCTGCACAAGCACTGCTGTATTTATAATTTTCAGGTTCAAAAACTAGGCCTGCTCTGACTGGATTATTGTGAATATGGTTAATTTTCTGTTCAATGATTTGATTGCTAAATAACGACACAGGAAAATCAGTATATTGCTATAAATGAAATTCTGAACATTGCTTATTTTTGAAGGCAGAGCGATGAAAGAGTTCTAACAACCAATCCTTTCTACTCTCTGCAATGTTGTTCTTAATTTCTTTTAAAAACAATTTTAAGGTATAACCCTTAAACCGACCTATTAATTCCTTTAGATTTTTGTTCACTCTACTACATACTAAGTGTAAATGATTCGACATGATTACATAAGCACAAATTTCCAGATTCTCGTTCTCTTGACAGTACCTCAAATTATCTATAATAATTTCCTTGTAACATTCTCTTGTAAACAAATCAATCCACCCAACCATAGAAAGTGTTGTAAAATATAGATCACCGGGGCTTGTTCTTCTTAATTCGCTCATATTTCAAAAGTATTCTGAGGTTTTTGAATTACATAAAATGAAATATTTCAGTCTGGAATATTTTATTCTGGCCAGAGGCCAGGGTAAATGTCACTCGCGAGACGCGCAGCGACGGCGACTTTGCTTTGCATTCAACCGTGCTAAGTTTCTCGCTTTTACAGAATTAGTTTTCCAAGATCTTGAAAACATTTTTTTTCATATTGAATTTGAAATGAATGCTTGGATTCCCTAAAATTGACACCTATATTGTACTCCAATATGTACATAAAGCTATGCTAACTACAACTATATCTGATTTTAGAAAAGATATAAAAAAGTATTTTGATAGGGTATCACAACATTTCGAAACGCATATTATTAATAGAGGAAAGGACAATGGTGTTGTCATAATGTCCTTGGGAGAATATAATTCATTGTTAGAAACAAATCATGAATTGTCTTCTAAGGCAAACGAGATAAGACTCGATTCAGCTATTGAAAAACCCGCGAAAGGTTAATCTTTTCCAAAAACACTACAAGAGGAATAAAATATATCTTTGTTGATGAGTCTGGGGAAGACTATTTATACTGGCAGAAAACAGACAAGAAAATGGTATCAAGGATTAACGATTTGTTAAAAGATATTTCAAGAAATCCCTTTTCAGGAATTGAAAAACCAGAACCTTTGAAATATAAGTACAAAGGATTTGGGTCTCTCAGAATTGACGATACACACAGATTAATTTACAAAATAAGAGAAGATGAAATCTTGATAGCGAAATGTAGATTCCATTATGATTGAAAGTTAAACCAACCTTCTTCTATCCAGACAATTTTTAAGCAGATGCCAAAAATCAATCCTAAAAAAAATTGACAGTTCCGTTCTTCGTATAAAAATTCATAATCTAAAACGCCAAATTCTTGTATCTTCGGAACGTTTTATATAATCAAAATCACAATTTAGAAAAAACACCTCTCATCGCAATTCCTACTTCGTAATTTCTAATTCGTAATTCGTAATTAATTCTTACCTTGCTCCCTTTCTCACCATGTTAAAATCACTGTTATCCATTTCTTTACTTGCATCGTCCATTTTTTGCTTTGGTCAAAAATATATTAGACCTTATGTAGGCGTTAATTTCAGTAACAGAATCCTTCGTTCTGACGATGCTGATAGGAAGGATTCATTGAACAAAGCCGATAAGTACAAAATATCACCTTCTTTCGGTGTACAATTTTTATTTGAAAAACAATCTGGTACTGAATTTTATCTTGGAGCAGCTTATTTCGAGACTGGATTTGTCCGTGAAAGGTTTGATTATCAATTTCTGGATACCGTTCACCCCGATTTGGCGCCCATCTTTGACCTCTCGCAAGGTGCCCAAAAAAACGGCTTTTTTACCTATCATTTTAAATACCTTGAAATCCCCTTTGGATTCAATTTTCAAGTAACTCCACGACAGAACATGCATAATTATATCGGTTGGTTCAATTTTGGGTTGAACCCGCAATTTCTACTCAAGCAAAATATGACCATCTTTTTGGAAGGATTTAGCATTAAGGGTGAGAACAGATTTAATTTTTCAGAAACTGGATATAATGCTTCGAAATTTAATGTGGCATTTCAACTTGGAGGACGATTTGATTATACCCTTGATAAAAAGACTTGGGTAAGCGTTGATGGATTATTTAAAATTCACGTATTAAACACAGCCTCAACAAGTAATGAAACTTTTAGGTCTTGGAATTTCAACTTTAACTTAGGTATTAGAAGAGAAATTGGAAATTGAAATAAGGATGATATCAGCCTCATAGTCTATTCTAAAATCTTAAATTCTACCCGCCTGTTTTCTGACCTGCCTTTTTCAGTGGTATTGTCTGCAATAGGCATTGAAGGGCCATATCCTATGCACTCAAACAAGCTCTCATGTAACCCCTTCATTACAAGATATTTCTTAACAGATTCTGCTCTGTTCTTGGATAACAAAATATTTCTTTCTTTGCTGCCTGTACTACTAGTATGGCCGGTTATCTCTACCTTTTTAATGTCTTTCGACATAAGAAACTGATACAAAGTATCCAAGGAAGCATAAGAAGCAGGCAATAAATCCCATTTATCGTTATCGAAAAAAATATTTTTGATTACGATTGATTTTCCAATCTCAATGGCTGGTGGCGGATCTCCTTTACCCATTGTACAGGGGCACTCATCTGCATTAGCAATCTCATAGAGCTGAATGTTGTCAAAATAATAATACGCTTCCATATTACTTCCTTTCAAAGCCAATTTTTGCATTTTTTGTGCATTCGAAAAACTGCCAAGGGTCAGCGTGTTTTCACCTCCAAGGGCTTCATAACTGCAACTTAATTCCATCCATTTTGTTTTGTATGATAAAATAGTTCCTCCATGATGACTGATTGTTGGTTTTATTAGACCCTCAATTAGTGAAATATCATCTACATAACTGTTGTTGATATATACACCAAGTGCATTCACAGCATAATAGCAATCTTCCTTTAATTTTACAAATACTTTGAAACAATACAATTTTCCAGGAGCTAATTTATTTTTAAGTTTGGTAGAAATAAACTCAATGTGATTGCCCTGCTCAGTGTAAAACCTGCAACCTACGGAGGCTTTTCCATTGTATGCATGATAGGCATTGTTGTAATAATAATCGGGGGTTCCTGCCGCAGCAACCCACCCATCAATCTCCTTATTAATATCTAAAAAATCTACTTTTTGATGTTCTGTTTCTTCAAAACTTCCATTCTCTATCAAGTTTTCTTCTTCCGGAATTACCTGTGCGATATCAGGTGCAATAAATTCTCTAACAGGATTTCGCTCTTCAATCTCCATTAAGCTATCGTAAGAAATATCCCGCAAAGAATCATTATCCACAAATACATTGCCTGATACAATTCTAACTCGGCTACTCTGAACAACAGGTTTTATATAATGCGAAACATCTAAAACTCCTTCATGATTTGGAGCAATAACATCAAATCCACTCGTAGTTCTTGTAATAAATGGTTTAAAATAAACGGTAATATTCTTTTTGAAACCATGGGTAATTGTCATTACCAGGTCTCCAATAGTATCATTAAATTCCCATTTCCCAGCAGGAATTGCAACACCTTTATAAACTTTGTAGTTGCCTTTTACACGAATGGTGTTGTTGATATCCGTGTATTGCCAAGCACCGTTTGGAACTGTTAAATAAGAAACCATCCCCGTCATGCCTGACTTGGTTTTAATAGTTTTTCGTGGACCCGAGCCAACAAAATTTGTTAAATCAAAGTTGAGCGTATCTTGGGCTATGGCATTAATGCTTGACAAAAGCAGAAAAAGGATGGCTAACTTTTTAAACACTCTATAGAAGGGTTCAGGAATCGGAGTTCTCAATAAAAGGTTGGAATAACTGTCTGGATTTCGAAGGAAATGGTAATATTCACAGCATTTCCTATGTGAATAAAATCTGTAAGTGTTATCTGAATGCCCACGATACTTCAAAAGTACGAATTAATGATAAAAACGCAAGGTGAGTATTAAAAGTGTTTTAAATTTTTAAGTTAAAATTCGCAGAACCATTTGAGATAGTGATTTAAGAACAAGGATTATCGAATGCGGATTTTTGAAGTTATTTTTCACCTTAAATCCTAAATTGAATTACTTTTGTACTTCCAAAAATGAATACCGAATACGAAGTTGTAATTGGCCTTGAAATACATGCCCAAATACTTACAAAAAGCAAGGCCTTTAGTGCCGACAGAGCTGAATATGGCAATCATCCTAATTCTACTTTAAGTGTTATTAGCCTTGGTCATCCAGGCACTTTGCCTCGCCATAACAAGGAGGCTGTTGAAAAATCCATCCGTGTTGGATTGGCATTTGGAAGCGAGATAGAACGGTTTAATAAATATTCCCGCAAAAATTACTTCTATGCTGATTTACCCAAAGGCTATCAAATAACCCAATTTGATACTCCCATTTGTAAAGGTGGAGAAGTAAAGATAAAATTGAAGGATGGAAGTACCAAAGTTATTCATCTTACCCGAGCTCACATGGAAGAGGATACCGGAAAAAGTATGCACGATCAGGATATTGAAAACTCACTCATTGATTATAACCGAGCCGGAACACCCTTAATTGAAATTGTAACAGAACCTGACATCAGAACTGGTGAAGAAGCCTATCAGTTTCTGACAGAAGTACGAAAAGTTTTGCGCTATCTTGATGTGTGTGACGGCAATATGGAAGAAGGCAGCCTGCGTTGTGATTGCAATATTTCTGTTCGCCCTGTTGGTTCAACCACACTTGGAACCAAAGTAGAGGTAAAAAATATGAATTCTATGAGCAATGTAAAAAGAGCCATTGAATACGAAACAGAGAGGCAGGTAAATGCCATCAGAAATGGTGAACCGATTTTTTCAGAAACCAGAAGTTTTGATGCCTTGCGAAGCTCAACCATGAGCATGCGTAGCAAGGAAATGGTAAATGATTACCGGTATTTTCCTGAACCTGATCTCCCGCCGCTTATCATCACTGATGAAATAATAAATGAAGTAGCTTCAAAGATGCCTGTTTTACCTGAAGCACTTTTTCAAAAGTTTACGAGTCATTATGGCTTAAATTCTTATGATGCCGGTGTATTAACTGAAAGCAAGGAAATAGCCGCCTATTTTGAAAGTATTTGCAAAAACACCTCAAACTACAAAGCTGCAGCCAACTGGACGATGGGTCATTTGAAAGGTTACCTCAACGAAAATGCACTTGATTTTACAGACGTCACCCTTCCTCCCATTACCATTGCCAAACTCATCCAATTGATTGATGATGGGAAGATAAGCCATAGTGCTGCCCAAAAAATATTTCCTGAACTGCTCGCAGATATTTCTTCCGAACCTTTACAAATTGCTGAGAAACTCAATCTCATTCAGTCTGGTGATGCGGATATGCTTGGTGCTTTTGTTGATAAGGCTATTTCCAAATACCCTGAGAAAGTAGCTGAATATAAAGCTGGAAAAACTGGACTACTCGGTTTATTTATGGGTGAAGTGATGAAACTTTCTGGCGGAAAAGCAGACCCTAAAATTGCATCAGAGTTGGTGAAGAGAAAATTGGAAGGATAGTTTTCCTAGAAAATTGTAGAGATGATCTAACTTTTCTCTTTAAATTTACTGGTAGTGTAAATTTAACGTTTTGTCTTAGCAGACGGCTTCTTTTATTTTTTTTTCTGCAAAAAAAAGCACCAATCTCGTCTGCGCCGAGACAAGCTTTCAAAATTTTTACCGGCATTTAATAATAGACTTAAATACGTCGAAAATTTTGCAGGTCGCTCTTCCCGTGGATGGCCAGCCGCACCAGAGCTTCGACCCTACCTTTTCGCAGAATGACGGTGTTCTCGTTTTTTAGGTTCAGATATAATAACAAAAATATGCGTCAAATCTTTTTATAAATTTTATTCAATTTTAAATCCTGAATATTCCTTTAACCAGGTTATTTATTCTTCAGATAGCCTTTCAAATCTTATCGCATACGACTTCTTCAACAACCCAAGCGCATATTCGCTATCATCTTTTGTTTTAACATAAAAACTTATCCAACCGGAATTCGGAAACACATGATGATTGCTTATTCTTCCTTCTTGTAGTAATTGCATCTTGATGGTTTTATTGAGCAAAACATCCATCAAACCATTGCTATGAATATGCCCTATTTCTTTATGGTTGAATGAAAACTCTGTGCCACCATATTTGTGGTTCTGAATTTTTATCCCTTTCCAACCTGAAACCTCGGTTTCAATCTCATCAAGACAGTCTGCAAGTTGTGGATTTGATAAAAAAATCCAAATCCTTAGCCAACTATCAAATAAATGAGGTAAGAGCGGAACTCTTCTCAGAAACTCAAGTTTATTGACCACAAAGTGAAACGCCCTATTTGTGTTCACTCAATTCTTTAATATGATCCATCACTCTGAGATGAACATTTCGGGTGATGCTTTCAGCCCAAATATCGTAATACCAAGTGGGAAAAACATAGAGACGATACCAACTATTCCCAACAAGGGTTGTGGTGCCATTTCCATTATCCTTCAAAAGAAATTGCCCCTTTAAGATGTCAATATGCCCCATAATTTCGGGGTCTTTGGGCTGATGAGTAATATCAAACGTTAGATTTTTTTCAGGTTGGTAAATCACCATTTTCTCATCAAACACATAACCATTGCTAAAAATACATTTTCTAGCAGCTCCCTCATAGAAACCATCAACAGTGGTTTGTACAGGACTTGGCATCCCAATTTTAAATAACCAATATTTATTTTCTTGCTTGATTCTATCATAAGCAACAACATGTTTCCAAACTTCTGAAGTTGGCGCATTGATCACCATGGTATCAGATACCATATTTTCATAACGGTGTTCGGAAACTGAATCGGTAACGAATACAAAGACAAGCAGCGCAAACACACTCACATTCAGTGTGTTATTCTTTTTGCGAAACATGGCTCTGCCAATAAAAGCACCTGATATTACAAAACCAAAAACCAAAGGTGAAACGATGATAAGACAAATATACCCTTCGCTTAAAAAGAAGTAGCTTAGTAATATCACTATCAATCCATTGATAAGAGAATAACCAGTGTAGTATTTCCCTTTCATTCCAAGATCGCGCCAAAACCAAGCACTTATTATGCCCATTATTAAGGGTACTATCACAAATTCCGAGAAAACCAAGGTGGTTCCAACATCCATTTCTGGATCTAACAATATCTTACTAACAAGATAATTACTCAGTCCAATAATACTTAGGGCTACAATATTGGAAACCAAAAGTCCGAGAAGCAGTTTTTTGGTTTTGTCTTTTTGATTCGCAGTTTCTGGTGATTCGTTCATGTTTGTAAATTTATTTGGTTAAATTTTACTGTTTTTAAAGAGTACTAGATTTTAATAATCTCTATTTCTAATTTCATCTCACAAAAATCTTCTTTGTAATAACCTCATCATTCGCATTGACTTTTAGTATGTAAACACCAGGTGAGACATCGCCAAGCTCTATCGGAAAAAGAGTCCCAATATAGTTTCGTGAAGATTGACTGAAAAGTATCTGACCAAGTTGATTAAATACCTCAACATTCAATTGTCCCGGTATTTTATTAAATGACAATTCAAAACTTCCCTTGTTAGGATTAGGGTAAAGGTTCATCATAAAATTTGCATTCGTCAAAACATTGATCACATCAACATCCTTGCAATTGAGTTTGATGCAGCCAATATGATCGATTTGTTTCCTGCAAACCTGATAGGTACCGTAGTTTTTATAGGCAATTTCAATCAAGGTATCATTTGAGCTATTGAACATGCCATCACCAAAAGTCCATTCAACTTTTTGTAAGGGCAGCGTTGCATGTATAGTTACTGATTTATTAAAGACCATTTGAAACTCAAAATCATTGGACCCAAATTCATCAACCACCACAGTTATATTGCTCATGGAGGTATCACTGCAGCCGTCACTGATAATTACAGGATATATCGTTGTGATTTTTTCATTAAATAACCTTGAGAATCCTTTATTACCATCCAACCATCTTAATTCGGTTGCGGAAGGAATTCCTCCGTTAGTGCTGAAAAGAATCAATGAATCTTGTGACGAACATTTTTGAATGACTTTAGGATTGATATCCAATTTGCCAAGAACGTTTATGGCAGTAGTATCTCTGTCAGAAAATCCGCAAGCATCCTTAATTACCGCAATATAGTTAAATACACCTTCCTGCTTTATATTGAGATTTAAAGTGCTTTGGCCAAATATTGCCTTGTTAAATTCCCACCATGTCTTTACTGTTCCTAATCGGCCTCCAGATGGAATCAATGTAATAGCATGTTCTTGTCCATAACAAAGGGTTGTATCCTCTGCTGCTTGAACTTTCGGAACTTGCCAAACATTTACCTTTATGGAATCCCAATAAGAGGGATTGCTGCAATGATCTGTAACTTTTACTGAGAAATACTTCGAACTCAGAGGAGACACTGCTATGGAAGAAGTAGTTTCCTTGGTGTTCCATTCAATGTCGTAATTTTTACCCAAACCTCCACTGATTGTTGTGGTTAGATTAGTATTTTGACCAAAACAAATTGAATCGCTCTGTGATTTTAAAGAAACAAGAAGTGGTGGCAATACTTTAACAAGAATACTGTCTGTTAAAACCATAGTAGAACAACTATCCGAAAGTGTTATAAAATAGGTTGTGGTTATTAATGGAGAAACAGAATGAGAACTATCTATACTTAAACCTTGATTCCAAAGAAAAGTATAATTGCCATTTCCACCCTTTGCGGAAGCATTGAGCAAAACTGAAGTTCCATAACAAATAGTAGTATCTTGGCGGACAAAGAGCTTTAAAGAATCTCTAACTATAATTTGAATGGAATCATGCAATAAACCTGGTGTGCAATTTTGGTCATTCACTTCAAAAAAGTACGGACTTGAGGTATCAGGTTTTATTCTTAAGTTTCGGCTATAAGCCATAGTATCCGGCCCTTTCCACTTAAATTGATATAAATTGGGGTTACCGTCACTTATTGCAGGTTGAATTAAATAGGATTGTCCAAGACATATAGTATCCCGGTCTTTTAAATTAAGGGCAAGTTTGGGCACCACATTAAGCTTAGTGCCGCAACATCCAGCTTTAACGCAGTATGTACCACAAGCATTGGTGGCCTTTACTGGGTAATTTATAGCATCTACGGAAGATAAATTTTTAAGTTCCAAAAAAGACTCCTTCGATTTTTTTAAGGTTCCCGTTGAACCACCATTGCTGCATACCGCCATCCAATGAATGCTGGGTTTAGATACTGAATTTAAATTTCGAAGTCTCAAAGTCATATCGCCCCCTGTGCATCCAATGGTATCAGGTGGGATAACAAATGAAGGCGTTAAAGTATCCACTTCCACTTTGGCAGGATAGGTATAAACTGTTTCCTGGCAGACATTGAAATAAACCCGTCTATATTTGCGCGCAACCTGGCTGAATTTTATATTTTTAAGAATTAATGTATCATTCTGGCGACCGCTGAGAACATTCCAAACAGAACCATTATTAAATGAAATTTGCCAAACACTTTGGATGGGGCCAGTTCCGGTAGCACTAGATTTTAGAACCATTGTAGTGTTTTTACAGCCAGCAGTATCAATCAGATTCAGAATTATTTTTACTGGTTTGATTGTAGAATTTGGTGTAATTTTTATGGCATAAGTTCTGACACTTTCTGCACCACGGTTTGAAATACTGCTTAAGGCAAACCAATAATCCTTACCAGTATTCAATTTTTTTACGGTAAAAAAGGTATCAGTACCCTTATAAATAACCTGCATTCCACCATTGATTAACTGAAATAATTTGTAACCAACCGCATTTTTTTGTGGCAACCATTTAAAATGAACCTGACTATCACAAAGTGTGCTTAATAATGTACCGGGTGATTTACAGATATTAAACGCCGTATCGCTCATATCAGCGAAAGCACCAGATGAAATTCGAACCAAAGCTTTGCTGGTATTGATGGTATCTTGAGCATTATTCCAGATAAAATACTTCTGGTTTACTGCAACAGTTGAAATCATTAGCACCCATGATGCACCTTGATCTAATGAATACTCCAACTTGGCATTTCCATTCAGGTTATTGGCATCCCATCGAATAGTTTGACTCTTGGAATTGGATGAAGGAGGCGGAAATGTCTCCAGTCCATTTGGATAAACCATTTGAATTTCGGTTTTAATCAGATCCCAAGTGAGAGAATACTTTTGAAAAGAAGAGGTGATGCGTTTGCCAAAAACAGTGACAATCATTCTGCCTGATTTAGGAAAATCAATTGTAATTTGCTCAAGGTTATTCAAGCTATCTCTTCCGCGCAGCGCAATATTATTGGGTTTAAGGGTGTCGAGAACCCAAGGTTTGTATTTTGTTCCTGCACTATCCGTTATGGTAATATCCAGATCGTTGATTAATGAAGGTTTGGCACCTGCTGCTCCAGCTTTGTCATTCCAACAGAGCATGACTTTAAGTCTGAACAAACCCTTCGGAATATTGATAGTATCAGAAATGGTCTTATTGTGTTTTAGTGAATCTTGCAAAAACCAACTTGAATCAATAATTTGTATGGCTCTTTTTGCATTAATTCTTCCAAATCCATGTCTAAAATCTGGGCCGGTATTTCCTATATCATCAGCCGAATTAGCCATCAGGCTTTTTGCAAGATGTGCCTCTGGCAATACAAATTTCTTTCGCTGAAAATACTCATAAATCAAGGCTGTAGTCCCACTGGCACCTGGACAAGCCATACTTGTTCCACTCCAGCCGCCGCCATAAGAGTTGTTGGGCAAGGTACTGTACACATTTACCCCAACGGCGCTTACTTCTGGTTTTAGTCGCCCATCACGGGTTGGGCCACAACTGCTAAAGCCGGCTTCCTCATCAAAATTGGTAATGGCCGCAACGGACATCACATTTTTGGCAGATTGAAAACCGGAGCTTATGGTATTGAAACCACTTGCTTTACAGTTGTCCCCTCTTGAATTACCAGCAGCAAAAACATGCAATAAATTTGGATACTTCTCTACCATTGCATCCATTTCCACGCTGGTTTGATCGTAGTTTCCTCTTAGGCTGCATGGGTCATCCCCTGGACTATACGCATAAGAATTTTGCGTAAGGGTATAACCAAATTTCAAATAATTGGTATCCATTTCCGCCGTTATGTTATCATTGAAATCCCAACTATAAATTTTGGATTGCGGTGCCATTCCCTTGGCAGTTGGGTCTATGTTGCCGGCTCCTGCCATGGTGCCACACACATGGGTGGCGTGGTCACTTACTCCTGCTTTCTTTACCAAAGTTAATCGGGTATTATAATCTTCATGTTTACCTACATCACCTCCATCCCACTCTCCTATCGCAATTCCTTTACCTGTAAGACCTTTGCCGGTATTGCTATTGTCTCCAACAGCCGCTGCCCTATGGTTGCTTCTTTCTACCAGGTTAAAAATACTTAACTGCCCATGAACTGGTTCTGCCCAATAAATTCCTGGTATAGCAACAACTTCAGAAATATTAGTGTTTGCACCTATATATATGGTATGGAAATTTTTAATATGGTATAAAACTTCAAATCCTTTATCTTTAAGCGTTAGCTCCAAATTTTCGAGACCTGCTTCCTCAAAGTAAACCAGTTTAATCCGATCTACCTTCCTATCTATCCAAGCTAAAGGATCCGTTTTCATTTGAGGATAAATTGCCATGATACCAGTTACATCAGGCAAAGGTTTGCTGAAGTCAAAATTATCAGGAAGCACCGCATAGTAACTGTTTTGTGGCAAATAATCGTGAAGTTTAATTCCTGTTTGAAGGTAGAAGGCTTGCATATCGGGCAAAATTCCAAACTGAAGAATAACGTATCGCTCTTTTTTAATATCTTCTTTGGAGATTGCAGAATCAAGAGATTGAGGATAATAGTCGCCGCTTTTGAGCTGCACAGGGAATACACCTTGTGCAAACCCAAAAACAATGGAAAATAGGAAAACTAAAAGGAGAATGTACCGCATCAAAATAATTTTCGAATATAGATAAACGAATTTAAGAAAGTTATTCTAATTGATGGCTGATTACCAAAAAATGAATTACTTTTTCATTATGATAATTTGTTGAATTTTCAGAAGAGACTCTTGGGCTAAAATCTTTCAGTTTATAACTTTAACTGATTATTTTCTCCCATTTGTTTTATAATTAAATAAAAAAAATTAATTTCGCGCAAAGTTTCATATACAGAATTTAAACATGTCAAATAAAGGAAAAATCGTTCAAATTATCGGTCCAGTAGTGGATGTTAGCTTTGAAGGAGAAGGATTAAAACTTCCAAAAATTTATGATGCCCTCTACGTTACGCGTGATGATGGCACCCGTATAGTGCTTGAAGCCCAACAACATTTAGGTGAAAGTCTTGTTCGTACCATTGCAATGGATTCTACCGAAGGTTTGCTTCGTGGAATGGAGGTATTGGATACCGAAGATGGTATCAGGATGCCTGTGGGTGAGGCAATACGTGGCCGTCTGCTCAATGTAGTTGGTGAGGCGATTGATGGAATTGGAAGTCTTGATTCAACAGGAGGACGTGCCATTCATCAAAAAGCACCAACTTACGATAAACTTTCTACCCAATCTGAACCCTTATATACAGGCATTAAAGTAATTGACCTCCTTGAGCCTTATGCAAAAGGTGGTAAAATCGGTTTGTTTGGTGGAGCTGGCGTTGGTAAAACGGTTTTGATTATGGAACTTATTAATAACATCGCAAAGGCTTACGAAGGTATGTCGGTATTTGCTGGTGTGGGTGAAAGAACCCGCGAAGGAAATGACTTATTGCGTGAGATGATTGAATCAGGCGTAATAAAATATGGCGAAGAATTCGCACACAGTATGGAAGAAGGTGGATGGGATTTATCAAAAGTTGATAACAACGAACTTGCTAAATCACAAGCAACCTTGGTTTTCGGACAAATGAATGAACCTCCTGGAGCCCGAGCGCGTGTAGCCCTTTCAGGATTAGCAATTGCTGAATATTTCCGTGATGGAGATGAAGAAACTGGTGGAAAAGACATTTTATTCTTTATTGATAATATTTTCCGTTTTACCCAGGCTGGTTCTGAGGTATCTGCACTTTTAGGTCGTATGCCATCAGCGGTTGGATATCAGCCAACGTTAGCAACCGAAATGGGTGTAATGCAAGAACGTATTACGTCAACAACCCGCGGTTCTATTACTTCTGTTCAGGCTGTTTATGTACCTGCTGATGATTTAACTGACCCTGCTCCTGCTACAACATTTGCTCACTTAGATGCTACCACGGTACTAAGCCGTAAAATTGCTGAGTTAGGAATTTATCCTGCGGTAGATCCTTTAGATTCTACTTCAAGGATTTTAAGCCGTGAAATTTTGGGAGATGCCCACTATGATTGTGCTCAAAATGTTAAAGAAATTTTACAACGTTACAAAGAACTTCAGGATATTATTGCCATTCTTGGTATGGATGAACTTTCTGAAGAAGATAAATTAGTAGTACATCGCGCACGCCGTGTTCAACGTTTCTTGTCACAGCCTTTTCACGTTGCTGAACAATTTACAGGTCTTAAAGGTGTGTTGGTTGAAATAAATGAAACCATCAAAGGATTTAACATGATTATGAATGGTGAAGTGGATAAATATCCTGAATCAGCTTTTAACCTTGTTGGAACTATTGAAGATGCGATTGCTAAAGGAGAGAAGTTGTTATTAGAAGCTGAAAAATAACATGCAACTCGAAATTATAACACCCGAAAGCACATTATTCTCTGGGGAAGCCATATCGGTAAAGTTTCCAGGCACTGAAGGAAGATTTGAAACATTGAATAATCACGCCAATATTATTTCAAGTCTAGAAAAAGGAACCATCCTTGTTAAAACCAATGAAGGATCTAAAGAATTTGAAATAAACGGTGGTGTCGTTGAATTTTTAAAAAATAAAATTATTGTTTTAGCTTAAGAAACTGTCTAAAATAACAATTTTAAATTTATACCAAAAAGCCTTCGGATTAAGTTCCAAAGGCTTTTTTTGTCAGGTTAGTTTTTACAAACGTCCGAGGTTTTTAAAACCTCGGACGTTTGTAAAAATAAAAATATTTGTAAATTTGCTCTTTGAAAACCCTTAATCACAACAGCCTTCATTTTCCGATAATTATTGAAAAAGATGAAGATATTATTTATATCATTTCTTGTCCAGTTTTTAAAGGGTGTCATTCCTATGGCAAAACCATCGAAGAGGCAATGAATAATATAAAAGTAGTCATTGAAATGTGCCTAGAAGAAGAAAAAGAAAGCAAAGAAAAAACCTGTAAAAATAAATTTATTGGTTTTAGAGAATTAATGGTAAATGAGCCACGAAACTACCTGTTATTTTAGGCTAAGACCTTTTAAAAATTCTTAAAAAAAAATGGATATGTAATTACCCGTGTTAGGAGTTCACATCATCGGTTGAAACATGCCAATGGAAATGGAACAACTATACCAGTTCATAAAAATGAGCATTTACGTAAAGGGTTATTGCTTAAAATAATTACAAAAGATTGGATATGACCATTGAAGAATTTTTACTTTGGTTAAAATAAAAAACAATATTATTCTCTACCAATCATCCTAACAGAAACGATTCCAATATTAACATTTCAAAGTTTAATATTTAACAATTTTGCAAAATGAAAAAAGTTTAAAACCCCTTCAAATACTCATTTACCAATTCATCCGGATTTTTAAAAACATCGCTAAATGCGAAGATAAATGCACATGAATAGTACATGTTATCAATTCTATAAAATTGATTTTTAAAATTTTAATCGATTAGTCATTAATACTTGCGTAATTTAGGTTTAATATTTCCTTGATCTATGTCAACAGAATTTCTTATCCTATCTCAATGTTTCAGTGGTCACCCTTAAACGAATTTTGTAGTACAATTTTAAAATATAAAAAAATGACCACAGAACAAAAAATTAATTGGAAACTCGATGCTTCACACAGCGAAATTGGTTTCAAGGTAAAGCACATGATGATTACAAACGTTTCAGGAACTTTCGAAAACTTTGATGTTCAGGCTGAAACCGATGGAGATGATTTCTCTACTGCCGAAATTTCATTTACAGCAGAAACAGGTTCTATCTCTACTGGAAGTGAGCAAAGAGATGGTCACCTAAAATCCCCTGACTTTTTTGATGTTGAAAATCATACTCACATTAAATTTGTTTCATATAAAATGGTGAAAGTGGACGAAGAAAATTTCAAACTCCATGGTAATCTTACCATTAAAGATGTAACGCATCCCATTTTATTTGCTGTAGAATTCGGTGGATTTGCAAAAGATCCTTGGGGTAATGAAAAAGCTGGATTCAGTTTGACAGGTAAAATAAAAAGAACCGATTGGAATCTTAGTTGGAATGCAGCCCTTGAAGCGGGTGGCCTTTTAGTGAGTGAAGATGTTAAACTTCATGCAGAAATTCAAATACTTAGAGAAGCTTAATCCCAAAATTGAAAAAAATGAAAAAAATTGTTAAAATAATCGCAAGTACAAGCTTTTTAGCTTCTGTTTTATTTTTAGCCTCATGCTCAAACACACCTAAGGGCGACAGTGCCGTGGTTGCTGACGAAGCATTGGTTGATTCAGCCACCGGTATTGAACTAACTATTGATACCGCCTATTCAAGAATCGGTTTTATAGGAAACGGAGTAGGAAAAAACCACCCTGGCTTTTTTGGAATTACTTCCGGAAAAATTGTGGTATCAGGTGGTAAAATTAAGGGTGGCGAATTTACAATCAACACAAAATCTTTGGTATTAAATGAGCAAGAAGAAATGTTTCAAACTAAGTTAAAGGGACATTTACTTGGACCAGATTTCTTAGATTCTGAAAAATTTCCAACTGCTAAATTTGAAATCACATCGGTTGAACCATATATACATGATGGTAAAGACAGCTCGGTGGTTGCAGGTGCAAACTACACTGTAAGCGGCAATCTAACCTTGAAAGATGTTACCAAAAATGTATCATTTCCGGCAAACATTGCCTTAGTTAACAATACCTTTAGTGCTAAAGCTAATTTCAATATTGACCGAACCGTATGGGGCTTGAAGTATGGTAATGACAAATCTTTGAAAGACAAGTTTATTTCTGAGGTAGTAAACATTACATTTGATATTAAAGGTAATTAAGATATGACTTAATTTTGCAAAAAACACAGTCCATTTTGCCTGTAAATTTTTAACAATGAATCAATTAAATAAATATTTTGAACCTCTTTTGTACTTAGAAATTGAAGTCACAAAAGAGGTTTTATTTTTGAGAGTTAGATAAATTATCAATTCATGTTACGCAAAGAGTTTATTAAAATATTAACCACCACAGCAGCTATGACAACATTAGGAGACCTTAAATCATTTGGAGATAACCTAAAAGAACAAGATGATAAATTACCGCTCTTATTTGTAGGACATGGATCACCAATGAATGGAATAGAAGACAATGAATTTTCAAGACGTTGGAAAGCGATGGGTAAAGAAATCAGTAAACCAAAAGCGGTATTGTGTATTTCGGCTCATTGGCTTACCAAAGGAACTTTTGTTACGGCCATGAAAATGCCAAAAACGATTCATGACTTTGGTGGCTTTCCTCAGGAACTTTTTAATGTAGAATATCCTGCACCTGGCAATCCAGAATTGGCTGAAACCATTTCTAACACTATTCACAAAACTAAGGTAGGGTTAGATCACGACTGGGGACTCGATCATGGTACATGGAGCGTTACCAAAAATATGTATCCTGATGCTAATATTCCAGTATTACAACTGAGTATAGATTACAATCAACCGGCTCAATATCATTACGACTTGGCTAAGGAGCTTAGCGCATTGCGCAAAAAAGGAGTTTTAATTGTTGGTAGTGGCAATATGGTTCATAATCTTGGCATGATTGCTTGGGACAAAATAAACACCCCTGAATATGGCTTTGATTGGGCCATTGAAATGAATGAAAAGTTTAAAGCCAATATTCTCGATGGCAATCATCAGGCTCTCATCAATTATCAAAACTTTGGAGCTGCCGGCAAATATGCCATTCCAACACCTGATCATTACTATCCATTGCTCTATATTCTTGGTTTGATTGAAAACAATGAGAAGCTTTCGTTTTTCAACGATAAGGTGGTGATGGGTTCATTGACAATGACATCTTTGCGAACCAATCCGATTTAACACGGTATGAAGGGATTTAGGGAACAGCAGGATGGCTATTGTGATTAAACAAATTTCACCCTTTCATTAAAAGGTTTTGAAAATTGACGTTAATTTTAATAAGATTTTTTTAACAACCAGAAAATTTAGAATTCTTATTCAAATTCACTAAATACTAAATCAAGATTATCAATGATATCTGAAGCTAATAGCCCTGTCATTGACTTTCTATTTGCTGCAAAATCACCAGATTTTCCGTGACAATAAACACCTAGTATTGCTGAATCCATAGGCTGGTGGCCTTGAGCCAAAAAAGCAGTAATCATTCCAGTAAGTACATCTCCGCTTCCTGCCGTTGCCATGCCCTGATTACCAGTACTGTTAAAATAAATATTTCCATCTGGTGAGCAAATAGCAGTATAGGCACCTTTCAGAACTAAAATTACATTTTTTTCTTTTGCAAAATCATTTGCTTTATTCAAACGATCGAATGCGTTGCTTGACAATCCAACCAATCGGTCAAATTCTTTTGGATGGGGCGTAAGAATGGTGTTAGCCGGCAATTTAAAAGTATTTTCGGATTGAGCAAGAATACTGATGGCATCTGCATCAAGAAGTAAAGGACATTTGGCATTTTCCATAAGATAGGCTAACATCTGTGCCTTTTTAATATCGGTTCCAATGCCGGGTCCAATGCCTATAGAAGAGTAATTAGTTAAATCGAGCTTTTCAAATATTGTTCTCTCAATCATAACCTCAGGAACAGATGTATTGACTGCAGATATACAATCCAAACCAGAATGAAGTGAAACTCGACCTGCACCGCTTTTTATGCAAGCTTTAGAACTTAATATAGCCGCACCACATTTTTCATTATGACCTGCAATTATAAAAGCATGCCCATAAGTTCCTTTATGAGAGAATTTCTCTCTTTTAATAAATCTTTGCTGTATGTCGGCCTTCGTAATAAAAAAATGATTGGTTGGATTGGAATCTATAAAATTAGAATGGAGTCCGATATTTAATATTTCGAGAAGCCCGCAAAATTGTCCCCAACCGGAAATCAGCATACTTAACTTAGGCGTTTGAAAAGTGAGTGTAATATCTGCTTTAACAATAGAATCGGTTACTGATGGTAATTCTTTTCCAGGCCCTGAATGGAGTCCGGATGGCAAATCAATACTTATAACTTTGCACTCCGATTTATTGATAGCTCTTATTACATTTTCCCAAAAACCATCAACCTTTCTGGTTAATCCTGTGCCAAAAATACCGTCAACAATAAGCGTGTTTTCAGGAAAATGAAAGGTGCAATCAGCAGGAATAATTATTATTTCTGCGTAACATTGGTTTAAAAGTCTTTCGAAATTAATAGCATTATCAGTCGACCTCTTTGCTACATCATTTATATAGATGCTTACTTTAAAATTGGAATGAAAAAGATGTCTTGCTATCACAAACGCATCTCCACCATTGTTGCCATTTCCACAGACAATAGCTATGGGGATATCTGCCTTAATATTTTCCGTAATCCAGCCTGTGCAGGCCATTGCGGCTCTTTCCATTAAATCTACCGAGGTAATCGGTTCGTATAGCATGGTGTATTCATCCCACAAACGGATGATTGAAGCAGGGTATATTGGCAGCATTTTTAAGATATTTGGTTCAAATTTAGTGAATTTTAGGGTGGTAGATGATAGAAGGTTAGATGTTGGAGGGTTAGATGTTGGAGGGTTAGATGTTAGAGCGTTAGATGTTAGAGCGTTAGATGTTGGAGGGTTAGATGTTGGAGGGTTAGATGTTAGATGTTGGAGGGTTAGATGTTAGAGCGTTAGATGTTAGAGCGTTAGATGTTGGAGGGTTAGATGTTGGAGGGTTAGATGTTGGAGGGTTAGATGTTGGAGGGTTAGATGTTGGAGGGTTAGATGTT
>Ga0163144_10008521_pt1 | contig 22182 bp, 17 predicted proteins | sample OliLak19BULKMAT1_FD_123175 | JGI IMG/M metagenome (GOLD analysis project Ga0163144, IMG submission 123175) | Freshwater microbial mat bacterial communities from Lake Vanda, McMurdo Dry Valleys, Antarctica - Oligotrophic Lake LV.19.BULKMAT1 | ecosystem: Environmental > Aquatic > Freshwater >... | reverse complement strand
TTTCCGGAGCTCCCACACCTGCTGTCGTTTGTCCGAGGGCAAGCCCGGTCGACCAATCTTCGCCATGCCCCACCTCCGATGAAGGTATCAACGAGGGTGTTGCGTTGACCACTTGAGTCTACCTCGGCCTATTTTGCCCAGGCGGAGCTCGACCGCCGCGGGACGTGATGGTGCGGTTCATCGATACGCACCGCGAGGCCTACGGAGTCGAGCCGATCTGCGCGATGCTGCCGATCGCTCCGTCGACCTACTACGAACAGAAAGCCCGCGCGGCGGACCCGACCCGGCTCCCCGTCCGCGCCCAGCGGGAGGCGGCGCTGCGACCGGAGATTCCGCGCGTGTGGCAGGCCACGCGGCAGCGCTACGGAGCGAAGAAGGTCTGGAAGGCACTCCGCCGGGAGGGGCGCGTCGTGGCGCGCTGCACGGTCGCGCGCCTGTACAAGGCGCTGGGCCTCCGCGGGGTCGTGCGCGGCCGCCGCGTGAAGACGACGGTGCCGGAGCCGCTGGCGCACCGGCCGCTCGACCTGGTCCAACGGAACTTCACGGCGACCCGCCCGAATCAGTTGTGGGTCTCCGACCTGACCTACGTGGCGACGTGGCGCGGCTTCGTGTATGTGGCCTTCGTGATTGATGTCTTTTCGCGGCGGATCGTCGGCTGGCGGGCCTCCGTCTCGCTGCGGAGCGATCTCGCGCTCGATGCGCTGGATCAGTTCCTTCGATCGACTCAAACAGGCGGTGTTGCGACGACCGGTTGAATCCACCCCTGCCGCCGGCGGAGTACGAGGAGCAGTTTCACCAGTCCCAGCTGGCTCAGATCGGAGCCGGGGGACTCAACTAACCGAGTCTCCGAGAAACCCGGGGCGATTCACCATCGCTCGCAAGGATGAGCGGAACCGGTGCCAGATCATCCGTCTGGAGTCCCCTCCCGCTGAGATCTCGGCCGACCCCCCAACTCTCCATGGTGAGTAGATTACCAGGCGAAGCCACTGGCCTCAGTTCGAGGCGCAGTCGAACCGACATCGAGGAGGGGCACATGCTCGTCACACTGAACACTGACTCCAACATCGACGGCACCGAGGCGCTCGCCCAGCAGGTCGAGGCGGTCATTCAGGGCACCTTAGGCCATCTGAGCCAGCACATTACCCGCGTCGAAGTCCACCTCTCCGACGTCAACAGTGGCTCCAAGGGCGGCCCTGCGGACATCCGGTGCCTTCTAGAGGCCCGGCCAGCTGGCCACCAGCCCGTCGCGGTAAGTCATCAAGCCGCGACAGTGGCGCAGACCGTGGACGGCGCGGTCGACAAATTGAAGCATGCTCTCGAGCGCCTGCTTGGCCAGCTGGCGGCGCAGTAGGCGTCGTGCGGATCAGGAGACCACTTGCTGCGCAGGCGGCCCTTCTGCAAGCCTTGTCCCGAGGTGGAGCCTGTGATTCGCAAACGCTGCCTCGCGCTCCTGATCGCTACCGCGCTCGTCGCGGCCTGCGGGCGCCCTGCGCCGCCACAGCAAGCGCAAGAAACCGGAGGGTGAGCGGAGCACTCCTGCTCCCGGGGTTCCCCAGCCGTCCCCCCCAGCCCAGGACACCCTGCCGCTCCAGACGGTGACGCCCGATACCGCGCATGCGGCTCGGCCTCCCCGGCCCCGTGTCGCTGACAGCCAATCGACCGTGGCCGCTCAGCCTCCGACATCTCCGCCCCCAAGCGTTCAGGACACAGGGACCGTTCGGGCTCCCCTTCGCGATGCTAACGACCCGGCCCCGCTTGATACCGTCGATGCGCGCACTTACTAGGGATGGAAGTATTACAATCTCAACTGCGCCCGATGTCACGGCGAGGACGTAAACGGGACCACCATCGCTCCACATCTCAGTTTTTGTCGCTCAAGGGGCGGAGCGACGCAAAGCTCCACCCGGGTAGACCGGCCCGCAGATCCGAATGAGGAGATATCGGCTGCGGAGGCGCGGGGTCGATCACACCCCGGCTCGCCGTGGTCGGACTGACCGCACTGGCTCGTTTTGGAGGCCGCGTGAGACTGAGGTTCCCCCGAGTCTTCGGCGCCCTCGCGTGCCTCCTCTGGCTGCCGTACGGCGCGCCGGGCGGGCTCGGGACCATCAAGGCGCCGCACGGTGCGAGCCTGTCAACGACGGATCATCGCCTCATCGCCCTGGCCAGGTTGTGGGGCTTCGCGAAGTACCGCCACCCAACCCTGGCCTATCGCACCGATATCGACTGGGACTCGTCGCTCGTCGAGGCCATTGCCGCAGTGGGCCCCGCAACCACCAGACCGGCGGATCGCGCAGCGATCGCCGGCCTGCTGGAGAAGCTCGACGATCCACTGACCCGGGCGGTGTCCGACTCCGCTCCAGGGCCAGAGACCGGTGACACTGCCCAACGCCGGCTGCACTACCGCGTCACGCCCGACAGCATCATGGCCCTCACCACCGGAGACTATTACTCGCTCGCCGATCCCGAAGCCCAGGCCACGCTCGGCCAGGCTGTCACGACGCTGCCATCCGTTCGTGCCCTGGTCCTCGATACCCGCTCCGCACAGCCAGGCGACGAGTATGGCCGCTTCCAGCTGGCCACCGCCCTCAGCCCCATCCTACGATTGGTCAGCGCGACGTCCCTGATCGTCCCCGGGGAGCGCACGCGCGTCTTCCATGGCTATGAAGGGTCGTCTCCATTCTCCTCCGGGCAATATCGGAGCGGCTTCTTCACGCAGGCCGGTGCCCGCCTCGTGCCGGCGCGCAATGCCGCCGATATTTCGTGCATCGGTGTGCTGAATCAGTATGCCAGCCTCCCGGCCACCTTGCTCGCGCTGCAGGCCGCCGGCCGGGCCGTCATCGTGTTCGAGGGAGATCCTGCTGAGGCGTCGATCGGCAGATTCGAGAGCATGGATCTGGGGGAGGGTCTCACCGCCCAGGTCAGGGTGAGCGACTTCATTCACCCTGACGGCACCAGCGCGGAGCTGCGGCCCGACGTCGTGGCATCGGAGGGAGCCATCGATAGGCAGTCGCTCTGGCGCGCCCATTGGGTCCCCCAACCAATGCCCGGCGTCAGCTCCCGGCCACCGCAGCTCCAGTGGTGGAGCGGGCGTATCCAGCGATGGCGTACCCCACCCGCGAGTACCGATTGCTCTCGCTATTCCGCTTCTGGCACATCATCAACTACTTCTATCCGTACAAACATCTGCTTGACGAGCCATGGGATGCGGTGCTGCCGGAATTCATCCCCAGGTTTGCCGAGGCCCACGACGCGAGAGCATACGCGACCGACTGCGGCCTAACTGCGCCATGGAGCATTGACCGCGGACTGGGACGAGATGAGGCGGCGATGATGTGGGGCGACGTGGGGAACATCTACTGCTGGCTCCGCTGACCGGCCTGCTTTGTCTGGTCCAGTTGGAAAGTCAGTCTAGGCCGCGGGGTGCGGCAGCATTCGGTCCGGCGGTGGGGGCAGTGGCATGATGGCCTCCGGGGCTGGGGGCCGGTAGCCGAGTGCGCTGTGCGGCCGTACGCGATTGTAGTGCCCCCGCCATTGCTCCACCAGGACCTGGGCCTCGTAGAGCGTCGTGAAGAGCTCCCGGTTCAACAACTCGTCGCGCAGCTTCCCGTTGAACGACTCGCAGTACCCATTCTCCCACGGGCTGCCGGGCGTGATGTAGAGCGGCCCGGCCCCCACCCGGCCCAGCCACCCCCGCAGCGTGGTGGCCACCATCTCGGGCCCGTTGTCCGAGCGGAGATGGGCCGGGACACCGTGGACCTGCATCAGGTCGGCAAACACCTGAAGCACATCGGTCGCGCGCAGCCGGCGCGCCACCACAAGGGCCAGGCATTCCCGGCTCCATTCGTCCAGCACCACCATCAACTTGAGCGGCCGGCCGTCCTCCGTGCGGTCCATGACGAAGTCCCACGACCACACGTGATGGCGATAGGCCGGCCGGAGCCGGACGCACGAGCCGTCGGCGAGCCACAGCCGCCCCCGCTTCGGCTGCCGCGCCGGCACCCGCAAGCCCTCCTGCTTCCACAGCCGCTCGACCCGGCTCCGACTGGCCTCCCAGCCCTCCTGGGCCAGCAGCCCGGTGACCCGGCGGTAGCCATAGCGGCCGTACTGCGCCGCCAGCCGGATCACCGCCTGGCGCAGGGGCCCCTCGTCGGCGCGGGGCGAGGGGACGTAGCGGATCGAGGACCGCGCGATGCCCAGCGCCCGGCAGACGCGGCGCTCGGAGAGCCGGTGCCGGCTCCGCACGTACGCCACCGCGTCCCGCCGCCGCGCTGGGCTCAGTATTTTCCCTCCGCCACCTCATTCAGGATCAGCTTGTCGACGGTGAGCTCGGTGACCACGCGCTTCAGCCGGGCATTCTCCAGCTCCAGCTCCTTGAGGCGCTTGGCCTGGTCCACCTTGAGGCCGCCGTACTGCTTGCGCCAGCGGGAGCAGGTGTGGTCGGTGACGCCGATGACCTTGCAGGCCTCGCCGATGGTCTTGCCCTGGCCGAGCAGGACGTCGGGCCTCCCGCAGCTTGTGGATGATATCTTCTGAGGTGAAACGGCGCTTGGCCATGGGCCCGGGCCTCCAGGGTAGAAGTGGAAACTACGTCCACAACACCTGGACCAGGAATGGCAGGTCAGGTCATCCGTCATCCGGACGGCCATGTCTTCCGGATCAGTCAGGGCCTGGGGGAGAGCACGCACAAGCCGTAGCTCGATCCTGGCCATCAACTGCTGGCTCTTCCTGCTCTACAGCGCCCTCTTCCGCTTCACCCTGGTGCCGCCCGCCGTCGCCGCCTTCGGGCTGATCACCGTGCTGCTCCACTTCACCGGCATCCCGCTGCGGAGCTTCCTCGGGCTCGGCCCAGTGGCGGAGATGGGGATGCCGGTGGCGCTGAGTCACCTCACGTTGGCGACGTGGCTGGTGGTGAAGGGGTTCGGGGAGGGCCCGGCCCCCCTCCGCTAGCGCCCCATACCTTCCCGTCGTAATTTCGAACCACACGCTGCGCGCCCACTTCGTGTTCCACTCGGCTCGGGAGCCCCCCTGATGGCAGTGCCGGACGGACTTCGCGAAGCCCTGGCCGACCGCTACGCGCTCGAGCGCGAGCTGGGCCACGGCGGCATGGCGGTCGTGTACCTGGCTCAGGACCGGCGCCACGACCGCCCGGTCGCCCTCAAGGTCCTTCGCCCCGAACTCGCCGCCACGCTCGGGCCCGAACGCTTCCAGCGCGAGATCCACTTCGCCGCCCGGCTGCAGCACCCCCACATCCTGACCGTGCTCGACTCGGGCGAGGCCGCCGGCCAGCTCTGGTTCACCATGCCGTTCGTCGAGGGCGAGTCGCTCCGCGACCGGCTGAACCGCGAGCACCAGCTTCCAGTGGCCGACGCCATCCGCATCGCCACCGAGGCGGCCCGCGCCTTGGACTACGCCCACCAGCACGGCGTGATCCACCGGGACATCAAGCCCGAGAACATCCTGCTCACCGCGGACGGCTCGACCCTGGTCGCCGACTTCGGCATCGCCCGGGCCCTGGGCGGCGAAAGCGGTCTCACCGAAACCGGCATGGCCATCGGCACGCCGGCGTATATGAGCCCCGAGCAGGCCGCCGGCGACAAGGCGGTGGATGCCAGGAGCGACGTCTTCTCGCTCGCCGCCGTGCTCTACGAGATGCTCGCGGGGGAGGCGCCCTGGACCGGCCCGACCGCGCAGGCGATCATCGCCAAGCGGTTTACGGAGCCGGCCCCGAGCGTCCGCGGTGCGCGCCCGGCGGTCCCCGACGGGGTGGACCAGGCGATCCGGACCGCGCTCGCCCCCATCGCCGCCGACCGCTTCCCGGGGGCGGGGCCGTTCCTCCAGGCGCTCCTGGCCGCCCAGGGCACCGGCACGGCCAGCGCCGCGACCCCGGCGGCGCCCGGCCAAGTCCGGCGCAAGCGAGTCCCGACCGCCGCGCTCGCCCTCATCCTCGGCCTCATGATCGGCGGCGGGGCCCTCTTCGCCTGGCGGCAGAACCACGCCGACACCCCGACCGCGGGCGAGCGCAGGATCGCGGTGCTCCCCTTCCAGAACCTGGGCGACAGCGCGGACTCGTACTTCGCCGAGGGCATCACCGACGCCGTCCGCGGCAAGCTGACCGCGCTGCCCGGCATGCGGGTGATCGCCTCCAACAGCTCGGCTCAGTACCGGGGGACCACCAAGACTCCGCAGGAGATCGGCCGGGAGCTGGGGGTGGACTATCTGCTGGTAGGAAAGGTCCGCTGGCAGAAGGGGGCCGCCGGCGCCAGCCGGGTGCAGGTGAGTCCCGAGCTGATCGAGGTGGCCACCGCCAACGCCCGCTGGCAGCAGCCGTTCGATGCGGCGCTCACCGACGTCTTCCAGGTGCAGGCGGACATCGCCGGCCGGGTGGCGCAGGCGCTCGACGTGGCCATCGGGATTCGGCAGCAGCAGGCGCTGGCGGACCGGCCCACCCGGAGCCTCGCCGCGTATGATGCCTTCTTGAAGGGAGAGGCCGCCCGCGCCACGGGGCCCAGCCCCACCGCCCTCCGCGACGGCAGGCGGTTCTTCGAGGAGGCGGTCGCCCTCGACTCGGGGTTCGTGGCAGCGTGGGTCGGGCTTTCGCTCGCGAACTCGCTGTCCTACAGCAATCTGGCGCCTTCGGTGACCTTCGCCGACCGGGCGCGCACCGCCGCGGAGCGGGCGCTCCGACTCGATCCCGAATCCCCGGCGGGCCACATGGCGCTGGGGACCTACTACCGGCTGGTGCTCGTGGCGTCCGACCGCGCCCATACAGAGTACCTCAAGGGGCTCGCCCTCGCCCCGCGGGATGCCGATGTGCTGCGCGGCCTCGGGCTCGCCGAGGCGGGCCTCGGCCGCTGGGACGAGGCGGTGGAGCATCTGCGGCAGAGTCTCAGCTACGATCCGCGATCTGCCCTCGCCGCTACCTCGCTCGGCGACGCGTTGCTCTGGCTCCGGCGTTACAGCGAGGCGCAGGCGGCGGCGGAGCAGTCGCTGGCGATCGAGCCCGCTTCACTCAACGCCTTGCAAACCAGGGCCATGATCTTCGCCGCCCGGGGCGACCTGCCCGGCGCGCGAGCCGCGCTGGCCAGCCCGCCGGCCGAGCTGGACCAGCCGAGCTTCGTGGTCTATATGGCGCTGTATTGGGACACGTACTGGCTGCTGGACCCGGCGCAGCAGGCGCTGCTCAAGCGGCTCACGGCGGCGTCGTTCGACGGAGATGCGGGCAATTGGGGACTTGCCCTTGCCGGGGTGTATGAGGCCGAGGGCGACACGCGCCGCGCCGCCGCCTACGGCGACTCGGCCCGCACGGCGTACGAGCAGCAGCTCACCGCGACGCCGGATGATCCCCAGCGCCGCGTGCTTCTCGGTGTGGCGCTGGCGTACGTGGGACGGAAGGCCGATGCCATCCGGGAGGGCGAGCACGGAGTGAGGACGAGCGCCACCGATGCCCAGAACGACCCGTACTTCCAGCATCAGCTTGCGCGGATCTATATCCTGGTGGACGAGCCTGACAAGGCGCTGGACCTGCTGGAGGCGCTGCTCCGGAGGCCGTACTACCTGTCGCCGGGGTGGCTCCGGATTGATCCCACCTTTAAACCGCTCCGCGGCCATCCCCGCTTCCAGCGGCTGGTGGCGGGGACTACCTAGCGAGCGCCAGGCCGCGGGTGGAACTCCCCACCAGCCATCTTGATACGTTCAATCTATTCATCAGATGGCGGCCCACCGGCCCGGACAAGGGCCTCCGGCCGCCAGCGGCACCGCAGGAGCACCGATGTCCATTCGACCCGTCAGGCAGATACTCGAGTCCCAGCCCACCAGGGAGGGCGCCGGCGTGCACCTCCGCCGAGCCTTCGGCTTCGGCAAGACCGGGGACTTCGATCCCTTTCTCCTGCTCGACGATTTCCGCAACGACCGGCCCGCCGACTACATGGCCGGCTTCCCCTGGCACCCCCACCGCGGCATCGAGACCATCACCTACGTGCTCAAGGGCACCGTGGAACACCGCGACAGCCTGGGCAACAAGGGCAGTCTCGGCGCCGGCGACGTGCAGTGGATGACGGCGGGGCGGGGGATCATGCACCAGGAGATGCCCAAGGGAGACCCCGAGGGCCGCATGCATGGCTTCCAGCTCTGGGCCAACCTTCCCTCCAAACAGAAGATGACCGACCCCCGCTACCAGGACATCGCGGGCCGGGACATTCCCAGCATTACCGACGATGACGGCACCACCGTGCGCGTGGTGACCGGCGACTTCTGGGGCAAGCGCGGCCCGGTGGAAGGGGTCGCCGCCGACCCGCAGTACCTCGACGTGACCGTGCCCGCCGGCAAGAGGAAGCGGCTGCCGGTGGAGACTACCCGGAACGCCTTTGCCTATGTGTTCGAGGGCTCCGGCAGCTTCCGCGATGCCTCCGCGCCGCAGGGCGTGGTCACCGACACCATCGGCGCCGCCGGCGCCGGACCCACCGTGGTGGACCAGGCCGGCAACCGCTCGCTGGTCCTCTTCGACCGGGGCGACGAGATCGTGGTGCAGGCGGGAGAGCAGGGGATCCGCTTCCTGCTGGTGTCGGGCCAGCCGCTCCGCGAGCCGGTGGCCTGGTACGGACCCATCGTGATGAACACCCGCGAGGAGCTGGAGCAGGCGGTGCGGGACCTGGAGGAGGGCACGTTTATCCGAGGCGGCTAGATTCCCAGGCCCATGCGCTTCCGCACCGTCATCTTCGACTGCGACTCCACCCTTTCGGCCATCGAAGGCATTGATGAGCTGGCCCGCGAGCAGCGCGACCAGATCGCGGAACTCACCAGCGACGCCATGGCCGGCCGTCTGCCGCTGGAAGCGGTGTATGGCCGGCGGCTCGAGCTGATCCGCCCCACCCGCGCCGCCCTGGACGCCCTCGGCGACCACTACATCCGGGCCCAGGTGCGCGGCGCCGTGGACGTGGTCCGCGCGCTGCTGGCCACCGGCGTGGTGGTCCAGATCCTGAGCGGCGGGCTCGCCCCCGCCGTGCGGCGCTTCGCTCAGGTGCTCGGCATTCCCTCAGCGCGGGTCGCCGCGGTCGAGGTGTACTTCGATGACTCCGGCGGCTACGCCGGATTCGACACCGACTCCCCGCTGGCCCGCTCCGGCGGCAAGCTCACCTGGATCACCGCTCACCAGGCCGAGTTGCCCCGGCCAATTCTCCTGGTGGGCGACGGGGTGACCGACCTCGAGGCCCGCCCGGCGGTGGACTGTTTCGCGGCCTTTGCCGGGGTGGTGCGCCGTCCCGAAGTGGTCAAGGCCGCCGACCTGGTCCTCGCGGGCCCCTCGCTGTCGGATGTCCTGCCGCTGGTGCTGCCACTGCGCTAGTATTCCCCCGCGTTTTCCCCCGTCTTCCTGCCGTCGCTTTCTTGGAGTTGACCATGTCGTCCGCCGTCACCACCGCCGCCCCCAAGTTCGGGCGGTTCTTCCTGCCCGGCCCCACCGAGGTCCATCCGGACGTGCTCGCCGCCCAGCTCCGTCCGATGATCGGCCACCGGGGCAAGGGCATGGAACAGCTCATCGCCCAGATGATGCCCGGACTCAAGCGCATCTTCCGCACCGAACGCCCCGTCTATCTCTCGGCCTCCTCGGCCACAGGCCTCATGGAGGCCGCCATCCGCAACTGCGGCGGCCGCCGGGTGCTGTCGCTGGTCAACGGCGCGTTCAGTGAACGGTTCTTCAAGATCGCCGTGGCCAACGGCTGCGAGGCGGAGAGCTACGAAGTGCCCCTGGGCCAGGCGCACAATCCTGACAAGGTGGCGGCCCTGCTCCGCAAGAACCATTACGATGCGGTGACCGTGGTGCACTCCGAGACCTCCACCGGCGCACTCAACCCGATCCAGCAGCTCTCCGAGGTGGTGCGCCAGGCGGACGATGTGCTTCTCCTGGTGGACAGCGTGACCGGCGTGGCCGGCGCGCCGGTCGAGACCGACGCCTGGCAGCTCGACTTCGTGTTGACCGGGTCCCAGAAGGCCCTCGCGCTCCCGCCCGGACTGGCGCTCGGCGTGGCCCACCCCCGGGCGCTGGCCCGCGCCAAGGGGCAGCCACATCGCGGCGTCTACTTCGACCTGATGGAGTTCGAGAGCTACATCCAGAAGAACCAGACTCCCAACACGCCCGCGGTGTCATTGATGTACGCGCTCGCCGCCCAGGTCGAGCGGATCGATCAGGAGACCATCGAGGGCCGCTGGGCCCGCCACCGCGCCATGGCTGAGCGGACGTGGAGCTGGGCCGAATCGGAGCGGAGCAGGGGACACGATGTGGGGGTGCTGTCGCCGGAAGGGTTCCGGTCGCCCACCGTCACCTGCCTGACTGTGCCTGAGGGCAAGACCGGATCGGCTGTCAACGAGGCGATGAAGAAACGTGGCTTCACCATCTCCGCGGGCTACGGGGCGCTCAAGGACTCCACCATCCGCATCGGCCACATGGGCGATCACACCGTCGCCGAGCTGGACGACCTGCTCGCCGTCCTGAGCGAGGTACTCGCGGCGTGAACACCTTCAAGATTCTGGTCGCCGACAAGATCGCGCGCGAAGGCCTGTCTCCCCTGACCGGCGATCCCCGCTTCGAGCTGGTGGAACGCCCCGGCCTCAAGGGCGACGACCTGGCCAAGGCCATCGCCGACGCCGATGCGGTGCTGGTCCGGAGTGCTACCAAGATCACCCGCGAATCGCTGGCCCTGGCCACCCGGCTCAAGGTGATCGGCCGAGCCGGGGTGGGCGTTGATACCATTGACGTTGACGCCGCCACCGAACGGGGTGTCGCTGTGATGAACGCCCCCGCCGGCAACACCGTGTCGGCCGCGGAACTCGCCTTTGCGCTGCTGCTCTCGCTGATCCGCAAGGTGCCGGCGGCCGATCGCTCCATGAAGGCGGGGCAGTGGGACCGCACCAGCTTCAACGGCAGCGAGCTGAACCGCAAAGTGCTGGGGCTGATCGGCGCGGGGCGCGTGGGCGGGGAAGTGGCCCGCCGGGCCCGGGCCTTCGGCATGCGGGTCATAGCCTACGATCCGTTTCTCAGTCCGGAGGCCGCCGCCGAGATCGGCGCGGAGCTGACCACGCTGGAGGCGGTGCTCAAGGCCGCCGACGTGCTGTCGCTCCACGTGCCCCTCACCGACAAGACCCGCGGCATGCTGGGCGACGCCGAACTGGCGCTGATCAAACCCACCGCCGTGATCATCAATGCGGCGCGAGGCGGGGTGCTGGACGAGGCGGCGCTGCTGGAGCGGCTCAAGAGCGGCAAGATCGCCGGGGCGGCGCTGGATGTGTTCGACCAGGAGCCGCTCCCCGCCGATCACCCGCTGCGCTCTCTGCCCAACGTGGTCCTGACGCCGCATCTCGGCGCCAGCACCGAGGAGGCTCAGCTCAACGTCGCGGTGGAGATCGCCGAGGCGGTGCGGGCGGCGCTGCTCGAGGGCGATTTCTCCGGTGCCGTCAACGCGCCGCTGGTGGGCGGCGACCGGTTGCAGCGGCTCCGGCCGCTGCTCGATCTGGCCACCCGGCTCGGGCGCCTCGGCGCCGCGCTGGCCGGCCCGGCGGTGACCGAGACCGAGGTCCGGTTTGCTGGGGCGGGCGACGATCTGCTCCGGCCGCTGGCGGCGGGGGTGATGATCGGCGTGCTCGAGGCTGCGGTCGGCGCCAACGCCGTCAACTTCGTGAATGCCCTGCACCTGGCCAAGCAGCGCGGGGTGAAAGTGGAGCGCACCCGGGTGGACAGCGCCCACGGCGACTTCGACCTCATCGAGGTGTCCATCCGCTCCGCCAGCGGGTCGGTGCGGGTGGCCGGCACGCTGCTGGCCGAGGGCCACCCGCGCATCGTGCGGGTCGATGATTTCCGGGTGGACGTGGCGCCGCGCGGCGTGCTGCTGGTGCTTCAGAATCGCGACGTGCCCGGTGTCATCGGGCGCGTCGGTACGTTCCTGGGCGACGCGGGGATCAACATTGCCGCCTATCACCAGGCCCGGCTCACGGCCGGTGGCGCTGCCCTGGCGCTGATCGGGGTGGATGTTGAACTGCCGCCCGAAACGATCGGCGCGCTCTCCCGTCTGGCCGAGATCCGCTCCGTGGCCCAGGTCAACCTGGGATGAATCCTCTTTCCTCCCTACCGGTGAGAACGCTCTCATGCTGATGCTCAGTCTGCTCCTCGCCTTCCAGCAGCCGGCGCCGCAGGCCCAGGCCGCGGCGCCTTCCCCGATTGCCAGGGTGGTCATCACACCGGCCATCACCAGCCTCGGCCAGGGTGACACCGTACGGCTTTCGGCAGCGGCGCTGGACAGCGCGGGCCGGCCGGTCCCCGATGCGAGAGTCCGGTTCTTCGTGGCCGGGAATACCCGGTTCGAGGGCCGGGTGGACTCGACCGGCCTGGTGTACGCCGGCTCTCCCGGAACCCTGGGGGTCACGGCCATGGCGAGCGTCGAAGGGACCCGGCCGGTGGTGGGCCGCCTGGAGCTTCGGGTCACACCGGGGTCGGCGGCACGGCTCGAGGTGAGCTCGGCGGCGCTCCGGCTGCTGCCGGGGCAGAGCATCCTGCTGACCGCCAAGGCCGTCTCGGTCACGGGAGATCCGACTGAAGAGCCGCTGCGCTGGCGCAGTTCGGCGTCCCGTGGGGTGAGCGTGTCCGCCGACGGGCTGGTGACCGCCAACGCGCCGGGCCGGGCCACGATTTCGGTCCGCGCCGGAGACGTCGAGCAGCGGATTCCGGTGGAGGTCCTCGCTACGCCGGTGGCCTCGCTGGAGTTGACTCCGTCGCAGAGCAGCGCGCGGCAGGGCGATGTGGTGCGTCTCAAGTTGGTGGCGCGGGACCGGGCAGGGCGGGCCATCCAGGGGCTCACCCCGGAGTGGAGCTTCTCTCCGGGGGGAGGGGCCATTGACCAGGATGGCGCGTTCGTCGGGTACCAGGAGGCCCGGTACGTGATCACCGCCACCGTGGGCAACCGCTCCGCACGTGCGCTGATCAACCTCGTCTGGCGCGACGTGCGGCGGCCCGCGCAGGTGGTCGGCCGGCTGCCGCGCACCCTCTTCTCCACGGAAGAAGTCTGGATCCATCCCGACGGCCGTCATGCCTACCTGGGCACCGGCGGGGGCGGGGACCGGATGTATGCCATTGATATCAGCGACCCGGCCAATCCGGTGGTCACCGATTCATTGATGGCCAACACCCGGCGGGTCAACGACATCATGACCACGCCGGACGGAAAGTTCCTGGTGCACACCCGTGAGGGCGCCGCCGACCGGAAGAACGGCATCGTCATCGCCTCGCTCGAGGATCCGGCTCATCCCAAGGTCATCGCCGAGTTCACCGACGGCGTCACCGGCGGCGTGCACTCGGCATTCATCTCCCAGCAGGCCAAGTACGGGACCTTCGTCTTCCTGACCAACGACGGCACCGGCTACATGCACGTGCTGGACATCAACGACCCCTACCACCCGAAGGAAGTGGCCCGCTGGACCACCCGGCCCGACCAGATGGGCAACTCCCTGCACGACATCGACGTGCAGGACGGGCTCGCCTACCTGAGCTACTGGAACGAGGGCATGGTGATCCTCGACGTGGGCAACGGGATCAAGGGCGGGAGCCCGTCGGAGCCGAAGCTGGTGTCGCAGTTCAAGTATGACTTGAACGCGCTGTACCGCGACGTCGAGGCTACCGCCGGCCCGGGCTTCATCCGGGGGACCCACACCGCGTGGCGGCACGGCCGCTACGTGTTCATCGCCGATGAGGTGTTCCCGGGCGGACCAGTGAAGGGTGCCAAGGATGCCTCGGCGTTCCGCGCGTACGGGCGAATGCAGGTGATCGACGTGAGCGACCTCGAGGCCCCGAAGTCGGTGGCCTGGTACGAACCGGAGTACGGGGGCGTGCACAACGTGTGGGCGGCGGGCGATACCCTCTACATGGGCGCCTACAACGCCGGCTTCCGGGCCTTCGATATTTCGGGTGAGTTGCGCGGGGATCTGCGCGCCCAGGGTCGGGAGATGGTGCACGTCAATACCGCCGACATGGGCGGCAAGAACCAGAACAGCGCCATGACCTGGGGTGTGGTGGTGAAAGACGGGCTGGCCTATGTCAACGACAACAGCAACGGCCTCTGGATCATCCGGATGGAGCCCCGGCCGGCGGTCCTCACGCCCTAGGGGCCCGGCGCTACTCCTCCATCACCGAGGTCGGGAGGGATTCAAGCAACACTTCGACGGCCAGCGCCTCGGCGAGCGGCATGCCGGACTCCAGGCGCTTGTCGAATTCATCCAGTGCCTCCTGCGCGGCCCAGTAGAGCAGGCGGCAGGCGGTGAGGTCGGCGGGGTGCTGGTCGCCCAGTTCGTAGGCGCCTTCCCGCATGGCTTCCTGCTCAACCAGGACGCGAGCCATCAGGCCCAGGTCACGGCAGCGGGCTTCGGCAATCGTGAGGTCCCGGAATCCCGGCTGGCCGGACTGGTGCGCGGTAGTAAGGTCCCGGAGGGCCGCCTGCTGCAGCAGCGCCAGCATGGTATACCGCCGGCCCTGAGAGCGGCGCACCTCGTCCCGCTGAGCGTCCAGCGCCAGCATGACCTCCTCCTGGAGGCCCGGCTGGGAGGCGACATCGAGCGGAATCTGATTCCAGAGGCCGGGAACCGGTCTCGACAGCTGGCTCCGCACCATCTCCTGGACGGCGTAGACGGTGTCGCCGGTCATGGTCGCGTAGCGCCAGCAGGCCCGGCCGAGGGAGCCCTCCTTGATCCAGAGGGTCCGGAGGTATTCGGCGCGTTGCGGATCGTTCGGGGGGGCTGGCTTCATTCGACCGGTCTCGGGCCAGTGTGGCGCGGCGTCCGGCCGCAGGAGAACAACATCGGTAGCGTTGAGCCTCGGCTCATCACAAAGCAGCAACCGTGCCGGGAGATTGGCCTTTAGCTGATAGGACTCAAGCCCTTGTCCTGACAGCACATGCGAATCGGGCCCTCCACGCCGGCCGCCGGTCGGCCCGGCAGCCCTGACCTGCATTCCCGTGATCTGCGGGACCATCCGGAATCCCACGTCCCCAACCCCCGTTTCTGTCCGGAATCCGGCGCCGGACCGGCTGCCCGGTGGACAGCCGGATTGGGAGTGGCGATCTTCTCCGGCCCGGCCACGTGCCGCCCCCTGTCACCCCGGACCCCCATGATCGCACCATGACTTCCGCCACCATTGCCGCCGTACCGGCTGATCTCGCCGCCATCCGGCGCCAGTTTCCCGCCCTGGAGCGCTCGTTTCGGGGCCGGCCCGTGGCCTATTTCGATGGGCCCGGGGGGACCCAGGTCCCGCGGGGGGTAGTCACGGCCATGTCCGACTACCTCTATCACCACAACGCCAATACCCACTGGGTTTATCCCACCAGCGTCGAAACTGATGTCATCCTGGGCGGGGCCCGGGCGGCCCTGGCCGATCTCCTCGGCGCCGACGCCGACGAGATCGCCTTCGGCGCCAACATGACGACCCTCACCTTTCACCTGGCGCGTGGCCTGGGGCGGCGCTGGGGACCGGGGGATGAGATCGTCGTCACCGAGCTGGATCACCACGCCAACATCGCCCCCTGGCAGGCGGTAGCCCGGGACCGCGGCGTCACCCTCCGCACCGTTCCGCTGGACACCGCGACCGGCACCCTGCGCTGGTCCGACCTGGAGGCCGCACTCGGCCCGAAGACCCGGCTCCTGGCCATCGGTGCCGCGTCCAACGCGCTCGGCACGATCACCGACGTCACCCGCGCCGCGGCCCTGGCACACAAGGCCGGCGCGCTCTGCTTCGTGGACGCCGTGCACTTTGCCGCCCACGCCCGGATCGACGTGCGCGCCATCGGCTGCGACTTCCTGGCCTGCTCCAGCTACAAGTTCTACGGGCCCCACGTGGGAATTCTCTATGGACAGCGCGACCGCGTAGCCGAGCTGGATGTGCCGCGGCTGGAGCCGGCGCCGGACACGCCGCCCGAGCGGCTGGAAACCGGCACGCTGAATCACGAGGGAATCGCCGGCGCCCATGCCGCCGTGGATTTCCTGGCGTCGCTGGGGCGGGGGAACACCAGGAAGGAGCGGCTCGATTCCGCCGCCGTCTGGCTGCACGGACATGGTCAGGCGCTGGTGGAACACTTGTGGACCGGCCTCGGGAGGATTCCGGGCGTCACGCTGTACGGCCCGCCGCCGAGTGCGCCCAGGACACCGACGGTTTCGTTCGCCATGGAAGGGGTCCGTTCGGAGGCCGTCGCCATGCGGCTGGCGGAGGCCGGGCTCTTCGTCTCCAACGGCGACTTCTACGCGACCACGGTCGTGCAGCGACTGGGCCTGGCCGAGGTGGGGTTGGTGCGGGTGGGCTGCGCCTGCTACACCACGCCGGAAGAGGTCAGCCGGCTGATCGCGACCGTAGAAACCGTCGCAGCGGGGCGCCGCTGACAGGTATGGCAACTCTCTCCGCACCCCGGGTGATCCGGGCACCGACCGGCACCGCCCTGAGCTGCAAGGGCTGGCATCAGGAAGCGGCCCTCCGGATGCTGATGAACAACCTCGATCCGGCCGTGGCCGAGCGCCCCGAGGACCTCGTGGTGTACGGCGGGACCGGCAAGGCGGCACGCAACTGGGAGTGTTTCGACCGGATCGTGCAGACCCTGCAGCGCCTGGCCAACGACGAGACTCTCCTTATACAGAGCGGCAAGCCGGTCGGGGTGTTCCGCACCCACGAGGAGGCCCCGCGGGTCCTGATCGCCAATTCGCACCTGGTACCGCGCTGGGCCACGTGGGATGAGTTCCGCCGGCTGGAGGCGATGGGCCTGACGATGTACGGCCAGATGACCGCCGGCTCCTGGATCTACATCGGCACGCAGGGGATTCTGCAGGGCACCTACGAGACCTTTGCCGAATGCGCCCGGCAGCACTTCGGCGGGACGCTGGCCGGCCGGCTGGTGGTCACCGCCGGGCTCGGCGGCATGGGCGGTGCCCAGCCGCTGGCCGCCACGATGAATGGTGGCGCCATCCTGGGTGTGGACGTGGACCCCGAGCGGGTCCGGCGGCGGGTGGACACCGGCTACTGCGACCGGATGGAGACCTCGCTGGATGCGGCGCTTGCTCTCCTCATGGAAGCGAAGCAGCACCGTCGCCCGCTCTCGGTGGGCCTGGTGGGCAACATCGCCGAGGTGCTGCCGGAACTGGTGCGGCGCGGCATAGTACCGGATGTGCTGACCGACCAGACCTCGGCGCACGATCTGCAGGTCGGCTACATCCCGATGGGATACTCGCTGGAGCAGGCCGCCGAGCTGCGCGAGCGCGACCCGCAGGACTACGAGGCGCGGGTGCTGGATTCGATGGTGGCGCACGTGAACGCCATGCTGGCGCTCCAGGCGCGGGGTGCCATCACCTTCGATTACGGCAACAACCTGCGCGGCCAGGTGGCCGACCATCGCGGCCTGGCGGACGCCTTCAAGATTCCTGGCTTCGTGCCCGAGTTCATCCGGCCACTCTTCTGCCGCGGGGCGGGGCCGTTCCGCTGGGCGGCGCTCTCCGGCAACCCGAAGGACATCGCCGTCACCGACGACGCGGTGCTGGAGACCTTTCCGAAGCACGAGGGCCTGGCCCGCTGGATCGGGAAGGCGCGGGAGATGGTGCAGTTCCAGGGGCTGCCGGCGCGGATCTGCTGGCTGGAGTACGGCGAGCGCGCCGAGATGGGGCTGCGCTTCAACTGGCTGGTCAAGAAGGGCAAGGTCGAGGCGCCGATCGTCATCGGCCGGGACCATCTCGATACCGGATCGGTGGCGTCGCCCAATCGGGAGACCGAGGCCATGAAGGACGGCTCCGACGCCATCGCCGACTGGCCGCTGCTCAATGCGCTGCTCAACACCGCCTGCGGGGCCAGCTGGGTCTCGCTGCACCATGGCGGCGGCGTGGGGATCGGCTATTCCATTCATAGCGGGATGGTCGCGGTGGCCGACGGCACCGACATGGCGGACCGGCGCCTCCAGCGCGTGCTCACCGCCGACCCCGGCACCGGCGTGATGCGTCACGCGGACGCCGGCTACGAGATCGCGATCGACACGGCCCGCGAACGGGGCGTGGATCTCCCCATGCGGCCGTAGCGCCGCGCTTCCCGCATGCCCGTCCTGCGCAACATCGCCCTGGCCGCCACCTGCCACTCTGACGGGCGGCAAGGGGAGGCCCACCTCGTTCTCAACGCGGCCATCGCGTGGGAGGGAGAGACGATTCGCTGGGTGGGGCCCGAGCGGGACCTGCCGCGCGCACACGGGGACGGGGAGGTGCACGACGCCGGCGGCGGCCTGGTGATCCCGGGACTGGTTGATTGCCACACGCACCTCGCCTTTGGCGGGTGGCGTGCCGACGAGTTCGAGGCGCGGGCCCTGGGGCGGAGCTACCTGGAGATCGCGCGGGCCGGCGGCGGCATCGCCTCCACCGTGGCCCGGACCCGGGCCACCGACTCGGACGCGATGCTGGCGCGCTGCCGCCACCACCTGGAAGAGATGACCCGGCTCGGCGTCACCACTGTCGAGGCCAAGAGCGGCTACGGGCTCTCGCTCGGCGAGGAGCTGCGGCTGCTCGAGGTCTATCGCGCCCTGGCAGGGGCGGGGCCGGTCCGCGTGGTGCCCACGCTGCTGGCCGCGCACGTGGTCCCCGGTGAATACCGGGATCGGCGCGAGGAGTACGTGCGGATGGTGATCGAGGAGGCCATTCCGCAGGCGGCGGCGCGGGGGCTGGCCCGGTTCTGCGATGTGTTCGTGGAGGAGAGCGCCTTCAGCGTGGAGGAGGCCGGTCGAGTCCTGCGGGCGGGCAAGGCCCACGGACTCCGGCCCAAGCTCCACGCCGACCAGCTCAGTTCATGCGGCGGCGCCGAACTGGCGGCGGAGGTCGGCGCGATCTCGGCGGATCATCTGGAGCGGGTGAGTGAGGCGGGCATCCGGGCGCTCGGGAAGGCCGGGGTCGTCGCGGTCAGCCTTCCCTTCGCGTCTCTCTATCTCAACGTGGCCCCGCTGCCGGCCCGGAAGCTCATCGAGGCCGGCGTCGCGGTAGGGGTGGCCACCGACTTTAATCCGGGCTCTGCCCCGAGCTACCATCTGCCGTTTGCGCTCACCCTCGCCTGCACCATGCAGCGGATGACCCCGATCGAGGCACTCAAGGGCGCCACGATCATCGCGGCCCGGGCGATCGGCCTGGAGCGGGAGGTGGGCTCCCTGGAACCGGGCAAGTCGGCCGACTTTGCCGTCATCGAGGCCGAGAGCGTGGAGCAGTGGCTCTACCATCTGCGCGCCAACGCCTGCGCGGCGACCTTCTGCCGCGGTCGGCGGATCGCGGCGCGCTGATCAGGCCTGTGTCAGGGCCCGCTCCACCAGCTCCAGCACGCGCACTTCCCCCGCCTCCGCCTGCGCCACCAGGCCGGTCACCTCGGCGGCCATCCTGTCCGCTTCCGCCTTGTCGCCCAGCCCGCCGAGGTTGATGCGGACGTTGAGGGCGGCGCCACGCACCGCTGCGCGGGCGGCCAGCGCACCGACTCCCGCGTCCGACACCGAGGCGGGATTCCCGGTCTTTGCCATCGCTTCCAGGAGCGGGAACAGGTCCAGCGACACCTTCATGACCCGGAGCGGGACCTCCGCCGCACCCCGATTGGCGGCGGTGAGGACCGCCTTCCGGATCGCCTTCTCCTCCGCGGAGCCCTTCGGGAGTGCCAGGGCGCCCATGACCCGGTTGAACGCGGCGGTGTCCTCGTCCACCAGGCCGAGCAGCTCGTCCTTGAGCGCCTGACCGCGTTCGGCCCAGGTGGAGAACTCCTCCCAGCGTTCGTCCCAGCCCCGTTTGTGGGCGGAGAGATTGGCCACCATCGTGCCCAGGGCGCCGGCCAGGGCACCGAGCAGCGCCGCGACCGACCCGCCGCCGGGGGCGGCACTCTCGCTGGCGGTCTCGTCCACGAAGCCGCGGACGCTCATCCGGCCCAGGGGCCGGGAGCCCGCCTCGGCGAGCCGGTATTCGATGATCCGTTCTTCAGGCGTGAACGGGGCGAGTTCACCCAGTCCCAGCGACTTCACGGCGATACGGATGAGTTCCGCTTCGGACACGCCGAGGGAGCGCTGCTGCTGGCGGAGGTAGTGGCGGCCGGCGTCGAGCAGGGCCGAGCGGGGGATGAGGCCGACCAGCTCCGAGCCGGTGACCCGCAGTCCGCGGGCCTGGGCGGCCCGGCAGACCTCGTCGAACGCCACGTGCAGCGGGGTGACCGAGAGGTCCGTCAGGTTCATGGAGACCTGGGCGACGCCATACTCGGCGATGTACCAGCCGATCGCCTTGACGGACTTGAGGGTGCCCGGGATCATCTCGGGCCGACCGGCGGCGTCGAGGACCGGTTCCCCGGTCAGCGAGTGGCCTTCCCGCCTGGGGCGGCCGGCCTCCCGGACGTCGAAGGCGACGGCGTTGGCCCGGCGGGTGGAGGTGGTATTGAGGTTGACGTTGATGGCCACGAGGAACTCGCGGGCCCCGATCACCGTGGCGCCGCTCTTCAGGTTGAACTCCGAGGGGCCGAAATCGGGGCGCCATTCGGGGCGGCGCATCTTCTCGGGGAGGCCCTCGTATTCGCCGGCCCGGATGGTGGCGAGGTTGCGGCGGGCAGGATCGGGCTGGGCCGCTTCATATAGGTAGACCGGGATGCCCAGCTCGCGGCCCACCCGGTCGGCGAGGTGGCGGGAGAGCTTGGCGCACTCGGCGAGGGAGATCCCGCTGATAGGAACGAAGGGGCAGACGTCGGTGGCGCCCATGCGGGGGTGCTCCCCGGTGTGGCCGCGCATGTCGATCAGGTCCCGGGCGGCGGCGATGGCCTGGAAGGCGGCCTCGAGAACGGGCTCGGGCGGGCCGGCGAAGGTGACCACCGTCCGGTTGGTGGCGGCGCCGGGATCCACGTGCAGGAGGGCGACGCCAGGCACGGCTTCGATGCGCCGGGTGATCTGGCGGATGGTCTCGGGGTCGCGGCCGGAGCTGAAATTGGGGACGCACTCGATGAGGGCGGGCATGTAGGGCGCGTTGGCTGAGGGGATGGGGTCGTTTCTCGACCAGGGGAGGGAAGAAAACCCGTCGTGGCCGTGCGCGCCACGGGCGGCGGGCCTTGCATTCTCCTCTCCGGTTACGTACCATACCGCCCCCGCAGAATCCCCGTAAATGTGAAGGTGGGGCAGGCGAGGGATCAGTGAGGTCGGAAGTTTCGGTCCCCCTTGACGATGCATCAAGTTGCGACTATGATTCAAGGCTGCCACTGAAGGGCTTGGTGGGCAGCGGCAGGACCCATTCTTTGACAATCGATGTGAGCTATGGTGTGGCAGTGCGGACCCTATGATCCGACCGGGTGCAGACCTGGTTGGGGATGGGTTTAATCTCTGCAACACAAACGTGATTCGGACGACCTGACAAAACAAAGTCAGCCGTTACGAATGAGCTATTTCGAATTCTCTTGGAGAGTTTGATCCTGGCTCAGGACGAACGCTGGCGGCGTGCCTAACACATGCAAGTCGAACGGGGTAGCAATACCCAGTGGCGAACGGGTGCGTAACACGTGAGGAACCTGTCCATCGGCGGGGGATAGCCGGCCCAACGGCCGGGTAATACCGCGTACGACCATCGGGGGGCATCCCCTGGTGGTGAAAGCAGCAATGCGCCGATGGAGGGCCTCGCGGCCTATCAGCTAGTTGGTGAGGTAATGGCTCACCAAGGCGACGACGGGTAGCTGGTCTGAGAGGATGACCAGCCACATTGGGACTGAGACACGGCCCAGACTCCTACGGGAGGCAGCAGTGGGGAATCTTGCGCAATGGGCGAAAGCCTGACGCAGCGACGCCGCGTGTGGGATGACGGCCTTCGGGTTGTAAACCACTGTCGGGAGGGACGAAGATCTGACGGTACCTCCAAAGGAAGCACCGGCTAACTCTGTGCCAGCAGCCGCGGTAATACAGAGGGTGCAAGCGTTGTCCGGAATCACTGGGCGTAAAGGGCGCGTAGGCGGCCTGGTAAGTCGGGGGTGAAAGGCTGCGGCTCAACCGCAGCACTGCCTTCGAGACTGTCAGGCTTGAGCACGGTAGAGGCTGGTGGAATTCCCGGTGTAGCGGTGGAATGCGTAGAGATCGGGAAGAACATCGGTGGCGAAGGCGGCCAGCTGGGCCGTTGCTGACGCTGAGGCGCGACAGCGTGGGGAGCAAACAG
>Ga0163144_10008518_pt1 | contig 22190 bp, 14 predicted proteins | sample OliLak19BULKMAT1_FD_123175 | JGI IMG/M metagenome (GOLD analysis project Ga0163144, IMG submission 123175) | Freshwater microbial mat bacterial communities from Lake Vanda, McMurdo Dry Valleys, Antarctica - Oligotrophic Lake LV.19.BULKMAT1 | ecosystem: Environmental > Aquatic > Freshwater >... | reverse complement strand
GCCGCCGCTGCCGCCGCTGCCGCCGCTGCCGCCGCTGCCGCCGATGCCGCCGATGCGCTCGTCGGGGGCCCACGGCATGTCCAACCGCTCCTGCAACTCGCCTAACGTGGCGGCCCGCACACTGCCACGCTGACCGCGATGCACCACGAAGCGCAGCGGCCGATCGAGTGTGGGGAGTTCCTCCTCGACCAGCGAGCGGGCCAGCTTTTCCGGCATCACCAGGCGCGCCACCCCCAGCGCTCGAGCCTGCGCCCCCATCGTATCGCCACCGGTCTCGAACTCCACGTCGTAGTCGATGCCCACCACCTTGTCGCGTATCTCGACGTACTCGGGAAGCGCAGACAAACGCTCGCGCTCCGTCTCGTCCACCCAACCGTGGAACTCAAGTCGCAACGGAAGGGCGCGATACTCCCGCATCGATCGCACGTCGCCTAACGACGCCTCGTACATGTCGGCGAGTTCCATCATGCCGAGTCGACGTGCCGTTCCGCCCGAGCGCCGATACAGCTCTCGAACCGCCTCGATCGCGCGCTGATTGCGCTTGCACGCCACGTGCCTCGTCTCGCCGCGGGCCAGCGCCTCGGCCAGCGTGCGCCGAGCCTGTGCGGCCATCTCCGCGGGGAAGTCGTCGAGTAGCTCTTCGTCGCGCTCCAGATCGAAGCCGAAGTAGGTCACGCGCGACTCCAACATGAGTGCGTCGCGCTTGCCACGCGCGTCGTACGCCAGTCGCGCCTCGCCGCGCACTGCGTACTGCTTCACCAGCCCCATCGGAACCTGCGTCCCTTCGATGGCCGCCCGTGGGGTGCCCGACCGGTCGGCGAAATAGCGAAGCGTTCCCGCCACAGGTCCCCACGAACCACACACGCTCGTCTTCGACACGCGCGCCTCCTGCCCATCGACCGTCTCTTCGTCAATCACGAGGTCCAGTGGCATGATGCGGGCGAGCAGATCGCAGAAGGCCCGGCGGACTTCCTCCGTCACCAGCGGCATATCGTTAGGCAGCGGCAGCCCCACGCCCCGGTACACCGAGGCCATGGCCAGCGCCGTATCCTCGATGGACTTGACCAGCACGCCGCGACGGTCGGCCCAGCGCAGCACGGCGTCGGCATCGAACAGATGGCGCGGCAGACCGTACACTTGCCCCATGTAGCCCGCCTTCTCGAACGCCTCGGCGTACACGTTGTACGACGTGAGATGATCGCTTCCGGCCACTATCAGCCCGGCTAGGTCGCGCTCTTCACGGGTCATGCGATGCAATGACTCCACGCTCGCCATGACCGCGAGATATGGCATCAGCGCGTCCTGCCCATGGACGATCAGTTCGGCCCACTCCCTCTCAACCGGGAGCTTCTCCACCAGTTTCCCGTACCGCGACAGGCGACCGTTCTCGATAACGCCCCTCGCTTCGAGGTGCTGCAGCGCCTGACGATACGCGTTCCGATCGAGCGCCACCGGCAGGTCGAGTTCGTCGGCCCGCACACCGAGGTCGGCGCAGGTGAGCGCCACCCGCTCGGAGTCCCCCGCCAGCTGAAAGTCCGGCTCGGTGGGCTTCATCGACGGCCAGTGCAGATCGCGATCGCTCAGGATGTATACCCGGCCATCATCGACCCGGCCGTGGACACGCCCCGCCATCTGCAAGATCTCGTTGGTGCCCAGATGCGTGCGGGTGAGCACATTCTTTCCGTGTTCGACCACGTTCGTGAATCGCGTGTCGTCGATGATCACCGTGTCGAGCCCCTTGATGTTCAGGGCGCTTTGTCCAGCGGCGGTCATCGACAGAAAGAACGGCTTGTCCACTCCCTCCTCGAGAAAGGGACGGATCACGCGAATGGGTTCGCCGCCATGATAAAACGCCGCAGTGATGCGCCGAAAACGATCGCTCACCAGCCCGGCCACCTGTTCCACCGCCGCCCGCGTGGGCAGAAACATGCCGACCCCGCGTTTCTGCTTCATGACCTGCTGCAGAAACTTGTCATCCAGAAAATCGGCCGGATCGCGACGGATCACGCGCACATCCGCTGCCTTGCGAGGGTCGAAGGCGGTCGACTGAATGACCGACGCCGATTGCAGATACCTGGCATAGAAGCGTGGATCCACCGTCGCCGACAACCAGATGAAGCGACACCCCACCCGCTTGCCTAACGCGAGGCAGAGTTCGAGTTCCGCCGACGTCTGGTGAATCTCGTCGATGATGAGCGTGTCGCGCGACAATATGTCGCCGTCCTGAAACCAGCGCCGCGCGATCCCGGTGGTCACGATGATCACGTTCCACAGCGGCGTCTCGGGCGTGGCCTCACGCTCGCGATTCACCACCCCCACGCGCAACTCGTCGGTCCGAAGGATCGCCTGCGCGATGGGACGCACCGCCAGCGTCTTCCCGGTTCCGGTGCCGGCCACGATGCCAAACCCCTTCCCCGACGCCGCCAACTCCCGAACCTCGACCCCATGCTCGCGCTCGATCACGGTGTCGAGATGCAACGACAGCGCGAGTTCGATGGTCTCGCACGCCGCTCGTGTGGGGGCGATAACGATCACGCGCCCCGTCGCCGGTTCGGCGGCAACGAAGGCGTCGTGGTCTGGCGGAAGGGCTCGATCTTGGACGGCGCGGTACACGCCGCAATCTACTCGAAGGGCTTCTTCGGCTTGGAGTCTTTCCTATCCCGATTCTCCCCCTTCTCGTCCCGCTTCCCACGCGGCGCGTCCTCGGGGAAAATCACCCGCCCATTTGGCGGGCGGTTCCGAATCGCGCTGGGACAGTCCGTTGGGGCAGGCTGCTGAGCGGGGGGAACGTTGTCGAGCCAGACGCGGCACATCCCGACCGGCGGCATGTGACTCGCCGGGACATCGCTCTTGGATGGGGATTTCCGCGTCGATGGCACCAACGACTGCATCGGCGGCGTCGCCTGCGTCAGCGCACGTGAAAGCGGCGTCGCTAACGCGCCACCGACCAGAAACATCACCCAAATCGATCGTGAGGCCACTGCTACTCCTTGGTCAAGCGAGGATTGTCCAGCCTCACCTATCGTGCACAGACGATGCCCGCGCGGTTCGCGCCCTGACGCAAGCGCTAACACCAACCCCATCAATCAGTTACCAGACAATGTCGTTATGTATCGCTCAATGCCGTCCCACAGAGCAGACGCTCGGGGGGGACAGATAGACACCCCGCCGACCATCGACAATCAGTCACCGAACGAAATGCCGGCGGCGCGCGCGGTCCGCATGATGTCGTGCTGCAGATCGACGCGCTTGGTCTCTCGTAGCGCCTCCAAAAATGGCACCGTGACGATATGCGGCGAGTGTAGCGCCACCATCTCGCCCCACTTCCCCTGCTCCACCGCCTCGATAACCGCACCACCGAAGCGCGTGGCCAGCAGTCGATCGTACCCGGTGGGGCCGCCACCGCGCTGCAAATGGCCAAGCACGAGCGAACGCGATTCCTTGCCCGTGCGTGCCTGTATCTCCCATGCCAGTCGACCGGCAATTCCTCCCACCCGTTTGTCCTGACCCGGCAACGATTCGCCCAACACAGACTCTTGACCCCCGGTAGAAAACGCCCCCTCGGCTGCCACCACGATAGAGAAGTGTCGCCCCGCCCGGTCGCGCGCCCGCACCTTCGCGCACACCTTTTCGATGTCGAAGGGAATCTCGGGAATCAAGATGACGTCGGCCGTCCCCGACACACCGGCGTGGAGCGCAATGAAGCCGGCATGGCGCCCCATCACTTCCATCACGATCACCCGATCGTGGCTCTCGGCGGTCGTGTGCAGCTTGTCGATGGCCTCGATCGCGGTGTTGACCGCCGTGTCGAATCCGAAAGTCGTGTGCGTTCCGGCAACATCGTTGTCGATGGTCTTCGGAACGCCGACGATCTTCAACCCTCGTTCGAAGAGTTTCTGCGCGATCGCGAGCGAGCCATCACCGCCAATCGTCACAACGGCGTCGATACCCAGTCGCTGCGCGTTCTCGAAAATCTCGGCAGAGCGGTCCACCTGGATGAATGAGCCGTCGGCCTGTCGCACGGGAAAATCAAAGGGATTTCCGCGGTTCGTGGTGCGGAGAATCGTCCCGCCCAAGTGGGCGATCCCGCGCACTGAGTCACGGGTGAGCGGGATAATGTCGTCTTCGCCGAGTAGCCCGTAATAACCGCGGCAAATACCGAGCACGTCCCAGCCACGGCTGGTCGCGGAGAGAACAGCGGCACGAATGACCGCGTTGAGCCCCGGGGCGTCGCCGCCGCCGGTGGAAATCGCAATGCGCATCTCAGAGAGAGAATTGAAAGTCGGAGGTCCGTCGGTACACCCGGCGCCAGGCGCGACCGACGTTTAGCCAGTGCTCGTCGCGCGGGAAGCGAGAGCGTGCGCTCGTGGGCTAGACCGAAGTATCGTGTATCGAAAGGAGCTTCACTACCTCGCCAGCTTCCGCATGCCGACGAAGCTTGGACTTCTCGAAGATGGGGGAGCCGTCGCGCATGACTTCAAAGCGTCCCCCGCTGGATGGCGTCAGTGTGATGACCGCACTTGGAAACGCCGAACGAATCTCGGCCGCCAAACTGGAGGCCCGGGGTTCGTAATTTCAAAGCGTACAGTACTCGATGCTTATACGCATAGGGTTCCGATCGGTAGTGCTCCACCCATGCCGCCCTCTGCCTGGGCAGAACGCGAGTTCGACTGAGGCACCCGCGCGAACCACGGTCGTTCGGTCGGCGCCGAGATGAGGGTATGGAGCGATTGGAGTCGAGAAGGCTGAATCAAAAAGATAAACGATCCCAGCCGCTATTGGGGGCTCCCACGACAACGATTGGGCCACAGTACGCCTCTCGTGCCGAATCGCCCGTGCAATGTGCGCTACCTCGGTACCTGCACCCCCGCAAGGTTCGCCAGCGTCCGAATCACCGAGTCCTGACGCGCAAGAACGAACTTGAGAGCATCCACCTGATCCTGAAGCTGCTGCTGCTCGAGCCTGACATCGTTGAACGATTCACCCAACTCGGAGAGCGCCTGCGCCGATTCAAGGTCTTGTTGCGACGGAGGCGTGCAGGCCACCGAAAGGGCAAGCACGGAAAGCACAGCGCACGGCCGAAGTCGGCAGAACTGAAAAGGCGTCATGTAACCAGAGTATCGCGCGCACTTCACTTTCGAAAGACGGGACGACGTTAGGCGACGCACGAAAACGATTCGGCGCGCATCAAATTGATGATGAACAGTCGGACAGGCACCCGCATTCTTCGTCATCACTCGAATCGGAGTCTAAATGCGGACGGGCGTCACCCTCATCGAACTGATCACCGTGCTCACCATACTCGGCATTCTTGCGTCGGTCGCCGTACCGAGCATCGCGACCATGCGTGACCGCGCGGCGGTGCGTGGCGCAACGTCGGCCCTTGTCTCGGCCCTCGCCGACGCTCGGCACCTCGCGTCGCGATGGAACAGGCGCACCGCCGTGCGGCTGGACACAGCCGCCGCCCGAGCCATCGTGCATACCGGACCCGACACGGTGGGCCTGGTTCCGCTCGGCGAATTGTTCGGCGTTTCGCTTGTCGTGACCCGCGACTCCATCGCCTACTATCCCACCGGACTCGGCTTCGGCGCCGCCAATGCACGTTTCATCGTGAGACGCGGAGCAGTGGCAGAAACGGTCACCGTGTCCCGCGCGGGACGGGTCAAACGATGAGCGCTTCCGTTGTCACGGCTACCGTCCCGAAATCGAAGCCAGGCATCGATACGCGCTCGATCGGCTTTCCCAGCACCCGCTCAATGGTACGCACCATTGCGATCTCGTTTGGCGCCATGAAGGTGAAGGCATCACCACTCGCCGCCGCGCGACCCGTGCGACCGATTCTATGGATGTAGTCTTCCGCCTGCGAGGGCACGTCGTAGTTGATCACGTGCGAGATGCCGGTAATGTCGAGCCCGCGCTGCGCAATGTCGGTAGCAACCAGCACCCGAATCTCGCCGCTCTTGAAGCGCTCGATGGCCTGCGTCCGTTGCGCCTGCGTCTTGTCCGCATGCATTGCGGTGGCCTCCACCTTGGCCAGGTGAAGGTCGCGCACCACCCGGTCGGCGCCATGCTTCGTGCGCGTAAATACCAACACCGAATCCATCTCCGGCTGCCGCAGCAACTCCACAAGCAGCGCGTTCTTCCTTGGCTGCGGAACCGGATACACCGCGTGACGCACGGTGCTGGCCGCCGACGAGCGACGACCCACCTGCACGACAATTGGCCGGCGCAAGTACTTGCGCGCCAGCGCCTCTACTTCGGGCGGCATCGTGGCGCTGAAGAGCAAGGTCTGACGATACGGGGTAATGCCGCTCACGATGCGGTTGATCTGCGGCGCGAATCCCATGTCCAGCATGCGATCCGCTTCGTCGAGCACCAGTATCTCCAGCGTATCAAGCGACGCGTTCCCCTTCTCCATGAGATCGATAAACCGTCCCGGTGTCGCGACAATCACGTCCACGCCTCGACTCAACGCTTTTTCCTGCGGTTCATACGCCACGCCACCATAAATGGGCGCGACTTCAATCTCCGTGAATCGACCGTATTTCCTGAAGCTCTCGTCCACCTGCTGACACAGCTCGCGGGTCGGCGTGAGAATGAGGCAGCGGAGTTGTTTGGGGCCACCTAACAAGCGATGGATAATCGGAAGGGTAAAGGCGGCGGTCTTCCCCGTCCCCGTCTGCGCGAGTCCCATCACATCGCGTCCCCGCAGCACCACCGGAATCGCGTCTCGCTGAATTGGCGTGGGGGCGCGATAGCCAGAGGCCCCAACGGCCTGCAGCAGCGACGGCGCCAACCCCAACTCGGCAAAACTCGTCTCGAGGGCCAGTTCGACGACGATAGGGCTCGCTGGCGTGACGTCGGTTGGGACCTGAACATCCACTTCGGATTCATCGCTCGTGCTCGATGCCGCTACGGCATCACCCACGGGGGCCGCAGCACCCTGCTCTCGGGGCGCGACGCGTCTCGTTTTTGTCATTCCACCTGTCGGTCGTAGTCTCTCTGTGCAACGCAAGCTACACGTGTGGAGACGAACGGCGCCACGGACACCCATGCGAGCCATTTGGCGGCGCCCATGCGCCGCACACCTAACAGATGCGCCGCACACCTAACAGATGCGCCGCACACCTAACAGCTGCGCCGCACACCTAACAGTGCGCGGCCAGAAGCGGGAGTACGTCGGCAAGCACCTCTTCTGGCACCTCTTCGACCAGCACGTGCCCGGCCCGTTCGATGGTGCGTGCGCGCCAGCCAAGAATCGTTTCGGCGCGCCGAGCCGACTGTCGCGACCGCACGAGTACATCGAGCCCGCCAAGCAGCACGGTGGTCGGCACACCAATGCGCCGCAGTTCGTCGTCACTACGCGCGTCGAAGCGGTAGTTGTGCAGCAGCGTTCGCAGGGCGACGGCAAATGCCGGATCTTGCGTAGGCGCCCAATACTGGTCCACTTCACTCCTCTTGAATTCACCTAACGGTCCGTACACGGCGCGCAGCACCCAGGGAATGCTCCATCGCGGCATGGCGTACGGCACGAGCGGTGCCGCCGCCAGCGGCGTCAGCGTTCTCGCCAGCCCCACACCACGGACCGGCGCCAAGCCCACGGGCGCGATGAGCGAGAGACATGCAATGCGCCCAGGATGTCGCGACGCGACATCGATCATGACCCCCCCACCCAACGAGTGCGCCATAACCGCCGCACGCGCGAGTCCGAGTGTGTCCATGACCGCGACGACAAACTCCGCCATCGACTCCGCGCGATACAGCAGCACGTCGCTCGGTTTGTCAGAGGCACCGTGACCACGAAGATCGATCGCCAGCACGCGATACCCCGCCACCGCGAGTGGCCGCATCAGCTTCCGGAACGAGTAGGCCGAGCATCCCCACCCGTGCACCATCAACACCTCGGGAGCGTCGGGCGGGCCCCCTTCGACCAACCGCACACGCTCCCCACTCGGTAGCGAGATGAAGCGCGTCGTCAGATCAGGCTCGTTGGCCGGATACCATAACGACGGGGGAAGTCGTTCGCCGAAAACATTCGCCAGCACTGAGCGCAAGAAACACGGGTTGAGGGTCCGAGGAAAGCTGTCTCCCGCGCCACCCGATTTGAAGCTGCAATGCGCCGTGTTCGATATTTCAGAACGTTGATCCCGTTTGTGCGCGCACGGTGGAACTACACCAGCTCGATGGCCCGCCCCGAGGCGCGAGCAATGACGCCGAGTCGCATGGTCACTTCGGCGGCTACCGCATTCGACTCGGCGCGCGCATCGAGCGGATACACGGGCCACGTATCGGGCGATTCGCTCGGCAGGTGGAGCACCCCCTTCGCGGGACGCCAAACGGCATCCCGATTCCGCTCGCCTAGAAAGCGCTGGAATAGGCGCTCCCAGTGCTCGTTGCGGCGAAGGAAGCCAAGCCGCGCCACCAACTCCAGCCAGTTGAGCGCGGACGGGACGTCTCCGTCCACCATATTTCGTGTGGCGAGCTGATCACCAAGAACAAAATGCGGCTGCGCGACAATGTGGCTCCCCAATGCCTGCTGCGACTCCTGCCGTGGAAGGGGACGCGAGAGAAAGTCGAACAGCAGACCCAGAAAATCCAGGTTCTCCGACCGAAAGTGCGGCATGTATGCCAGCATCCGCAGCAAATGAATGGACGGAGGCGACGCCTCGGGCGCGAGGACGTGTTTGTTGCCGATGCGAACCCACGGATCGGCCGCCAGCGGCGACGCAAGAAAGTCTCCTACCCGGCGAACAATCCGTTGCGCGCATCCCCTCAGACGCGGATCGCTCTCGTAGCCAGCCTGCGCCAACGCCGCCGCCGCTGCTTCGCGGAGAATCAGTCGCCCGCGCGAGCGAAGTTCGGGCACGCGCGCATCCGCAACGAACTCAAAGAGGAAATTGGGATCGTTGTCCTCCGACAACAGACGAAAGAGAATTCTGCGCCCGCTCAACATGGGCGGCGAATCCCGCTCCCATCCCCACTCCAGCAGCCGCCGGAAGGCGGAGATCGTCCCGACACCCTCGAAGTTTTTCGATCCCGGCACCGGAACGGTCAACATCGATCGGTTCCAGATGCCGTCGACCTGCTGCGAAATGGCGAGCCGAGGGCCCGGGTAATACGAGTACACGAGGGAAACGAGTCGCGCGGGCGGATTGCTGAGCCGCGCAACGCTCGTGAGCGCGCGATACTGTACCGGAGATGCCCCATGGCGGAGAAGCCAGCCAATGGGAAAAACGACCGACGAATCGGTCTGGCTCGGTATGACGGGCGATGGCGTAGGAGTCGGCGGCAGTGTCACGTGTTGTCGGAGTCGCTCAAGTCGTGAAACGACATGGCAATAGGACGCATGCCTAGCTGCACAGTTCGCAGATGAGGAAAAGTGACCATTTTGCCCGGCTGGCGCCAGAGGTCCTAGCACCATCGTAGCACCGTCGCGCTTGTCGATCTTCGGCCGGATGTTCAATTTGCGACAGCCGAATCTCGCGTCCCATACCTGACTTCCTTGAGTCCCGCCTCTCCCGCTTCTCCCACCTCTCCCCCCTCGCCCACCGCCCGTCCCCAACTCCGTGCGTGGTGAATTCGTCGATATCGGCGGATCGCGGCTCTACTATTACGCCGCAGGAACACGGGGAGTCGGTGAGCCTATTGTGTTCCTCCACGGTTTTCCTACATCGTCCCATCTCTGGAGCGAGGTCGTTCCTCTCGTCCCCAAAGGGCACCGGGTGGTGGTGGTCGACCTTCTTGGCTACGGACGCAGCGACCCGCCGGCGGCGAACGCCGACCTCTCCGTCCGCGCGCACGCCGATCGCGTCATCCTGCTCCTGGACATGTTGGGAATCAACTACGCCGTCATCGTGGGGCACGACCTGGGGGGCGGAATCGCACAGTCGCTCGCGGTACGCTATCCCGCACGAGTGTCGCGACTCTGTCTCATCAACTCGGTCGCGTTCGACTCGTGGCCGGGACGAGAGGTCAAGCTCGTGAGGGCAACCATGCCACTCACGCGTTACTTACCAGCAACATGGATGCTCTCCGTGTTGCGGGCCGATCTGCTGCGCGGCTACGTGGCGTCCGAGCGAGGTGCGCACTCCGTTGATCAGTACGTTCGTCCGTTCAGCAGCGACGCCGGGCGCGATGCGCTCGTTGCACACCTCTCGGCGCTGGATTCTACGGACACCCGCCTGCTGGCGCCACGTTTGAAGGACATTGTCTCACCGACGTCGATCGTATGGGGTGCCGAAGATCCGTTCCTCCCACTCGAGCTGGGAACCAGATTGGCCAAGGCAATTCCCGAGTCCACGCTCGACGTTGTCGCCGACGTTCGCCACTTTACGCCCGAAGAAGCGCCCGAGCGGGTGGCGGCGGCGCTGAATACCCTTCTCGCCCGATGACGTCACCGAAACTCGATATCTTTCGCGCCATGGTGGCGAAGAACCCGACCAATGCGCTGGCGCGCTTCGGTCTAGCCAATGAACTGCTCAAGTCCGAGCTCTGGGACGAGGCGGCAGAGCATCTGCGGACCTACCTCGCCACGCACGATGACGAGGGGAACGGCTACGGGCGCCTGGCGCAGGCATGCGAGGCGTTAGGCAGACGGCCCGAAGCGCGCGACGCCCTGCAACGTGGCATTTCGGCCGCGCAGCGATTCGGACATCCCGGGTTGGCGAACGAACTCGCCAGCCGCCTTGAAGAGTTGGAGGAAGACGCGTGAACGGTCTGCTGCAGGGAACGCTGTTGGCACTTGCCACACTTGCACTCGACGTGTCGGAGGCGCGGACACAGCAGGTATCTCCGGTGGCGGCGCAGCCGGTGAGTGTTGGCTCGCGCGTTCGGATTTTCGCGCCCTCGCTTCGCCGCGATCGCTACGTGGGGCGCGTGGATTCACTCGACGTGAATGAAGTCGTGATCGACACGGCAGGCGTTAGGCGCCGACTCGGATTCGAACTGGGGCCGGTCCTCGTGCAGCAGTTCCGCCTGGTCTCCATTCGCACCCCGGCCATCGAGCGCATCGAGGTCAGTGGCGGCCGCACGACCCGCGGTACGACCATCAAGGGACTTCTGATCGGCGCGGTGGGCGGGGCGCTGCTGTTCGGCCTCGGACAGCTGCCCGAGGTCAATCCGAAGGCGACGGACTTCTTCAAGGCGGCGCCGCTGGGACTGGCGTTGGGTGCGGTGGGTGGCGCGATCGTCGGCTTTGCGTTAGGCGGCGAGCGCTGGGTGCCGGGCGAACTCCCCCGCTGACGCGCTAGCGAATCTCCTTGGCCGCGTCGAGCACGTTGGCAATATCGCGAGACAACGCGCGCGCCTCTTGCGTAGCCGACGATACATCGTCGAGTGCCGACTGCACGCCGGCCGAGCGCAGTGCGATCATGTCGAGGCGCATGTTCTGGAGCACGAGCGCCGCACTCTCGAGCTGCGTCAGCAGCGTCTCGCGCCGCGACAGGAGATCGGTCATGGTGACGCGCTGCCGTTCCAGCAGCTGCACGCGCTGATCGCGCTCCCTCGACTCCGGCTGTGCCTGCGTGGCCACGATGCGCCGGGCCACGTCCTCGATCGCCGACGGCTTCACGTCTTCGTCGAGTCGATGCAGCGCTTGCGCGATCGAGCCCACACGCTCGGCCAGCGCGTCGACCGTCGGGGCGACATCGGGGATCAGGTCTGTGTCGGCTTTTGTCAGTTTGGCGAGCACCTCGTGCACGGCCAGACGATCGCCTGCGGCACGACGCACATACTCGCCATATTTTCCGGCCAGTACATCGGGGGGCGCCATCTGCTGGGCCAGCTGGGTCGGCGACAGCAGCGCCTGCATCGGGGCGCCGCCTTCGCGCGACTGGCCTGACAATGACTTGTGCGCGTCGCGCCCGAAGATCTCCTTCCATCGCACGCCATCGGCCCAGAGCGCGGCCATGCGCTGCGCCAGCGGAATGGACATGCCGATGGCGGGAAAAAGGAACCAGAGAAAGTCGGGGTAGGTCACGAGGTTGATGGCCGCCAGCATGGCCAACGTCACTGCGCTGCTGGCGGTGCGGCGGCGGAGCGATCGAATACGGTCGGCGATCGAGAGCTGACCAAACGTCTCGAGACTCTCCTTCCCCTGCAACGCCGCGCGCTGACGTCGGCCGTCGCGCTGCTGCATGCGGGCCTGGTGTCGGACATCGCGCCACGACTCCGGCATCCACGGTGGCACCGGCGGGAGTGGCTGCATCGGAAGGTTTGAGTTCCGTCCGGGCGCACCCTGCCAGCCGGCGTTGGCGGCATCGACGGCATCGCGGGCCATGTCGTTGGCCTGGCGTGCGTGTTCCTGCGCGTGCGGCGACGCCCCGCGTACGATTCCGCGCACGCTGGCGGCCAATCCCTCGGGGCGCGGCGCGGGGCGCTTCCACGAGGACGACAACCGCGCACTCTCCGGTCGGTCCTCGCGAGCTGCGACGCCATTCTCCACGGCGGCCACGGCGTCGCGGAATCCTGCCGCGTCATCCCAGCGGTCCTGCGGCTTCTTGGCCATGGCGCGCTCCACCGCCGAGACGAGGAGGGGCGGCAGGTCGCGACGCATCTCCTGCAGGGCGCGGGGGGTGTCGCTGATGTGCTTCATCAGCATCGAGGGCGTGTTGGTCGCCTGAAACGGGAGTTGGCCGGAGAGCATCTGGTACGCCACGATGGCCAGGGAATACTGGTCCGAGCGCCCATCGATCTCGCGCTCGCCCATGGCCTGCTCGGGCGACATGTACGCCGGTGTGCCCACCGCGATGCCGGTCACCGTTAGGCGCGCATCTCCCTCGGCGGCGCGAGCGATACCGAAGTCGGTCACCATCGGTCGCCCCGTGGCACGGTCGATGAGAATGTTGTCGGGCTTGATGTCGCGGTGCACGATGCCGCGCGAATGCGCATACGAGAGCGCGTCGGCTACGCCACGCACCACGCGACATACGTCATGCACCGATGCCTGCGGCTCGCGGGCCAGGCGCGCACCCAGCGGTTCGCCTTCCACCAACGCCATCACGAAGCAGACCAGTCCGTCCCGCTCTTCGACCGCGTAGATGGGAACGATGTTCGGGTGATTGAGCTGGGCCGCCGTCTGCGCTTCGCGCAGAAAGCGCTGCTTGACATCGTCGCGATAGGCCAGCTCGGGCGGCAGCACCTTGATGGCGACGGCACGCCGCAACTTGCGGTCGGTCGCCTTATACACGACTCCCATGCCGCCCCGGCCGAGTTCTCCCTCGACCGTGTACGCGTCGCCTAACGCTGCAATTACCCGATCGCGAAGCATATCCGGCATGTCGTCTTTGGCGTGATGGAAGTTCAGCGGCAGGCACTCGGCATTGAGGCACAACGTCCCTCCCGCTTTTCCACCCTACCGTTTGCCCCCGAGGTTGAGCTTGGCCATTTCGTCGCGCGCATACATCGCCGCATCAACCTCGCGACCAAGCGCCATTGCCTTCTCGGCCACCGAGGTAATGGTCTGGAAGTTTTGTGGACCGCTGCGCAGGCGAACGACTTCGAGTCGCATGGTCTGAAGCGCGAGCACGCAGCTCTCGAGTTTCTCCCTGGCCTGCGCCTGACGCCCGGCCACGTCGGCGACGACGCGGCGCTGGCGCTTGAGATACGCGAGCCTGCGCACCCGTTCGTCGCTGGCCCTGATATCGAGCGGATTGGCTTCACTCTCGAGTTTTTTGATCTCGACGTCAACGTCCGACGCTGAACCTGGCGCCACCGTTCGCTCGAACTCCGCCATACTCATCGCCAGCGACTCGACCCGCCGATAGAGAGAGACCGCCGATGCGGGAACGTCGACGAGCATTTTTCGCTCTCGTTTCGGCAGCGTTTCGATGAGTCGGAGAATCTCGTCACGGTTGCGTTGAGCGTCTTGCAGCGCGCGACCACTGGAACCTGCCAGCGCGGAAAGTTCCTTCGGTGAGAAACCGTGAAGCGGAAGCGCGGCCGACGCGTCGTCGCGGTCGAACAGGCCGCCGCTGCGACGCCCGCGCACGCGCTCGCGGACCTCCGTACGTTTGCGCGGATCCCAGAGCGCACGGACATTGTCCATCCACTCGGCGACGACATCGAAAAACATCCGGTCTTTGGGCTCCTTGAGCACGTCGCGCCAGTCGTAGCCGTCGGTCCAGAGCTTGGCGTACTTCCACGCGATATAGATCGAGTACATCCCCCAGAAGCCGACCACATCGACGACGCCGAAGAGCGAGAGTACGATCGATACACCGCCGGCAAACATCCAGGGTGCGAGTTTCTTCCTGAACGCCCGAACTTCGGGAGCGTTCCAGCGCGCCAGCTCTTGACCGCTTGGCGCCGGCAGCGTGCCGACGGACGACGCGTTGGACGCTGTGCCGCCAGACATGGCGCGCGCGTTCTGGCCGCCTAACGACAGCGGCCCGCCGCCCACCGGCATCGGCACGTTGCCTGTTTCCAGCGCGACGACGAGCGCGGCAGCGCTCGGGAAGCGATTGTCCGGTTCCTTCTCGAGCATCATCATCACCGCCCGGTCCAGATCGGGCGGAACGTTGGGCGCGCGATGCGACACGGGCGTCGGCGTTTCGGAGAGGTGCTTGACCAGGAGGGCCGGCGTGCTCGTCGCATTGAACGGGAGCTCGCCGGTGACCATCTGGTAGCCCACGATGCCTAACGAATAGAGGTCGCTGCGACCGTCCACCTCGCGTTCCCCCATCGATTGCTCGGGCGACATGTAGGCGGGGGTTCCGATGGCCATCCCGGTCGCGGTGAGCCTGGCGTCGGCACCGTCGGTAATCGCGCGCGCGATGCCGAAGTCGGTCACCATCACCCGCCCGTCTTCCTTGTTGAGCAGGATGTTGTCGGGCTTGATGTCGCGATGTACGACGCCGCGTTCGTGGGCGAAGGCGAGCGCGCGGGCCGTCTCGAGCAGCACGCGCCGCACCTCGTCCGCCGGAAGCGCGCCCCGATTGTGGAGCCGCACCGCCAGATTCTCGCCGTCCACGAATGCCATCACGAAGAAAACCAGACCTTCCCGCTCGTCCACCGAGTAGATGGGGACGATGTTGGGGTGGCTCAGCTGCGCTGCGGTCGCGGCCTCGCGAAGAAAGCGCGTGCGAATCTCGCCCCGAAAGGCCAACTCCGGCGGCAGGAGCTTGATGGCCACCTGGCGCTTGAGTCGGCGGTCGCGGGCGAGGTAGACGATCCCCATTCCGCCACGGCCGATCTCTCGATCCAATTCGTAGCTCTCGCGAAGGACGCGTTCGACGTGCGCTCGGAGCTCGGAGTCAGAAGACGAAGCGATGGGTTCGGGCACTCGGGGGGGAGCGGTGGAATCCGACGAAGACTTGAGCGCGTAGTGTAGCATTCTGCCTAGAGAGCGTCTAGCGCATCCGTCGTGCGTCGCTTCGGCGCAACTGCAGCGGTACTACGTCAGAATGGCCCGCGAAAGTTGCAAACCACGTCAACGTGGCGTAAATCGGCAGCGCGAGATGTGCATTGCTCGTGGGGTAGCCTGCGTTTCAGCAAAGTCTTCTACCGTTGTGTACCCTCATGGCCGAACGTCAGACCCTTCCAGTCCTCCCCCTGCGAGGCACTGTCACCTTCCCCGGCCTCACCTCGCCCATCGCGGCTGGGCGACCGGGAACCCTTCGCGCCATTGAGGCAGCACTCAAGGCCGACCGATTGGTTTTTGCGGTCGCGCAGCGCGATAACACCGATGAACCCTCGCCGGAAATCCTCTATTCGATGGGCGTCATCGCCCGCATCGGGCAGATCCAGCGAGGCCTGGGGGGCGTGCAACTTCTGTTACAGGGCGAACAGCGTGCGACGTCGCTGCAGTACAACACGAGTGAAGGCTATCTGACCGCCGTCGTGATGCCGACCGAAGAGATGGCCCCCCTCAACGACCAGGACGCCGCCTTCGAGGCGCTCCACAAGGAAACGCGCGAGCGCGCGCAGGAGCTGGGCGAGAAGCGTGGACTTCCCGAAGAAGTGGTGCATCAGGTTTTGGACTCGGTTGACGACCCCGGCCGCTTCGCCGATCTCGTCGCCGGCTACATCGAACTGCCGGTGCCGGAAAAGCAGGGACTGCTCGAGACGCTGAGCGTGGAAGAGCGGCTGCGTCGGGTCCTGGTGCATGTGCAGCGCCAGATCGGCATGCTGGAGGCACAAGAGGAGATCAAGTCGCAGGTTCAGGAAGAACTGGGCGAGCGCCAGCGCGAGATGTTCCTCCGCGAACAGATCAAGGCGATCCAGAAAGAACTGGGCGATGACGATCAGTCCAAGGAGATAACCGAACTACGCGAGAAGCTGTCCAAGCTCGAGCTGCCCAAAGTGGCCCGGGCCGAAGTGGAGCGGGAAGTGGGGCGCCTGGAGCGCGCAGGTCGCGAGTCCATGGAAGCGCAGGTCATTCGCACCTACCTCGAATGGATTGCCGAACTGCCGTGGAACAAGCGCTCCGACGACCACTTGGATCTCACGGTCGCTGTCGAAGTCCTGGACGACGACCACTACGGGCTGCAGGACGTGAAGGACCGCGTGCTGGAGTTTCTTGCGGTGCGCCAACTGCGCGCGCAACAGATAGCTGCAGAAGTCGCCAAGACGGGTGAGTATCCCGCCGCCAAGCTCAAGGGGAGCAATGGGGACGTGACGCCCACCTTAGGCCATGCGGACGCCGGGGATCGGCCGATCACCGACACGCGCGAAGCCAAGGCACGCGCCATGGCCAAGGGCCCGATTCTCCTATTCACCGGGCCTCCGGGCGTCGGCAAGACTTCTATCGCCAAGTCCATTGCCCGATCGCTGGGGCGTGAATATGTGCGCGTCGCGTTAGGCGGAGCGCGCGACGAAGCGGACATTCGCGGGCATCGGCGCACCTACGTTGGCGCCATGCCCGGGCGCATTATTCAGGGAATGAAGCAGGCGCAGACCAAGAATCCGGTCTTCCTGCTCGATGAGGTGGATAAGCTCGGGCAGTCCTTCCAGGGCGACCCGTCCAGCGCGCTGCTGGAAGTGCTCGATCCGGCGCAGAACGACTCATTCACCGATCACTACCTCGGCGTCCCCTTCGACCTGAGCGAAGTGCTGTTCATTGCCACGGCCAACTTCATTCAGAACATTCCGGGGCCCCTGCTCGACCGCATGGAAGTGGTGGAGTTTGCCGGCTACACGGAGAAGGAGAAGGCCGAGATCGCGAAGAAATATCTCATTCCCCGCCAGCTTGAAGAGTCGGGATTGGGCGACAAGAAGGTCGCGTTCGGCGACGACGCGGTAATGTCGGTCGTCTCGAATTACACGCGCGAGAGTGGCGTCCGCCAACTCGAGCGCGAGATTGGACGGGTGTGCCGCAAAGTGGCTCGCCGGATTGCCTCCGGCACCGCGACCGAACTGGCCGACAGCCGCATCGACGCCAGCGAGGTACGGGAATTGTTAGGCAGGCCCAAGGTGCACCCGGAGCGCGCCCAGGAGCAGCACGAAGTGGGCATCGCCACAGGGATGTACTACACCCCGCAGGGTGGCGACATCATGTTCGTGGAAGCATCGATTCGGCGGAGCGAAGCGCCGCGACCCAGCACATCCGACGACGCGCCGATGCGCTCCTCTCCCATCTCGCTCATTCTCACCGGGCAGTTGGGTGACGTGATGAAGGAGAGCGCCCGTGCGGCGCTCACCTACGCCACCAACAACGCGGCGGCGTTAGGCATTCCGGTCGATCGCATTACCGGAGCCACCGAGGCGCACATTCACGTTCCGGCCGGCGCAATTCCGAAGGACGGCCCGTCGGCGGGACTGGCCATTGCCACGGCGCTGGTGTCGGAGATGACCGGGCGACCGGTGCGTCGCGATGTAGCCATGACGGGTGAAATCACCCTGCGCGGGCGTGCGCTCCCCATCGGTGGACTCAAAGAAAAGGTGCTCGGTGCGCATCGGGCGGGCATCAAGCACATCATCATTCCTCGGCAGAACGAAGCCGATATCGAGGATGTGCCGGAAGAGGTGCAGAAGGAACTCACCTTCCATGTGGTCGACTCGCTCGCCGACGTGCTGGCGGTCGCGCTCATGAGCGACGGGCCGCGAAGCGAGTCTGTCGCGGCCTGATTGGCCCCTACGGCATCGGCGTTGAAGCGACGCCCCGGAGCACCACCATGTGCGCCGGGGCGTTGTGCTGTCTATCAGAACGACCGCGGCGCCGTGACGGGAGGAAGGGCGAGTCGCCGAGCCCACCCACCCGCCGTGACTTCGAACTCCGGCGTCAGCACCTCCTCCCATGGCGATCGGCGATCGGAGTCATCGGGCGAGCGGTCGTCGCGCAGGGCAACGGTCGCGAAGAACGGATCGGCCGATCTTTCGTTCACCTGATAGCCGTAGTCGGTCAGGGCGCCTAACGTGAGCAGGCTCAGCGGCATGTTCGCATCGGACTCGGCGAAGCCGGTCATCAGCTCGCGGTCGAAGATCGACTCGCGCCAATGCACTTCGGCCGTGCCGGAGCCGCCGATGTTCTCCACCGGTACACCAGCCGTGCAGGCGGCGGCGAATTCGATCGCACCGCAACGAGCAATGCCCACGGCGCCGTTGTAGCGCGGGTCGGTGGTCCCCGCACCATCGATGAACTTCTTCAGGCGCCACACCGATCCGATACCAATCACATGCAACATCTCATGCAGCACCACCGAATCGAAGCGGTTGGAGGTGATGAGGTTCTGCACGTCCGCTTCGTCAAACTGCATGATGCCAATGAGCGCGAGCTGCGACCCCGAGCGCAGATAGCAGGGGCCGGCGCGTCCGAGAATCTTGCCCACGCCATCGATCGGCATCACATCGGCGAAAATGATGACGTCGTCGACAACCTCGCTGATCGCCGATCCTGCAGGTGCTCCGCAGCGCGCAGCATCGAGATTCTGCACCATGATGTCCGGCAGGTCGCCCACCACCGCCGCGCGAATCCGTTCGGCGGCCACAAGAAAAGCACTCTGGATGTTGGCCGCCGGCGGAGTACGAGCAAAACGAACCTCGATGCGGAAATCGGATTGCACGCTGGCCGAGAAGTCGACGGTAAAGGTGCCGGACGTCGCGCGCACGGTCTGCGTGCCCCCGCGCGCGCCGATTTTCCAACGCACGCCGCCCGCCACTCCGTCTTCTCCGGTCGTGGTCGATGTCGCTGACAACGTCCCGCCGCCGATCACGGGATCAAAACGAACCGGTTGCAGCGCGACACCATTTCCGAACTGGTCGACCACGCTAGCGCTCAGCGCATCGGCAACCTCGGCGCCGGCTAGGGCAGACTGGGCGTCGCCCCCTGCCACGCGAATCGCAGTCGGCGAACCCGCGAGGCCGGTCGCCACAATCGCAACCGGGGCGAGGGTTCCCACCGTGACAAGCAAGGTGTTGCGCCCAGCCGTGGTTCCCAGCGTCCACGTTCCTACCGGGGTGGCGCCGCTCGAACTCCGGGTCGGCGCGTTTTTGAGCGTACCGCCCCCTTCACCAATCACAATACTCACGGCGATCCCGCCAATCGTTTTCCCCGCTGCGTCACGTACGACGAACGTAGGCGCCGCAGCCGGTGCCGTTCCGACTATTGCGGAAATCGAGGCGCTTCCGACGCTTTCCAGCGTGGCCGGAACAGGGACGGGAGCGGCGCCATCCGAGCACGCGCTTACGAGCACGAAAAGCGCAGCGAAGAAGAGACGTTCTGGCAGAGCGGGGGTGAAGGGCATGAGGTCTGCGACTTCGTGGTAGACCGTCGTACGCCTTTGGCCCGTGCAAGCTAGCCACCGTCGGTCTGCGGCGCGCAGATTGCTTGAACCCTTCATTTGGTCGCACCGTACGGTCCCGACACACTCCCTCAACTGACTCATGCTCTCCACCTTTGCCATCGCATTCTCTGTCGCGCTGGACCAACTGCGTGTCAACACGCTGCGCACGATCTTGTCCACGTTGGGCGTCATTATCGGCGTGGGGTCGTTGGTGGCCGTGCTTTCGTTAGGTGACGGTATGGAACGCTTTACCCGGAACCAGGTGGAGCGCACGACTCTAGTGCAGACCGTCTCGCTTGCGTCACGCACCACCGTATTCGTGGACGGAGTGTGGGCCCCGGTCACCGACTATCCGGTGTTTGGTCCCGACGACGCTGCGGCGATCCGACGCGATGTCGAATATGTGCAGGAGGTCTCGCTCTCGGTGAGTAGCATTGCGCCGGTGGAGTCGCCTCGCACCGGGCGACGACGCGAAGCGACGGTGACGGCCGCCATGGCGGGATTCGATGCATTTTCGCGCGCCAAACTTTCCAGCGGTCGGTTTTATACGCGCGCGGAGGATGAGCGGAACACGCCGGTGGTCGTGCTCTCCTACAAGCTGGCGACCGAGTTGGCACAGCCGCGAGCGCCCGAGCGATTACTGGGAGAGTCAGTGCGGGTGAATGGTGCCCCGCGCGAGGTGATCGGCGTGCTCGTGCCATTCAAGGGTGAGCGCGGGTATTCGGCCACCGTGCCGTACGCATCGGCGCCGATTCTTGCACGCGGACCCCGTCGCCTCCTTCCCTCGGTAACCGTGCGCGCCACCCGACTGGAAGACGTGGATGCCCTGCGCCAACACCTGGAGGAGTGGCTGGGACAACGCTACGGCCGTTGGGAAAAGCGGGTGGAACTGTCCACGATGGAGAAGCGGTTGGAGCAGGCCGTGCAGGGCGTCAGGATCTTCAAGTATTTCATGGGAGCGATTGCCGCGATTTCGCTCTTGGTGGGGGGCATCGGCATCATGAACGTCATGCTGGCCTCGGTCACCGAGCGTACGCGCGAGATTGGGGTGCGGAAAGCGCTCGGCGCACGACCGCGTGACGTGCTGCTCCAGTTTCTGTCGGAAGCAGTGGCCATTTCAAGCGTGGGGAGCGCCATTGGCGTTGCGTTAGGCGCGATCATCGCGGCGCTGGCGATCGTCGTCATACGACAGCAGACGGGCGCCGACGATCTGGCGCCGAGTCTCGCCCTCTCGTCGGTGGTGGTGGCCGCAGGATCGGCGGTGTTCATCGGGCTGGTGTTCGGAACCTACCCCGCACGGCGCGCAGCGCGCCTGTCGCCGATTGATGCCATCCGGCACGAGTGACGCTGGACAAGGCAAGGGGGTGATTGGATGGTGTCAGTATACGATCGGCCCTAACCGCAAAATGCGCCAGGCATCCATGCGCAACACCACCGGTTCGGTACCGGGAATGAAGTATTCGGTGTAACGACGCTCCGCCGGCGTGGTCACGGTCGACACCTCCCCCGTCAGTCGGTCGAGCTCGGCGATCACGATTCCTGGCGGTGGTTGCCACGGCGGGACACTGCGCCCAACGCCGGAGAGTTGCACCAATCGCCCGAAAATGGGGGCGGCAAGCGACCCGCCAGCTGCACCCGGAGCGATGCTGACTGGTTTGTCGAAGCCGAGCCAGACGCCCGCTACCAAATCAGGCGTCATCCCGACGAACCAGACATCGGCGTTGTCGTTCGTGGTACCCGTCTTCCCGGCCACCGGAATGCTGGTCGGCACATAACGGCGGACAGCACTTCCGGTGCCTCGATCGACTCCGTCGCGCATCATGTCACGGATGATGAAGGCTACTTTGGCATCGAGCACCGTCTGTGGCGTGACCATCCGGTTCTGCCAGACGACCGTTCCGGCCTTGTCTTCGATGCGCGACACGAAGCGGGCTTCCACCCTCGCTCCCAGATTGGCGAATGCGGCATAGGCGGCGACGAGGTCGAGCGGCTGCAGCGCCGAGGCGCCAATCGCGCTGGATGGGTAGGGGGCGATATACGACGTGATGCCTAACGCGCGGGCGATGGCAATGACGGAGTCCATCCCGACCCGCTGTCCCAACTGCACGGCCACCGAGTTGCGCGACCGGGCCAGCGCCTCGCGCATGGTGATGGGGCCTAGGTACTCGCCGTCGGAATTCTCCGGGCGATAGAACGTGCGATTGGACATCGGAATCGCCAGCGCCGTGTCGGGAATGATCGCATTGGGAGGAATGCTATCGGCCACGGCGGTCGCGTAGACGATGGGCTTGAACGCCGACCCGGGCTGCCGCATGCCGTTCACGGCGCGGTTGTACGGCGACTCGGCGTAGTCGCGTCCCCCCACCAGCGCGCGCACGTCGCCGGTGAACGGATCGAGGGCGACCACCGCTCCCTGCAGGTAGTTCACCATTCCCTTGGCCTTGTTGGCGTAGGTCGGATGTTTGTAGCCCG
>Ga0163144_10008514_pt1 | contig 22193 bp, 24 predicted proteins | sample OliLak19BULKMAT1_FD_123175 | JGI IMG/M metagenome (GOLD analysis project Ga0163144, IMG submission 123175) | Freshwater microbial mat bacterial communities from Lake Vanda, McMurdo Dry Valleys, Antarctica - Oligotrophic Lake LV.19.BULKMAT1 | ecosystem: Environmental > Aquatic > Freshwater >... | reverse complement strand
TACCACGCCGCTGCTGCCGCCCGCTCCGGACAAGGGCGTACAGTTCAAGATGCCTCCGCACGCCGTTCCTGCAGAAAAGGAACGCGAGCTCTGTTTTGCCGTGTACGAGGATTTCCGCGATGTCATCCCCACGGCGTATCTGGATGGGACAGGCGACAACTTTTATATGAGAAGTACGGAAGAACGCGAGGATGCCTTTACTCACCATAATGTTATCTACAAGTCACCCGTAGGGGTGGATCAGATTCACGACCCCAGCTTCGGGCAATGGACCTGTGCGGGCGGCGACAGTGAAGGCCAGATATGCGAACCCACCGATCGCAGTTCATGCGGTACACAGGGTAAGTGCCGTTCTGAGAGCGGAAACAATCCCGGCTGTACAGGCTATGGACCTCCCGGACCGAACGGCGTTGGAAACCCATTGGGACTGGGCTTCAGCGTCGACAAAGAGGGCTTTTACCAGAACCACCCTGCCCACGGCATTTTTTACTGGAACTCCCACGCCTTCAACCTGACGACCAAGGACGGTATACATCACGTGTGGAAAAATATTTACTTCGCGGTTGATCGGCGTTTCGAGGCACAGCGTATCAACGAAATCCAGAACATATTCGCCGGGGCAGGCACCCTTCCGTTTGCAAGGAAAACCGTGTGCGGGGAGTACGTCTTCGGTCAGGGTGATGGTCTGCTGGCCATCACCTCCCACACCCACAAACGCGGTGAGCGCTTTTTCATGTCTCTTAAGGGTGGCGAGGAAATCTATGAAACCTTTACCTATGATGAGCCTCTGTACAAGGTCTTCGACCCCGCTATAGTGTTCAATAGTAGCGACCCGGCGGAGCGCACCCTGGAGTACTGCGCCACGTATAACAATGGGGTCAACAAGGATGGGTCACCCAATATCGAGACTGTCACGCGCCTGTCCAGAAGGCCGACAAATGGCGGGAAATGCACACCAACCGCTTGTGTGGCGGGTAAAATTGGCGCCAGTTGCAATGGCGTGGATGACAACGCCAGTTGTGATTCATCACCCGGCGCCGGCGATGGCTGGTGCGATGCCTGTGCCATTACAGCCGGCACGTCCAGCGATGATGAGATGTTTATCCTGTTGGGCAACAAACTGGAAAATCACGATGCGCTGATCAACGCACCCTCGCCATAGGAGCCGACCCTTCCTAAATACCCGCCCTCTTTTTTGTTACATCAGCAGGAAGCATACCTGATCAGCTCATGCCTCTCCTTAGGGCTGATCGAACTGCGCAATGCCCATGCGTAGAATAATTGAAAGTATATGGTAAAAATATTGCTGAGCCATATGGCACCTGTGAAAAAATTGGTGTTGCGAGAAAATCAGCAAGAATGTTTGAGTCAAGGACAGCGCCGCAATTATCGCTGACAACTGTGTTATTTTTGTTATCGCACCCAACTTGGTACCAATATTTTATGGACATTCCCATGAATGACTCGTTACATCTGGTTTGCCCACACTGTCAAGCCACTATACGTATCTCTGCAGCAAAATTAACGGAAAGGCCCAAGTGTGGACAATGTCACCAAGTGGTATTTAGCGGCATTCCGATCGAACTCACAGCAGCGACGTTTGCCAAACAGCTGGAACGTAATGACATTCTAGTATTAGTCGATTTCTGGGCACCCTGGTGTGGCCCCTGTCGCACGATGGCGCCGCAGTTTGAACAAGCGGCTAAACAACTTGAGCCACGTGTGCGCCTTGCGAAAATCAATACCGAGGCTGAACAAGCGCTCGGCGCACGTTTCAATATTCGCAGCATTCCAACAATGAAACTATTTTTGCACAGCAAGGAAGTGGCGAGTCAATCCGGCGCAATGAGTGCTCAGGATATTGTGAGGTGGGTCAATACTGTAGCGCTTCCTGCAACCTAAGAAAGATGTGATGACAAGAAGTACTACTATTTGCCAACACCTTACATCGATTTACACCTGACTCCAGGTCCTGGCTCGCAAGGTGTTGTAGGCAATTGTCTGGCATAAAGCGCGTTCTCAGTGGACTCGCCACCTTTTTGAGGTATATCTAAACTAACACCTATGAAATAACTATATAGTATTTGTAATTGAGATATAGGTTTCTATACTAAACATTGTTCCAGCCAAGGAATGACTCCGAAGTTGTAACATTCTGTATAAGGGCAAACCTATCGAAAGATGGGGACGCAAAGTTACCGGTCTAAGGGACGAAAGTTCTATGACAGCGGGATTGCCGGAATTAGAGCGATGTCTTATGGCACTTAATTGTCTTGTGAAACATAACTCCACATTCCTCTTTCTCCCTAAGTCATCCAGATCAGCAACATGCGTATGCATCGAATGCGGATGTCCGTCTTGCATTCCTACAGCTATTCTAGGGACTGTCAAGGGCAGGTCACGCGCAATCGGCCATACATACTGGCTCATCGGGTTTGGGAGCAACATTTAATCTGAGGATAGCAACATGAAAAAACTAGTACTTACTTTAGCAATATCTGTAATCGCCAGTACTGCTTATGCTGGTGGGGGTAAAGTCTCCATCCTGCACTGCGGTGTTGCCGACGGTGATACAGACATGACCTACAAGGCCATTTCTATATCGAAAAAAAGTAAGGGCCATGGCAGAAATCATGTGGTCGGAGCAGTCAGTTCAGTTGGCACTGGCATCATCGATGAAGAGACACAAGAGGAGATACAGATCGATTATGTCAGATCAGGCGCTGATTGTTTGCTGACGGGCGAACCAGGCAACGCAGGCATTGCAGCCCTTTGCGAAGCGGCAACGCAATACGCCGGTGCGATCTGCGGCACGAAAGTACTGTAGTTCGTTTAACAGAAGCGATGGAGTTTCAAAGATTGAGAATCCCCCCTGCGGGGGATTTTTCATTTAGTGAGCGTGGGTTCAAAATCGAACTCCCCGCTTCAAATCTACAAATAATGTAGTGAACTTACCTTGTTCCCCCTGGCACTACAGATTCATTCTTAGCCGCCAGGTAGAATCAGGGTAGCCATCGTAGAGTCGGCTGAATCAATTTCGTCAGAATCATTTTCGCCGAGATTGGCATTTTTCTCCGCAATCGCCAGGAAATACTCGCGCTTCTTTTTGGCTTCGTCCCGAGTCAGCTCATTTGCTCCACTACTGTCGGCACTGACTTCGTCATCCACACCCATAATATGCTGCCTCACTCCCGTCCGGCCAGCTTGTTACTGCTCTTGACCAAGAGGATGGGCAGAGCAAAAAGCAGGGTTACGCTATTGGCCAGGATGATGGCGAGGTCATTCACGACCAGGCCATACACTAGCCAGCACACGATCCCGAGGTTGAGCATCAGGTACATGGTTAGCGATATCTCGTCGGTTTTACGGGTCCGCAGAGTGAGCAACGCCTGTGGCAGAAAAGAGAACGTTGTCAGTACTGCGGCCAGGAAACCGATATTTTTCAACATGATGCTTGTCTACAATAAATCACAACCATTAAATTCTCAGAACTGCTATTTTAATTGAAGGACAATGCTTCTGCTCTAGGGCTGTGTAGTTGGTTTAGACTCTTGCGGGTGTTCGCTCTTCAGCGCATCTACTTTAGCTAATATTGGACCCCAATCAATTTTTTGTAGCCCTACTGTGCAGCCAGCAACTGATGAGTGATAGTACTGGTTAATATATATCACTTTATCTCTGAAAATGTAGAATTCTCTGTAATCGCAGTAACCAAAATCAAGTCTTGCGGCATACCGCCATGCAATGACTCCATCTTGAGTGATCGGGTAGGCAGGAGTCCCCATTATTTTCAATACATCTGCCTTGGAAGAACCAATGTCTAACTTAGACGATTTACTTTCCAGCCCACTGCAGGCGCTTAAAAATCCCAGCAAGATAATAATGACAAAATGTTTCACAGCATGATACCCCTCTGTATAGGCAGTTGATGGCGTTATTACCTGCAAGACCTTGCGGCAGATAGGTTGGCGTCGGGTTGAATGCCGATCTGTCAGGGGAGATGGGGTAGTGGATGTCTGAAGCTATGCCGGAGTCGGTGGGAGTACGTTGAAGATTTGCAACAGGTTTCCGAAACCGAACTCGGATCCTGGGCCGACCCCAATGGAGCTCTGAAGTCATCGCTTCCCATACTCTCGGCGAGTCACGAAGGAACTGTCCCGCTGAAATAACTGCCTACCATACCCAGCGTTTCATTCCATAATCTGTCGGCCAGCTTCAAGTCGGACATGTGGTTCGGGGTGTTAATCTTCACAGGATTACAATCCTCGAAGTAGGCACCAGTGACACCTGCCAACAGTGGATTGGTCGCTACATAGACCTGAGTGGCGGCACCTTCTCCGATGTTTTTCTGGATCAATGTCGCCGCATTGTTATAGAAAAATCCGATGATGCCCGTAGCATTGCGACCGATATTTGTTTCAACAAAGCCAGGGTGAATCGCATTGGAGGTAGTGTCCGCAGGATCCAGCATTTGCGAAAGTTTGAGAGAAAATAGAGCATTGGCCAACTTGGAACGACCGTAAGCCTGGTATGCGTCGTATTCGCCTTCACCGCGCAGATTTCCAAAGTCTATGCCACCCTCGGGTGTGCTTCGGTAACCCATCCGGCTACCCACATGGACAATGCGGCCGAGGTCTGCGGCCTGCACAAGAGGAAGAAGGTTCATGGTCAGTACTACGTGACCGAGGTAGTTCACCACGAAGATCTTCTCGATGCCATTGACTAATTCAAACTCGGAAAAGGTGCCGATACCGGCATTAGGGATCAGTATATCCAATGACTTGCTCTGGGCAGCGAACGCCTGTGCGCAGGCGACGCAGGAGTCAAAATCAGATAGTTCCAGCGCCAGTGGTGTTGTCTTTCCCTCTACGCTGGCGCACGCTTCTCTGGCCTTCTCCAGCGTGCGTCCGGTTCCGAATACATGAGCGCCCCGCAGAGCCAGGACGCGCATGGTTTCAAACCCTATTCCGGAATTGCAGCCAGTGACCAGAGCGGTCTTGCCAGTAAGGTCAATGTCCTTGGTGACTTCCATGGCGGTGGACCTGGCGTTATAGGGACCAACGGGTAGGTTGGTGTCGATCACTACCCGTTCTTCGCCGCTGCAGCCCGGAAGAGAGGTGGCTGCTGCTGTGGCAGCGGAGATTTGGATAAATTGTCTGCGGTTAAGCGCCATGGGCTGCCTCCGGGTTTGGGTGGTTATGCTTATTACGGTATCTGATCAAGTCTCTCACAAATACAGGGATAAGGGCCTAAGTGTAAGTCGATTCCGTAGTTTGCTGATATGAAAGACGAACCTGACGTACTTGACGCCATGTCATTCCCTGCAAGGTCGTGGAGCAGATACGCTGGCAAGGTCACGCTGTGTTCTTGTCGATAAAGGGTCCGACAGTGGGCCCTTCCCTGGTCATATAGTACCAATCACCGTTGGTTCGGATCGTTCGTTCCGATCGGGAATACGTTCTGTCCAGTATATCTTTGTTACGCTTCATTGACAGATTCCTCATGATTATTTGCTGTGCGGGAAACTGTGCATAGGGGTCGCTTTCTGTCCCACCGAGATACTCACGCACATACACGACGCTGTTTACTATCACCATGGCGCCAGCTGCTGCCACCTCTGTGTGTCAACCTGATCCGTCTTTCCATTATGTTTGCAAAGCCACGTGTGGCTTTACCCTGAGCTTTTTGTCACGCGTATGGAGCAAACTATACAAAGCGGGTAGCACAATGAGCGTGAGCAGGGTAGACGAGACAATACCGCCGATGACGACAGTTGCTAACGGTCGCTGTACCTCGGACCCGATACCGGTGTTGAAAGCCATGGGCACGAAGCCCAGGGATGCCACGAGGGCGGTCATCAAGACGGGGCGAAGCCGGGTTAGGGCACCTTCGATGATGCCCTCATCGAGTGAAAGGCCATGGGCACGCAAATCCCTTATAAACGTGACCATCACCAGTCCGTTCAAAACTGCGATGCCCGACAAGGCAATAAACCCCACGGCAGCCGATATAGAGAACGGTATGTCTCGCAATAGCAACGCCACGATGCCACCCGTTAAGGCCAAAGGCACCCCTGAAAAAATGATGCCTGCATCCCGAATCGAACCGAGTGCCATAACCAGTAAGCCCATGACGACTAAAAGAGTTAACGGAACGACGATACTCAGCCGGGTCGCCGCAGATCGAAGGTTCTGATAGGTGCCGCCATACTCTACCCAATACCCGGCTGGCACCTCGACCTGGCTTTCTATGGCCAGTTGAACATCCTGTACAAACGAGCCGAGATCACGGCCGCGAACATTCGCAGTAACCACCATTCGGCGTTTTCCACTCTCCCGGTTAATCTGGTTATAGCCATTCACGAGTTCTGTTGTTGCCAACTCTCCAAGTGGTACAAAGTCACCATCACCCAGCGGGACAGGCAGGCTTCGTAAGTTGTCGGGATTGGCGCGCAAGTGCTCAGGCAGTCGCACGACGATGTCCACTCGTTGGTCGCCGTTGTAAAGTTGGCCTGCTACGGCCCCACCGAAGGCGGTGCTGACAAAGTCCTGCAGAGTCTCAATACTCACGCCGTAGCGGGCCAGCGCCTCACGGTCTGGTTGAAGCGTCAGCACTGGTAAGCCGGTGGCCTGCTCGACGGCGACATCCGCGGCTCCTGGAACCTGGTCCAGGACCTCCTGGATTGCGCCACCGATTTTTATCAATTGATCGAAGTCGTCACCGAATACTTTTATCGCCAGCTCTGCCCGGACACCGGCAATCAGTTCGTTGAAACGCATTTGTATGGGTTGTAAGAACTCATAGCGGTTACCGGGTATTGGTGTCACCCTCGCTTCCAACTCCTCAACCACCTGCGACTTTGGCTTCCTGGGATCTGGCCATTCATGGCGCGGTTTAAGGATAATGAAGTTGTCTGCAACACTGGGCGGTACCGCATCCGTCGCCACTTCCGCAGTACCGATTTTGGCAAACACGCGCTCGACTTCGGGGAGCTGCCTGATCTCTGCCTCCAGTCCTTCCTGTAGCTTCACTGCCTGCTCCAGCGAGGTTCCCGGAATACGGAGTGCGTGCATAGCAATGTCGCCCTCATCGAGATTGGGGACGAACTCGGTGCCCAGCCGGGTAGCCAGCAAACCACACAACACGACCAACAAAAGAGCCAGCCCGACCACCAGCCAGCGCAGACGTAGGGACGCCAGTAGAACCGGGCGATACAGGGCGTGCAGACCCCGAATAATGACCCCTTCCTTCTCTGCTATGGGCTTACGGAAAAGTAAAGCAACACCGGCAGGTACAAAGGTTATAGACAGGATCATCGAACTTACCAGTGCTATCACGACGGTAATCGCCATCGGGTGGAACATTTTTCCTTCGATACCGGTAAGGGCAAAAATGGGAATGTAAACTGCGGTGATGATGAATACGCCAAACAATGCGGGTCGAATCACTTCGTGGGTGGCCAAGAAAACAACGTTGAGCCGCTCCGCCAGCGGTAGCGGAGTCTTGCCCTGCTGGCTCAAGCGCCGCAAACAGTTTTCGACAATGATAACGGCACCGTCCACGATCAGTCCAAAATCCAGAGCGCCAAGGCTCATGAGGTTCGCGCTTACCTTGGTCTGCACCATGCCAGTGATGGTCATGAGCATGGCGATAGGGATGACAGCAGCCGTCAGTAATGCAGCGCGGATATTTCCCAGAAAGACAAAGAGGACGACAATTACCAGTAAAGCGCCCTCTACCAGGTTTGTTTTCACGGTGGCCAGCGTCTTGTCGACCAAGCCGGTACGATCATAGACCGGTATCGCAGTGATGCCAGACGGTAGACTGGCCTGTACATCTTTGAGTTTCTCGGCCACGGCGTTGGCCACTGTTCGGCTGTTTTCGCCGATCAGCATGAACACCGTGCTCATCACCACTTCGCGTCCGTCCTGTGTGGCAGCACCGGAGCGTAGTTCGCGCCCCAGATCGACGGTAGCCACATCGCGCACCCGAATGGGTACCCCGTCCATTTCGCGTATAACGATGGCCCCAATCTCATCAATATTATCAGCCTGTCCCGGCATCCGCATGAGCCATTGCTGGCCATTGTGCTCAATAAAACCGGCACCGCGGTTGCTATTATTCGCCTCAAGAGCGGTCACAATGTCCACGTGGGAGAGCCCGAACGCGAGCAATTTCTCCGGTTCAGTCGCAACCAGTATTTCTTTCTTGAAGCCACCGATGGGATTCACTTCGACCACCCCGGGGACGCGCAGCAGCTGGGGCCGGATTATCCAATCGTGTACGGAGCGCAGATCGGTCGGACTAACCGGCGTGCCATCTGGATTGAGAGCGCCCGGCTGCGCATCGACCGTAAACATGAAAATTTCTCCGAGCCCAGTTGCAATCGGACCCAGAGCCGGTTCAATTGATGGGGGGAGGGCGGCCTTCGCCGCGTTCATCCTTTCTGCTACCTGTTGGCGCGCAAAGTAGATGTCCGTGCCCTCTTCAAAAACTACGGTGATCTGCGACAGACTGTAGCGTGATACTGAACGTGTGTACGCCAGCTGGGGAATACCTGCCATGGCGTTTTCAAGGGGAAACGTTACGCGTTGTTCGACTTCCAACGGCGTATAACCAGGCGCCTCTGTATTCACCACCACCTGTACATTAGTAATATCCGGCACTGCGTCGATGGGCAATCGAGTAAAATTCCACATACCGAGACCTATCAGGAGCGCTGTCGCTAATAGAACCAGTCCGCGTCGCGCGAGTGACAGTTTAATGATGGATTCAAGCATAAATCGAGCCTCAGTGATCGTGTGATGCGCCAGACTTTTCGATGTCTGCTTTAATGAGATAGCTGTTGGTAGTGACGTAGCGTGTCCCCGGTTCTAATCCACCGAGTACCTCAATCCATTCGCCATCCTGTCGACCCAACTCGAGCATACGCACTTCGAACTCGTCACCTATTTGCGCATAGACCACTGTGAAATCGCGAAAACTCTGTAGCCCGACGCGTTTTACAGTAATTGGCACGGCATGCTCGGCAATGTGTATTTCACCTGTCACATATGTCCCTGGAACGAAAGTGCCTTCTCTATTGTCCAGCACGACTCGAGCCAGAATTGACTGGTTGGGTTCGGCAACGGCATTGAGCTGAGAGACTACCCCCTTGTGTTTCGCAGTCCCACCCGATCCCTGTATAGCGACAACGGCTCCGGGAACAACACGCCCACGATCTGAGGGAAATACGGCCAGTTCGGCCCAGACAGAGGACATATCCATGATAGTGAAGAGTCGTCGCCCATTAGTCTGCTCCCCCTGGTTTGCGGCGCGCTCGGTTACTACACCATCTATGGGAGACACGATAGTGTAGGGCCGTAGACTTTCATTACTTTCTACGGAAGCGAGCGTTTGCCCCTGCTTGACATTGTCGCCCACAGAAACGAGGACCGAATCTATAACACCGTCGAAGCGCGCGCTGATCGCGCGGACTTTCTCGTTGTCCGGCACAATGCGCCCGTAAGCTGTTATGGCCTCCTCAATGGTCCCGGGCTCTGCAATCTCGGTTTCAAGTCCAAATGCCTGGGCCATTTCAGCTCCAATTCGAGTGCGGCCCTCAAAGTTGTCATATTCCCATCGGTGGGCTTTATCCCGATAGAGTGCTTCGATACTGACTACAAAGGAGTGCGGCTCATAGATGACTGTATCCCCACGTAGAAAGTCGTCTTGTTGCACAAAATCTATCTCGTCCCTTACGTCACCCAACCTGGTAAGCGTTATCTGTAGTTTCACATCTTCTGGCGAAACTGGAGCGCCACCGTTAGTTACCCATACTCGGAACTCCGGTGGTACACCCGTTTCAAAGATAGCCAGTTCCAGCGCAAAATCTCCGTCGAGTAACATCCGTCCTCCGTGCGGTCCTTTGGCAGGCTCAGCCGCAGCGGTCCCTTCGTGGCCCTTCGGAGCCGGTTCGGTACTGTGTTGGCCAACGCCATCGCAACCCACAAGCCCCAACACCAGAGTTGCAAGCCATATCTTGTACTGAAATATTTTCATGCCAAACCTCACGGATGTGTAACTGAAGACGGCATGGCCGCCCCGGTCAGTCTTTCGATTTCAATTAATGTTGTGTGGGCGTCTACGCTTGCTTCCAGAATAGCAATGCGGGTATTCGACAGCTCAGCTTGTAGTAACTGCAGCTCAAAGTAGTCGTAGCGGCCTGAAATGTAGGCCTTTTGGGTATCGGCCAGTGCTTTTTCCATGCGCGGTAAAACTTCCCCACGCAACACCTGGGTTCGATGGAGGCTGTGCTGCAATCTCTGGTAGACCGAAAATAGTTGTGTTTCGATCTTAAGACGGGTCGCTGCACGGTTGGCGTCAGTCATTGCCAGTTTGGCGCGTGCCTCTGCGATCTGGCCTTGGTTCTTGTTCCGCGTAGGTAGTGGAATGGTAATCCCTGCGACAAACGCAGTATCGTTAGTTATCTCCAATCGGCGAATTCCGGCATTTATACGCCAGTCCGGTTTTGCCTCCGCCTCTGCGAGTCGTAATTCCGCTTCGCGCAACCGTTGTTGCGTTAGAAATATTGACAGGTTCGGATTCTGGTCCAGTCGAGCAAGCAAGGCCGCAAAGCTATCTGGGGAGGGCAAGCGGTGGATATCACCTTCAACCCACGTAAAATCAGGCTCAAACTCGTTCCACTGTGCGGATAGCCGATGATTTGCCGTTGCCAATTCATGCTCTATGTCTTCGGACAGGAGGTGGGCACGAGCCAAGTCTGCCTCGGCGCGCGATAAGTCCGCATCAGGAGCTTTACCCGCACTTACTCGCTCCTTGACCACGTCCCTGGTCCTTTTTGAAAGCGTGACCGCCTCCCGAGTCAAAACCAAGCGCTCCTGATGTGCGAGGCTAAGGAGAAATATGCGAGCGGTTTCCGCGATCGCATCAAGGCGCTGAATCTCAGCCTCTGATTCGATGAAGGGCACGCCTGCATTGGCTGTCTCTGCGCGACGTTCCAACTTCCCGCGCTCCAACTCCCAACCTATACTGAGCGTGGTTTCGGCGCCGTCGGTACCTTCGTACTCACCGGTGCCTAGAAAGTTTTCCACGCGCAGATCCAACTCCGGGTTGGGGCCCAGTCGGGACTGGGTTAATCGAGCTTGCTGCACCTGAATCTGGTAACCAAAAGATACCAATTCGGGATTGTATCCAAGTGTCTTGTCGATAGCCTCGCTTAAGTTGATGATGCCATTTTCACCGGCTGAGGCGGAAGCAGCCAGGCCGGTAAACCCGGTAAGCAACAGTAAATACCAGACACCAACCACCCTTATGAATGATACCCACATAAATGAATCTCCAATCGAACGTTTCGCGCACGATTTTTAGACGTATAACGCTACGGACAGCGGGCGCTGCCTTTGAGAACTACGAAAGTAGGATTACAGGGAGAGAGGGGGTGCGCGCAGCAGCGGCCGCCAGTGGAGCCGTCGTCCGGTTTTTCCAGATTTAAGGGGCGGTGACCATGTTGGACGTAGTATCCACACAGCCATAATCAGCAAGATAACTTGACTGATCAACGCAATAACTTTCGACCAATGGCGGGCAAATTGTTCCAGCAACTCTACGTCTACTTCGGTGCTGTGGTCATGGTCCTGGGCCAACAAAACTGCTTGATGCAAGTGCGTTCCGTGCATCTCCGCACGGTCATCAGCCGTACCAACATGCAAATGTAGCCCACTAAACTGAAGCGCCAGCATACAAATGCAAGCTAATGTGACTATTGAGTTGGGGAATCTACACACCCGTTTAGTGTACTTTATCGTTGTGGTCACGTCACCATTTCCGGAAATGGGATCAACATAATTGCGGGGCTGATTGATGTCGATGATCTTTCCTTGCGCCCGCTCCATTAGAGTAGTGCTATCACGGGTGCTAATGTCAAGCTAACTGCCCTTGGTCGATAATTGGGTCATGAATATTCACAAACGTCATCGATTCCCACCCGATGCCATCAGTTACGCGGTCTGGCTGTATTACCGGTTGAATCTCAGCCACGGAGATACCGAAGATCTACTGGCTGAGCGGGGGATCACCGTCAGCTAGTAGACTATCAGGCTATGGGCAATCAAGTTTGGAGCCAAATATGCCAGGCGATTGAAGCGCATGCAGCGGGGCTATGGCGACACCTTTTACATTGACCAAGTCTTTGTAAAGATCAATGGCAAGCAGCACTACCCGTGGCGGGCCATTGACCAGGATGGCGAAGTGGTTGATGTATGCCTGCAAGCCGAGCGGGGTCCATCCACAGCACTGATCGGCAACTCCGGGGACAGTTTACCTAATTGTCCAATTTTCCCTATAGGGATTATTGCATTGAGTTAACTGTCCCCCGAATTCTTTGTCGAACTCGACGGTGGTGTGAACTAGCGGTTGAGTCGGAAGCCCACTTTCAGGGTGACCTGGTAATGATCTACTTCGCCATCTTTGATATCACCGGTAACCTTCTGTACCTCAAACCATTCCAGGTGCTCTAGCGACTTTGATGCTTTGGTGATGGCATTCTGGATGGCATCCTCCACACCTTTTTTTGAGGAACCAACAAGCTCGATTTTCTTGTGTACATTATCAGACATGGGAAAGCCTCTTTTCGCAATTGATGGTTCAAGTATAACTGTAACTGGCCATTTGACCGGCCGGCAACAGTGGCTTTTAGCAGAGCTGCCTGCCATTGCGCTTCTGACAAGTATCCAAAGTACCGCTGCGATTTCAGCCATCATGGAGAGCACTTTTTCGCTTGGAGCGTTCATACGCTAGATCCCTCTAACCCAACAGAGGAGTCTAGGCTGCAGTGCCCGGGGGATGACGGCCAGCGAAAATACGAAGTCAGTGTGACTTGTCAGTTGGGTAACCGTATAGGCAAAGTCCAGCAGTGTCCGTTCGTTACCGAACATAGAGTCGCAAAAAGAAGTTGTAATGACCGTGGCTAGCGCTCCACTGATCTTCTCCCGGAAATTGCAGCGGGTAGATCATGGCCTTTACGACAAGCCCTCTCTCAATAGTCAGGCAAAAAAAGGAGCATTTCCCCCCGACCCAAGATATGTCCCAACGGCTGCAGGCAAGTCATATTGTGCCGGGAGGCCGGCCATGCGCATCATCCAGGCGCTGCATTGGTTGCGAGATCCCATGGACCAAGGAGATGGAGACGAGATTCTGGAACCTCGCTTGAACGCAATGCTCCATTATCCGGATGTACACAGGATGATTTATCTTGCATGTGTTCGTTACCGAACAGAGTAAAAAAAACAGAACGCTTACATTGACCGCAATTGTCCAAGACTGGGAAATCACCGATGAAACCTGCTAAATTGAAAGATGCAACAATGCCGACAACAGGACTGTCCGATGTCAAATTGCTACGCAGGCGTGCGCGTCAGAATATTGAAGAAGGTGCCGTCACCTCCGGGTATGCAGCTGAGCGCGAGTCAGTACTCAAACTGTTAAATGAAGCGCTCGCCACTGAAATCGTCTGTGTGCTGCGATATAAGCGCCACTACTTCATGGCTAGCGGTATTCATGCAGCGCCTGTTGCTGCCGAATTCCTCGAGCATGCGAATCAGGAAATGCAACATGCCGATAGTCTCGCTAAACGCATTGTTGAATTACGTGGAGAACCCAATTTTTCTCCGGAAGGATTGTCTGAGCGCAGCCATGCCGAATACATCGAGGGCAGTTCTCTGAAGGATATGATCAAGGAAAACCTGATAGCAGAACGCATCGCTATCGAAAGCTATCGCGAAATGATCGGCTATCTGATGGACAAGGATCCGACGACACAACGACTGTTGAAGGAAATTCTCGCTGTCGAGGAGGAGCACGCGGAAGATTTGTCGTCGTTGTTAGTAGGTATGGAAGATTAACCGCATTTCTTGCACTGATGAGATCAACGCTCCGATTCACGCACACTTTCTTCGCGAAAAATGCAATCCACCAACGAGGAGCGGCAATCGCTCCGCGTAAAGTGTCGACTCGCACTTAAAACTGACCCGGGATTGGGTGCAGTTTGACATGGTTAACCTGTCAGTACCGTCAATATGCATAAACGACGGTTTATTCGAACTTTTGTGACACTAAATCCATATTGTTTCCTGACAAAGTCGCATTATGCTTTCCTCCTGCATTAAATCAGACAGGACAATCAGCATGACTGACAACACGACACAGGTAGTCGTCGCTTCCCCCGCCACGCACACGTCTCTGACTTATCGTCTGGGTCAGTGGATACAGGATCCCATGGGCTCAGTTATCGCCGCGAGTGTCGCTGTCATCGGAGCCTTCGGCTTCGTTCTATCTGGCAGCTGGTTCATCCACCTGGCACTGAACTGAGACGCACTCCGCCAGTTCCGACTAACAAGTTTTAAGGTGTGTTTTCGTGGCACTAATGTATAGACAGCTCTACTGCCACCGGGTCGAAGCAACTTCGCCAGAGTAGTGAGCAAGTTGAAGAGGAGGAAAGTGAGATCTTTCATGCCTCCAAAGGGTAGTATCCAATAGCCAAAGCGGCAAGAGATAACTAGCTGACACTATTCGTGAATTAGCAGCTGGACGTGCACACGATGATTATTATGATTCCTCCGAGGTATCAGGCAGCGGTGTTTGCAGTCAGTTACCTACCGGTCCTTTCTCAGAGTCCATTGAGGCTTGTGCCCTCAGCTTCAAGCAATGGCTTGAGATCACGGTACGCAACGGGAGTCTTGTTCAGCGGTATCGATGGAAACAGGTGATGTACAAGGTGATATTCCATGCCCGATGACAGGATCATCCCTGCAGGTGACCGCCAGCCCCGCGTATCCCTGTATCGGCCAGTTTCCTTCATGGGGTGGTGCGGGGCCCAGGACAGCGTGACCGGGGTGTAGATGCCCGCTATCTGTCGGGGAATCCACCAAAGCATCAGTACTTCCAGAGCGAACCCGCTCCAGGCAAGCACTGCCATTACCGCCCAGGCCAACCAGATGACCAGAATCGCCTCCAGCATCAAACGATCCTTATTGGGATTGCCATCCAAAACGTTGGCCGCCAGCGCGCCAGCGTGTCCTGGCTGTTTGCTGAGCCAGGCATTCCTTGCAGCACCCCAGATGGAATCTGCTTTCATGTACATGTCAGGGTCGAATTCTGGGTCATTGGAGTGAGCATGGTGTTTCAGATGGATTGCCCGGTGAAGACGATAGGGAAATATCAATGGAAACACGGAAACATGCCCCACCAGTTCATTGAGCCAGCGAAGGGACGTTTTCGGTCGTCCTATGTTGCCGTGTTGCGCTTCGTGAGTGGGTAGATAGCATGCACTGAGAATGATCGAAGCAACAAGACAGCCCAGCCAAAGTGGTATCTCTCCCATATAGGTCAGAGGCCACAACAGTATCCACAGCAGGAAGCCGCCAAGCCCCCAGGCCACCATAAGCCAGGGGAAGCCACCAATGTATTTTTGTACCACGGCGCGTTCTTCACTGATGCTCATAACCATCGCCCCCGCCTTTTTGCCACCACGCCCAAGACAAATCCTATTGGTATGGCCAGATAAAGAGAGGGGAATCCGGCCATCGTGGAGAAGGCTGTCTTATCCATAACCGCTGCAGCGATGGGTGCAAACACCAGTACGCCAAAGAAAACAGGTCCCCAAGGCAGCAGCGTGTTGAGAAGCTTGCCCATTTGAGATTTACTCCCCAAACCCTTTGATTGTCTCAATATAGCAAAGCTTTTCACCTACGGCTGTGGTGCGTGTCATTTGGGGGCCTGTTGTTTTGCACACTACTACCTGGAATGCTGCCAACCACTGTGACATTCCCCCTCTGAGTAGAGCCTCCCCGATCAGAGCTGATGCTGCGCCTGCAATCATTTCCAGGCCCGTGCAGGTTAATTTGTCCAAACCTATTGGACTCTGAATCATAGTGCTACTCAATCACGGGAGACGTCAGATCGACAAAGTCTCGCGCTGGAGTTAAAGTTGAGCACTGAATTTGCGCTGGAGAACGACATGCGTTGGGCGTTCACAATACTGGGCGTGCTATTGGCGGGCGTCGCGCTTATCACGCTGTGGTTCCTGTGGCCGGTCATCACTGCAGGGGCCAAACAGACCAAGCCCGAACGTGGCGTCATAGCCTTAAGCCAACCGTTGAAGCCCGGCTGCAGCGTCAATGCTGAACTAAGCATCGATTTGATGGGCGAGGGACGGGTTACAGAATCTGGAAAGCCTGCAGCCGCGAGCGTGATGGTGGCGCGTGACGGTTGCATGGATCTGGACCGTCCGCTGGTCGCATTCAACTGGTGGACGCTCAGACATTGGTGGCAGGGTGTCTTGATGACGCGCTATCAGCTCTACGCAGGCCAGCAGGTGGTGAACAAAGCTAACGTGACATCTTTTGTCTTTGCGGGCCGTGGTCCCAAAGTGTTGTTGCTGCCGCCGGGAACGGGGCCCGCCTATGGCGCTGCCTGGGCTTTGCCCTGGACACATCAAGGCGCGACGATGCCGTTTTATCCGTCGGCCAAATCGATCATGCATATGGTGGACGCCAGCCGCGATCGTTATCTCGAAGAAATCGACATCAAACACAACGCCATGGGAATAGACGGGTATTTCGGCATGCAAGACTGCATCGCCAATTGCGCCGCCTTGCTGAAGCCTGACCGCGAAGGCATCTGGGAGTTCTTGTACCCCGAGGTTGCGACGCCCGTCCTTGCGATCCATGCCAAAATTGCGCGCGCAGACGCCGACGCGTTTCTGGCAGCAGTCACAGGCGCGCCGAACTTCGAGGTCGTTTATGCCGGCTGGACCGTGGCTGACCTCATGGTCGAGGCGGAGGACAAAACGCGCGAACCCTTCCTCCAGAAACCGCTCTGGCAAGATTTGACGGTGCTGATCCGGCCCAAGGACACCGTCACGATCGCAGTAGCGGCCGACTCACTCATGGGCGCGGGCGCCTTTCAAACGCTTCGGCAAAAGTCTGAGGTGTTGGCTCTACTCCAATATTGAAGCGCAGGCGCCGAAGCCACTTGGCGGCGCGCGCATCGGGGGATTAACTCGCACCTTACATTAGCACATGAAAACGTCCTGGCTTTGACTAGCAGCGTTACTTTTGATGGCGGCTGGCATACTCTGTGTGTACCTGAAGTCGATTACAATAATTCCCAGGCGAGACCATCACATGGTTCCTCCACAGTTACCCTTGTTTACTCGCCCCGGTGTTCTGGTATTTAACAAACTAATGGCTTCCGCCACGTGGAGGCGATACCAGCGGCTGACAGGATGTTCAGTGAACTGGCCGCTGAAAACAGATGGGATGTTTTTGTTATCGATAATGCGGGCGCACACAGCCCGGATATCCTGGGCAAGTTTCAGTTGGTAGTCTGGAACAATGTTTCCGGCGATGTCCTTACTACTGATCAACGCGAGTCGCTGCTGCAGTGGCTCGACGCAGGTGGTGGTTGGGCAGGGGTACATGGTTCCAGTGGCGACCTCTCCTACGATTGGGATTGGTATGTGAACGCCCTGATTGGGGCACAGTTTCATGGCCACACATCACCCGTGGCGAAATCGCGCCGGGCTGGATTGACCGGATGCTGGGTGAGCACCCCCTGGTATGGCGCCACCGCCAGGGACAGGTATTCTATTCAGCCATCGGCAATCGACCGGAAACCTACGAGTTATCCGAATATCGGGAACTGCTCAGCAAGGCAATGCGCTGGGCGATGGCCACCGAGGCTGTCAGCATGTAGTGTTCCCTGTGTGATTTAAAGAAACTCTATAAGAATCAATAAGATGGTTGGCCCAGAAAGACTTGAACTTTCAACCTGCCGATTGCGAGGAGCAGGGAGAGTGACGAACCTGAGTAGTAAGCTCAAGAAGGGTAACAAGTTTTTCTGGTGGCTGCGGGTATTGTAACCGAAACCGGGCGTATGCCGAACTGACGCTGGGTCGGTTCGCGGGAGTAGTGTGATTAAGTCGAAGAACGGTAAGGGATTTTCGAAACCGATAAGTCTGGGCATGGATAAGGCCTGCGGCCATGGTGCTAAATTGCCAATCTGATAGACTGCCGAAGCAACAATAATAAGAGTCCGGGACAGGTATGGACGCAGTTTAACATTGAAAGAAAGTCCTTTTTCCACCTAAAGCAATAGAGCCACCTCTATGGTCGGATTGTAGGAGAGTACGATTTGAGTGAATTTCTTTTGCACAGTCCTCCTGTTGCAGGTGACGCGCAGCAGGATGTTGAGGTCGCGCTGTTGCTCGATGCCTATGCCCGTCTACGCCAGAGTTTGTTCATGGTTGTGGCGGTGTCTTGTATTTTCGGAGGCTTGTTATGGCCGTTTTTCCCGACGCCATTGATGACGATTTGGTTGATCGTGATCTTGGCCGTCGCGGCCGCGCGCTATCTGCTGTGGATCTTGTTCCAACGAGCCCGATCCCGGACACTTGCACTCGCGCGCTGGCGTAGACTTTTTTTCGCCGGATCCGCCGCAGCGGGTGCAGCCTGGGCGCTCGGCCCGATCATGATGATGCCCGAGGCTGGTAGCGCTGTGCCGATGCTCTTTGTTGGCACACTGCTTAGCGTTTGCGCAGTTGCGATAAGCACACTGGCATCACAGCAAGCCGCAATGCATGTGTTTATAGCTGCGGCACTTGCTCCGCCCGCGGTCGCGATCTGGAACACCGGCGGGGATGTTGAGCGCGTGGCCGCCGCTGTTTTGATAGCAGGCCTAATTTCACTGATTATTGTCGGTCGCCGCTCCAGTAAGACGATGAGACACCTGTTGGAGACTCAATTTCGAATTCACGAAATTCTCAACACGGCAATGGACGCAGTGATCGGAATGGACGCGCACGGAAAAATCACGGATTGGAATCTTCGTGCGCAAACCATTTTCGGCTTGGCCAAGGACGAAGTGCTGGGATTGGTGTTTTATGACACAGTTTTTCCTGAACGAAATCAGGGAGACAGGCGTCAGGACCTGGCCCAGTTTCTGATAACGCGTGATGACCGAATTCTGAAGCAGCGCATAGAAACGACAGGGACGCGCCGAAGCGGCGACGAGTTCCCCATTGAATTAACGGTCACGCCGCTCAAGACGGGTAACACATGGCACTTCACTGCGTTTATTGAAGATATCACTGAGCGTAAACAGGCCGAGAGAAAGCTTCTGGAAACTAACCAGAAATTGGCGCTGCAATTTGACCAGGCGCCCCTGGGAGTTATCGAATGGGATAAGAACTTTCGAGTGGTGCAATGGAACCCTGCTGCCGAGAAAATTTTCGGATTCAGTGCGGATCAGGCGTTAGGGCAGCACGCCAATTTCATTGTTCCCGAAGAGGAGCGTCCCAATGTTACCCCCATCCTGAATGAACTACTCGCAGGAACGGGAGGCGGAAACAGCGTCAACGAGAATGTTCGCAAAAATGGTGAATCTATCCAATGCGATTGGTACAACGCCTCTTTGCGGGATGCGAAGGGGGATGTGGTTGGTGTTATCTCCCTTGTCGACGACATTACTTCACGCAAGGTAGCGGAAGACGAAATCAGGAATCTGGCCTTCTACGACCATCTTACCGGTTTACCCAATCGGAGATTGCTGATCGACAGGGTCAGGCAAGCGATGGCCTCCAGTACCCGAAGCACAAAATATTGCGCGCTGCTGTTTCTCGACCTCGATAACTTCAAGACCCTCAACGATACGCTTGGTCATGATATTGGTGATCTACTGTTACAGCAGGTTGCCAGCCGCGTAAGCAGCTGTGTACGAAAGGGCGATACAGTAGCCCGCCTGGGGGGTGATGAATTCGTGGTGATGCTGGAAGAGCTGAGCGAATTTATGCAGGAAGCCGTTATGCAGACCGAAGCCGTGGGTTCAAAGATTCTGGCCGCGTTCACCCAGCCCTACCAGCTTGATACCTACGAGCATAACAGCACCACCAGCATCGGAGTTACATTGTTCGCAGATCATAACGGCAGCACCGATGATCTGCTCAAGCGAGCTGACCTGGCGATGTACCAGGCGAAGGCTGGGGGGCGCAACACGCTGCGCTTCTTCGATCCCGAGATGCAGACTGCGGTCACGACTCGCGCAGCAATGGAAGATAGCTTTCGCGAGGCGCTCCTGAAAAATCAGTTTGAGCTCCATTACCAGGCCCAGGTAACAGCGGATGGCCGTATCAGTGGCGCGGAAGTCCTGCTGCGCTGGTTACATCCTCGACGCGGTATGGTTTCACCTGTTGAATTCATTCCATTTGCTGAAGATACCGGATTGATTCTTCCCCTGGGTCGTTGGGTTCTGGAAACCGCCTGTGCCCAGTTGGCACTATGGGCCTTTCGACCGCAAATGGCGCATCTTAGCGTCGCAGTGAATGTCAGTTCCCGTCAATTGAAGCATCCGAATTTCGTTGACGAGGTGCTGAGCATTCTCAATCTCAGTGGAGCCGACCCGCATCGCCTCAAGTTGGAATTGACCGAAAGCTTGCTGGTGGATGACGTGGAAGATGCCATCACCAAAATGACCGCATTGAAGGCGAAGGGTGTGGGCTTCTCTCTGGATGATTTTGGTACCGGCTATTCGTCGCTCTCCTACCTGAAACGATTGCCTCTGGATCAATTGAAAATCGATCAGGGATTCGTCAAGCACGTATTGACTGACCCCAATGATATGGCGATTGCAAAGATGATCATCGTGTTAGCCGAAAGTTTGGGCCTGGCGGTAATCGCAGAAGGTGTTGAAACCGTCGAGCAACGGGATTTTCTTGCAAACCTGGGCTGTTTGGCCTATCAGGGCTTTTTGATCAGTCGTCCCCTGGCCCTGGATGCGTTCGAGGAATTCGTGACTAGGTCTGATTGCTACTCATCAGGACTGCGGTTGGAACTCGGTGTTTAGTGGCCGCGGACTTGTCTGTTCATTGCAACTGTCTCCTGCGAAAAACTAGTGCAGGCGGCAATCGGCAACCTAATTGATGCTCTGTAGTGCTTGTCCCAGCAGTACTGATTGATACTGATGATTTTACCGCCGGACTTTTCCACAGGCGTTGCGCCATTCCCCCCGAAGTGAGTCCGGCACTTGTTGTAATAGACCCGATAATCGCGAGGCTTGTTCTCCGGGTCAGTCACAGTCCAAACGAAAGTGTGATCCAGTAACTTGCGTCGGATACTACCAATGAGTCGCTCAACAAACTGTAGTGAGTAGTGCATTGGTATTTAGCCATACACAGGTTCGCTTATGCGACCTAGCGCACAGACCGAACGATAATGAACGCGCAGAATCGGGAGTAGAACAGAAAAAAAGTGACGCGCTGGCGGGTGACGCCAAAGATGGTCGCGTTAAGGCGGCCAAGCTTCGCTATAGCGGGTCCCGAGATGCTACGCTTGTTCGGGCACCCAGCGGTGGGGTGTCTCAGTCGACGCTACAAGATGAATCGACGGATAAAGCTCCTCGGTGAGTCGGACTGTTCGTGTTAACCCGTAACTTTACTGAGGATAGACTTATGAACAACATTATCTATATCGTCGGCGCTATTGTGATCATCGGCGCAATCCTGTCGTTCTTCGGCATGCGCTGAGAACGCACAAGCGAATAGGGCCCCACGGAGCCATGCGGTCACAGCTCAGCCGCAGAGGTTCGTCACTGCCTATGCTACCGTGACCAACCTGTTCAACCTCGGTAGGCATCTGGTACGCGCTCAGCATTCCCGCGATGTCAGGATGAGCGCGTTTGCTGCAAGGGCCAGCTCAATCGGAGAGGAGTTGCCAGATGTGCAATCTGAATTTCTTGATCTGAACGCAGAGCTGTGTCAGTCCTGGCCAAATGTGACTGAAGTCAAACCACCGCCGAAGGACGCCGACGAGTGGAAAGACTAGCCACGCAAACGCAAACTTCTCAAAATAAATTGGTAAGCCGCCGCTCCTGGTCAATTTATCCGTGTTGCCCTTCCCATGGGTATCCCCATATCCGTGGACATACTGGGAGCGCGATATAGACACCGATCCTGATTAGGAAACATTCGACATTTCGCAAAAAAATATTGCTTCCCTGAAATAATTGCGACGGGCCAATTGTCTGGACCCGTCGCGAGGGCGCAGAAATAGTCATCCTCTTTCAACGCCTGACCGTACCTAGTTTGCGCAAGCAGTTGCCGATTTTTTGCTTGCCGTATCGCAGCAACTCATTGCGCTCTT